>Ga0070682_100001164_pt1 | contig 15011 bp, 13 predicted proteins | sample KBSC63LmetaG_FD_64668 | JGI IMG/M metagenome (GOLD analysis project Ga0070682, IMG submission 64668) | Corn rhizosphere microbial communities from Kellogg Biological Station, Michigan, USA - KBS C6-3L metaG | ecosystem: Host-associated > Plants > Roots > Rhizosphere | place: USA: Michigan... | reverse complement strand
AAGGGCAGTCGGCTGGCCGTGTCGACGAACCTGCTCGGCGGGCTCATCAGCCTGTGCATGCGCGCGACGGGGCAAATCGAGGCGCTTTCGGGCCCGCTCACGGAGACGGAGCGCCGGAGCGTTGCGGGGCGGGCCATTCTCGGCGAGTGGCTCGGCGGCTCGGGCGGCGGCTGGCAGGACAGCGGCGGCATCTGGCCGGGCATCAAGCTGATCGAGGGCGAGGCGTCGACGGAAGGCGACGTTGAATGGGGCTCGAGCCGCGGGCGGCTGTTGCCGCGCCACACGCTGCTCGGAACGGATCGCATCTCGGAGGAGGCGCGCCGTGCGCTCGAGGCGTCGCTCGTGGTGGTGCACGGCGGCATGGCCGCCAACGTGGGGCCGATCCTCGAGATGGTGACGGAGAAGTTCCTGCTCGGGACCACACGCGAGTGGACGGCGCGCCAGGAGCTCTTGGCAGCGTTCGAAGGCGTGCTCGGTGCGCTCGGACGCGGCGACATGCGTGAGCTCGGGCGCCTCACGACGGCCATGTTCGAGGGGCCGCTCTCGACCATCATCCCCTGGGTCTCGAACTACTACACGGAGGCGCTGCTCGCCGATGCGCGCGCTGCTTTCGGCGATAAATTCTGGGGTTTTTGGATGCTCGGCGGCATGTCGGGCGGCGGCATGGGCTTCATCGTCGACCCGAGCATCAAGCTCGAAGCCGAGGCGAAGCTCCTTGCGATCATGCGCCAGCGCAAACGCGAGCTCTCGCACAGCCTGCCGTTCGCGATGGAGCCCGTCGTCTATCGTTTCGCGATCAACGGCGACGGAACCAAGTCGGAGCTGCTCACCGGCACCGACGCGATTCTGTCGTCCGAGTACTACCTCACGATGTTGCCGCGCTGGCTCCAGTACGGCTCGCGTTCGTTCTCGTCGCGACGGCGCGCGGAGCTCGATTCGTTTTCGAAGCGCCATCTGCGCGGCGCGCGAGCCGCAGAGGTGGGTCCGCAGCTCCTCGGGCGCCTCTTGCCCGCAACGCGCGCCACGGACGATCAGGAGCCGCTCGACATCCTGCTCGAACGCCACGGCTTCGATGCGGAGCAGCACGAGCGCGTGCGCGAGGCGCTGCGCTCGGGGCGCATCGGTCTCGCCAACAACCGGCTCTCGCCCGACACGCCGATCGAAGACGTGCGCGCGACGGACGTCGTGACGGCAGAAAACGTCGGAAAAAGCGCCGAAAGCACCGGGCGTGCCGCCCTCGAGCGCGGCGAGGTGTTCGTCGTGACGCTGGCGGCCGGCGCCGGCTCGCGCTGGACGCACGGCGCCGGGACGGTGAAGGCGATCTATCCGTTCGCGAAGCTCGGGGGCCGCTTCCGGAGCTTCCTCGAGGTGCACCTCGCGAAGACGCGCCGCCGCGGTCGCGAGCTCGGCGTCGTTCCGCCGCACGTCGTCACGACGAGCTACCTCACGCACGACGCGATCGGCGTCGTGCTCGCGCGCGAGAACGGCTACGGCCTCGGTGCCGGGGTGTGCCTGTCGCCGGGACGCTCGATCGGGCTCAGGCTCGTTCCGACTGCGCGCGATCTCCGCTTTGCTTGGGCCGAGCTCCGCGAGCAGAAGCTCGAAGAGCGCAAGCAAAAGGTCCAGGACGACGCGCGCGCAGCCCTCATCGACTGGGCATTGAAAACCGGCGAAGCCAGCGACTACCGCGACAACGTGCCGAGCCAATGCCTGCACCCGGTCGGCCATTGGTACGAGGTGGCGAACCTGATCCTGAACGGCACGCTCGCGCGCCTGCTCGCCGAGCGCCCCGCGCTCAAATACGCGATGCTCCACAACATCGACACGCTCGGCGCCGACCTCGACCCGCGCTGGCTCGGGCGGCACATCGAGAGCGGCGCGTGCCTGAGCTTCGAAGTCGTGGCGCGGCGGCTCGAGGACCGCGGCGGGGGGCTCGCGCGCGTCAGCGGCCGCGCCCGGCTCGTGGAGTCGCTCGCGCTGCCACACGAAGAGGACGAGTCGAAGCTCAGCTACTACAACTCGCTCACGACCTTCATCGACATCGACCAGCTCCTTGGCCACTTCGGCCTCGAGCGCTCCGAGCTCGCCGACGAGCGCGCGGTCCTGCGCGGCGTGCGTGAGCTCGCCCAACGCCTGCCGACCTACGTCACCTTGAAAGAAGTGAAGCGCCGCTGGGGCAACGCGCAGGAAGACGTGTTTCCGGTCACGCAATTCGAGAAGCTCTGGGGCGACATGACCGTTCTCCCGGACGTGAACGTCGAGTATTTCTTGGTCGGGCGCGAGCGCGGGCAGCAGATGAAGGACGTGGCGCAGCTCGACGGCTGGTTCCGCGACGGCTCACGCGAGTACGTCGAAGCGCTCTGCGATTTCGGGTGAACGACGATGCACCGGGGCCGCCTCGAAGCATTCAGTGACGGCGTCATCGCCATCATCATCACGATCATGGTGCTCGAGCTGAAGGTCCCGGAGGGGCACGACTTCGCGTCGCTCGCGCACGTGGCCCCGCGCCTTTGCGGCTACGTCTTGAGCTTCGTCTACATCGGGATCTACTGGAACAACCACCATCACTTGATGCACACCGTCGATCGCGTGAGCGGCGGTATCTTGTGGGCGAATCTGCACCTGCTCTTTTGGCTCTCGCTCGTGCCGTTTGCGACGGAGTGGGTCGGCGAGACGCACTCGGCGCCGTTGCCGACGGCGCTCTACGGCGTGCTGCTCTTCATGGCGGCCATCTCGTACACGATCCTGCAAGTGACGATCATTCGCCGCCAGGGTGAAGGCTCGCAGCTCAAGGCCGCGGTCGGCGCGGATCGCAAGGGCAAGCTTTCCATGGCGCTCTACGCGACGGCGATCGTGCTCGCGTTTTATAGGCCGCTCGCGGCGGATTTGATTTACGCGCTCGTGGCGGCGATTTGGTTCGTGCCGGATACGCGAATCGAGCGGAAGATCGAGGGAAGCTAGAGCTCGAGCTCGTAGCGCGCGACGTGGTGCGGGCCGGCTTGGAACTCGCTGTGGAAGCGGAAGCCCGCACGCTCGTACACGGCGCGCAGGCGCGCGCGTGCGAAGTCGCAGTCGAGGCGCAGGTAGCGGCAGCCGTGCTGGCGAGCTTCCGTCGCCGCCCAATCGAGCAGTGCGCGTGAGGTCACGCCGCCCGCGACGTTGCGGCGGACGGCGAGGCGGTGGACGTAAGCGGCGAGACCGGGGGGCTCGCCGGGCCAGAAGACGGGATCCTCGAGGGTGAGGAGCAACACACCGTGCGCCGGGCCGCCCGCGCGGATGCCGTAGCCGATGAAGTAGTGGCCGGCGCTCACCTCGGGAGAGAGCGCGGCAGGGGCCACGTCCTCCGTTTCCCACAGCGGATCGCCGCGAGCGCTGAGCCAGCGCTGCGCTTCGCCGAGCACGCTGGCCACGATGTTGACCTCGCTCGGCTTGGCACGACGAACAATCAGGGGCTGCATGGGAGCTCAGGCCCTCGCCGCTTGGAACTCAGGCCCGCCGGGAACGGAACAGAAGTAGCACGAGAGTAGGCGCGCCGAGCGCCGCAGTCACCACCCCCACGGGAAGCTCGCGACCCGGCGATAAGCTCCGCGCCAACGCGTCGCAAAGAACCAGAAACGCAGCGCCTGTTACGAGCGAGAGTGGCAGGACCCGGGCGAGCGTGGGGCCGACGAGGCGGCGCACCCCGTGGGGCACGATCAGCCCGACGAATGCGATGGGTCCGCACCAGGCGACGCAGGCGGCGACCGCCAGTGAGCCGGCGGCGAGCACGAGGGTGCGGAGCCGCGGCACGTTGACGCCGCGGGAGGCCGAAAGCTCCTCGCCGAAGGCGAAGGTTTGCAGGGCGCGACCGAGACTGAGGAGCACGAGCCAAGCCGGCACCACGACCGGCGCGAGCACGAGCACGCCGTCGTAGCCGACTTGCGGAAGCTGCCCGAGCGACCAGCGTGCCGCGGCAACGAGCGCGCGACTGTCCGATAGGTATTGCAAGCCCACGGAGAGTGCGCCGGTCGCGACCGTCACCGTGATGCCCGCGAGAAGGACGTCCGCCATGGCGGCGCGCCCGCTGTCCGCGACGAGCACGACGGAGAGGCTCGCGAGCGCCGCGCCGAGACACGCGCAGGCGAAGACGGCGGGAAAACCGCCCGGGAGCTCGAGCGCGAGGGCCATGAGCGCGCCGAGCGTGGCGCCCGCGGTCGTGCCCACCGTGCTCTCGCTCGCGAGCGGATTCGCGAACAGCGTTTGAAACGTCGCCCCGACGAGTCCCAAGGTGCCCCCGACGAGCCCGCCGACGAGCACGCGCGGCACGCGCAGCTGCCAGAGGATGAAGTCGCCTTGCGCGCCGTCGAGCGCAGGGCCGACCAGCACGGCGAGCGCCGTGAGCGCGAGCGACAAGACGGCGAGCCCGAGCGCGCGGAACGTCACGCTCCGTCACCTTTCGGCTCCGGCGGCGCGGGGACGATCAGGCGCGCGTGGTTCGCCGCGAGGGCGAGCATGCGCACGCCGAAGAGCTCGCCGAGCTCGGCCGGGAGCTCGGGGGCCGTGTATTCGTGACTGAAGACGAGCTTGCCGCCGCGGATCCCCGCAACCTGAGGCGCGCCGCCCGCGTGGTTCAGAAGGTTCACGTCATGCGTGACGCAGAGGATGCCGACGCCGGTCTCGAGCAGGCGGCCGAGGAGGGCGTACGTTTCGCCCTGCTGTGCGGGATCGAGGTGATTGCCGGGCTCGTCGAGCAGGAGGAAGCGCGCTTCTTGCGCGAGCAAGGCCGCAATCGCGATGCGCTGCCGCTCGCCGCCCGAGAGCTCGGTGAGCGGTGACGATGCGCGGTCGGCGAGACCGACGCGTGCGAGTGCCTGCTCGGCGGCTCGGCGGGTGGCGGCTGCGGTTTCGGTGAAGCGAAAGCGCGCGGCCATCACGGCTTCACGGGCAGGGACCGGCTCGCTCGGGAGCGATTGCTGCGGTAGCCAGGCGAGCTCCGCGGCGCGCGCTTTGGCCGAAAGCTCGTGGAGCGGCTGGCTTCCCACCGTCACGCGACCCGCGCTTGTTCGGACCAAGCCGAGCGCGGCGCGCAGCAACGTCGTCTTGCCGGCGCCGTTCGGGCCCACGAGCGCGAGGAATTGGCCCGGCGCGAGCTCGAGGCTCGCCGCGTCGAGCAACGTGCGAGCGCCGACTTGCACGCTCACGGACTCGAGCCGCAGGCTCGTCACGGTGCGCTCCGAACCTTCGCGACGGCGGCGGCCAGTCGCTCGACGAGAGCGAGAATGCGCGGTCCGTGCACGTACGCTTCGGGTGCGTCGATGACGGTCACGTTGCCGTCGCGCACGGCGCGCAGCGGCGTGAGCGCCTTCCACGGTCCGAGATAGTCGCCGCTCGCGTTGCCCGCCTGGGTCAAAACGAAAATGGCGTCGGGATCGACCGCGAAGAGCCGCTCGATCGACAGGCGAGGCAGTCCCGCGACGGCCTCCGCGACGGCATTGCGCGCGCCCGCGGCGTGAAGCGCGGCGCCGTGCAGGGAGTTCTCACGAATGAACCAGATCTCCTCGAGCTTCCCGGGCACGTAGCCGATCACCAAGAGCACGCGCGGACCGCTCGGCGGTGGCGGCACGGCGAGTCGCGCGTGGAGCTTCGTCGCCAGGGCGTCCGCCGCGGGAAAAGTGTCGGTCAGGCGACCGAGAGCGCGCAGGCTCGCGACGATTTCCTCGAGCGTGAGCCACGGCAAGAGGAGCGTGGGACCGATCGCCTCGAGCTCGCGCTTGCGGGCGTTGGCGCCGGCCTCGCCGATAATGAGCGTCGGCTGAAGGCGCGTGATGGTTTCGTAGCTGGGCGTGAGGCTCGTGCCGACACGCGGCAGGCGTGTGACCTCGGGCGGGTAGTCGCAGTAGTCGCTGCGCGCGACGACGAGCGGGCCGGCGCCGATCTCGAAGAGCGCGTCGGTGATGCCGGGCGACAGCGAAACGAGACGACGCGCTCGGCCGCTCGCCGGTGGCTCGCGCCGGCAGCCAAGCGCGCTCGAGCCGAGGAGCGCGAGCAGCGCGCGGCGATTCACGGCTCTTGGCTGCCCTTGGCGCGGCGGGCGACCGCGGGCTCGCTGTTTCGCTCGTGGAGGAGCCGGAGGCCCTCGAGCGTCAAATCGGGCTCGACGCTTTCGATGCGCTTCGAATGCTTCGCGATCACCGTGGCGAGGCCGCCCGTGGCAATCACTTTGCACGGGAAGCCGAGCTCCGCCTCGAGGCGGTCGCAGAGGCCGTCGACGAGCGCGGCGCTGCCGAATATGGCGCCGGACTGGAGCGCGTGGGGCGTGTTGCGGCCGAGCACGCGCGGCGGTTCGGAAAGCTCGACGCGGGAAAGCTTGGCCGCCGCCGCGAGCAGGGCGTCGTAGCCGATGCGTACCCCGGGCACGATCACCCCACCCAGGTATTCGCCCTTCGGCGAGACGCAGTTGAACGTCGTCGCCGTGCCGAAGTCGACGACGATGGTGCCGCCCTTCACGCGCTCGAACGCTGCCACGGCGTCGGCGATACGATCGGGCCCGACTTCGCGCGGGCTGTCGTAAAGGACGGAGATGCCCGTCTTGAGGCCGGGGCCGAGGATGAGCGGCTCACGCCCGAACAGACGGCGGACCATCGACACGATGCCGTCGGTGAGCGCCGGCACGACCGAGCAGACGATCGCCGCGCTCACCGACTCGACGCCGACGCCGCGTTGCGCGAGCGCCTGCACGAGGAGCACGCCGTACTCGTCCTCCGTGCGGCCCTGGTCCGTGGCAAGGCGCACCTTGTGATCGAGCCGGCTTCCGGAGAAGAGCCCGAACTTGATGTGCGTGTTCCCGATGTCGATGGCGAGGAGCACGGGTCCCGAGTGTTGCAGCCTTGGGCGGTCTGCTCAAGCCTCACCGCGACGAAGCACGGCCGGATCGTCGCGATAGAAGACGATGCTGAAAACGACGAAGGCAATCCAGAGCGCCGCCAGGTGAAACAGCATGACGGCGCCGCCCTTGGCCTCGAAGAGCACGCTCGAGACCAGGGGTCCGAGCAGGATGCCGAACGCGTAGAACGCGTTGTAGAGGGAGGTGGCGCGGCTGTACTCGCTGCTGATGACACCCTGGAGCGCGAGGCTCACCGGGGAGATGCTCGCAAGGCTCGCGCCCGCCACGAACACGGCTGCGCACATCCAGACGAACGAATCGAGAAACACGAACGCGAGAATCATCGAGAGTCCGATGCTCGCGAGGACGCGCATCACGGCCAGGTGCCCGAGCCGATCGCCGATGCGCCCGGCGTAGTTCGAAAAGAGCAGCATGCCGGCGGCGAAGAAGGCAGGGATCAGGATCGTCTGCTCCTTCAGGATCCCCTTCGACCCCATCAGAAAGAGCGGCAGGAAGAGCACGACGCTCACCTGAAAGTAGCCGTACGCGAAGGTGGCGAAGCACGAGGTCTTGATGCGGCCGAGCAGGCCCAACGCCGAGCTCGGCGCAGCTGGGGAGCTGCCGCTTTCGGCGTGGTCGTGGATACTGTCGCGCGGGTCGCGCTCGATGAAGAAAGTAGCGTAGAGGCTCGTGGCGAATGCGATCACCGCGGAGACCTCGAACGCGTAGCTGATGGGAAACACGGCGGTCACGAGCCGCGCCGCGAACGGGCCCACGACGTAGCCGACCGCGATCGCGATCGCGTAGAGGCTCGTGACGTACGCCTTGTGCTCGCGGCGCGCGCGCGTGAGCAGGATCGTCTCCGAGCTCACCCACACGCCGACCGACGACGCGCCGTCGAGGAAGCGCACGGCCGCGATCGCCCAAAACGAGTCCAAAAGCGGGAAGAGCGCGACCGTGATCGCGTAGCCGAGGAGCGCCGCCGAGAGCGTCCATTTCGCCGAAAAGCGCCGGATCAGCCCGCCGAGCGGCAGCGACAAGGCGACGAGGCCGACGGCGAAGCACGCGGCGAGCCGCCCGATGTCGAGCTTTCCGAAGCCCTTTTGGTCGAGATAGACGGTGAGAACCGAGAGCGAGAGGCCGTACGCGATGCCGAGCGCGAGCGTCGTCCCATACACACGGTAGATGTTCGGGTCCGAAACCCGCTCGCGGATTTCCCGAAGCATCGTGCACCCTTGTCCCGGCGGCGCTCGCAGGTCAAACGCGCCGATCGAAGCCTCGGGATTGTGCGCTGGCGATCCACCGGCGTGCCACGGCCGGAGCACCCGCAAGCTCGGCCGGCTCGATGTTGGGCAGCGGGCGCGTCGATTTGGTGGACCAGAAGAGCGCTACGTCGTTCGGCGCGCGCCGGGCTCCTGCGAGGAAGCCCGCGGCGGCCTTGCTGCTGTAGGTCGTGTCGAGCTCGAACAGGGCGTGCTTGCGGAACGACGCGAGCGCCGCGAGCCCTGGTTCGCTCGGTTTGCCGTAGCCGGCGCCGAGCGCGCTGCCGTCGAGGGCGAGGTGCGGCGAGAGCTCACTGCGGGAGAGGAGGAGCGTGGGCTCCGCGGCCAGCTCGGCAAGGAGCGCGCTCGCGCGGACGGCGAGGCCGAGGATGCGGAAGCGACTCGTGACCGGCCACGGCGTGACGCGCACGGCGACGAGCTCGGGCGCTTCGCGAAAACCGAGCCCGAGGCGCGCCGCGTGAGCGAAGCCGACGAGCAGCCCCGCCGTCGTGCAGGTCGAGCCGATGCCGATGTACACCCGGCGCGGCGCCGGCAACACGCCGCGCGTCACTTGCTCCGCGAGCTCGAACGCCGCCGCGACGTAGCCGAGCGCGCCGAGCGGTGTCGCTCCGCCCGGCAGCATGACGCTCCGCCGCTCGCCGCTCGCTTGCCACATCCCGAACGGCAGGAGCGACCAGTGCGGTAGCGCCACGAGCCGCTCGGCGCGCCCGAGCGTCACCCGCAAGTTCTCGAGCGCCGCGAACGACGGCGGCTGCGGAAACAGCACGGCTCCCGGCGCGAGGCCCGCCCGCCGCGCGTGCAGCACGGTCGCAACGGCGTGATTCGAGCCGAAAGCGCCGGTCGCGATGATCTCGCGCGCGCCCGCCGCCCGCGCGCGCCCGAACAGCACCTCGAGCGTGCGCACTTTGTTGCCGCCGTACTCCTCGGCGGAGAGATCGTCGCGCTTCACGTACAGGGGCGCGCCTCCCGCTTCGGGCTCGAGTGCGCTCAGGCGTTCGACCGGCGTCGGAAAGCTGCCGAGCGAAACGTGATCCAGTCGCGCGCCGAGCTTGGGCCAAACGGCGGCGAGCGGCGTCGTCACTCGTGCACCGTCACCTTGGTCACGACATCGCCTTCGACGATGCGCTCCCACCCCGGCCCGGCGTGACCCACGAGCGCGTACTCCCCGTCGAGGTGTGGCTCGCGCGCGAGCGTCACGAAGAACTGGCTCGACCCCGTATCGCGCCCGCTGAGCGCGATACCGACGCTGCCCGCCTCGAACGGCGCCGGCGAGGTCTCGCAGCGCAGCGGCGGCCGGTCGACGCCGCCGTAGCCGTCGCCGTCGCGATCCCCGAGCTGCACGACGAATCCGGGGACGACGCGATGCACGCGAATGCCGTCGTAGAAGCCCGACCGGGCGAGCTCGGCGAGGCGTGTGCTCGCGACGGGTGAGAGCTCCGGAGAAAGCTCGAGGCTAAGGACGCCCGCGTCCGTCGCAAAGTCGAGCCGGGTCGCCCGCGAGAGAGCATGCGCGAGCTCTGGCGGACCGTCCTTTGCCGGCGTGAAGGTGTCACAGCGTTGCTCGCGGTTTCCGAGCAGCTTGAGGGCCTTCCCCGCGTGCTGGCGAAGCGTCGGGTTGTCGCTCGTGCAGTCGGCTTCGAGCACCGCTTTCGCGCCGAGGAGGGCGAGTGCCCCGGCGGCGTCGGCGAGCGACGAGCGCACTTCGACCGAATTCGACCGCGAGAACGCCGTAACGGCCAGGCCGAGCGCTTTCGTCACGGCCGGATCGGGATCGGGGACGCTGCTACTCACCGCGACGCGCTCGGGATGATCGGCAATCAAGCGTGCCGCTGTCGCTACGTCGCCCGCGGTCTTTCGACCCAGCGCCGCGGCGACGAGCTCGCCGGGGCGCTCGAGCTCCGGGTGCTTCGCCACGAGCTCGAGCGCTCGCTCGCGCACGATCGCGTCGTCCACCGCCGTGAGCGTCCGGAACGAGCGTCCACGTTGGCCGCGCAAGGGTCCGTGGTCGAGCACGCGCAAGAGTGCCAAGCGCCCGGCCCGCCCGGCCGGCTCCGGATCGCAGCGAGCAAGGACGCTGCTCTCCGTGCCCCGACCCGCGAGCACGGAAGCCGCCGCGCAGCGCAACGCCACGGTACGCCGCGTGAGCGCCGCCGTCGCGCCGCTGCCGACCTCGAGCGCCGCAAGTCGCGACAAGGCCGGTCCAGCGCGATCCGGCGCATCCAGAGCGGAGAGCGCGGCGCTGAGCACGCCGAACACCGGCGCCATCAGCCCATCTTTTGCGGCCAAAAGCTCGTCCGTCAGTGGACCGACGACGTCGCCGAGCGCGCGCTGCCCTTCGTCGCCGAGTCGCCCGAGCCCGCGCACGGCGTCGGCGCGCTCCGCGATCGTGGAGGAGCCGCTGCGCACGACGCCTTCGAGCTCACCGGCTGACGCGGCGCCGGCCGGCGCCAGAGCACGCACGGCAAACGCACGTCGCTCGCCCGAGCCCGCGAGCGCACGCCGGGCCACGTCGGCGAGGCGTGTGCGCACCGTCTCGTCGAGGTGGCTCAGGCGCGTGAACGCCTGGAGCGCACTCGCGACGGGCGCCTCGGCGCGTCCCGCCGCGTCGAGCAACGCGACGAGCGTCGCGTCCTCCAGTCGATCCGTGCGCGAGGCGAGAGCGCCCAAGGCGAAACCTGCCGCCTCTGCGAGCGTGCCGCTGCTCCCGAGCCAAGCGCGCAGGGTCCGCTCCGCGTCGGGGCCGCCGCACCGCCCGAGCGCGTCGGCGATGCCGGCGAGCGGCTCCAACAGCGGCTCCGCGGGCGTTTTCGCCGCGCCTGGCCCGGTCTCAGGCGCCGCTGCGCCCCGCACGACGAGGCTCGCCGCGCGGGCGGCAAGGGCAACGGCATGGGGTCGCTCCCGGCCCACGCACGACGCGCCCAAACCGTACGCCGACCACACGACGACACTCGGGTCCTCATCGGCGAGGCTCGTCGCGAGAAGCTCGGCCGCGCGCGCGTCCGCGATGCGTGCCAGCGCCCGCGCGGCGTTTCGGCGCAGTCGCACGTCGCGCGCGGCGAGATCCGCCGGCGTGACGTCGGCGCTCGCCCGCCGTTGCTCCGCGCCCTCGACGGCGCGCAATCGCTCGAGCACGGCCACTGGCGCCGGTTCGCCTCCAGTGGACGCGCTGCCCGATGCCGCCGCACCGTGCGGCTCGGCGCGCGCGCCACACGCACTCACACCGAGAGCAATGGTGCCCGCGACGGCGACGAGCAGGCCCCGCGGCGCCGCGCACCTTCGCGGCTCGGCCTTCAACGTGCGAGGAGCGCTCGATCGAGCAGCCATGCGCTTTCCTCACGCAGTTGTCGCAGCGTTCGACGGGCGAAGGGAAGCGGCGGAGCGGGGGCCGGCACGGCTTCGGCCTCGAGACCGAACCGCGCGAAGCAGAAAAGAGCGCGCGGGAGGTGCCAGTCGCAGCTCACGAGGAACACCTTCTTGGTACCGAGCGGCCCGAGCAGCTCGGCGGTGTAGCGCGCGTTTTCGCGCGTCGTCGTCGAGCGTCGCTCGAGGAGCAGCGCCGCCTCGGGAACGCCTTGGCGTACGAGCTCGGCCGCCAGCACCTCGGCCTCGACGAAGCCGTCCCAGCGCCGTCCGCCGCTCACCACGACACGCGACGACATGCCCTCCCGGTACGCTTGCGCCGCGCGCGCGACACGCCGCGCCGCCGGTGGCGGCAGCGCACCCGCATGCACCGGGCACCCGAGCACCACGAGAGCATCGAGCGTCACGCAGCTACCCCCTGACCGCTCGTGCTCGCCCTAGCTCCGATCGAGCGCGCGCTCGACGAGCCACGCCGGCCCCACGAGCAGGTGCAAGAGGTTCTTGAGAAACGCGGGCGAGCGCTTCTCGAACGCAGCGTGCCCGACGAATTGCACGAGCCAGCCGCCCACGAAGAGCCCGAGCCCGACGAGCACCGGCACGGAGCGCCCGAGCGCGACGAGGAGCGCCAGCAAAATGCCCGTGACGACCCCGAGCCAGCGCGCCGAAGCGACGTAAAACGCAATCACGCCGCCCGCGACGACCTCCGCGAGCGTGAGCGTGTAGCCCGCAACGTGCGCGAGCGGCACGAGCGCGAGCAGCGTGCCCGAGCCCGCGACGATGCTCGGAATGCCGAGGAAGTGGCACCACTCATTGCCGGAGGAGCGGTGGAACCCGCCGTACTCCGCGAGCCGCTCCCGCATGGGCGGAGACACCGAAAACCGCATGCGACGGCCGCATGGTAGCACTATCGGAAGCACGATGAAGAACGGCGAATGGCACGTGCTCGCCCACGGGCCCATCGAAAAGCTGGAGGAGAATCTCTGGGAAATCGAAGGGGAGGTCCCGGGGATGCCGATGAAGCGCCGCATGACGCTGATTCGTCTCGAGGACGGCTCGGTCGTCGTGCACAACGGCATCTGCCTGAACGAAGAGGCACAGAGCGCGATCGATGCCTGGGGCAAGGTGCGCTTCATCATCGTGCCGAACGGTTGGCACCGCATCGACGCGCCCGCCTACGCCGCGCGCTACGCCGACGCCCTCGTCCTCTGTCCCGACCCCGCGAAGAAGCTCGTGACGAAGCGCGTGCGCGTCGACGGCAATCTGAGTCTCTTGCCCCAAGATCCGATGCTCGAGCACGCAGCGCTCGCCGGCTCGAAAATCGCCGAGCACGTGCTCACGGTTCGCTCCGGCAACCGCGCCACGCTGGTGTTCAACGACACCGTCTTCAATTTGCCGAAGCTCCCGGGCATCAAGGGCTTCATCTACGGCGCCATCGGCTCGACCGGTGCTCCTAAGGTGACGCCGCTCATGCGCCTGGTCTCCGTGGGCGACCGCGGAGCGCTCCGCCAGCACCTGGAGGCGCTGGCGACGATCCCGGGGCTTACCCGCGTGATCCCGGGTCACGGGATGATCGCGGAAGGCGCGGAGGCTGCGCAGGGGGTGCTCCGCGCGGCCGTGGCGAGCTTGTGAGGTCGAACCTCACTTGAACGAGATGAGCTCGAGATCGAACACGAGATCCCCCGCGGGGTTCGACGGGCTCGCCGGCTTCACGCCGTACGCCATCGCGGCGGGGATCCAGAGGCGCATCTTGTCGCCCTCGACCATCAGCGGCACGCCTTCCGTCCAGCCGGGAATCACCTGATTCAGGCCGATGGCGAGCGGCGTTCCACGCATGATGGAGCTGTCGAACATCTTTCCGGATTTCGTCCACCCCGTGTAGTGCATGGTCACGCGGCTCGTGGACGTCGGGTGCTTGTCGCCCTTGCCGTGCGTGAGCACTTTGTAGGCTAGCCCGGACGGCAGCTTGGTCGCGTCCTTCGGGGGCGCCTTCACGTCGGGCGGCGCGGGCGGCGGCTCCGGGATCCCGAGCAGCTCGAGATCGAGGATCAGATCTTCGGCGGGACTGCCGGGTGCGTTGCCGTAGGCGAGCTTCGCGGGCATCCAGAGGCGACGCTTCTCGCCTTCGACCATTTGCGAGAGCGCCTCGCTCCAGCCCGGCGGCTGTTGCGCCATGGTGAGGAGCGAGGGCTCCGCGGCGCCGAAGGCTTGTCCCGTCGGCGTCCAGCCGATGAACTTGGCTTTGACCACGTCGCTCGGCTTCGGGTGTTTCTTCCCGGTTCCGGGCGTGAGGACGAGCATCGCGAGGCCGCTCTTGGTCGTGATGGCGTCCTTCGGCGGCACCTTGTCGGGGGCGGCGGGTAGCGGTGGGGCCGACGCTGCGGCGGTCGGTTCCGGGCTCGGCGCGGCACTCGGCGGCGGTGTGGCGACACTGCTCGGGGGAGGCGCGGCACTCGGCGCTTCCGCCGGGGCGCTCGGCTTGCTCTCGCAAGCGACACTGAAGAGGAGGAGCGGGACGACCCACGATGCTCGCGCTGCCCTGTGCATGGCGTGCGAGTCTCCTCGACCCGGGGCGGATAGGCAATCGCGACGCTTTCGTTGTCGGACTACGCGGAGGGGCCTACGCTGGTCGCTCGATGCGCCGTCGCCGGGCTCTCCGCTTCTTCTCCGCGCTCGGCGTGCTCGCCGCGCTCGGGGGCGGCGCCTGGTTCGGCGCGCGCGAGCACGAGCCGATCGTGGCTTCCGCGCCGCCGCCGCCGAGCGTCGCCTCGAGTGGGAGAACGCCGGGTCCGCCGCCCGCCCCCGCCGAGGAGGCGAGCTGCGACAACGACGAGCTCCAGCGTCCCACGGGCGTGCCCGCGGGTCTGACTTGCACGGAGGCGCGCTCCGTCGTCGCCGAGATCCGCGCGCGCTTCGCCGCGGACCTGCCGAACGCGGCTCCGGGTGCGTTCGCAGAGGGCGTCACGAGCTGGCTCGATCCGCACGGCCTCTGGTCGGCTCCGGCTGACGCCCCGGCGCGCTCCCTCCTTACTGTCGAAGCGGAAGCGCTGCTCGCCGAGATCACGGCGAGCCCGGCGAGTGATGCGCCCTGTGCCGCTGCGGGTGAGGTCGGGGAGGCCCTCGCGGCATGGGTGGACGAGCTCGGTGCGGCGTTCGATCGCGCGAGCGCGTCGGCTCCGCGACTGTCCCCAGCGCGCGCGGCCGAGCTCGCCCTCGCCTCCGTGTTCGAGGACGGCGACGTCACCGTGCCGGCGCGCAGTCTTGCGGCCGAGCTCGGCCGGCGCATCGGCGTGGCCTCGACGGCGTTCGGGGGCACGCTCGCGCCGTTCGTGCGCGCGGCTCGCGAGCGTTACGCCCCGTCGCTCGAGCCGGCGGCGTGGGAGCGCGTCGTGCTCGCGGCTGCCGTGCGCAGCTACGTCGCGACCGTCGATCCGCACGGCGCGTGGGCGCCACTCGACGAGGAGTGGTCGCTCTATGCCGACGACCCGAGCTTCAGCGACCAGCGTGGG
>Ga0070682_100001161_pt1 | contig 15046 bp, 8 predicted proteins | sample KBSC63LmetaG_FD_64668 | JGI IMG/M metagenome (GOLD analysis project Ga0070682, IMG submission 64668) | Corn rhizosphere microbial communities from Kellogg Biological Station, Michigan, USA - KBS C6-3L metaG | ecosystem: Host-associated > Plants > Roots > Rhizosphere | place: USA: Michigan... | reverse complement strand
ACCGGCGCCATGCCGCCCGGCCACCCGCCGGTCGGCGACGCCCCCGCCGGCGCCATGCCGCCCGGCCACCCGCCGGTCGGCGACGCCCCTGCCGGCGCGATGCCCGCGGGCCACCCCGCCATGGCGGGCGCGGGCAAGCCAGGCGCGCCCGAGCTCCCCGAAGACAGCATCGAGCCCGCCGGTGAGCTCCCCCCGACCACCATCGAGGCGCTGCTCCTCGACCCCCAGGACCGCCCGATCGCGGGTGGCGACGTGCGTCTCGGCATCATGTTCCAGAAGATTGCCGAGGGTGAGTCGCGCAGCGAAATGCACCTCAAGTCCGGCCCCGACGGCGTTGCGCGCTTCGACGGCCTGAAGGGCGGCACGAACTACAGCTACCGAATCACGACGCGGAGCGGCCCGGGCGAGTTCGCGTCGACGCCCTTCAACTTGCGAGAGCAAGGGGGCATGCGCGTGAAGCTCCACGTCTACCCCGTGACCGAGAGCATCAACGAAACGATGGTCGGTATGCGCGGCATCTTCTACATCGAGACGCGCGACGACGTGTTCTCGGTCGAAGGGATCTTCCGCGTCATGAACCTCGGGCAGAACGCGTGGGTGCCGAAGGACACCGTCGTCACGCTGCCCGACGGCTTCAAGGCGTTCAGCGGCGGAGAGACGATGTTCGACGCGCGCTTCGTCGCGCTCGATGGACGCGGCGCGAAGCTCGAAGGCACTTTTCCGCCCGGACAGCGCGATCTGAACTTCCGCTTTCAGGTGCCGAAACCGGCTGATCAGACCGCCGTTTTTCGCTTCGGCCCGGCCCCGCGCACCTTCGAGATTCGCGTCATCGCGGTCGCGAGCAAGACGATGGGCCTCGACGTCGAAGGCTTCGAGGCGACGCAAGCGGGCACCGGACCGAGCGGTGACCACGTGCTCGTCTCGCGCAAGGCCGCGGGGCGCAACGATCCGCAGCTGACGCCGTTCGTGGTCACGCTGACCGGCCTCACGGTGCCCGGCCCGGGTCGCTGGGTCGCTATCTTCATCGCCTTCGCGATCGTCGTGGCGGGTGGCCTGGCGGCCGCCGGCAAGTGGCGCATCGCGTCGACCGAGAAGCTCGAAACCGATCGCGCTCGCGCCGTGAACCTCCTGCTCGACGAGCTCGTGCTGCTCACGCGCGCGCGGGAGCGCGGTGAGATCGGTCCCCACACGCACGATCAAACGCGGCGCTCGCTCATCGACGCACTCGCGCGCATCGGCCTCCCGAAAGAGGCCCGCAAGAGCAAGCGTATCGGCAAGCCGGCGAGCGCCTGAAAAACGCCCGCGCGGGCCCTCCAGGAGCCCATCCACAGGCTGAGGATAAGTCGTGGAAATCCCTTGGGAACGACCCGGTGACTCTTCTGGGAAGACCCTGTGCCGAACGTTGTCCCCAGCTCTGTCCACGGGTCCCGAGCACTGGATACGCGACCTCACCCTCCCCAGATTATTCTTTGATTTCGGGTATTTCTCGACTTTTCCCCAGAGTCCCCAGGCCCTACGAGCACTACGTTTAATTTCTTAAATTAAGATCCGATCGGAGAGGGAAGCGCGTCACTGCCGGGGGTCCCGGGCAGGAGCATTGAAGTCTGGCGCCTGGCCACTCGCACGGTTACACGTCCGCCCGATGCACGTCATCGTCAGCAAGAAAGACCTGTCGTCCGTTCTCGAGCGCTGCCAGGGGGTTGCCGACCGCAAGAGCACGATGCCCGTGCTCGGCAACGTGCTGCTCGAAGTCGGCGGACCGAACGAGCTCAAGCTGGCGGCGACGGATCTGATTCTCGCGGTGCGCGGCAAGGTGAACGCTCGCGTCGAGCAGGGCGGCAGCGTCGCGGTCGGTGCGCGCGATCTCGTCGAGCGCGTGCGCAACATGCCTGACGGTGAGATCGGCATTGCCACGACCGCCAATGCGGCGACGACGCTGCGCGCGGTCGGCTCGGCGCGACGCTTCACGCTGCAGGGCATCCCGGGCGAGGAGTTTCCGAGCCTGCCCGGTCCCGACAAGGACGCGAAGTCCTCGACGCTGAAGGCATCCGTGCTCGCGCGGCTGATCGCCGGTACGCACTTTTCGATCTCGAGCGACGAGACGCGCCCGCACCTGTCGAGCGCGCTCTTCGAGTGGGACGGCGAGTGGGTGCGCATGGTCACGACCGACGGACACCGATTGTCCAAAGTCGAAGTGAAGGTCGAAGGGCGCAACGCGACTGGGAACATGCTGATTCCGGTGAAGGGCGTGAACGAGCTGCGCCGCCTGTGCGACGAGGCCGCGGGCAAGCACGACGCCGACGGCGAGACGGAGCTCAAGATCACGCAGGCGGGACCGAACGCGTACTTCGAGCTTCCGAACTTCCAGTTCAGCGTGAAGCTCGTCGATGCGCAGTTCCCGCCCTACCAGCAGGTCATCCCGCAGGAGTACGCGCAGCGCGTGAAGGTGCCGCGCATCCTCACGGCCGACGCGCTCAACGCCGTCTCCGTGGCGGCGAGCGACCGTACCGGCGGCGTGAAGCTGTCGCTCTCGAAGGGCAAGCTTCGCTTCGAGAGCGAGAGTCCGGAGAGCGGCGAGGGCTTCGACGAGCTCAGCGTCGACTACGCGGGTCCCGAGCTCACGGTCGGCTTCAACGCGCGTTACTTCCTCGACGTGCTGCGCTCGATCTCCGACGACGAGGTCGAGATCGGCGTCGGCGGTGAGCTCGATCCCGCGGTGATTCGCCCGGCAACGGCCGACCCCACGACGAACTACGTCGCGGTGATCATGCCGATGCGGATCTGAGTCGCCCGAGCGTGACTAGCTCGCTCCGCTTCGAACGTCTTTCAATCCGCGGGCTCAGAAATCTGACCGCGCTCGAGCTCGAGCCGGGCGCACGCTTGAACGTGATCGTCGGCGACAACGGTCAGGGCAAGACCAGCGTGCTCGAGGCGCTCTACCTCGTCGCGACCACGAAGAGCTTTCGCGCGGAGCGCCTGGGCACGTTGATCCAGCAGGGCACCTTGCAGGCGAGCGTCGCCGCGCGCATCGAGGAAGCCGGCGCCACGCGCGAGCAACGCACGGTGCTCGCCGAGCGCTCCCGCGTGGTGCGCCTCGACGGCAAGCCGCCGAAGAGCCTGGGCGCCTACGCGACGCGCACGCCGGTGGTCGCCTTCTGCCCTTCGGACCTCGAGCTCGTGAGCGGTGGCGCCGCGGGACGCCGGCGCCTGCTCGACCGCGTGGCGCTCTTCGTCGATCCGCCGGGAACCGACGCCCGCCTGCGCTACGAGCGGGCGATGCGCTCGCGCCAGCGCGTGCTCGAGGAGCGGGGCCCCGGAGCGCGCGACCTCGAGCCCTTCGAGGCCGTGATGGCCGAGGAAGGGGCGCGCTTCGCCCTAGCCCGCCGACGAGCCGCTGAGGGCATCGGCGAGCGGCTCGCCGCCATGTTCGAGCGCCTGGCGACGGCGTCGCTCCCCGTCACGCTCCACTACGCGGCGGGCGGCACGGCGGACTCGGCCGAATTTGCGAGCAAGCTCGCGAGCCTGCGCGAGGCCGACGCGCGGCGCGGTGCCGCAACGTTCGGCCCGCAGCGCGACGAGCTCGAGCTCGAGCTCGACGGGCGTCCGGCGCGCTCCCACGCCTCCCAGGGCCAGCAGCGGCTCCTCACGTTGGCGCTCAAGCTGAGCGAGCTCGACTGCATTCGCGAGGCGCGGGGCGCCCACCCCGTGCTCCTCCTCGACGACGTCTCGAGCGAGCTCGATCCGGAGCGAACGTCGGCGGTCCACGGGCTACTCGACAGCACGGAGAGCCAGGTCTTCGTGACGACGACCCGCGACGATCTGTTTCCGCGACCGCTCCAAAAGGTCGCCGGACGCGCCGATTTTCGACTCGCCAAAGGCACGCTCGAGCCCCCCCGCTAGCGCACCCAAAAACCGCCTGCGAACGCGCTTGTAACTAGGCGAAATAGAAGCGGTTTTGCGCCTTGCCTCAGGGTCTTTGCGTAGCTATACCGTGGGTTAGAAATTCGCCCGTAGATCGCCACGCAGCACCGCGCGGGCGCCGGGCACGAAGGCCGCCTTTTCCTGATGACAACCCAGACCCCCGAAGGCGTCGCGAGCACGAGCTCGAGCGACGACTACAACGCCAGCAACATCACCGTCCTCGAGGGTCTGGAGGCCGTGCGCAAGCGTCCCGGCATGTACATCGGGGACGTCCACGACGGCTCCGCGCTGCATCACCTCGTGTGGGAAGCGGTCGACAACGCGGTCGACGAGCACCTTGCCGGCCACTGCACCCGCATCGACGTGACCGTGCACTTCGACGACTCGGTGACGGTCGAAGACGACGGCCGCGGCATTCCCGTCGGCATCATGCCGGACCGCGGCGTGAGCGCGGCCGAGGTCGTGATGACGGTGCTGCACGCGGGCGGCAAGTTCGATCACTCGAGCTACAAGGTGAGCGCCGGTCTCCACGGCGTCGGCGTGAGCGCCGTGAACGCCGTCTCGGAGCGGCTCCAGCTCGAGATCTCGCGTGAGGGCAGCGTCTGGTTCCAGGAGTACCGGCGTGGCGTGCCGCAGGCGCGGCTCGCCGCGATCGGCGAGAGCACGCGCACGGGGACGAAGGTCACTTTCAAGCCGGATCACGAGATTTTCTCGAGCACGGAGTACAGCTTCGACACGCTCACGAACCGCCTGCGCGAGCTCGCGTTCCTGAACTCGGGTCTCATCGTCTGCCTGAAGGACGAGCGCGGCGAGGGTCGCAAGGAGACCTACGAGTACAAGGGTGGCATCGCTGAGTTCGTCGCGCTCCTCAGCAAGACGAAGGAGCCGGTGCACGACGACGTGATCGCCTTCAACGGTGAGTACCCGGCCGGCGAAGGCAAGGCGCCCATCGTGGTCGACCTCGCCCTGCAGTGGACGAACGCGTACGCCGATCAGATCCTCCCCTACACGAACAACGTCCACAACAAGGACGGCGGCACGCACCTCACGGGCCTGCGCGCCGCGCTCACGCGCACGCTCAACAACTACGGTCAGGCCCACAACCTGTTCAAGGACGCAAAAGGCGGCTTGAGCGGTGACGACACGCGCGAAGGCGTCGTGTGCGTCGTGCACGTCAAAGCACCCGACGCGAGCTTCGACTCGCAGACGAAATCCAAGCTCGTTTCGAGCGAGGTGAAGGGCGTCGTCGAGAACGCGGTGAGCGAATTCGTGACGCGCTACTTCGAGGAGCACCCGCAAACGGCGCGCAAAGTGCTCGAGAAGGCGATCCTGGCGGCCAAGGCACGCGAAGCCGCACGCAAGGCGCGCGAGGTCGTGCGCAAGGGCGTGCTCGACAGCACCTCGCTCTCCGGCAAGCTCGCCGATTGCCAGAGCAAGGACCCGAGCATCAGCGAGCTTTACATCGTCGAGGGCGAGAGCGCCGGCGGCAGCGCGAAGCAGGGTCGTGATCGACACTTCCAGGCGATCCTCCCGCTCAAGGGCAAGATCCTGAACGTCGAGCGAGCACGCCTCGACCGCATGCTCTCTTCGCAGGAAGTGGCGACGCTGATCTCGGCGCTCGGCTGCGGCATCGACGAGAGCGGCAACTTCGAGCTCTCGAAGCTCCGCTACCACAAGGTCGTGCTGATGACGGACGCCGACGTCGACGGCAGCCACATCCGCACGCTGCTGCTCACCTTCTTCTACCGCCAGATGCGCGAAGTCATCGAGCGCGGCTACCTCTACATCGCGCAGCCGCCGCTCTACGGTGTGCGCAAGGGCAAGAAGCAATTTTATCAAAAGGACCAGGCCGGTCTCGATCGCTTCCTGATCGAGAACGGCATCGAGGGCGTGACGCTGCAGTCGAGCAAGGGTCCGCAGCTCTCCGGCATGGTGCTTTTCAACCTCGCGACGCGCCTGCGGGCGATGCACGATACCCTGCAGAAGATCGACGGGCGTTCGGACGCGCGCGTCGTGGCGGCGCTGTTCCGCATCGGCGGCATGTCGCTCGCCGATTTCCGCGACCGCGCCAAAGTGGACGCCGCCGCGGACAAGCTCCGCACGCACCTCGAGGCCCGCTATCCCGATCTTTGCCCGCTCCACGTCACCGTCGAGTGGGAAAAGCAGCACAACGCCGGGCGCATCGTCGTGAAGTTCCGTCCGGGCGCATCGTCGCGGCCCGCCGTGCTCGATTGGGAGCTCGCCGACTCCGCCGAGTACCAGGAGCTACTCTCGATCGACGAGGACGTGCGCTCGATCGGTCCCGCGCCGTACACCGTACGGATTGGCGACGACGAGCCGGAAACACTGGCCGACGCGGAGAGCCTGCAAGCATTCATCACCGAGCGCGGCAGGAAGGGCATGCAGATCACCCGCTACAAGGGCCTCGGCGAAATGAACGCCGACCAGCTCTGGGAGACCACGATGAGCCCCGACGCGCGCACGCTGCTCCAGGTGCGGGTCAACGACCCCGTACGCGCCGATGAGCTCTTCAGTGTGCTCATGGGTGATCAGGTCGAACCGCGCCGCCAGTTCATCGAAGAGAACGCTCTGAACGTGCGGAACCTAGATATCTGAGGGGTCGGCACCGGCATTTGGGCACCCGGTGCCCTTTCTACCGAGGCTGGAACAACGGTATCGGTAGCTGAACGCAGAGAGATCGTTGCGACTCGGTGAAGCACGCATTAGTCTGCGCCCACCGAGGACGAGCTGCGCTTGCTCTCGGTACACTGAGGTTGGAAGGAGGGGCTGCGAATGGGCCTAAGTGCCATTTGCAGCTCGCTACGTCAGCAGGGCATTCCATGAGTAGCAGGCGATCCACGAAGAAGATCGGTCGACTCATCCGTATGGCGCGGATGAACACAGGGCTTACCCAAAAAGATCTGGCGGCAAAGCTCGGCGTACGCTCAGGCAGCTACGTCGGCATGCTCGAGTCGGGTTTATGCAAAGGAGTTGGTGTCTCGCGGTTGCGGGAGATCGCGGGCCATCTCGACGTGCACGGCGTCGATTGCTACCGCTGGATGGCAGCCGCCGGCCACCTTCCCTCGAACCTGATGACGGCATTGATGAAGAGCCCCGAGCGGTGGGACGAGGTGTCGAGTCTCCTCGGGCATTCACCGCGGAGCTCGTCGGGACCCAAGTCGCGACGGCGCATGAACCACCGCTTGGCGTGAGCGCGCGCTAGGCGCGAGGGCGCCACGAGGCGCGAGTCAGAGGGATGAGACAAGCTGCACCGGCGGGCGCCGGTAGGGCGGCGCTCGCGTTCTCGGCCGGGAACGTGACCGAAACGTCCACTCATGCTCTCATGAGGGCAGAATGAATCGCGCCCTTATGCAGCTTCGAACGCTCGGCATCGTTCTCTCGCTCGGCGCCGGGTTCGCCGCGGCGAGCTGCGGCGGTGACTCGACGGACAAGCCGCCCGCGCAGGCGAGCGGCGGCTCGGGAAACGAGCTCGAGCCCATCCAGTGTGCTGCGGAGACCTGCGAGGGTGTGCTGGTGCCGATCACGGGTTACGACTCGCTGAAGCCTTGCTGCGCCGAGGGCGACAAGTGCGGTCTCGATTCGTCCTTCCTGTCGTCCTTCGGGATCATGTTCAGCGAGACCTGCCAGGCGAAACACCAGCCGGGAGCGGTCGGACACGGATGCCCCGAAAGCCCGAAGCCGATGTTCGCCGGGGCGTCAGTGAGTATCGATCCGTTCCCTGGGTGCTGTCGGCTCGAGACCCACACCTGCGGCTACGTGCTCGACAGTGCTCTCGGCGGCCTGATCAAGCCGGAGCTCGGCTGCGTGGATTCGACGCCCTTCCTCGACGGAGGCACCGCCGAGGATTGCGATCCCGCCGCGGGTTCGGCCGGCGCCGGCCCTTGATCCGCGGTTAAGGCGACTTACGTTCATGGCTGCGCGACGAAGCGTCGCGGGAAAAATAGCCATGCGAATCGATCGCCTCACCTCGAAAAGCCAAGAAGCGCTGCGCTCAGCCGTCGAGCTTGCGACCCGGCGCGGCCATCCCGAGCTGATTCCCGAGCACCTGCTCGTCGCCGTCCTCGAGCAGGACGGGGGCGTCGGGCGGCTCCTGGTCGAGAAGGCTGGGGCGTCGCCGTCGGCGCTCGTGAAGGACTTGAGCGCGAGGCTCGACACGCTGCCGCAGGTGTCGGGCGGGGCGGAGCCGAGCGTCGGACGGCGCGGGACGCCGCTCTTCTCGAACGCCGAGGCCGAGGCCAAGCGCATGAAGGACGACTACGTCTCGGTCGAGCATTTCCTGCTCGCCGCGGCGCACTCGGACAAGGACGTGCAGGCCATCTTCGACCGGCACGGTCTCTCGTACGACAAGCTCGTGCGCACGTTGGCCGAGATCCGGGGTAGCCAGCGCGTGACGGATCAGGAGCCCGAGGGGAAGTTCCAGGCCCTCGAGAAGTACACGCGCGACCTCACGGCCCTCGCACAGCGCGGGAAGATCGACCCCGTCATCGGGCGCGACGAAGAGATCCGGCGCGTCATGCAGGTGCTGTCGCGGCGGACCAAGAACAACCCCGTGCTGATCGGTGAGCCGGGCGTCGGTAAGACTGCGATCGCCGAAGGCATCGCGCACCGCATCGCGAGCGGCGACGTCCCGGAGTCACTGAAGCAAAAGCGCATCCTCGCGCTCGATCTCGCGAGCCTGGTCGCGGGCGCGAAGTTCCGCGGCGAATTCGAGGAGCGGCTGAAGGCCGTCTTGAAAGAGGTCGAGACTTCGGCCGGAGCCGTGATTCTGTTCATCGACGAGCTCCACACGCTCGTCGGTGCCGGCGCGGCCGAAGGCGCGATGGACGCGGCGAACATGCTGAAGCCGGCGCTCGCCCGCGGCGAGCTGCGCGCGATCGGTGCGACGACGCTCGACGAGTACCGCAAGCACATCGAGAAGGATGCGGCGCTCGAGCGGCGCTTCCAGCCCGTGATGGTGAGCGAGCCGACCGTGGAGGATACGATCGCGATCCTGCGCGGCTTGAAGGAGCGCTACGAGGTGCACCACGGCATCCACATCACGGACGCGGCGCTGCTCGCCGCGGCGACGCTGAGCCACCGCTACATCAGCGATCGCTTCCTGCCCGACAAGGCCATCGACTTGGTCGACGAGGCGGCGAGCAAGATCAAGATGGAGATCGACAGCCTGCCGGTCGAGATCGATCAGGTCGATCGACGCCTGACGCAGCTCCGCATGGAGGAGCAGGCGCTCAAGAAGGAGCGCGACAAAGGCAGCCGCGCGCGGCTCGAGGAGCTCGTGCGCGAGGTGGCCGAGCTCACGGAGCAGCGCGACACGATGCGCGCCAAGTGGCTGCGCGAGAAGGAAGCGATCGAAGGGATTCGGACCTCGCAAGCGGCGCTCGAGGAGCTCCGCGTCGAGGAGGAGCAGATGCGGCGGCGGGCCGATCTCGGCCGCGCTTCCGAGATCCACTACGGAAAGATCCCCGAGCTCGAGCGCCGGATCGAGGCGCAGCGCGCGGAGCTCAATCGCGTGCAGGCCGAGGGCTCGTACCTGCGTGAAGAGGTGACGGACGAGGACATCGCGGCCATCGTCTCCAAGTGGACCGGGGTGCCCGTCTCCAAAATGCTCGAGGGCGAGGTGCAGAAGCTGCTCCAGATGGAGGGCAACCTCGAGAAGCGGGTCGTGGGGCAGGACAAGGCCCTGCGCGCCGTGGCGGACGCGGTGCGACGCTCGCGCGCGGGTCTCGGTGACGCGCGGCGGCCCGTGGGCTCGTTCCTGTTCCTCGGACCGACCGGCGTCGGCAAGACCGAGACGGCGCGGGCGCTCGCCGAATTCTTGTTCGACGACGAGCGCGCGATGATTCGCATCGACATGAGCGAGTACATGGAGCGGCACGCCGTTTCGCGGCTGATCGGCGCGCCGCCCGGCTACGTCGGCTACGACGAGGGCGGGCAGCTCACCGAGCCCGTGCGACGGCGCCCCTACAGCGTCCTTCTGTTCGACGAGATCGAGAAGGCGCACCCGGACGTGTTCAACACCCTCTTGCAGGTGCTCGACGACGGGCGGCTCACCGACGGGCAGGGCCGCACCGTGGACTTCAAGAACACGGTCATCATCCTCACGAGCAACATCGGCACGGCGGAGATCGCGGCCGTGGAAGAACGGCGTGACCTTTCGGCCGAGGAGCGGATCCGTGCGCGCGAGCGTGCCGTCACGGAGGCACTGCGCGGGCACTTCCGCCCGGAGTTCATCAATCGGCTCGACGAGATCGTCGTCTTCGATCGGCTGAGCCGCGAGCAGATCCGCAGCATCGTGGACATCCAGCTCGAGAGCGTCGCGAAGCGGCTTGCCACCCGCGATCTCAGGCTCGAGGTGAGCGAAGCCGCGAAGGAGCTTCTGGGCGAGCTCGGTTGGGACCCGCAGTACGGGGCGCGGCCGCTCAAGCGCGCGATCCAGAAGCACCTCGAAGACGGGCTCGCGCGGCGCGTCCTCGCCGGCGAGTTCCTGCCCGGTGAGACCGTGTTCGTCGGGCGCGACGGCTCGGCCCTCACGTTCGAGAAAACGGGCGGCGAAGCTCGCGGCGGCCCGCGCAAAGCGGCCACGGCCTTGAACTGAGCGGCGCGGCCGGCAATAACCGAGCGATGTCGTACGCCACGCTCGAGCGCCACTACCGAAGACTGTCTCACCTCGAGCACCTCGACGCGATCGCGGGCTGGGACGAGGCTACGATGATGGCGGAGGGTGGCGGCTCGGCGCGCGCCGAGGCGCTCGCCACGCTGCGCGGCATCATCCACACCGAAGCGGTGCACCCCGCGCTCGGTGAGTGGCTCGGCGCCGCCGAAGCCGAGGCGCCGGGGCTCGACGCGTGGCAGCGCGCGAATCTGCGCGAGATGAAGCGCACGTGGGTGCGCGCCACGGCGATCCCGGGTGAGCTCGTCGAAGCGGCGTCGCTCGCCGCGTCACGCAGCGAGCAGGCGTGGCGCAAGCTGCGCGCCGACAACGACTGGCAAACCTTCGAACCTTTGCTGCGTGAGACCGTCGCGCGCCAGCGTGAGGTGGCGCAGGCGCTCGGCGCGCGCCTCGAGCTCGATCCGTACGATGCGCTGCTCGACGGCTACGAGCCTGGCATGCGCAGCGCGGCGATTGCGCCGTTGTTCGCGCGGCTGGGCGCGTTTTTGCCCGGCTTCATCGCGCGGGTCGTCGAGAAGCAGGCGAAGGAGAGCGTGGTGGTGCCGCCGGGACCGTTTCCGATCGCGCAGCAACGCGAGCTCGGCGTTTCGCTGATGGGCAAGCTCGGCTTCGACTTCAAGCGCGGGCGCCTCGACGTGAGCCACCATCCCTTTTGCGGGGGCGTGCCCGAGGACGTGCGCATCACCACGCGCTACGACGACTCCAATTTCGCCAAAGCGCTCATGGGCGTGCTGCACGAGACCGGTCACGCCAAGTACGAGCAAAACCTGCCGCTGCCGTGGCTGGGCCAACCCGTGGGTCACGCGCGCAGCATGGGCGTGCACGAGAGTCAGAGTCTGTTTTTGGAGATGCAGGTGTCGCGCAGCCGCGAATTTGCCGAGTTCGTCGCGCCGCATCTCCGCACGGCGTTTCCCGACGCGGTAGCGCGGTCGCCGTCGGCATTCGAGCCGGACAATCTGTACCGGCTCGCGACGCGCGTTCAGCCGAGCCTGATTCGCGTCGACGCGGACGAGGTCACCTATCCGTGCCACGTGATCCTGCGCTTCGAGCTCGAGCGGGCGCTGATCCGCGGGGAGCTCGACGTGAAGGACGTCCCGGGCGCCTGGGACGAGAAGATGCGCGCCCTGCTCGGCATCTCGACGAGCGGCGACTACAAGAACGGCTGCATGCAGGACGTGCACTGGCCCTCCGGTGCGCTCGGCTATTTCCCGACCTACACGCTCGGCGCGCTGCTGGCCGCGCAGCTCTTCGAGGCGGCGACCCGCGAGCTGCCCGGACTCAGCCGCGCGATCTCGACGGGAGAGCTCGCCCCGCTCGACGCGTGGCTCAGGGAGAAGGTGTGGGGTCAGGCCTGCCGGCTCGAGACCCCTGAGCTCGTCCTACACGCGACTGGGCGCGCGCTCGACACGCAGGCGTTCGAGGCGCATTTGGGGCGTCGATACGGTTAGAACGTCACGACGACGTACGGGAGGTTGTCGCCCATCTCGCCTGCGCCGTCTCCGACGCCCGAGGTGGCACCGATTCCTAGGCCGAGCTGCAGGTAGCTGTTGTTGCCCCAGCACTTGATCGCAAAATTGTCGAGGAGCGCGCAGACGTGCATCGCGCCGACCGAGACTGCCTTGGCGCTGCGACCGGTCCCGAGGTTCACCTGCGGGAGGTACGTGCCCATCTCGTTCGGGCCGTCGCCGTGGCCGTTCGTGTCCCCGATGCCGAGCGTGCCGTAGCCGTTGTAGCCCCAGCACTTGACCTGAGCGTTGTCGAGCAGCGCGCAGCTCGCGTACATGCTGACGGAAACTGCCGTGGCGGTGCGCCCGCTCCCGAGATCGACGGCAGGGAGATTGTCGCCCATCTCGCTTGGGCCGTCGCCGCGCATGATCGTGTCGCCGAGACCGAGCTGGCCGTAGCCGTTGTAGCCCCAGCATTTGACCTGCCCATTGTCGAGCAGGGCGCAGGTGTGCTCCTCGCCGGCGGCGACCGCCACTGCGGTGCGACTCGTGCCGAGGTCAACGGCGGGGAGGTTGTCGCCCATTTCGTTCGGGGCGTCGCCGCGCGTGTTCGTGTCGCCGAGACCGAGCTGACCGTAGCCGTTGTAGCCCCAACATTTGACCTGGCCGTTCGCGAGGAGCGCGCAGGTGTGCGCGTAGCCCATCGTCACCGCTCTGGCTGCGAGCCCGGTTCCGAGATCGATCGGTGGGAGGGCGTCACCGAGCTCGCCCGCTACGTCGCCGCGCGTCTGGCTGTCGCCCTGACCGAGCTCCCCATAATAGTTGTAGCCCCAGCACTTGAGGCTCTGATCGTCGAGCACGGCGCAGGTGTGGAGCGACCCTGCCGCAATCTTGACCGCGGTGCGCCCCGTGCCGAGGCTCACCGCGGGAAGGTTGTCGCCCATCTGGTTCGTGGCGGTACCGCGCGAGGCGGTATCGCCCACACCGAGCTCTCCGTAATAGTTGTAGCCCCAGCACTTGACGGAGCCGTCGTTCAGGATCGCGCAGTTTGACTGGTAGCCGGTGGAGAGCGCGACCGCGGTCTTGCCGCTCCCGAAATTGACGAGCGGCAGATTCACGCCCATGTCGAACATCCACGAGCCGCGAGCGAGCGTGTCACCCGCGCCGAGCTGCCCGAACTGGTTGTAGCCCCAGCACGACACCTGTCCGCTCGTTCCGAGCGCGCAGGTGCTGTAGTAGCCGGCGCCGACCGCGACGGCGTCCGAGCCGCACACGACGGAGCAGCTGTCGCCCGCGACGGCGTTGCCGTCGTCGCATTTCTCGAGATCCGCGTAGAGCGAGCCGTCGCCGCACACGGCTTTCGTGCACCGGTTCGTGCAGGTGTCGGTGTCGTCGCCGTTGCCGTCGTCGCATGCTTCGCCGGTTTGCACGCGCCCGTCCCCGCAACGGTCCGGTGCGCAATCGGCGGAGCCCGTCGTCTCGACGCAGCGCCCCGAGCAGTCCTCGAGCACCGTGTACGTGACGAGATCGGCGCCGCACTGCCCGAGCGTGTTCGTTTTGCAGAAGCGCTGAGTCGGCTGCTTGCCGACGCACTCGGGGACGATCGATGCGCAGACGCCGGTGCGCGTGTCGCAATTCTCGCTCTCGACGCAAGTGCCGTTCGACTGCCAGACGTTTCCGTCGCAGAGCGTCCGCAAGCGCTGCGCGGGGCCGTGGCAGGCGAGCGACCCGTTCGGCGAGCATTCCTCTCCGAGGTGCCCGATCCCGCCCGAGCCACCCGAGCCACCGGTGCCGCTGCTCGAGCCGCCGGTGGCCGAGCCGCCGGTGGCCGAGCCGCCCGTGCTGCTGCCGCCCGTCGCGGAACCACCGGTGGCCGAGCCGCCGGTACTGCTGCCGCCGGTCGCGGAACCACCGGTAGACGAGCCACCCGTCGAGGAACCACCGGTGCTGCTGCCACCCGTGGAAGACCCCCCGGTCGACGAACCGCCCGTGCTGCTGCCGCCCGTCGCGGAGCCGCCCGTCGACGAGCCGCCGGAGCCGAAGACACCGCCGGTGGCGGGCGACGAGCCCCCGAAGGCGCCCGCATCGCCACCGCTCGACGTTCCGCCCGTGCCCCCGGTGGTGCCAGCGAAGCCCGCGTCACCCCCCGAGCTGAAGTTCGCCGAGCCGCCCTCGTTCGAGCCGCCGGTCGCGACGCTCCCGCCTTGTGCGCTCCCGCCCGTGTTGACGCCGCCGCCGACCGTGCTGCTCGTGCCAGCCCGGCCTCCCGAGTGCCCGCTCGTGCCGCCCTTGCTCGTGCTGCCGCCCGTGACGGCGTCGCCCTCGCCGCCGAACGGGCCGCCGATGACTTGATCGCGACTGCCGCACGCCACGAGCGAGCCCGCGACCGAAAGCCAGAGCACAAAGGGGGCCGTAGGCCGGCCGAGCATGCTCAACACACGCATCGATAAGAAACTCCTCCCGTCCGACGTCGGAGCTTATCACCCCTCGCGGGGTTCCCGCGCGTCGGCGTTTTTCCGCGGACCTACGTTGTCGTGAGAAGTGTGCGCCGCAGAAGCCCCAAACCCCAATAAACGGCGCGACGCCGGATCTCGTCGCGCGTCCCTGGAAAGACGCGCCGGTCCACCTGCGTTCCCGCGGCGGTAGCGAGCGCCATGTGCACGAGCCCGACCGGCTTCTCGTCGCTTCCGCCGCCGGGCCCCGCGATGCCGGTGAACGCGAGCCCGTAGGTGGGGCCGAGCGCGCGCCGGACGCCCTCCGCCATGGCACGCGCCACTTCTTCACTCACCGCGCCGTGCGCTTCGATGAGCGCGCGGTCGACGCCGAGCAGCGCCACTTTGACGTCGTTCGCGTAGGCGACGACGGAGCCCACGAACACGCGGCTCGACCCGGGCACGCGCGTCACGAGCTCGGCGCCGAGCCCACCCGTGCACGATTCCGCGAGCGCGAGCGTTTCACCGCGCGCCGCCAAGAGCTCGACGAGCACGGC
>Ga0070682_100001159_pt1 | contig 15064 bp, 10 predicted proteins | sample KBSC63LmetaG_FD_64668 | JGI IMG/M metagenome (GOLD analysis project Ga0070682, IMG submission 64668) | Corn rhizosphere microbial communities from Kellogg Biological Station, Michigan, USA - KBS C6-3L metaG | ecosystem: Host-associated > Plants > Roots > Rhizosphere | place: USA: Michigan... | reverse complement strand
CGGACGGGCAGCTCGTCGCCGTCGGCCACCGGCTCCTCGGCCTGAGCGCGGCCGGGGGCAGCAAGCGCGACCAGGGCCAGCAGGCCGGCCAGGCAGGATCTCGGGGCGCCACGCACGGGGGCGCACTTTCCCCTCGAACAGGGGGCAGCGCAAGCCGAAAGGTGGCCCAGCCGGCCTCCGCGTCTAAGACTCCAAGGGTAATGCGGCTCGAGCCGAGGTCGGTCTCGCGGCGTGGGTTCCTTGCCGGACTCGGCGCGTTGGCGCTCGGCCGGCCGGCGCTGGCAGACCCTCCGGTCGCACCCCCGCCGATCGCTCCCCCGGCGAGCACGGCTCCCGCGCTCGATGCGGCCGTGCGTTGGGCGCGGAGCGCCGGTGCTCGGCTCGGCGGTTGCTTCATCGACATAGCGTCGGGAGCGGAATTCGCTGGGGCGGCCGCCGATATCGCCGAGAACCCGGCTTCGAACCAGAAGCTCGTGACGGCGGGCGCGCTGCTCAGGAATCTCGGCTCGGAGCGCACGTTCGCGACCGGGCTCTACGGGCGGGTCGTGAACGGCCGCATCGACGCGCTCGTGCTGCGCGGCGAGGGCGATCCCTCGCTCACGAGCGCGGATCTGATCGCCATGGCCACGGGGCTCAAAGAGCGGGGCGTGCGCGAGGTCGGGGCGCTGCTCGTCGATCAGAGCGCATTCGACGAGCACTTCGTTCCGCCCGGATTCGAGCAACAGCCGAACGAATGGGCGGCGTTTCGAGCGCCCGTGAGTGCCGTGGCCGTGGATCGGAACAGCGTGCTCGTCAGCATCGAGCCGACGCAGAGTGGCGCGCCCGCGCGCGTGAGCTTTCTCCCGGAGGGGTTCGTCGAGCTCGACGGGCAGATCGCGACCGGGGCGCGCGGTAAGCCTTTGCGCGCCGTCGCGGGGCTCGGAGCACGCGGCGATCACTTGGTGGCGCATCTCGGCGGCGCCGTCGCGGAGGGAAGCGCAGCGCTGCGCTACCGGCAGCGCGTCGAGGATCCGCGCCTGCTCCCGGCGTACGTCCTGCGCGCCGCGCTCGTGGCCGCCGGCATCAAGCTCGACGGCGGGCTCCTCCTCGGCGGGGGCGGCGAGCGCAACGAGCTGCTCGTGCATCGTTCGCGGCGGCTGGCCGAGCTCTTGCCGGAGCTCGGCAAGAACAGCGACAATTTCTACGCTGAGACGCTGTTGAAGACGCTCGGCGCCGCGATCGTCGGGACGCCCGGCACGAGCGCTCAGGGTGCGGAGGTCGCGACCGCTTGGCTCAAGGAGATCGGCGCGTGGGACGCCGGGACGCGGGTGACGAACGGCTCGGGGCTCTTCGACACCAATCGCCTGAGCCCGCGCACGTTGGCGCGAGTCCTCGCGTACGGGTGGCGTGACCCGGCGCTCGGCCCCGACTTCGTCGCGCAGCTCGCGGTGGGCGGTGTCGACGGCACGCTGAAGGAGCGTTTCTCCGGCAGCGCCGCGCGCCGCGCCGTGCTCGCGAAGACCGGGACGCTCAAGGACGTCGTCGCCTTGAGCGGCTACGCGGTCGGCCCCGACCGCCGCCGCGCCGTCGCTTTCTCGCTCATCGCGAGCAATCTCCACGGCCGGCTCACGACCGCGCGCCAGCACATCGACGCCGTCGTCGAGAGCGTCGTGCACGAGCTCTGGGGCGACCCTCCGGCCGCCGCCGGCTGAAGCGCCGCGGCGCTACTTCGCGTTCAGCTGCGCTTGCGCCGCGCGGAACGCTTCGACGTCTTTGTCGTACTCACCGCGGTCGGTGATCGCCATCGAGAGGAACAGGATCAAGAAGAGCACGCTCGTCATGAACAGGATGAGGTGGAACTTCTTGTCCCAGAAAAGGTGCATGAAGAACGTCACGACGAGCGCCGCCTTGATCGTGGCGATCACCATGGCGACGACGAGGTTGCCCTGTGCGCCGAGATCGAAGCTCGTGACGCTGACCGTGAGGATCGTGAGCACGAGGAGGATCGCGAGGATGCCGACGAGCAGCGAGACCGGCGTCGTGTGCGCGAGCCCGTGGTCGTCGTGTCCGTCGCCGTGGCCCTCGGCCCCGTGCGCGTGATCGTGTGCGTGCTCCGACATCTTGGGTGCCTCAGTGAATCAGGTAGAGCAGGGGGAAGAGGTAGATCCAGATCAGATCGACCAAGTGCCAGTAGAGGGCGGCGTAGTCGATCGGGCCGAAGTAGTTCGGGCCGAAGACGTTCTTGTTCGCCTTGAGGAGGAGCCAGACCCAGATCCCGATGCCGATCAGCACGTGCAGGCCGTGGAGGCCCGTCATGAAAAAGTAGATGCTGAAGAAGACGTGGGCGTTGCGGGGCTTGGACGGAACGTCGCGCGTCTCCGCCTTGGGGCCGAGCACGCCCGCCGCAATCAGCGGCTCGAGCTGCTCCTCGGTCGGACGCGCGTGGACCGTGTGCTCCTCGGTCGCCGCAGCGCCTTCCTTGGCAGCTTCGGCGCCCGGGGCGGGCGCTGCTCCGGCAGCAGCCGGCTTCTCCGCGGCCGCTTTCTTCTTCTCGGCCTGCTTGTAGAGGTGCTCGGCGTACTCGGCCGCTTCGGGGTGCTTGTGCTTGAACGACTCGAGCTCCCACACCTGCTCCGTGGGGGCGAAGTGCGGTCCGGGCAGGAGGCCGTCGTGGAACTTGTGCTGGTACTCGAAGTACTTCACCACCATGAAGGTGCACGCGCACAGGATGGTGATGACGATGTTGAGCTTCAGGGCTGAATGCTGGCGGAGCTGCGCGTTGCGCACCGACCACGCCGCCGTGAGGCTCGAGAGCAGGAGCACGCACGTGTTGAGCGCGCCGAGCTTCGTGTTCAGGAAGTAGTGCGCGTAGACGAACACCTCCGGCCGGTAGGCGCGGTACACGGTGTACGCACAGAACAGGCCCGCGAAGAACAGCACCTCCGTCAGCAGGAACAGCCAGATGCCGAGCTTGCCGGCGTCGAACTGCTGCTGCGGCGTGTCGAAGTGGTGCGCGAGATGCGGGTTCGCGAGGTGAATCGGATCGTGCTCTTCGTGGCCGTGGCCGTGGTCATGGCCGTTGCCGTCGTCGTGCCCGTGCTTTGCGGCGGGGGGCCCGGACTTCGGCTTCGGTGCCTCGGCGGCTTCGGAGGTCGCGTCGCTCATGGTGTTTTCCTCACGCGCCCTTCTCGACGTAACCGTGAATCTTCTCGTCGTAGACGAGACCTTCGTAGTCGTCGTAGGGGCCCCGCGTCACGAGCGGCGGGGTCTTGAAGTTGTAGTAGGGCGGCGGCGAGCTGATCGTCCACTCGAGCGTGCGAGAGCCCCAGGGGTTCGCGGGCGCGTCCGGCTTCTTCATCAAGCTGCGGATCAAGGACACCGCCGTCATCAGGAACCCGAGGCCGAGCACGTAGGCGCCGAGCGTCGAGAGCTGGTGGAGCGGCTGGAACTCCGGGAGATAGTTGTAGTAGCGGCGCGGCATGCCGCGGCTGCCGAGGATGAACTGCGGGAAGAACGTGACGTTCAGCCCGACGAACACGACGACGGCGCCGAAGCGACCGACCTTCTCGTTGTACATGCGGCCGAAAGCCTTCGGCCACCAGTAGTGGATGCCGCCGAGGAGAGCCGTGATCGCGCCGCCCATCATCACGTAGTGGAAGTGCGCGACGACGAAGTACGTGTCGTGAAGATGCACGTCGACGCTCATCACGGCGAGGAACACGCCGGTGAGACCGCCGATCGTGAACACCCACAGGAACGCGAGCGCGTACAGCATCGGCGTATCCAGGTGGATGCTGCCCTTGTACATGGTCGTGATCCAGTTGAAGACCTTGATGGCCGTCGGGATCGCGATCAGGAAGGTGATGGCGCTGAAGATCGAGCCCGCGAGCAGCGACTGCCCCGCGACGAACATGTGGTGACCCCACACGAGGAAGCCGAGGAACGCGATCGCGAGGCTCGAGACGGCGATGAACTTGTAACCGAAAATCCGCTTGCGCGAGAAAACCGGGATGATGTCGCCGATCACGCCGAAGCCCGGGACGACCATGATGTACACGGCCGGGTGCGAGTAGAACCAGAAGAAGTGCTGGAACAGCACCGGGTCGCCGCCCAATGAGGGGTCGAAGATGCCGATGTGGAGCAGGCGCTCGACGATCAGCATCAGCAGGGTGATGCCGATCACGGGCGTCGCGAGCACCTGGATCAGCGCCGTCGAGTAGAGCGCCCAGACGAAGAGCGGCAGCCGGAACCAGCCCATGCCCGGCGGGCGGAGCTTGTGGATCGTGACGATGAAGTTCAGGCCCGTGAAGATCGAGCTGAAGCCGAGGATGAACGCGCCCATCGCCGCGGGTGCGACCGCCGTTTGCGTCGTCGTGCTGTACGGCGCGTAGAACGTCCAGCCCGTGTCGGCCGCGTTCATGATGAGCGACGTGAGCATGCAGGCCGCGCCGAGCAGCCACAGGTAGTAGCTCGCGAGATTCAGGCGCGGGAACGCCACGTCCTTCGCGCCGAGCTGGAGCGGGAGCGCGATGTTGCCGAGCGCGGCGGGAATGCCCGGGATGATCACGAGGAACACCATGACGGCCCCGTGCAGGGTGAACATCTGGTTGTAGGTGTCGTGCTCGATGATCGTCTTGCCGGGCGTGAGCAGCTCGGTGCGCAGGATCAGGGCGAAAGTACCGCCGAGCGCGAACGCGCACAGCACCGAGGCGAGGTACATCACGCCGATCCGCTTGTGATCGAGCGTGAGCGCCCACGAGAGGAAACCCTTCTCGTGGGTCAGGTAGTTGTCGCTGTCAGGCCTGGGCTGCGGGGCGACGAGATCGGCGGTGGTGCTGGGGGATGCCATTTCAGAGCGGCTCCTTCGGGACTACTTGAGGCTCTTGATGTACTCGATGATGCCGCTCAGCTGGCGATCGCTGAGCTTGCCCTGGTACGTGGGCATCGAGGGGGGGAACGTGTCGACGATCTTGGCCTGCGGGTCCATGATCGATTGGCGGATGTAGTTCTCGTCGACGGCGGCGCTCGTACCGTCGGTGAAGTGCTCGGTGCGGCCGAACGCGCCCTTCCACGTCGGGCCGATCAGCTTGGAGCCGTCGATGGTGTGGCAGGTCGAGCAGCCTTGCTTCGTGTAGAGGAGCTTGCCGAGCTCGGGGAGCGGGATGTCCTCCATCTTCCGCTTCTGCTCGGCGAGCCACTTCTCGTAGTCGCCGGGCGGGTGCACGATCACGTGCGCGAGCATGTCGGAGTGCGAGGTGCCGCAGTACTCCGCGCAGAAGATCGGGAAGTCGCCGACCTGAGTCGCCTGGAACCAGAGGTCGGTGTAGCGACCGGGAACCGCGTCCATCTTCACGCGGAAGTTCGGCAAGTACAGGCTGTGGAGCACGTCGACCGAGTGAATCACCACGCGCACCGGGCGATTGACCGGAACGTGCAGCGCGTCTTCCGTGCCGTGCGGGTAGTCGAAGAGCCACTTCCACTTCTGGCCGGTCGCCTGGATCTCGAGCGAGCCCTTGGGCGGGGTGCGCAGGCTGACGAAGCCCTGGAAGCCCCAGACGAAGAGCGCGATGCAGATGAGCAGCGGGACGATCGACCAGGCGATCTCGAGCGTCGTGTTGTGCTCGGAGCTCGGCTCCGCGATCTCGTTCGCGGCGCGGGACTTCGCCTTGTAGGTCTTCACGAAGTAGACCATCGCCGCGAAGATCGCGACGCAGAAGATCACCGAGCCCCACACCATGAACATGTAGAGCCAGTCGATGTCGTGGGCCGTGACGGAGGCGTCGAGCGGCATCCAGAGCGTCGGTGACTCGGGGAACTTGGGCAGGTTCTCGGCAGGCTGCTGGAGCAAGAGGAGCGGAGTGGTCATGACGTGCTTTCAGCGATCCGGCGCCGCTTCTTCAGGTCGGCTCGCCACAGAAGGGTCAAGAAGGACGCGAGGACGAGGACGGCGACAGCGCCCCCCGCGCGCATGATGTTGGCCGCGACGGGCGCGTAGCGCCCTTCCGTCGCGTCGTAGTGAAAACAATAGAGAACGAGGCGGTCGAACGGGTTCCCGATCTTGCCCTCGGCGGCCTCGACCAGGGAGAGCTTGAGCTTCGACGGCGGGTACTCGATGCCGTAGAGGTAGCGGACGATGCGGCCGTCGGGGCTCGCGACCGCCATCGCGGACGGGTGCGCGTACTCTTTGCGCGCCTCGTTGTAGGCGAAGCCGAAGCCGAGGGCGCGCGCGTAGGCCTTCACGTTCTCTTCGCTGCCCGTGAGGAAGCTCCAGCCCTGCTCGGCACCCTTGCGGTCGTACTTGTCGAGGTAGCGGTGCTGCGTTTTGAGCGCGTGCTCCGGCGTCTCCTCGTGATCGATGCTCACGGTGACGATGCGAAACTCGTTACCCGGCGTGTACGAGAGCTGCTTCAACCCGGCGAGCAGGCCGTTCAGCATCAGGCTGCAGAGCATCGGGCAGTTCGAGTAGTTGAACGTCAGGATGACGGGGTGCTTGCCGTCGAAGTACTTCCCGAGCGTAACCGCCTGGCCGTGCTCGTCCTTGAACGCGAGGCCGTGCGGGACCTCGCCGCCGAGGTGCTCGTTCACGTCCACGCCTTCCACCTGCTTCGGGGCGGGCTCGGTCGGATCGAGGCGACCCTCCGGGTGAGCGGCAGCCGCCGGAGCGAGAAGCAGGCCGGTGAGCATCACCGCCCGCGCGAGTGAGCGGAAGCTAACCATCCGTGGGCTTGGGGGCGGCGGGTGCCGTGGGGGCGGGAGCGGCCGGCGCCGGAGCGGCGGCCGCCTTGGCCGGAGCCGCGCGCTTGGCCGAGGCGACCGTGGCGGCGGGCGCCGACTTCTTCTCGACGGCGGCATGCGTGGGGGCAGGCTCTGGGGCGGCCGGGGTCGGAGCGCTCGGCTCGGGCGTGGCGGCCGGGGCCTTGGCACCTTCGGGAGCGGCACCGGGTGCGCCTTCGCCCGGGACGACGCCGGCGGCCGTGCCCGTGGCATCGGCGGCGGCCGTCGGCTGAACCGGAGCAGGCGGCGTCGCGCTCGCCGGGTCGCGCGCGAGCTCGCTCAGCACTTTGGCCTTGGCGCGCTCGATCGGCATCGACACCTTGCCCTGTCCCTTGTCGGTCCAGGTCGGCGTGGCGCCGAGCTTGGTGCGCTGCTCCTGGTGGAGGTCGCGGTACGGCTGCGTTGCCAAGTCCTGGCGCGAGTCGGCGACGCCGCGCACCCGGTAGCGCACGAGTGCCGTCACCGCGAGCATGATGCTCAGCGTCGCGAACAGGCCCACCGCCACCAGCGTGCCGAGGGCGCCCGTCTTGATCTTGTCGGTTTCGGTGGCCATCAGATGTTCTCGAAGGCAAGCGACTGGGACAGTCGCGGATCCTTGGTCGGGATCAGGTTCTTCTTGCCGGCCTCGCGCGCGGCGCCGGCCACGAGAGCGCTGAGGAGACCGAGCGCAGCGAGGATATCCATCGCCTGCACGTTCGGCTCGACTTCGATCGACGGCAGCACGAGCCAGTACATGTCGATGTAGACCATCGCGAGCATGTAGAAGCACCAGAAGGCGAGCGCCGGGCGGCTACGCTTGATGTGGCGCGACAGGAGCCCGAAGAACGGCACCACGAAGTGGCCGAACACGAGCGTCCAGGCGACGTTGCCCCAGCCACCGGCGAAGCGGACCTTGAACCATGCCGTCTCTTCCGGGATATTCGAGTACCAGATCAGCATGAACTGGGAGAACGCGACGTAGGCCCAGAAGATCACGAACGCGAACAGCATCTTACCGAGGTCGTGATAGTGCTCGGCCGTGATGCTCTTCGCGAGCCGGCCTTTTTTCTGCACCCACAGCAGCGAGAGGATCAAGGTGGCGTGCACGGAGAGCACGCAGCTCGCGAAGAAGTAGACGCCGAACATGGTGCTGAACCAGCGCGCGTCCACGGACATGATGAGGTCTACGGCGCAGAACGTCAGAGTCAACGCGAAGCCGATCATCGCGGGACCCGAGATCCGGTTCATCGAGGGGACGATCTCCGGGCCACCCGTCTCGTCCTGGCGGCGTGAGCTGCCGAGGTAGAAGCGGGCGAGCACCGTCCAGAAGCCGAAATAGAACAGCATCCGGACGAGGAAGAAGTTCGCGTTCAGGTAGCCGGACTTGTGGTGGAGCAAGTGGTCGCTCGCCACCTTGGCCTTGTCCGCCCATTCGTAGATGAGCGGGCTGCCGGTCATCACGGGCAACACCAGCGGCAAGGACAGCACGCCGAGCAGCGGCATGTTCGCGGCGAAGAGCTCGCCCATGCGCCGGACGGCCACGCTCCAGCGCGCGTTCACGAGGTTCTGCAGGATCACCCAGAACAGGCTCCCCGCCGTGATCGCGAGGGCCACGGCGTAGCCCACGAGGTACCCGTGCGACCAGCGCTTGAAGCCGTCACCCTGGGAGGCACCGAGCGCCACCGAGGCGCCGAGCGCGATCACCGCGAGGCCGGCGGCCTTGGCGAACAGCGCGCCGCCTTCGCTACCGAGGCGGATCTTGTCCGAGAACCCGGCAATCTCGACCTTGCCCGCGGCGTCTTCCGGGACGCTCGCGCTCGGCTTCGGCTGGCTGTCGGGCGTCGCTTCGGAGCCGCCCTTCTTGGCGGAGCCGGTCTTCTTCGTGGGACCCTTTTTCGCGGTTGCCATCGTCTTGTCCTAGAGACCGGTGCGCTCTGCCGGCTCGAGATCGGCCAGCGTCGCGGCGCGGGCACGCTCGAGGGCGCGCAAGTAGAGGATGATTGCCCAGCGATCGCTGGTCGGGATCTGCGGGCCATAAGCCGGCATGTTGCGGATCCCGTTCGTGATGGTGTTGAAGAGCTCGCCGACCGGCATGTTGCGGATGCGCGCGTCGGTGAGGTTCGAGGGCGGCGTCCAGGTGCCCTGCGCGAGCTCTTCCGCGCGTTTGGCGACCATGCCGTTGCCTTCGCCGCCGAAGCCGTGACACGGCGTGCAGTAGATGCCGAAGCGCTGCTGGCCGCGATCCATGGCGACCTCGTCCACGCGGAACGCGGGCGGGAACGTGCGCGCCCAGGCGCCGTTGTCCTTGCCGCGGTAGAAATGGTCGTCCTCGTGGAGCTCGCCGACGGCGACCGTCTCGGCATCCGGCACGCGCGTCGAGCGGCCGTCGGAAAACACGGGGTTCTCGCGCTGCGCCTTGTATTTCGGCTGCGCATCCATGTCCTGGATGATGTGGATGCGCGGCGAGCGGGACAGCGTGTAGCGCGCCTTCGCGGCGAGCGCGAAGGGCACGGCCGACGCGACCGTCATGATCACGAGCCCGTAGATGATGCCGACGGGAAGCGCGTCCGAGGTCTTGCGGTCCTCGAGCACATTTTCGATCGCGTGCGGGTGCGTGCCCTCGAGCAGCGTCTTCGTGCTGTCCTCGTCGAACTTCGGGTCGGCCGCTTCGACGAACAGGAAGAAGCGATCGTCGGTCGAGCGCGCGAAGCGCCGGATGTGGTCGAGCGGGTGCGAGGGGAACGGCAGATTGTTCAGCACGAGCATCGCGACGAGCGTCGTGAGGCCGGCGAAGAGCACCGTGAGCTCGAACATGATCGGCACGTTGGCCGGGATGCTCCAGAACGGCTTGCCGCTGACGAGCCAGCGGTAGTCGTAAGCGTTCGTCCACCACTGCAAGAGGATCGCAGTGGCGAGACCGCAGAGTCCGGCGCCGAGCACGATCCAGGGCAGGATCGTCATCCGGATGCCCATCGCCTTGTCGATGCCGTGCACCGGGAACGGCGTGTAAGTGTCCCAGCGGGAGAAGCCGGCGTCGCGGATCTTGCGTGACGCCGCCAGGATTTCGGTCGGCGTCGCGTACTCCGCGAGGATGCCGTGGAGTGGCGCGGGGCCGGTTTCCGTCTTGGGCTCGTGTGCGTCGCTCATCAGTGGTGCTCCGCGTGCGCGTGCGCCGAGGGGTGAATCGACTTCACCTCCGCCATCGCGACCATCGGCAGGTAGCGGCAGAAGAGGAGGAACAGCGTGAAGAACAGCCCGAAGCTACCGCCGAGCGTCAGGTAGTCGATGGTCGTCGGGATATAGTAGTTCCAGCTCGAGGGCAAAAAGTCGCGCGCGAGCGAGGTCGAGATGATCACGAAGCGCTCGAACCACATGCCCACGTTGATCACCATGCCGATGAGCAGCGTCGCGAGCGGGCTCGTCCGGATCTTCTTGAACCAGTGGAGCTGGGGCGCGAGCACGTTGCACGTGATCATCGTCCAGTAGGCCCAGTAGTACTGGCCGAACGCGCGGTTGATGAAGGTGAAGCCCTCGTAGCTGTTGCCCGAGTACCAGGCGACGAAGAACTCCATGCCGTACGCGTAACCGACGAGCAGGCCGGTCGCGATCAGCACCTTGTTCATCAGCTCGAGGTGCTTGATCTGGATGATGCGCTTGAGCCCGAAGAACTGGCGGGCGGGCACGGCGAGCAGCACCACCATGGCGAAACCGCCGAAGATGGCGCCCGCGACGAAGTAGGGCGGGAAGATCGTCGTGTGCCAGCCGGGGAGCTGCGCCGTCGCGAAGTCGAAGGAGACGACCGAGTGCACGCTGAGCACGAGGGGCGTCGCGAGCGCGGCGAGCAAGAGGTACGCGCGCTCGTAGCGGTGCCACTGGCGGGAAGAGCCGCGCCAGCCCATGGCGACGATGCCGTACGCGAACCTTCGCCAGAAGGTCGTCGCGCGATCCCGGAACGTCGCAAAATCCGGAATCATGCCCATGTACCAGAACACGATCGAGATCGTGGCGTAGGTGCTGACCGCGAAGATGTCCCACTCGAGCGGGCTCCGGAACTGCGGCCACATGTCCATCTGATTCGGGATGGGCATCATGTAGTAGGGCAGCCAGGGGCGGCCGATGTGGATGCCGGGGAAGATGCCGGCGCAGATGACCGCGAAGATCGTCATCGCCTCGGCGAAGCGGTTGATCGCCGTGCGCCAGCTCTGGCGCAGCAGGAACAGAATCGCGCTGATCAGCGTGCCGGCATGGCCGATACCGATCCAGAAGACGAAGTTGACGATGTCGAAGGCCCAGGCGACCGGGATCTGGTTGCCCCAGACGCCGATGCCGTTCCAGACCAGCCAGCCGATCGCGCCCAAGAACACGGTGAGCATCGTCAGCGCGACGCCGAAAGCGATGTACCAAGCTCGCGGCGGCCGCTCCGCCTCGGCGATGCGCGAGACGTTGTCGGTGATGCGGGCGAAGGCGTTGTCGCCCGCGGGCGCGGGCACGAACGGATTCAGATCGGTTGCGGCGGCCATCTCAGCCGAGCTCCGGGTTCGGGTTGCGTACGCGGCCGAGGTAGCGGACGCGCGGGTAGTTGTTGAGCCCTCCGAGCAGCGCGTAGGCGCGCGGCGCCTGGTGCGCGGCGGCCACCTGTGACCCGGAGTCGTTCAAGTCGCCGAAGGAGATGGCGTCGGCGGGGCAGGTCTCCTGGCACGCCGTGCGGATCGTGCCGTCCGGAATGCCCTGCTTCACGTTCTTCGCCTTGATCTTCGCGTTCTGGATGCGCTGCACGCAGAACGTGCACTTCTCCATCACGCCGCGCGAGCGAACCGTCACCTCGGGGTTGAACACCATCGACTTGACCTTCATCTTCGGGTCGTCGGTCGGGGTGTACGGGGTGATGCCGATCTCGTTGACGTTGTAGTTGAAGAAGTTGAAGCGCCGCACCTTGTAGGGGCAGTTGTTCGAGCAGTACCGCGTGCCGATGCAGCGGTTGTAGACCATGTCGTTCAAGCCCTCGCGGCTGTGCATGGTCGCGCCGACGGGGCACACCTGCTCGCAGGGTGCGTTCTCGCACTGCTGGCAGGGGATGGGCTGGAACGTGACCTTCGCGCTCTCGGGCTCGCCTTGGTAGTAGCGATCGACGCGCAGCCAGAGCATCTCGCGACCCTCGGCGACGTGCGTTTTGCCCACGACCGGGATGTTGTTCTCCGCCTGGCATGCCGTGATGCACGCGGAGCAGCCGTTGCACTTGTTGAGGTCGATGGCCATGCCCCACTTGTGGCCCTCGTACGAGACGGGCGGCACCCACAGGCTCAAGAGCGGAGGATGCGGCTCCTCCTTCGTATCGACGAAGTGCGGGTCCTGCTTGTACTCGGCGAGGGTCGCCTCGCGCACGAGCTCGGGCGCGCGCTCCTCGGCGCCTTCGTGGCCGATCTTGTCGATGTTGTAGATGTCGTTGGTCGCGGAGAGCCGCGGCAGGCTCGCGTTCGAGCGCGCGGCGCTACCGCCCGTCGCGGCGTGGTAGCCGGCGACCGTGCGTAGCGCGTAGGCGTTGGCGCCCACCGGAGTGACCTCGCTCTTCGCGTGTCCGCCGACCTGACCGGCCGCTGTGCGGCCGTAGCCGAGCGCGAGATGCACGGAGCCTTCCGCGCGCCCCGGCACCCACATCGCGGGCAGCGTGACGCTCTTCCCGCCGAGCGTGACCGTCACGGGCTCGCCGTCAGCGACCCCGAGCTCCTCCGCCGTCGCGGGCGCGAAGAGCGCGGCGTTGTCCCAGGTCATCTTGGTGAGCGGCTCGGGCAGCTCTTGCAGCCAGCCGAGGTTGCCGAAGCGGCCGTCGTACACCTTGATGCACGGTCCGAACGTCACCTCGAGCTGACCGTTCTGAAGCTTCTTTCCGCCGACGGCGCGCTCGTCGAGCGCGATCGGCTTCTGCGCGACGAGCGCAGGCGTGACGACCGGGAACGCGCTGCCCGCGACGACGCCGTCGTGGAGCGCCTTGCGGAACGCACGCTCGTCGGGAAGCGCGGCGCGGTGCGTCGCCTTCACGAGGTCGAGCGGCTTCGCCGTCTCGCCCACGAGCAGCGACAGTAGCTCGATCGTCGAGCGACCGTCGTAGATCGGCGCGATCAGCGGCTGCACGAGCGAGACGGTGCCGTCCCACGCGCGCGCGTCGCCCCAGCTCTCGAGGTAGTGCGCGGCGTTCAAGTGCCAGGTGCAGCGCTGCGACGTTTCGTCGTCGTAGAGGCTCAGGTGGATGCTGGTCTTGGCGCGACCGAGCGCCGAGTCGAAGCCGAGATCGCCGGGCGCCGTGTACGCGGGGTTGCCGCCCAGAACGAGCAGCGTGTCGACGCGATCCTTGCTGAGCTCCTCCGCGAGCTGCTTCAGCTCGGCGATGTCCGACGTGGTGCCCGCGAGCGGATCCTCCACGTAGCTCACGGTGCGGCCGACGTTGCCGAGCATCGCGTTCAGGCGATGGGCAAGCGCGTGGACCTCGGCCGGCTGCGACGGTCCCGCGACGACCAGGCTCTTGCCGACGTTCTTGACGAGATCCTTGGCGAGCGCGTCGAGCAGCTTGGCCACGGGAGCCTCGCTCAGGAGCTCGGCTTTCGGTAGCGGCTGCGCGTCGCCGAGCTCGGGAAGCGGCTTCGCGAGCGCGCTCACCTTGGCGTCGAGCGCGGCGGCGAACGTCTTCACCTGCTCCGTGCGGACGCCGAGGCGGTGATCGGCCATCGTGCCGATCAGCGAGTAGCTGGTCTCGATCGCGTAGATGCGGTTCATCGCGCCGTCGGGCGCGCGCCCCTTGGCAACCGCGCGGGCGAGCGAGAGATGGCTCGGGAAGTCGGGCGCGAAGAGGTCGGCGTCGAGCGTGACGAGCACCTGCGCCGCTTCGGGCCGCAGGATTGCGCGGTGCGGCTTGCCGAACGCGAGCACGGAGCCCGCGCGCGCGCCGTCGCTCGACGCGGCTTCGTAGGTCACCCAGCGCGCCTGCGGGAACACCGCCATGAAGCGCTGCTTCAAGAGCTCGAGCGTCGGCGAGGAGCTGCGCTCGGCGAGCACGCGCAAGCCGTAGCCGCGCGTGCCTTTGACCTTCGCGAAATGTGCGTTCAAGAACGCGGTCGCGGCGGTCCAGTCCGAAGCGGCGGCGCCACCGGCGCCACGACGCCAAGGCTTGTCGCTGCGATCGGGATCGTAGACGCCGAGCACGCTTGCCTGGTGAATGGCGCTCGAGCCCCCGAGACTCTCCGGGTGCAGCGGGTTGCCGTCGATCTTGATCGGGCGGCCGTCGTAGCTCGTCGCGTGGAGGCCGACGGCGACGCCGTCGAGCTCCATGGCCGTGGCGTAGCGCTTGGTGGTGCCCGGAATGGTGCCTTCGGGCCGGCGCGTGAGCGGGAGGATCTTGTCCTCGTGCCAGCGGCAGCCGACGCCCGCGAGGCCGAGGGAGGCGCCCATGAGCTGCATGAAGCGGCGGCGCTCCGGCGCGTTCGGCGGAACGTCGACCGGCGGAGCCGCGAACTCGCGCTCGAGCGAGGCGCGGAACTCCGGCGTGTTCTCGAGCTCGGCGAAGCTGCGCCAAAAGCGCGGGCGCGCGCTGCCCGCCGTGGGCGCGGGCTCGGCGCTGGCCCCCGCGGACTCGGCGCTCGGCGCGAGCATGGGGAGGGCTTTCTTCTTCAACGATGGCATGTCGAGCAGTCCGTCGGAGGGTTGAGGTTGTTCTTCGCGCGCAGCATCTTTCCGTACTCGACGGGATCGGCGCCGTCCGGCGGAGCCCAGGCCATGTTGGTGACCTCCTCCGGCGGACGCAGGTTCTTTTCAGGCTCACGATGGCAGTCGAGGCACCAGCCCATGCTCAGGGGCTCGTGCTGGTAGACCTCTTCCATCTGGTCGATGCGGCCGTGGCACGTGACGCAACCGACGCCGCGCGTGACGTGCGCGCTGTGGTTGAAATAGACGTAATCCGGGAGATCGTGGACCTTGATCCACTCGACCGGATTGTTCGATTCGTGGCTCTCCCGGATCGGAGCGAGCTTTTCGCTCTTCGTGTGCACGCGAGCGTGGCAGTTCATGCACGTGTCGGTCGCTGGGATCGCCGCGTGCGCCGCCTGCTCGACGGTGTTGTGGCAGTAGCGGCAGTCGAGACCCAGCTGCCCGGCGTGCAGGGCATGGCTATACGGGACCGGCTGCAGCGGCTCGTACCCCACGTCGGTCGTCTTGGGGGACGCTCCGTACCAGATGAGGAAGGTGAGGTAGACGGGGGCGCCTCCGAGGACGAGGCCCGCCAGCGCTCTTGTCTTGTTCGCCCAGCGCGGGAATACGAAGAGATTCATCGAGGTCCGAGGCAGAT
>Ga0070682_100001156_pt1 | contig 15068 bp, 18 predicted proteins | sample KBSC63LmetaG_FD_64668 | JGI IMG/M metagenome (GOLD analysis project Ga0070682, IMG submission 64668) | Corn rhizosphere microbial communities from Kellogg Biological Station, Michigan, USA - KBS C6-3L metaG | ecosystem: Host-associated > Plants > Roots > Rhizosphere | place: USA: Michigan... | reverse complement strand
CGGCGCATCGCGGCCGTCTCGCTGCTCGCCGATACCTTCGGGTATCGGCGAGCACTGATCCGGCCACGCTGCTTGGCGCATGCCCTCCCCGCACGCACCCGTAACCCACATCAAGCCTCTCGACCCTTCTGCGGCTCCGTCCGGTCCGGGTCCTAGGATCGCTGGCAACCCACGGTCACGATCGATGGAGGTCGAGGTGCCCGAGACGGAGCTCGCAGAGGAACTGCTTCAGATCGAGGAGGCCGACGCCTGGTTCGAGTACCTGGAGTCGACGCGAGGCCAGAACGAGACGCGCTACCAGGAGCTCGAGCCGTGGGCCTGGGCCCGACTCTCGCAGCGTCTACGCGCCGTTCGCGCGCGGCGTGCGCGTCTGCGCCCCGCCGCGGCCTGAGCGCCTTCGATCGAATGGTTCGCGGGCCGGTCCCGCTGGTAGCCTTGCCTCAGGCAATGGCCGCAGATTTCCACACCCGAAGCAGCGCGAGGCTCGCCGCCCATGCGGTCGTGCGCCCGCGCGCTCTGACACGAGAGGACACGATTCTTGACCTGGTTCCGGATTCGACGACGCAAAGAGGAACAGCAGGCGGCGGATGCCGCCGTCAGCACGATCGAGGCCCCGACTCCCGCTGAGGAGCCGGCCGGCCCGGAAAGCGACAGCACCGAGACCGACGGCGAGGGTCCGCGCAAGCGGAGGCGCCGTGGGAGCCGCGGCGGGCGAGGACGGCGCAAGCCCGGCACCGCGAACGGCGCCGACACGGCCGCCGAGGCCGAGCCGTCCGCGAAGGACGAGCCCAAGAAGGGCGAGCCCAAGGAGGGCGGCAACCGCGACGGGTCGCGCAAGCGCTCGGGTGGCCAGTCCCGGCAGGGCGGCAGCCGCGAGCGCAAGCGACAGCCGCAACGGCGCGCGCCGCTCCCCGCTGCGAAGCGCGAGCTCCTGATCAGCGTCGATGTCGGCGAGCAGCGCGTCGCGTTGCTCGAGGACGACCGCGTCGCCGAGGTCTACCTCGAGCGACCCGAGCGCCGGTCGATCGCGGGAAACATCTACCTCGGGACGGTCGACAACGTGCTCCCGGGGATGGAGGCGGCGTTCGTCGAGATCGGCCTCGAGAAGAACGGCTTCCTCTACGTCGACGAGATCGTCGTCCCCGAGCTCGAGGGCAAGCGCCACGGGAAGAAGATCACCGACCTCATCCAGCGGGGCCAGCAGCTCCTCGTCCAGGCCGTCAAGGACCCGATGAAGACGAAGGGTGCGCGGCTCACGACCGAGATCTCGCTCCCCGGTCGCTTCCTCGTCTACGTCCCGAACGGCGAGGGGCTCGGCGTCTCGCGGAGGCTCGAGGACGCGGAACGCCAGCGGCTCAAGGACATCCTCAAGGAGATCGCGCCGGATGAGGGCGGCGTGATCGTCCGCACCGCGGCGGAGGGCGCCTCGGCTGAAGACGTCGAGCGCGATCTCGTCTTCCTGCAGCGGCTCTGGAAGACGATCCAGCAGCGCGCGAAGTCGGCCACAGCGCCCGAGCTGGTCTACCAGGAGGCGGAGCTCCCGTTGCGGATCGTGCGCGATCTCTTCGCCGGCGACTTCATCGCCGCGCACGTCGACTCCGACCGGGCCTACAAGCGGATCGTCGGCTACCTGAAGAAGACCTCTCCGTACATGATCGACCGCGTCCACCGGGCGAAGGACAAGGAGCCACTGTTCGAGCGCTTCGGCGTGGAGCGGGAGATCGCGTCGACCCTCGACCGTCGCGTCGATCTGCCGTCGGGCGGCTACCTCGTGTTCGACTACGCCGAGGCGTTCACCGTGATCGACGTGAACACGGGCCGGTTCGTCGGCTCGCGCTCCAAGAGCTCGACGCAGCGGCTCGAGGACACGGTCGTGAAGAACAATCTCGAGGCCGTGAAGGAGGTGGTGCGCCAGCTGCGCCTTCGCGACATCGGGGGGATCATCGTCATCGACTTCATCGACATGGCGAACCCGAAGAACCGCCAAGCGGTCGAGGACGCGCTGCGCCAGGAGCTCGAGCGCGACCGCACGAAGACGTACGTCGTCGAGATCTCGCCGCTCGGGCTGGTCGAGATGACACGGCAAAACGTCACCGACGGGCCTCGCGAGGTGATGACGCGGAAGTGCCCGACCTGTGGCGGCGACGGCATCGTCGTGTCGGACGCGACCGTTGCCCTCGACATCGAGCGCAAGCTGCGCGCGCTCGCGGCGGCAGGAGCCGGCTCGCGCATCCAGGCGTACCGCGTCGCGCTACATCCGCGGGAGCTTGCGCTCGTCGCTGGCCCCGGCGGCGAGCGGCTCGCCGAGCTGGAGGACGCCACGCGACGGCGCTTCTACCTCGTCTCCGCCGAGGGGCATGTCCACACCGACCACTTCGAGGTGCTCGCCGAGGGCCGTCGCGCGGACCTCGCCCCGGCAGCCCCGTTCGAGGAGGGCGCCGAGCTCGACGTCAAGCTCGTGGAGATCGACCTCCACGACGCGACCTCGGCCGTGGGGCGGGTCGACGGCTTCCCGGTCGTCGTCGCGGGCGCGGCGAACCGCGTGGGCAAGAAGTCGAAGGTCGTGGTCGGGCGCGTGCTCGAGGGACAGGCCTTTGCGACACCGGTGGGCGGCGAGGTTCCGGCAGCGCCCATTACGTTCGAGAGCGAGGCAGAGTAGCCCACCCGCGCTCCGGCAAAGCGCCGCCCGAGCGACGCCACGCCTCCGAGTGAGGGGCCCGAGGAGCCGGTGAAGATCGCCGACGAGCCGCAGGAGCGTGTGGCGGACGTCGAGGAACCGGACGCCGAGCCGCAGTCGGAGATTGCGGCGGACCAGGCGACGGGCGAGGCAGCTACGACGTCGGCGAAGAAGCGCACGCGCCGCGGCTCCCGTGGCGGCAAGCGGCGGAAGAAGCCGGCCGCCCAGACCGACGCCGTCCCCGCCGGGGACGTCGAGGCGCCGGAGGACGAGGCCGCGTCCGGCGGCGCGCCGACCAGGCCCGAGCGGCCGGCGCCGCGCCCGAGGAAGCGGACGCCGCGGATCCACGTTCCCGAAGCCGATGGGCGTCCCGCCCAGGAGCCTGATAAGCCCGTGGTGGACGCCGAGCAGGCGGCCCGAAACGGCGACGCCGACGAGCCGCCGGTCGAAGGGGCCGCGCAGGTGGAGGCCTCCGGGAACGGCGAGGGCGCCACGCCGAGGAAGCGCACGCGGCGCGGCTCGCGCGGCGGCCGGAATCGCAAGCCGAAGACGGCGCCCGACGGCGAGACGGGTGCGCTCGCGACCGCCGAGCCGGAGCCTGTAGGCGCGCCCGGAGACACCGGAGAGGCGGATGCGTACGTGCCGATGTCCGAGTGGATCGACGAGCTCGACGAATAGAGAGCCGCTCGAGGTTCGCTACAATCCGGCGGCTCGCGGGCGCGCTGCCCGCGTTTCCTCGTCGAAGGCCTGAACCATGAGCTACGCGATCATCTCCGTCGGTGGCAAGCAATACCGCGTCCGCGAGGGCGAGCGCCTGCTCGTGGACCGGCTCCCGTTCGAGGACGGGGCGACGTTCACGCCGTCCGTCCTGCTCGCCGGGGGCGACGGCGATACGAAGCTCGCGCCCGGTGTGATCGTCACGGCGAAGGTCGTGCGCCAGGCGAAGGGCCCGAAGCTGACGATCGGCAAGTACAAGAAGCGCACCGGGTACAAGCGCCACACGGGCTTTCGTGCCTCGCTCACCCAGATCGAGATCGAGTCGATCGGCGGAGCCAAGCGCGGCGCCAAGCAGGGGGCGGCGGAGAAGAGCGCGTCGGAGGCCAAGGTCGCACCGGAGGCAGCCGCGACCGGGGGGCTGCCTGCCGGGTATGCCGAGCTCACGGTCGCCGAGATCAAGCAGGCGTCGTCGGGCTGGACCGCAGCGGAGCTCGCCGCGGCGCTCGAGTACGAGCGGGCCCACGCCAAGCGAAAGGGCGCGCTGGCGGCGCTCGAGTCCGCGACCTCGGAGGAGGGGAACTAGGTGCTTCCTCCGGCAACGTCATCCGCACGTCTGGCGGCTGCACAGCGGCGCCATGCGTCGTCCTCGGTCGCGCCAATACCTGCCGGTATCGACGCTCCCTGCGTCCGAGCCTGGCTTGCTTTTCGCTCGCCAGACGCACGGCGACATCACCGGAGGAAGCACTAATGGCACACAAGAAGGGCCTCGGCTCCTCGAAGAACGGGCGCGACTCCCAGAGCAAGCGTCTCGGCGTGAAGATCTTCGCCGGCCAGGAGGTCAAGGCCGGCGCGATCATCGTGCGTCAGCGCGGAACGCGGTTCCGCCCCGGCCCCGGGGTCGGCATCGGCCGCGACGACACGCTCTTCGCGCTGCGGGAGGGCGTCGTCGAGTTCTCGCGGAGCGGCGAGCGCCGCTCTGTCGCGGTCAACGAGCCGGCAGGCTCGTCCTAGCGCCCGCGCGGGGCGCCCCGCGCAACGGCAGCGTGTTCCACGACCGCGTCCGTATCGTCGTCCGCTCCGGCAGGGGCGGCGACGGCGCGCTGGCGTTCCGGCGCGAGAAGTACGTCCCGAAGGGCGGTCCCGACGGAGGCGACGGCGGCCGTGGCGGGGATGTGGCGCTCGTCGCCGACCCGGCGCTCCGCGACCTCTCTCCGCTCCGCGGTCGTCCGGTCTATGCCGCGACGCGCGGCGGCAACGGTGGCGGGGGCCGACGGCACGGGGCGGACGGCGCCCACGCCGAACTTCGGGTGCCGGTGGGGACGCAGGTCCGTACCGAGGAAGGCGCCCTCGTCGCGGATCTCGCGACGCCCGGTGCGCGCGTGGTCGTCGCAACGGGCGGCGCGGGGGGACGCGGCAACGCCCGGTTCGCCACTCCGACACGGCAGGCGCCGCGCTTCGCCGAGACCGGGCTGCCCGGCGAGACCGGCTCGCTCGACCTGCAACTGAAGCTCGTCGCGGACGCCGCCCTCGCCGGCCTGCCCAACGCGGGCAAGTCGTCGCTCCTGCGTCGAATCTCGAACGCGACGCCAAGGGTCGCCGACTACCCGTTCACCACCGTGCAGCCCGTGCTCGGCACCGTGGAGGCGTCGGACGGCGGCCAGCTCACGGTCGTCGACGTGCCCGGGCTGATCGAAGGCGCGAGCGACGGCGTCGGACTCGGCCACGAGTTCCTCGCCCATCTCGAGCGGGCAAGGCTCCTCGTCCACGTGATCGACGCGTCGGAGGGCGATGCGGACGAGCGGTTTCGCGCGATCGACCGTGAGCTCGCGCTCTACGGCGCGGGCCTCGACGAGCGCCGCCAGATCATCGTGCTCAACAAGGCCGATCTCTCCCCCGAGCCCGCCCCGTTCGGCGTGGAGGACGAGCGAATCGTGGCGGTGCACCGGGTCTCGTGCGTGACCGGTGAGGGGATCGGTGAGCTCGAGCGATCTCTCTCCGCGCTGTGTCCCGTGGCGCCCGAGCCCGATTCGGGGGTGGAGGACGAGCTTCCCGAGTTCCTCGAGTACCGCCCGGTGCCGCGCGCTCGACGCGCGTTCCGCATCCTGCGCACCGACCGCGGCTACCGCGTCGTCGGCCGCCCGCCGGAGGACGACGAGCTGGAGCAGGCGCTTCGCGACGCCGGAGTGCGCAAGGGTGCGCTCGTGGAGATCGGCGACGAGGAGCTCGAATGGCAGCCCTGACACACGAACCGCGAGCGGCGGCGGTCGGCGGCGGAGCCGGGCTCTGCCCGGCGGGAGCCGCCGGGGGCCAGGGACGCGCGTGACTGTCGGGATCCTCGGCGGCGCTTTCGATCCCCCGCACCTCGGGCACGTCGAGCTGGCGCGTGACGGGCTCGAGCGATTTGCGCTCGATCGCCTCCTTGTGCGCGTCGTGGAACGACCCGGTCACAAGGAGGTGTCGACGGCGGCCGCGATCCGGCTCGACCTCGCGCGGCTCGCGTTCGCGCCGGTGGCCGTCGCGGAGGTGTCGCTCGACCCGTTCGCTCGGACGGTCGACTCGCTCGCGGCGCTCGCGCTCCCCGATCCCGTGTTCCTCGTCGGCGCCGACGAGTTCGCGTCGTTCCTCACCTGGAAGGAGCCGGCGCGCGTGCTCGAGCTCGCGAGGCTCGGCGTCGCGACGCGACCGGGCGTCGACCGCGCGAGGCTCGACGCCGTCCTGGCGGCCCTCGACCGCCCGGAGCGCGTCACGTTCTTCCCGATCGACCCTCTGCCCATCTCGTCGGCCGAGATCCGCGTTCGGGTCGCGGCCGGACAGCCGATCGACGGCCTCGTGCCCCCCGCCGTGGCAGCGGAGATCGGCCTCCTTCGGCTCTATCGTCGCGTTGAAACGGCGGGGGGCGGGGGTATGCTTGGACGGCACCCGAGCGAACGGACGACACCGACCTGACATCTCTCGAACACGCACGTCGCATCGCCGCGCTCTGCGAGGAGAAGCTGGCGACGGACGTGACGATCCTGGACATGCGAGCGGTGTGCGACTACACCGACTTCTTCGTGCTCGCGACGGGGAAGAACCCGCGACAGACGCATGCGATCCACGAGGAGGTGCTGGGTCGCCTCAAGGCGGAGCAACGCTTGCTGCCGCGCTCGACGAGCGGACTCCCCGAGGCGACCTGGATCGTCGACGACTACCTCGATGTCGTCCTCCACGTCTTCACCCCCGAGACCCGGGAGCACTATCGGCTCGAGGACCTCTGGAACGACGTGCCGAAGCTCGAAGCCGTCGCGAGTGCCTGACCGGCAAGGGCGTAGCGGCTAGGATGCAGCGCTCCAGGGGCCGTAGCTCAGCTGGGAGAGCGTCTGGCTGGCAGCCAGAAGGTCAGGGGTTCGAGCCCCCTCGGCTCCATCTCGTCGTGACGTATCGAACGCGCACCTGATGGTCGTCCGCTGGTACGGCCAGTCGGCGTTCCTTCTCACGGGGTCGAAGCGGGTCCTGCTCGATCCGTTCGGTGACGTCGGAACCCGGGTTGCCGCGCGTGGCCTGACGTTCCGTCACCCGCCCGTCGCCGGAGTGACCGCGGATCTCGTACTCGTCACCCACGAGCACGGCGACCACAACGAGGTCGCGGCCGCCGAGGGCTCGCCCGCCGTGATCCGCTCCACCGCGGGGACGCTCGCCTCGCCCATCGGGGAGGTCATCGCCGTCGCCTCGGAGCACGACGACCGGGCCGGGACGCAACGAGGGCCGAACACGATCTTCTGCTTCACGCTCGACGACGTGCGGTTCTGTCACCTCGGGGACCTCGGCCAGCACGCGCTGCGACCCGAGCAGCGGGAGGCGATCGGCGATGTCGACGTGCTCTTCGTGCCCGTCGGCGGTGGGCCGACGATCGGCGGAGCCGAGGCCGCCGCGATCGTCCGAGAGCTCGGTCCGCGGGTTGTGATTCCCATGCACTTCGGGAGCGACGCCGTCGATTTCCTCGATCCGCCGGACGCGTTCGTCGACGCGCTCGATGCCCGGGTCGATCGTCGCGAGTCGAGCGAGGCCGATCTCGAGGCACTGCTCGACGGAGAGAGGGAGCCCCTCGTGCTCCTGCTCGAGCCACCGCTCTCCTGAGAGCGCCGAACGCGCGGAGGTGGGCTCGCCCGCGCAAGGCCGGGTCCGGCAGGATGGGCTGGATGCCGTCCGAGGGGCACCCCGGGCTCGAGCGGCTCGAGCGGCGACTCGGGCCACGCACGCGCGGTCGGGCGGCCTCGATCGCCCTCGGAGCCGTGCTCGGCGTTGCGGGCGTAGGGCTGGGTGTCCTCCTCCACGTGGTCACCTCGGGCGCCTCGTACGCCCAGCTCGTCGGCGCCGTCGCGCTCGCGATGGTGCTCGGGGGCGTCTCCGCTGCGGTCGCCGCGACGGTTGTCGGCTGGGGCGTCGGTTCCTTCCTGCTGGAGAACCCGGACTGGCAGCCCGTCTTTGCCGACCGGGACGAGTTCCTGCGGTGGTCGACGTCGCTTCTCGCCGCGACGGTCGTCGTCGGCGTGGGCTGGACGATGCGCCGCGGCCACGAGCGCGCGGCAATCGCCGCGGTCGAGGCGGAGCGGTCGCGCCGCCGGCTGGAGGCGATCCAGGAGCTCACGGCCAGCCTCTCCGCCGCGGTGCGCCCGGCCGACGTCGCGGAGGCGCTCGCCGGCGGGGTCGTCGAGGCGCTCGGCGCGCGGAGCGGGTCGTTCGGCCTCGTCGAGGGAGCCGACCTCGTGGTCGTGGAGTCCAGGGACGGCACGGGTCGGTTGAGGTCGGCGCCGGTGCGGATGTCGATGGGTGCGCGGACGCCCCTCGCCGCGGCCGCACGGCAAGGGCACGTGGTCTGGGTCGAGCGGCGTGCGGAGCTCATCCGCGCCTTTCCCGATGCGCCGTCGCGAGACGCCGCCAGCGTGCTCGCGGTGCCCGTTCGCCGCGGGGCGGACGTCATCGGCGCGATGGCCTTTGCCTTTCGCGAGACCGGCGCGGTCACCCTCGAGCGACGCGCGGTCGCGACGCTCGCCGCAGAGCTGGGCGGGCAGGCACTGGAGCGCGCGCGCCTCTACGAGCTCGAGCGGCTCGAGGCCGAGCGCACCGGCCGCCTGCAGTCGCTTACCGCTGCGCTCGCCGAGAGCCTCGTGCCCGCTGACGTCGCCGCGATCGTGCGCGAGCAGGGGATCGGCACCGCCGGCGCCGACGCAGTCGCGATCCACCTCGTCTCGGAGAGCGGCGAGACACTGGAGCTCGAGGGCGCGAGCGGGGTCGACACGACTGGGCTCGAGGCCCTGGCCCGCGTGCCGCTCGAGCGGACCGGCGCCGTCGCGACGGCGTTCTCGCGCGGTCGGGCGTCGTTCCACCCGACGCTCGAGACCCTCGCGTCGGACGACCCGTTGGTCGCGAGCGCGGCGGAAGAGGGCCTTCGCTCGGTCGCGCTCTTCCCCCTTGGGGCCTCGCGGCGCGTGCACGGCGTGCTCCTGCTCGGCTGGCGGACGGCGCAGGCGCTCGAGCCGACCGATCGCGCGTTCGCCGGAACGTTCGCGAGTCAGTGCGGCCAGGCCCTCGACCGCGCGATCCGGTACGAGAGCGAGCGGACGATCGCGGAGACGCTGCAGCAGAGCGTCCTGCCCCAGGTGCTCCCGGAGGTCGAGGGCGTGACCTTCGCCGCTCGCTATCTCCCGGGCGAGTCGGGTGTCGATGTCGGCGGAGACTGGTACGACGCCTTCCTCCTTGCCGAGGGGCGGATCGCACTCGTCGTCGGCGACGTGGTGGGGAAGGGGGTCGGCGCCGCCGCCACGATGGGCCAGCTGCGGAACTCGCTGCGCGCGTTCGCATCCGAGCACGAGGATCCGGCAGAGGTCGTCCGACTGTTGAGCGGCATGTTCGACGCGCACGTCGACGCCCCGTTTGCGACGCTCGCCTACCTCGTGCTCGACCTCCACGACCGACGGTGCCGGTACGTCGTCGCCGGGCATCCGCCGCCCCTTCTCGTCGAGCCGCATGAGCCCGCGCGCTACCTCGAAGACGGTCGCACGTTGCCCCTGGGCGTCGACGCCGATGCGGCAGTCGACGTCGGCGAGACGACGGTCGAGGTCGGAGCGACCATCGTCCTGTACACCGACGGGCTCGTCGAGCGCCGCGACGCGCCGCTGGATGTCGGGCTCGAGCTCGTGCGCGAGACCGCGGGGTCGGTTGCCGGCGGACCCGACACGCTGGTCGATCATGTCCTGCGACGCGTGTTCGAGGGAACCGAGCGGTACGACGACGTCGCGATCCTGGCCGCGCGACTGGAGCCGGTCCGCGCCGACGTCCTCGACCTGCGCCTCCCCGCCGATCGGGAGGGCCTCCAACAGATGCGCACGCAGCTCGGGGCCTGGCTCGACGGGCTCGGCTCCCGGCCCGAGGTCCGGAACGACGTGCTGCTCGCCGCATGGGAGGCTTCCGCCAACGCCGTCGAGCACGCCCAGGGGGCGGCGAGCGGGACCTTTGGTCTCCACGCCCAGCGCGACGGGCAGCTCCTCCGCCTGCGGGTCGCCGACAGCGGGCGTTGGCGGGCGCCGGGCTCGGAGACCAGCGATCGTGGGCTCGGCCTGCCGCTCATGCGCGGCCTCATGGACCGCGTCGACATCGTGCACGCGGCTGGCGGTACGGTCGTCGTCCTCGAGCGCCGGCTCGACGGCAGGCAGCCCGCAGGCCGTTCGCGGTCGTCAGGTGTTTTCGCGGATACCCGCGCGGGTACGACACAATCATGACGACGGACATGAGCGACCTCTCGACGACCCACGAGCATCCGGCGGTCGAGGCGATTCGGCATTCGCCCGCCGTCGCCGTGCTCGTGATCCACGGTCAAGCCGATCTTCACAGCGCACCCGAGTTGCGCGAGCAGCTTCATCGCGTGATCGACGACGGCGCATTCCACGTCGTGGTCGATCTCACCGATGCCACATTCGTCGACTCCATGACGCTCGGCGTGCTGCTCGGCGGCGTCAAGCGCCTGCGCCCGCAGGGCGGTCAGCTACGAGTCGTCGTGACGCAGCCGGGACTTCGCCGGATCTTCGAGGTGACGTTGCTCGATCGGGTGTTCATGCTGTTCCCGACGCGGGCCGAGGCGCTGGACCGGCTCTGAACGACGGTTGGCGCCACCCCTTCGGGGACGTCAGGGATAATCGGTCACCTCGATGGTGACGATCGTGTCGAGTCCCGAGATCTCGAGCACGCGCGCCGCCTGCGGCGACGGGCGCGAGATCGCGAACCTCGTTCCGGACTCGCCTGCGCGTCGACTCGCGTCCGCGATCACCTTGAGCGCCGACGAGTCGAGGAACGTGCAGTCGGCCAGCACCAGCGTCGTGGGGCGGCCCGCCGCGATCGCCTGGTCGAGCGCCGGCTGCAGATTCTCGACCGTCGCGAGGTCGAGGTCGCCGCGCACGGCGATGCGGCGCCCGGCCTCCGACGTGTCGACAAGGACCTCGAACTCTCCGCTCTCCATCGCGGCGAGTCTACGTGCCGGCCGGGACCATCGAGCCGGAGCGGTGACAGGGTGACCGACGTCGTCTCGATCTCGGTGCCCGCGGCGCCCGGTTGGACCGGTGTCGTCGAGCTCGTGCTGGCCGGGCTCGGTGCGAGGCTCGATCTGCCCTACGACCGGATCGACGAGCTCCAGCTGGCGACGACCGCCGTCCTCGAGGACGCCGTCGGGCCCGACGTACGCGTCGACGCCTCGGCACGCGCGGACAGCGTCGACATCAGGGTCGGACCGCTCGGGGCTGCCGCCGCGGATCCTGCCCGCCGGCGGGTGCTCGATGCACTCGCAGACAGGGTCGCTGTGGAGCCCGGAGAAGAAGGCGACACCTGGGCCGTGCTGACGTTCGCGCGCGGCGGGGCGCGCTGAGACGTGCCCTCGGACGCCCAGCGGGCCCTCCTCGTCGCCTATCTCGAGAACGGCGACGTGCGTGCGCGAGACAGGCTCGTGGAGGAGCTGATGCCGCTCGTGCGGTCCCTGGCGAACCGATACGCGGGACGCGGCGAGCCGACTGAGGACCTCGTCCAGGTCGGCGCGATCGGGTTGGTCAAGGCAATCGACCGCTTCGAGCTCGAGAAAGGCGTCGAGCTGTCAACGTATGCAGTGCCGACGATCGTCGGCGAGATCCGGCGGCACTTTCGCGACCGAACCTGGGGTGTCCACGTTCCGCGCCGGCTCAAGGAGCTGTCGATGCGCCTGTCCCGGATGCGCGACGAGCTGTCCGCGGAGCTGGGACGCTCGCCGACCGTGGCGGAGCTGGCCGAGGCCGTCGGAGTCGACGAGGAAGAGGCAATCGACGCGCTCGAGGCCTCGAAGGCCTACGCGCCGCGCTCGCTCGACCAGCCCTATGACGACGACGAGCCGGCACGCGTCCCCGGGCTCGCCGACGAGGAGCGAGGTTACGCGGCGCTCGAGCGCGGCTCCGTCGTCCGGCAGGGACTCGACGCGCTCGAGGAGCGCGAGCGGCGGATCGTCGTGCTCCGATTCCTGCGAGGCATGTCGCAGTCCGAGATCGCGGCCGAGGTCGGGATCTCGCAGATGCACGTCTCGAGGCTGCTGAGGAAGTCGCTCGAGACCATGCGTGGACGCCTCGAGGAGACGGAGGTGACGGCATGAACGGACGCGTCGTGCTCGAGGTCCCGGCCAAGCCGGAGTACCTGCTGCTCGCACGCCTAGCCGTGACGAGCGTCGGGCGCTCCGCAGGCGCGTCGGAGGAGACGATCGCCGACCTCAAGCTGGCCGTCACGGAGGCGGTCGCGAACGCCGTCAAGCACGCGTATCCACCCGACATCCCGGGGCGTGTCACGGTCGAGCTGACGGCGTCCGCCGGCCGGCTCGAGATCGCGGTCTCCGATCAGGGCCGCGGCCTGGCGGACGGTGACGAGCCAACCGCGTCGGAGGTTCCCGCCGAGAGCGGCATGGGCCTCTCGATCATCCGCGCGATCGCGGACGAGATCGACGTCGGCGCGGGCCCCGACGGGCGCGGCACGCGCGTTCGCTTCGCGTGCGGGTTCTAGAGGCTTGCGGTCAACGTCGCGCGAGCGCCTGCTCGCGGTCGTCGCAGAGGTCGAGCACCTCGTCGAGACCCGTCAGCTCGAATGCTCGAGAGACGAGCGTCGGCGGTCGTACGATGCGCAGCCGGCCGCCGCTCTCGCGCATGCGCCGGTGCGCTCCGACGAGCGTGCCGAGGCCCGCCGAGTCGATGAACGTGATCCCCTTCAGGTCGACGACGACGAGAGCGACGTCGCCGTTCCCGTCGGTCGCCCGGTGGAGCTCCGCCCTGAGCCCGGGCGCCGTGTAGGCGTCGAGATCGCCGCTCGGGCGGAGCAGGACGACGCCGGGCTCAGGACGATCGACATCTAGCCGCTCGTGCATTCCCTTTCGTTCTACCGGGTCTGGTGGTGCGTGCGTCAGTTGACGCGCTCTTCCCTGACGGTCGTGCCGCCGGGGCCGCTCTCCACGGCCTTCCGGTGCGTCCCCATGCCGCCCCAGCTCGACCAGAAGACGAGGGAGAGCACGAGGCCGATGGCGCCGACCACCATGAGGATCACCCCGACCGTGTTCAGGTCGATCCCCGACGCGTCGGCCGAAACGGCCCAGGTGAGGATCGCCCCGGCGGCAATCAGAAGCAGGCTGACACCAACGCCCATCTCGGAACTCCTTTGCTCTTGGGTGTCGCCGGTTCGGCGAGTTGCCTGCCGTCCCGACGCTCTCGAGAGCGATCGTTCCCGGCCGCGACGCGGCTGAAACGCCTGCATTTCTGGGTGGGAGAGGTGGCCGGAGGGCGGCGTGCGCCACCCTCCGGCCGAAGCGTCAGGCGCCGACGACCGTGATCGTGCGGACGATCTCCGCGGTCGTCGCAGTGTTGGCCGCGACGAGCACGCGGTACGTCTTCTTCTTCGCGACCGTCAGGCCGACTGCTCGGACCTTGACGGTGCAATCGATCCCGAGCGGCGCCGCGCCCTGGTCGACCGAGACGAGCTTGGTGCCCTGGTAGCCGCGCACCGTGAACCCGACGGTCGTCCCCCTCGGGTTGTTCGCGCAGTACTCACGCAGGTACACGGTGAGCAGCGGGCTCTTCGTGCCGGCCTTGACGGTGAGCTTGCCGTTCGTCGCGTCGAGGGGCCTCGCGACCGGGGCGAACCGGGGCTGCGCTCGCTTCGGGGTGCCGTCCTGGCGGTAGATCCCGCTCTGCCAGAGGCTGCCGTTCGAGTCCTGCATCACGAACCAGATGAACATGCCGACGCGCGGGTCTTTGCGTGCCATGTTGATCGCCTGCGGAAGGTAGGCGGCCTGCTGCGCCTCGGTGACCCCGGCCGGCTCGCCCGGCTTCGTCTCGTTGCCGTACTCCGTGATCCAGACGGGGATGTTCTTGCGGCCGAAGGCCTTGTCGAGGTCCTTTTCGAACTGCGACATCGTCGTCAGCGTGACGTTCGGGTAGCGGACGCGCTGGGTCGGCTTCTGCGCGACCGGGAACGGGTACGGGTGGTGCGCCCACGCGTCGAACCTGAGGCGGATCTTCTTCCCCTCTGCGGCGACGCCCTTCATGAAGGTCGCCGGCGCGACGGTGTCCGTCTGACCCTGCTTCGGCTTGTCACGGCCATGGGAGGAGGTCTCGCCGATCGCGACCTGCGCGGACCTGCTGCCCTGCTTGATGCCGGTGTAGCCGGCCTTCGCGAGCCGGGCGTAGGTGCGCGTCGAGACGATCTTCCCGGCGCGGTTGAACTGCGGTCGCAGGAACGTCCCGAGGTTGGACTCGTTCCAGATCGAGAAGAACCGGACGTAGGGATACCCGGCGAACCGGCCCGAGTACCGTGAGGCAACGGCGCGCGCGAAGTTCTGGAAGTCGGTCATGTTGCGCGGCGCGACCTGCGGCGCCTGGCCGCCGTTGGCCCACTTCGGCGTTCCCCACAGAGTGATCAGGACCTCCATCCCGCGCTGCTGCGCGTTCTGGACCAACTCGTCGATGTCCTGGAAGTTGTAGGCCGGGTCGAACGAGTCGGCAGGGCTCGCCGGCTTGTCCGGCGCGACGCGCGACCAGTCCACGACCGTCCGCACGATCCGCGCCTCGTTGCCGCGCGCTCGGTCCATCGCCTCCGTCCGTTGCGGGTCCCAGCGGAACATCGGGTCGTCCTGGAAGCCCACCCACATGCGGTCGGCAGCCGCGGCGGCCGGGACGAGCACGGCGGCGGCCAGACAGGCGAAGACGATCGTTCGGGCGGCAAATCGCACGGGAACCTCCTAGTGCGGGATCGGGAGCCGGGCAACGGTAGCCCCACCGCGTAAGGGCGGTGTGAAGTCGTGTCAATGTCCCAGATTCGCCGCGCGCGCACCGGTCCCCTGTCTCGGGGGTGGCATCCGTCGGGCGATCGCGTACACTCGAGGCGATGCTCTGGGAAGCCGTCTTCCTGCTCCTCATCCTCAAGATCCCGCTCGTGTACATGTGCCTCGTGGTCTGGTGGGCAATCCGCGCGGAGCCGCGCGACGAGGAGCCGGCGGCCGTCGCCGCGGTGACCGACACGCCGTCGCCGCCCGCGCCGCCGACCGCTCCGGTGGGCGCGAGGCCGCGTGTTCCGCATGGTCCGAGCCGGAAGGGCCCTCGCCGCACAGACCGCGAGCGGATCGCCGCGCGACCGCCCGCCCAGCGCG
>Ga0070682_100001152_pt1 | contig 15094 bp, 12 predicted proteins | sample KBSC63LmetaG_FD_64668 | JGI IMG/M metagenome (GOLD analysis project Ga0070682, IMG submission 64668) | Corn rhizosphere microbial communities from Kellogg Biological Station, Michigan, USA - KBS C6-3L metaG | ecosystem: Host-associated > Plants > Roots > Rhizosphere | place: USA: Michigan... | reverse complement strand
GTGTTCGCGACCGGCACGCCGATCTCGGTCGGTACGACGCCGACCACAACGATGACGAACAGTGTCGAGGCAGCGAGCAACCCGGCCGCAGGTGCCCAGCGCCACGCGACGAGATCCGCGAAGAGCTTGGCTACGAGTTTCATCCAACCACCCGGCGCCAATCATAGCCGAAGAACTCGGGGTGGTCACCCGCCCGAAAATGCATCCTCGGCGGACGCTTCCGGCGGTGTTTCATCCTCCCGGTGTTCCAAATAGCCATGGGGCAAGCTGACCGTCTGTGTTCCCGCGGACTTGCCCCGTGTGACACGCATGGCGCTCGGCGGAAACCTTTCATCCGGGTCGAGGGTGCCGAGCATCGTTTCGAGCTCGGCGAGCGTCGTGAGGCGCATCGCGCGCTCGCGCAGGGCGGCGCTGCCGCGAAACCCCTTCGTGTACCAGGTGCTGTGGCGCCGAAACTGGCGCATTGCAGACGCCTCTCCGACCCAGCTCGCGAGGAGCTCGGCGTGCTCGCGCATGATCGCCCCAACCTCGCCGAGCCGCGGCGGATTTTCGGGCTCACGGCCGGCGAGCACGTCGGCGAGGTCGCGAAACAGCCACGGTCGACCGAGGCAACCGCGACCGACCACGACCCCGTCGCAGCCCGTCTGTCGCATCATCCTGAGGGCGTCCTCGGCTTCCCAGATGTCGCCGTTGCCGAGCACGGGGATGCGCAGGCGGCTCTTGAGCTCGCCGATCGCCTCCCAGCGCGCGAGGCCGTCGTAGAGCTGCGCCGCGGTGCGCGCGTGGAGCGCGACGGCGACGACGCCTTCCTCCTCGGCGACACGACCCGCGTCGAGGTACGTCGTCACGTGCTCGTCGATGCCGATGCGAAACTTGAGCGTGACCGGCACCGCGGCGGCCGCTTGCACGGCGGCGCGCACGATGCGCGCGAGCAAGCGCGGCTTGGCGGGGATCGCGGCACCGCCGCCCTTGGAGGTGACCTTGCGCACGGGGCACCCGAAATTCATGTCGATGTGATCGACGCGCCCTTGGCCGACCAAGCGCTTGACCGCTTCGCCCACGTAGTACGGATCGACCCCGTAGAGCTGCAGGCTGCGCGGCGTTTCGTCGGGCCCGAAATCGGCGATTTTGAGCGTCTTCTGGTTGCCCTCGACGAGCGGGCGCGCCGTGATCATCTCGCTCACGTAGAGACCGGCACCGAAGCGCCGGCAGATCGCGCGGAACGGGTAGTTCGTGACGCCCGCCATCGGCGCGAGCACGACGGGGGGGCTAATGACCATGCGCGGGCCGAGCACGAGCGGACGCACCTCGCCCGGGCGAGCAGGCGGAACGTCGCGGTTCAGCGCGGAGCGGTAGAGCGGATCCAAGGTCCCGAACCTTAGCCGCTCGCGGGCTTTTCGCCCGGCAGCTCCGGCCGTGGCTTCTTCCCGCGCCACGGCCGCCAGTCGTCGCGCGTTCGCGGCGCGAGGGCGTCGTCGCAGGCCGGCGCATGCTCGCGGCCGAAGCGTTCGCCGTCGCCGGCCGGCGCGCTCAGGATGCGCTCGTGCTCGTCGATGAAGTAGGCGCGCTCGAGGCCCGGTCCGCGCCCGGAGGGCCAGGCGTACGCGACGAAGCGGCGCTCGGCGCTCTCGTCGTCGAAATGCGCGCTCGGATCGCTCGAGAAGCCGCTGCCCGTCGGCAAGCACACGCTGAAAAAGAAGCCGCCGATGTCGACGAAGCTCTTGCCTCCGGCGACCTCGACTTTCGGGTACCGCTCGAGGAGCGGCGGATTGAGGCGCGCTTCGCCGCGCATTCCGGCCTCGCCCGTGAGCTCGCCGAGCAGCAAAGCCGAACCGATCCGATCGCCGTCGGGATCGAGCGACGCTTCGTGGCGCGCCGCGTCCTCGGCAAACAGGATCTCGCGGAGCCGCGAGACGGCGCGTTGCCCGGCCGCGGTCGTCCCGCCCTGCACGAGCCCGGGCATGGCTTCGCGCACGAGGAAGAGCGGCACCGTGACGACGCACGCGACGGCGCCGACACCGAGGGCGCGAGCGTGTCGCCGACGGAGCTCGGGTGGCTCGCTCGGCGCCGCGAGGAAGCTCAAGAAGACGATCAGCGCGGCCGGTAGCGCGAGCTTGACGAACACGAGCGAGAGCAGCGCAAGGAACACTGCAACACCCGTCCGCAGCGTGGCGACGGACGGCAGCCGCGTCGCTCCGAGCGTGACCGTGCGACTGGGTTCGGCCGGCGACAAGGAACCCGACGGGCGCTCAGCGACGCGGGGCGCGCGAAACGCGTGGCGCACCCGAGACGTGCTCGGGCGCGACGCTGTTGGTGAGGGAGTAGCCGCCGGGCCGCCCGCTCGGGGTGGGTGTCGCCGTCGCGGGAGCGACCGACGGAGGGCCGGGCGGCGTGTGGCGCTCGACCTCGGTGAAAGAGCCCGAGCTCGAGGACGGCGGGTGCAACGCGGCGCGCAGCTCCTCGGGCGCCTGGGCGAGGCGCGGATCAGGGAAATCGCGTGGCGAAAGCGAGAGCTCGGGCGCCTTCGGGCGGACCATGTACGGCGAGCTCGGGCGCGCCCCGCCGTCGCTGGGGATGCCCGTCAAAACCGCCGGCAGAGGAGCGGAGACGGGCGGCGCCTGCGGGGTCGCGCTCGCGCGGGCGGCCGCTTCGGGCGGCGGCAGCGTGGGAGCGGTCCGGCTCAGCGTTTGTGCCGGCGAGCTCACCGGCAACGCCTTCTGCACGGCGTCCGTGATGCGGGGTGGCGCCGGTCGCGAGTCGCGCGAGATCTCGACGAGCGCAGCTTGCGCTTCGTCGCGTTGAGCCTGGACCTTGAGCAGGGTCTCGCGGGTGCGCTCGCGATCACCGACGAGCTTGTCGATGAGCTTGCGCGCCGCTTCGAGCTCGTCGTGGACGCTCGTGTCCGTTTCGGGTGGAGCCACGGCGATCGCCTCGCCGGTCATCGAGGTCGGGCGCTGGCTCGGACGGTTGCGTAGCGCGTCGATCTCGCGATGCAGCTCGCTCACGACCTGCTCGTGGTCCTCCATCATCGCGGCGATGAACGCGTCCTGCTGGTCCAGGATGTACGAGCGCTCGCGCTGAGCCTCGATGTGGGCGCGCTGGAGCGACTGCTCGAGCAAGGTCACGCGGTTCTTGAGGGCGACTTGGCGCTCGTTCGCGGCGCCCAGGAGGTCGGACATCGCCTCGAGCTCCCGAAGCAGCTGGACGTTCGCCTCGCGAGCGCCGCTCACCCCGGCGCTCAGGTCGCGAATCGAGCGCATCAGCGTGCTGAGGCTCGCCTCGGCCTTGCCGCTGGCCGATAAAGCCGCGTGAAGGTGGGCGCTGCTGTCACGTCCGGGTGGACGGCTGGGGGGCAAATCACTCACTGGCGCGGCTCTGGGGGTGGGCTCAGGGGAAGGAGAGTCGGACATGCTACCCTCCCTAGGGGCTTCGCACCGCCGAACGCGGCACGCAATCGCCCTCGGCCATGGCTCGAGGAATTGGCTCAAAATCGGCGCCTTCGACGCCCGCCGAGCTCGACCTTGCCCTCGAACGCCTCGATTCGGCGGCCCCTTACTGGGCGGCCGTGCCGGTGGGCGAGCGCGCCGTCCTTCTGGCCGAGATCGCGCGGCGCTTTTACGAGCTTTCCCCGCGCATGGTCGACCTCGACTGCCGCAAGCGCGGCATCTCGCGCCGGAGCCAGCGTGCCGGGGAGCCGACCCTCGACGGTCCGGCGATCATCGTGCGCTACGCGAGCGAGCTTTCGCGAACGCTCGCGGGGGAGCAAGCCGTTCCGCCGAGCGCGGTTCGGGAGAGCGGGCCGCGGACCGTGGTCTCCGTCCTGCCGCTGAACGCCTGGGACAGTCTCACGTTCCTCGGCTATCGAGCCGAGGCTTGGCTCGACGGGGCGTTCACCCACGAGCAGGCCGTCTTGCACCCGACGGCGCTGCCGCGTCACGCGGGGGAGGTCGCGCTCGTGCTCGGCGCGGGCAACGTCCCTTCGATCGGGGTGCTCGACGTGCTCGAGCAGCTCTTCGTTCGCGGGCGCGCGTGCCTGCTCAAGCTGAGCCCGGTGAACGACTACCTCGGGCCGTTCGTCGAGCTCGCGTTCGCGCCGCTCGTCGCGCGCGGCTTCATGGCGTTCGCGTACGGGGGTGCCGACGTGGGCGCGTACCTCACGGCGCACCCGGCGGTCGACGCGCTCCACGTCACGGGCTCCTACGAGACGCACGAGGCGATCGTGTGGGGGAGCGACCGCGCCGAGCGGCACGCGCGAAAAGCCCGGGGAGAACCGCGCTTCCAGAAGCCGGTCACGAGCGAGCTCGGCAACGTGAGCCCGGCCGTGATCGTGCCCGGAGCGTGGACCGACAGCGAGCTCGATCACGCCGCGCGCACCATCGTCGGGTCCTTCGCTTTCAACGCGGGGTTCAACTGCAACGCGACGAAGCTCGTCGTGACGCCGCGCGGCTCGCGCCTCCGCGCGTCGCTCGTCGAGCGCATCACGCGCATCCTCGCCGACGTGGCGCCGCGTCGTGCGTACTACCCGGGCGCGCCCGAGAAGTATCGACGGTTCACCACGGACGGCGGACAGGTGAGCGAGTTCACCTCGGGCCACGCGCTCGATCTCGAGAGCGGGGAGTCGCCGTGGGCGCTCGTCACGGATCTCCTGCCCGAGCGGCATCCCGCCTGCCTCGAGCACGAGCCGTTTTGCGCCGTTCTTTCGGAGGTCTCGGTCGTCGGCGACGACCCGCTCGAGTTCTTGGCGAACGCCACGCGTTTCCTGAACGAGCGCGTGTGGGGCACGCTCAACGCCATGCTGCTCGTGCCGGCGGCGCTCGAGCGCGACGCCGTTCTTTCGGCGGCGCTCGATCAGGCCATCGGTGACCTTCGCTACGGCGCCGTGTGCGTGAACGTGTGGCCCGCGGTCACGTACGGTCTCGGCACGCTGCCCTGGGGAGGGCACCCCTCGGCGACGCTCGCCGACGTGCAAAGCGGGCTCGGCTGGGGCCACAACGCGCTCTTGGTTCAGCACGTCGAGAAGACCGTGCTGCGCGCGCCGCTCGTGCCGCTGATCAAGCCATTTTGGTACCCCGAGCACCGGAACCTGCCGCAGCTTGCGACGCGACTGCTCGATTTTCAGGCGGCGCCGAGCGTCGGGCGGCTGTTGCCGCTCGTGGTCGCCGCGCTCCGCGGGTAGTAGCGCTCCTCAGCGTCGTTCCCGCGCCCGATTCCGTCCCGCCGCGTGTTCCTTCCGTAGCGCCTTCATGAACGCGTCGAAGTCCACCTGCATCGTGTGGCGGCGCGAGGGCACGAAGCGGCGCTTCACGCTCGCTCGCTCGGCGAGTGCCTCCGAGCGCATGACGTGCGGCGGCGGTGGCGCGTAGCGGCCTGCGATGCAGTCGGCGATGAGCTTCGCCTGCGCTTCGGCGATCGGCATGATCGCGCCGAGCGGCTGCGCGAGGCCCACGAAGAAGAGCCGCGGGTGCTCGGGATGCAGCGTCCGAAAGTAGAGCGGTAGCTCGTTGTTCGGCGCGGAGACGAAGCTTGGCTCGAAGAACGGAAAGGTGACGCTGTAGCCCGTCGCGTAGACGAGAGCGTCGGCGCGCTCGCGCGTGCCGTCCGTGAACTCGACTTCGGTGCCCAAAAGCTCGCGCAGATTGGGCTTCGGAACGACGCGCCCGGCGCGCAGCATCGGCAAGAGCTCGCTCGAGATCGTCGGGTGGGCACAGCCGAGACGGTGATCGGGCTTGGGCAAGCCGTGCGCTTCGAGGTCCCCGATCACGCGCGGATAGAAGAGCTCGGAGACGCGAAACCCGAGACTCGGCGGGATGAAGCTTGCGCCGAGGTCGTCGACGGGACGGCCGAGCACGTACTTCGGCAGCACCCAGGCGCCGCGGCGCGTGGCGAGCATGACGCGCTCGGCGACGCCCGGTGCCGCGAGCTCGCACGCGATGTCGACCGCGCTGTTGCCGAACCCGAGCACGACGACGCGCCGTCCGCGCAAGTCGTGTGGCGTTCGAGGGTCGCGGTAAGCGGACGAGTGGAACGTGACACCGTCGAAGCGACCGGGGATCGGCGGGTCGGGGAAGTGCGGGTCCCAATGGTGGCCGTTCGCGACGATCACGGCGCTGTACGTCGCCGTCGTGCCGTCGGAGGTCGTCACGTCGTAGCCCGACCCGGCGCGCGGCACGACGCGCTCGACGCGGGTGCGGAAGCGGATCTGCCGCGCGAGCCCGAACCGCTCCGCGTAGGCGCGGAAGTAGGCGGCGATGCGCGCGTGCCCGGGATAGTCGGGCGTATCCGGTGGCATCGGAAAGTCCGCGTATTGCATCCGGTCGCGTGACGTATTGATGCTGAGGGACGCGTACGCGGCGCTCCGGCCGTTGCCGAGCACCCAGAGTCCCCCAACGTCGCCCGTCTCCTCGAAGCAGTCGCACGGAACGCCCGCATCCGTAAGTGCCTTCACGGCGACCAGGCCCGACGAACCTGCGCCGATCACACACGCTTTCGGGATGTCGGCGGATGTACGCAAGGGCCGGGCCATAGCACGGTTCTTTGGGCGTCGCGGTGCGCGGCGCGCTCGGGTATCCTCGAGCGGATGCGAAAAATCCTCGTCGTCGAGGACTCGCCGAGTACCCGAGCGTTCGTGCGCAGCACGCTCGAGTCGGAATCGGGTGTGGCCGACGTCGAGGTGGCGGAGGCGACGAGCGGGTTCGACGCGCTGCGCCTCCTGCCGCGCGGCCCGTACGATCTCGTGATCACCGACATCAACATGCCCGACATCAACGGGCTCGAGCTCGTGCAGTTCATGCGCAAGAGCGAGCTGCATAAGCAGACGCCGATCCTGCTGATCTCGACGCAGTCGTCGGAGCGCGATCGACAGCGCGGAATTCGGCTCGGGGCGAGCGGGTACTTGGCCAAGCCTTTCGCGGGGAAGGCGCTCTTGGAGGAGGTGCACAAGCACCTCCGTGCGGTCGGGGGCGAGGGGCATGGCTGACCCGACGGAGCGCGCTCGCGACGAATTTCTGTCCGAAGCCCAAGAGATCGTCGAGACCTTGTCGCGCAATCTCCTGGATCTCGACGCTTCGGTGCGCAGCGGCTCGATCGATCCCGCGCTCGTGAACGAAGCGTTCCGCGCCGTTCACACGCTGAAGGGGCTCGCGGGGCTGTTCGGCGCCGCGCGCCTCGGCCATCTATCGCATCGGCTCGAGGACGTGCTCGACGACCTCCGGCTCGGCCGCATGGTGCTCTCGCCCGAGGTGCTGGACGCGCTGTTCGCGGCCATCGACGTTTACGGGCGCCTCCTTTCGCTCGAGCGCGAGGGGCGCGACGAGCCGAGCCCGGCCGCCGAGGAGCTGCTCGCCCGGCTCGAACGGCTCGGCGCCGACGCTCCGAACCGCTCCGCGCCCGTCACCGAGTACGAGCTCGACCCGGGCTTGCTCGCCGTGCTCACGGAGTACGAGGAGCACCGGCTGCGCGCGAACCTCGAGCAGAAGATGCGGCTCTACCGCCTGCGGGTGGAGTTCGATCTCACGACGATCGACAAGGCCCTCGAGGACATGAAGACCCGTGCCAAGCGGCACGGCGAGATCATCACCTACCTCCCCGCGGGCGAAGCGACGAGCGCCGACGCGATCGAGCTCGACCTCCTGATGGCGTCACGCGACGACCTCGCGACGCTGATCGGCGCGCTCGGCGCCGACAACGTCGTGATCGAGGAAATCCCGCGGCGCCGCTCGAGCATGCTGAACGAGCCGGCGCGCCCGACGCACGGCGCGATGGCGCTCAGCGGCGCCGAATCGGTGACGCCCTCCGTGAACGCGGGTGACGGTGCGCTCGAGCAGGGGCCGAGCCTGCGCTCCTTGACGCAAACGGTGCGCGTCGACATCCGCAAGCTCGACGCGCTCATGAACGTCGTGGGTGAGCTCGCGATCGTGCGCGGCGCGATCGCGCGCCTCGCCGATCGGCTGCGCATCGAGGGGCAGCGGCAGCTCACCGCCGAGCTCCAGCGCCTGCACCGGAGCTTCGAGCGGCGCCTGGCCGAAATGCAGGCCGGCATTCTCGAGGTGCGCATGGTGCCGCTCGGTCAGGTGTTCGACCGCCTCGCGCGCGTCGTGCGGCAGATCGGGCGCGAAATGAGCAAGGAGATCCGCCTCGTCATCACCGGGTCGGAAACGGAAATCGACAAGCTCATCGTCGAGGAGCTCAGCGATCCGCTGATGCACATGATCCGGAACGCCATCGATCACGGCATCGAGCCCTCGGCGCGCCGCGCCGAGGTGGGTAAGCCGCCCGCGGGCACGATCGCCCTCAACGCCTACCAAAAGGGCAATCACGTGATGATCGAGGTCGAGGACGACGGCCGCGGCATCGACGAGCAGGCCGTGCTCGACAAGGCGGTCCGGCTCGGCAAGCTCGCCGCGGAGGACGCGCACGAGCTCAGCCGTGAAGAGGTGCTCGCTCTCGTATTTTTGCCGGGCGTCTCTACGAGCGCGACCGTGAACGATCTGAGCGGGCGCGGCGTCGGGATGGATATCGTCAAGACGAACATCGCGCGCCTCGGCGGCATCATCGACGTGCAGAGCGAGCCGGGCATCGGCACGAAGATGACCATCACGCTCCCCATCACGCTCGCGATCGTGAGCGCGCTGATGGTGCACATCGCCGACCAGGTGTTCGCGATTCCGCTTTCGACCGTTTCCGAAGCGTTGTCGCTCGACGCGGGAATGTCGCGCACGCTCGACGGTCGCGAGGTGATCACGCTCCGCGGCCAGACGCTTCAGCTCTGCCGCCTCGATCGCGTTCTTTCGCTCGAGCGCAAGAAGACGCCCATGCCGCGCAAGAGCTACGTCGTCGTGGTCGCCCTCGGCAACCGCCGTCTCGGGGTCGTGGTCGATCATCTGGTCGGCCAGCAAGACATCGTGATCAAGCCGCTCGGTCGCTCGCTCGCGGCGGTGCGCGGGTTCGCGGGCGCTACGGAGCTCGGCGATCAGCGGGTCGGCCTCGTGCTCGACGCGGCGGCGATCGTCGACGAGGCGTTTTCGGGCAGCGAGGCCGTACGCGAAGTCGGGAGCTTGCATGGCTGATCTCGTGCGTGCGCCGGCTGAGCGGGTCGCGCGGCGTGCGGCCGGGCGCGGTCCCGTGCGCGAGTTCTTGACGTTCGTGCTCGGCGCCGACGTTTTCGGCGTCGAGCTGCATCGCGTGAAGGAGATCCTGTCGCCTCCGCCGATCACGCCGGTGCCGCGCGCGCCCATGGAAGTGGTCGGCGTGTGCAGCGTGCGCGGCCTGCTCGTGACGGTCGTGGACCTCCGCGTGCGCCTCAAGCTCGAGGTGCGCCCCGACACGCGCCGTACGCGGATTTTGCTGGCGACCGCCACCTCGGGCGAAGCCGTAGGCCTCTGGGTGGACGAGGTGCTACAGGTGGTTCGGCTCTCGGAGACGGATATGGAGCTCACGACGGCGGGGATCGGGACGGAGGTGAGCGAATACGTGCTCGGTGTGGGCCGCCCGCAGGGCGAATTCATCGTGCTGCTCGACCTCGCGGCGCTGGTGACGGGGTGATGGACCCCGCGGGCCGCGCGCGCACGGGCAAGCAGCGCCCGGACCCGAGGAAGAGCCTGGTCGGGTTCGTCGTCGGCGACGTGGCGTACGCGGTCCCCATCGTTCACGTGCAGGAAATCGTCGCGCCGCTCGGGCTCACCGAGCTCCCCCACGCGCCGACCGCGATTGCCGGCGTCGCCGATCACCGCGGGCAGGTGATGCCGATCGTCGATCTGCGCGCGCGCTTCAAGTTGCCCCCGCTCCCCGATCGCCGCCGCGCGAAGTGGATCCTCGTGCGTGCCGAGGACCGAACTTTCGGTCTCGCGGTCGACCGCGTGACGGACGTCTTCGGCACCGGTGGCGTCGAGATCCGGCCCGCCCCGTCGCTCGGCGGCGGTGAGGACTCGCGCGGCATCGTGGGCGTGACGAGCTACGAGGGAACGCTCGTCTTCGTGCTCGACGTGACGCGGCTGCACGCGCTCGTGAGCTCGATCGCACCGGGCGCGCTGCTCGCAACGGGGGCTACGTGAGCGGCGGGGGCCTGCCTGCGTCGCTCATTGGCTCCGAAGATCCGGAGGAGCGGCGCCGTGCGGCGCTCGCCCTCGGGGAGCTCGAGCCGGCCCTCGCCGCGGCGTCCCTGCTCGTGCTGCTCGGCGACGAGGATTGGCGCGTCCGCAAGGAAGCGGTCGCGGTCGCGCAGGCGCTCGCGCCCGATCCGAGCATGCTCGCGGCGCTCGTGAGCGCGCTCGGACCTTCGGACAACGTCGGCCTCCGGAACGCCACGGTCGAGGCGCTCGGCTCGTTCGGCAACGACGCGGTCGACGCCCTCGCGGGGGCCATGTCGAGCCTCGACGGCGACGGGCGCAAGCTCGCCGCCGAAGCGCTCGCCCGCACCCGCCAGGCGAGCGCGCTCGCCGTGCTGCGCGGCTTGCTCCGCGACTCCGACACGAACGTGTGCGTCGCCGCCGTCGAAGCCGTCGCCGCGCTCGGCATCGACGGCAGCTTGGAGGTGGTGCCCGTGCTGCTCGGTTGCCTCGACGCGCAGGACGAGTTCACGCGGCTCGCGGCGCTCGACGGCCTGCGCGCGCTCGGCGTCCACCTGCCGTGGGACCGCCTGGCCCGCTTGCGCGAGCCCGTGCTCGAGCACGCGATCATCGCCTCGATCGGGCAGAGCGGCGACACGCGCGCCGCGCTGCCGCTGATTTCGGCGCTGCCGAACGCCCGGGGCGGCACGCTCGTCGAGACGCTGCGTAGCGTCGTCGACCTGGCGCGCTCCGGCCCCGCGCCGGCGCGCCAGCTCAAGGTCGTGGCCGCGGATCTCGACGCGGCGACGCGCGAGCGCCTCATCGGCTTGGCCTCCGACGTCGACGGCCGCGAAACGCGCGGCATGGCGCTGCTCGCGCTCGGTGCGCTCGGCGTTCCGGGCGCTGCCGGCCACGTGCTCGACGCGCTCGGCGACGAGATGCTGCAAGGCGCCGCGGAGGAAGCGCTCGATTGGCTCGGTCCGCTCGCCGTGCGCCCGCTCGTCGAGCGCGCCGGCATGTCGTCGTCGATGGGGCGCGCGGCATGCATCGAGATCGCCGCGCGCCTCACTGACGACGCCAACGCCGACGCCGTGCGGCGCGAGGCGCTCGAAATGCTCGCCGATCCGACGCCCGAAGTCGTGCGTGCCGCGCTCGGCGCGCTTTCGCTGGTCGGCGACGAGAGCTCGCTCGAGCCCGTCGCGCGCCTCCTTTCCAGCGACGCCGCGCCGGTGCTGGGGCGCGCGGCCGAAACCTCGCTCGCCGTGCTCGCCGCGCGCTTTTCCGACGCCGCGCGCGCGCTCGCGCGGCGCGCGCTGCCGGCGTCGCCCGACGCTCATGCCGCCGCCGTCCTGATCCGTGTCCTCGGGCCGCCCGTGCGCGGCAGCCTCGACGCCGACGTCGAGTTCTTGGCCGCGGCCCTGAGCAGCGCGTTGCCCGCCGTGCGGCGCGCGGCTCTCTCCGCGCTCGGAGCGATCGGCGGCGCGCTCGCCGTCGAGCCGATCGCGCTTGCGCTGACGGACGAGGAGCGGGAGGTTCGCCTCGCCGCCGTGCGTGCGCTCGGCCGGCTGCGCTCCGCCGAGGGTGAAGCGCTCGGAACGGCGCAGCTCGTGGCGCTCTGTGAACGACCGGGCGACGACGAGCTCGTCATTTTCGCCCTGCTCGCGCTCGGGGAGACCGGCGACGCGCGCGCGTTGCCCATCTTGCGGCCCTTCGTGCGCTCGGGCGATCCCAAGTCGGCCGTTGCGGCGATCGAAGCGCTCGGCGCGTTTCCGGAGGCGCGGCGCGTGGACGCCCTCATCGACGGCCTCTCGCACCCGGCCTCCGAGGTCGTCAAAGCGGCCGTGCGCGCGCTCGGTGAGAGCAGCGACGGGCGCGTGCTAGCGCACCTGGCCGTTTCGCTCGAGCACGAAGCGTGGGACGTCCGGCGCCTCGCCGCCGACGTGCTCGCGCGGCACGGCGACGCGGCGGCCGCAGCACTCCGCGCGCGCCTGGGCGTGGAGGAGGATCCGCTCGTGCGCGAAGCCATCGGCCGCGCGCTCGAGAGCATGGTGGGTGTGCACCGCAGTCCGGTGCCCACGCGGGGGAGCTACATGCCTCGATGACGCTGACGCGACTCTTGCCTCACGCCCAGCTCGGCACGGAGGAGTTCCGGCTCCTGCGCGATCTGTTCTACGAGCACGCGGGCCTCCACTACGACGACGACGCGATGTTCCTCTTCGAGCGTCGGCTCGTCGATCGCGTCGAAGCGCTCGGCCTCGACGATTTCTACGGCTACTACAAGTTCCTGCGCTTCGATCCGCGCGGCCCGACCGAGCTCGAGGAGGCGATCGAGCGCCTCACGACCAAGGAAACGTATTTCTTCCGGCAGGAGTACCAGCTCCGCGCGTTTCGCGACCAGCTCCTGCCCGAGCTCGCGCAGGCGAACGCCACGCGCCGCCGGCTGGCGGTTTGGAGCGCCGGCTGCGCGACCGGAGAGGAGGCGTACACGATCGCCATCCTCCTGCTCCAGTCGGGCCTGTTCGGCGGCTGGGACCTCAAGGTCGTCGGCAGCGACATCTGCCGCGGCTCGGTGGCTGCCGCGCGGCGCGGCATCTACCGCGAGGCGGCGTTCCGCACGACCTCGCACGAGCTCCGCGCCCAATATTTCGCCAACGTGGGCGAGGGGGCGGAGGTGGCGCCCGAGCTCAAGAAGATCTGTCATTTCGGACAGCTCAACTTGATGGACAGCGGCCGGGCGGTGATGGTCGGTCAAGTCGATGTGATCTTTTGCCGCAATGTGCTGATCTACTTCGACATGAAGTCTCGACGGCGGGTGATCGACGGCTTTTACGATCGGCTCGTGCCCGGGGGATACTTGCTCCTCGGCCACTCCGAGTCGCTGCTGAACGTCTCGACCGCGTTCGAGCTCGTGCACCTGCGCGAAGACCTCGTCTACCGAAAGCCGCTCGGAGCGTGGCGTTTCAACGGAGCCAAGCTGTGACCCCCGCCACTCTCCCCCCCCTCAAAGTACTCATCGTAGACGACTCGGCGTTCAATCGCCGCAGCATCGCCGAGATCCTCTCAACGTCGCCCACGATCGAGATCGTGGGGCGCGCCGCGGACGGCGAAGAGGCCCTGCGCATGGTCTCGTCGCTCAAGCCCGACGTCATCACGCTCGATCTCGAGATGCCGAAGATGGACGGCTTCACGTTCCTGCGCATCCTGATGAGCCGGAGCCCCGTCTCCGTGATCGTCATCTCGAGCTACAGCCAGAAAGAAAACGTCTTCAAGGCGCTCGAGCTCGGCGCGCTCGACTTCGTCGCCAAGCCCGATCGCTACATCGACCCCGAGCTCAAGAGCGTGCGCGAGGAGATCCTGCGCAAGGTGGAGCTCGCGCGCAGCGTGCGTATCGCGGCGCCCGTGCGGCGCGATCTCGCGGTGTCGCACCCCGCCGTGAAGAGCACGTCGCCGGGCACCGCGCCGAAGAACGTGATCGCGATCGCTGCCTCGACGGGTGGCCCGAGCGCCCTGCTCGAGCTCTTCGGCCGGCTGCCGGCCAATTACGCGCACGGCATCGTCGTCGCGCAGCACATGCCCGAAAGCTTCACGCGCACGTTCGCCGAGCGGCTCGACCGCCGGAGCCCGCTCGCCGTGAGCGAGGCCAAGGACGGCGACATGGTCGAAGCCGGCACGGCGTTCGTCTGCCCCGGGCGCCAGTGCCTCGAGCTCGAGTCGACCTCGCGTGGCCTGCGCATCCGGCTGCGTCCGCCCGAGCCGGAGGATCGCTACATCCCGAGCGCCGACGCCATGCTGAAGAGCGTCGCGAAGGTCGCCGGCAATCGCTCCGTCGCCGTCGTGCTCACGGGCATGGGCGACGACGGCGCGCGTGGCGCGAAAGCCATCGTCGAAGCCGGCGGTACGGTCGTCGTCGAGAGCGAGGCCACGGCGGTCGTCTACGGCATGCCGGGCGCGGTCGTTCGCTCGAAGCTCGCGACGCGCAGCCTCCCGCTCCCCGATCTCGCGCTCTGGCTCGCGGGGCTTTGAGCGGCGGCGCGCTACGGGCCCGCGCCCGTGCCGCTGTTGCAGTACTCGTAGAAACGATTCCCGTCGGCGCTGTAGGCGCGACCGGACGTCGCCGCCGCCGTCCACGGTGAATCGCGATCGACGTGCGCGCCGAGCACCGACTCGCGGATCACGCCTTGGCCGTTCGGGGTCGGCGTGGTGCTGCTCGTGTCCCACGAGCGGCCGAGGTAGATCTTGTTCGAGGGCGTGCCGTCTTCCGCGGTGAAATTGCAGTGGATGAAGAGGAAGCCGAGCTCGTTCCCGACCGAGGTGCTCGGCGCCATGATGACGCCGCTGCTCGAGCCGCGGCGTGACGTGAGGTAGTGCACGGTCACGTTGTCGAGGACGACGGTGGCGTTCCCGTAGATGAAATCCGTGTCGCCCTCGATGAAGCTGTCCTTCACGTAAACCCGCGAACGCGTCGTCGCGTTCGCCGCCGCCATCTGGAGCGTGTCCTGGAACCCGTGCAGCCGCACGTTCTCGAGCACGATCTTGTCGCCCGTCGTCTTGAGCGCGAGAGCCTGCAAATTCGAGCCGCTCGCGGGCGTCGCGAAGTCGTTCGAAAGCGTCAGATTCACGATCTGAAACCCGTTCGATTTCACGCCGAGCGTCTCGCTCGTGCCGTCCTGTTGGGACTTGTTGTTGACGACGACGACCTTGGTCGCGTCCGTGTCCGTCGCGTACAACGTAACGGGCGTCGAGCCCGAGTACGACACCTGCCCGCGGTACGTCCCCGGCATCATCCGCACGTAGCGCCGCGTCGAGCCCGAAACCGCGCTCAGCGCCGCTTGGAGCGTCGTGTGTGTCCCGGAGCCGTCTGCCGCGACCGTGTAGTCCGCCGTGAACGCGCTCGCATCGCCGAGCCCCGCCGTCGGATCCCAATTGTCGACCGTCGGCGCGTCGAACGCCCCCGAGCTCGCGAGGTAAGTCGCAATCGTGTACTTCGCCGCGTCCGTGCTCGAAAGCTGCGGCCGCTGCGCCTGACTCGCGACGGGCGCCGCACACATCCC
>Ga0070682_100001151_pt1 | contig 15102 bp, 12 predicted proteins | sample KBSC63LmetaG_FD_64668 | JGI IMG/M metagenome (GOLD analysis project Ga0070682, IMG submission 64668) | Corn rhizosphere microbial communities from Kellogg Biological Station, Michigan, USA - KBS C6-3L metaG | ecosystem: Host-associated > Plants > Roots > Rhizosphere | place: USA: Michigan... | reverse complement strand
CCCCCCTCGTCGTCCCGTCCTCCCGCGCCGTCTTCAACGCCCACTCCGTCCGCCGCGATTTCCCCATCCTCGAGGAACGCATCCACGGTCGCCCGCTCGTGTGGCTCGACAACGCCGCCACGACGCAAAAGCCGCGCGCCGTGATCGATCGGCTCCGTACGTTCTACGAGCGCGAGAACTCGAACGTCCATCGCGCCGCGCACACGCTCGCGGGTCGCGCCACGGACGCGTACGAGGCCGCGCGCGACAAGGTGCGGAGCTTTCTCAACGCGCCGTCCGCCCGCGAGATCGTTTTCGTCCGCGGCGCCACCGAAGCGATCAATCTCGTCGCACAGAGCTACGGCCGGCGTTTCGTGGGTGCGGGCGACGAGATCGTCGTCACGGCGCTCGAGCATCACGCGAACATCGTGCCGTGGCAGCTGCTCGCCAAGGAAAGCGGCGCGCGCCTGCGGGTCGCGCCTGTCGACGATCGCGGCCAAATCCTGCTCGAGGACTACGAGCGCCTGCTCGGGCCGCGCACCAAGCTCGTCGCGCTCACGCACGTGTCGAACGCGCTCGGGACCATCGTTCCGGCGCAAACGATGACCGCGATTGCCCACCGCTACGGCGCCCGAGTCTTGGTGGACGGTGCGCAGGCGGTCTCGCACGTTCCGGTGGACGTGCAGGCGCTGGACGCCGATTTCTACTGCTTCTCCGGACACAAAGTGTTCGGGCCGACGGGTATCGGCGCTTTGTTCGGAAAAGCGGAAGTGCTCGAGGCGATGCCGCCCTGGCAGGGCGGGGGCAACATGATCGCCGACGTGACGTTCGAGCGAACGAGCTACCAGGCGCCGCCCGCGCGTTTCGAGGCCGGTACGGGCAACATCGCGGACGCCGTGGGGCTCGGAGCCGCGCTCGACTACGTGACCTCCATCGGCATGGACACCATCAATCGCTACGAGCACGAGCTCCTCGGGTATGCGACCCCCAAGCTCGCGTGCGTTCCCGGGCTCCGGCTGATCGGCACCGCGGCGGAGAAGGCGGGCGTGCTCTCCTTCGTGCTGGACGGCCAGCGCACCGAAGACGTGAGCGCGGCGCTCGACCAAGAAGGCATCGCCGTACGCTCGGGCCACCACTGCGCCCAGCCCATCCTGCGCCGTTTCGGACTCGAGGCGACGGTGCGCGCTTCGCTCGCGCTCTACAACACGAGCGAGGACGTGGACGCGCTCGTGGCCGCGCTCCATCGCCTGCAGAGCGGCCGCGCGGGCACTTAGTCTGGTCCATAACTATCCGATTTTGCATCTTAAACTTATATCGGTCTATATAGTCGATTGACTAGATAGAATGACGGCCGTAGCGTGACCTCTCCGAGCGCCGGGCAACGATCCGGTGCGCCCTTGCTGACGGATTGTCCCGCAAAATGACGGCTCGTCGCGCCTCTCGAAACGGCCGAAAACCACCGAAAAACGGAGGCATCGAGTTGGTCACGCTCATCGGCAGTTGGCTGATGATCGCTTGTTCCAACGGCGGCGTAGAGCCCGAGACTCATCCCGGGCCCTCGAACGCGGCCGACGTCGCCGACGTGATCTACGAGCCGGGCACCACCGACGAGGGGGTGCTCACGTTGCTCGACGCGCTGCCAGTGTCCGACCCTCGGAACGAGCCGGTCGTGATTGCACCCTCCGACCAGGCCACGCTCGCCGAGCGGACCGTTTTCACTCTCGCGGTGGGGCCGAGCGCGTCGCGCGGGCACGCGCGTCCGGCCGCGCGTATCCGCTGGATCGGAGACTTTCTCACGCTCGAAGGCGTAGCGCACGCGCATGGAGCGTCGATGAACGGCGACGCGTTCTTGCTCGTCTTCTCGACGAAGACGCACGGCAAGCTTTTGCGCGTGTTCACGCAGGAGCGGGCCTACGCGCCGACCGTTTCCGAATGGCAGCGGCTCGCCGACGCGCACGAGGTCGTTACGCTGACCGTCACGCGCGCGACGTTCGAAGCGGGCCGGCTCACCGAAGACGGCGGACCCTTCGTGGGGAAACCGCTCAGATTCACGATCGCGTCGTGACCGGGCTCGCTCTCGTCTTCGCCGCTCTGCTCCTGCTCGCTGGGTGCGGCGACGAGGGGCCTTCCCCCGCGGCGCACGGCGAGCCCACCTACCCGAACCGCCGTCGCGAGCTCGTGAGTCCGGGCCACCTGCTCGGGTACGTCGCCAATCGGCAATCCGACACCGTGAGCGTGCTCGATCTGGACGACATGCTCGAGCTCGGCGCGGCTCCGGTCGGGCGTGATCCGGTCGACATCGATGGGCCCCGCAGCGCGGTCGTCGACCCCGTCGCGCGAGTGCTCTACCTCGTTCTCTCCTACCCGGTCGTCTCCGACAGCCCCCACGTGCACGCGCACGGCTCGACCCCACGCGCCGGCTACCTGCGGGCGCTCGCGCTCGACGACCTGCGTCCGCTCGGCGACGTGCGCCTCGCGGTCGCTCCCGACGACGTCACGCTGTCGGACGATGGCGCTTCACTCGCCGTCGCGCACTACGACACGGCTCGGGCCATCGCCGACACGACGGACCTCGACGCCAAGCGTGCGACCGTCGCCTTCGCGGCGCCGGCGAGCGGTGTCGCCGCGAGCGACGCGACCCTCAGCAGCGTGATGACCTGCATCGCACCCGCGACCGTCGTTTACGGGCCGAACGCCGCGCGCGCGTACGTCGCCTGCACCGGCGAAGACTCGCTCGTCGTCATCGACACCGAGCGCGCGACGGTGCTCTCGCGCGTCCCGGCCGGTGCCGGGGCGCCCAACAAACCGTATGCGCTGACCCGCAATGCGTCCGGCACGAGGCTCGCGCTTTCGAACCAGGTTGCGCAGTCGGTCGTCGTCTTCAGCGCCGGCGACACCCCGGCACCCGTGGCCACGGTCAGGGTCCCGGGTGTGCCGTACTTCAGCGCGTGGCTCGGCGACGCGCGGCTGCTCGTCCCCGTGCAGAGTCCGAGCGGGGCGGCGCTCGTCGACGTAACGACGGGCACCGTCGTCGCGAGCGCGACCTACGCGGACACCGTGTGCCGCAATCCGAGTGACGCGCGGGTCTCCGCCGACGGGCGGCTGTTCATCACGTGCGAGGGCGATCACTTCCGCGAAGGGACGGTGGTTCGCATCGACCCGCAGACGCTCGCGGTCGAGGCGGCCGTGACCGTGGGTGTCTACCCCGATCGGCTGGCGGTGCTCGAGCCATGACGGAGCCTCGCGCGCCGCGTCGGTCGGGCTCCCATGCAGGTGGCGGCGCGCTGCCGGTGCTCGTCGCGTCGTTGGTGTTTGGCTGTGCGTCGGCGGGGCAAGCGTCGAGCGACGGACCGGAGAGCGATCCCGTGGCCCGCGGGCAAGCGCTGTTCGAGTCGAAGGGCTTCTCGCCATCCGCAATGAATCTCTTTCGCTGCGACAGCTGTCACGACAGGGCGCCGGGTGCGTCCGGGCTGCGCAAAACGGGGGCCTCGCTTGCGGGCGTCACGCTGCGTCCGACGTTCTGGGGCGGGCAGGAAGCGGACCTTTTGCGTGCGATCGACGATTGCCGTTCGACGTTCATGTATGCGAGCCGGCCGCTCGAGCCCGGCAACGCCGACGCCGACGCACTCTACGCCTACCTCGCGAGCCTCGAGCCCGGCGATGCCGAGCCCGCGCCCTTCACGGTCGTGCGCGAGATCGAGAACGTGGCGCGGGGCGACGCCGCGCGGGGCGCCACGACCTACGCGGCGGCGTGCGCCACGTGCCACGGGGCGATGCACACCGGCAGCGGGCAGCTCAGCGATCGCGTCCCCGTGCTTCCCGAAGACACGCTGCTCGAGCACGCGGCACCCGGCTACACGCCGAGAACGCAGCGGCTCGTCTTCATCGAGAAGACGCGGCACGGCCTGTTTCTCGACTACGGCGGCGACATGCCCCCGTTTTCACTCGAAACGCTGGCGGACGCCGAGCTCGCCGACGTGCTCGAAGCGCTCGGCGTGCTCGGGGAGTGAGGAGCGAACATGGTGTGTTGGATTCGAGCGAGCCGACCGAAGCTCCACGCGAACGCGTTCTGGGGGCTCGTCGCGTTGTTTGGCGCGAGCGGGTGTGGAGATAGTGACGGGCAGCGCGGCACGCCTGCGAATGCGGGTCACGGGGCTTCGGGCGCGGGCGTGCTGGGCGCTGCGGGTTTCACCGCGGGTGCTGAGACGAGCGGCGGCGCCGCGCCCGCGAGCGCGGCAGGCGCAAACGGTGCTTCGCCGTCGCGTGGCGGGAGCAGCGGAAGCGCGACGGCGGGTGCTTTCGGCGTGCCGTCGTCGGGCGGCGTGCCGTCGTCGGGCGGCGCGCCGTCGTCGGGCGGCGCGGAGGCGGGAACGAGCGAGAACCCGAGCGGCAACGCCAATGGCGGCCGCGTCGCCGGAGGAAGTGGCGGAAACGGCGCCGCGGGCCTCGGCTTGGGCGGCGCCGGCGGGACGAGCGCGGGGTTGGCCGGCATGGCTGCGAGCGGCGGCCCGTATCCCGACCTGCGCTTTTCTGGCTTGGTCAGCGCGGTGGAGCTCGCGCCGCTGCGCCTCGCCGCGAACGGCCTCTACCCGGCGAAGGTCACGATCGCGAGCGGCGGCGTCGACGCTCTGTGCGGCGCGAGCCCGACCGCCGACGTCGCGACCAACGCCGAGACGCAGTTCCTCCGCGCCACCGGCAGCGCTGGGTGCGAGAAGGTGCGGATCATCTTCACCGTGTGCGAGGGCCTCTACCGGATCGTCGCCAAAAAATCCGCGGGTATCTCCACGCTCGCGGATCTCGCGGGCAAGCGGGTGATGGCCCCCTCGGGCGCGTCGTCGGCGTATTTCCTGAGCCTGATGCTCAGCGCGGGGGGCCTCACCGCGGGCAGCGGCGCGGGGCAAGTCGACGTGGTGAGCGGAAACCCGAGCGGCAGTACCTTCAACGGCGGCGGCGCGCCCGATGCCGCGACGATCTGGGAGCCGGGCATCGAGCAAGCGGCCGAAGCGCTCGGTAGCGACGCCGTCGTGATCGACAACGAGGTCTCCGGCAACGAGGTGTACCGCGAGCTTTTCAACCTCCACACCACCACCGACGTGCTCGCGGATCCCGCGAAGCGCCGTGGCCTCGTCGAGCTCGTTCGCGACCTGGTCGCCGCTTCCGCGACGCTGCGCGCCGATCCGACGGCCGCCGATGCGGTGCTCACGGGTCCAACCGGCGTGAGCACGAGCGTGCTCCACGCCTCCATGAAGTACGAGCGCTTCGCCGGAACACTCGTGCCCGACGTGCTCGACGTGCTCGAGGTCGAGGAGCCCTGGCGCGCGACCGTCGACAATCGTTCGGCGCGCTCGCGTGAAGCGCTGGCAGCTTACATCGACGACAGCGTGCTCGCCGACGCGCTAGCCGGCATGTGAAGCGCGCTCGGCCGCGCTTTCGTCACGGATAGTTCGCGCCGTCCGCGATCCATTGCCGGAGGATCGCGAGCTCGTCGTCGGTGAAGGTGCGGCCGCTCGGCGGCATGGTGGCGGTGTTGCAAGGCTTGTCCGGATCCGACGACGTGCAGCCGGCGTCCTTGGCTTTGCCCGAGGCCTTCAGGTAGAGGTAGCTGTGGTCGGGGTCCCCGGGCTCGACGAGCTTGAATTGTCCGCCGTCGTTCGATGCGCGCTTCAGCCGCTCGACGACGCACTTGCTCGAGATCTGTCCGCCCAGCGTGAGTCCGGCATACGGCGAGGTTTGCGCCGGGCCGTGGCAGCTCGCGCAGTGGTTCTTGTCCGTCTCGAACAGGGGACGCACCTGCGTGTGAAAAACGCCGGTCTCATCGACGTCCGGCGGGCAATCCAAGACGGGCCCGTCCCCGACCGTCTGCTTCAGGATTTCGATCTCGATGTCCATCTCGTGGCATTGCTGGGCGAGGTCTTGCTTGTACTTCTGCATCTCCGGTGAGCCCTCTTGCGTGAGGCCCTTCGCGACGCGGTACTTCTCCCAGATCTTGTCGATCCAGCCGTGCAGCTTCCAGAACATGTAATTCGTGATGTTCACCTGGCCGTTGTTGAGCCCGTGCGCGCTGCCCGAGCCGCGTGACCATTCGTCGTGAAGGTTGAAGTGCAGCCCGATGTACGGCATCAGCGGCGCAAACGACGGCGTCATGGTTCCGACGGGGCACTGGAGCCAAAAGCCCAAGGAGCCCTCGTCCGGGAACTTGTCGAGGTTCTGCTCGATGTTGTCGGCGATGGCCGCCGCCGCGAGGATCTCGTCGCTCCACTGTGGGTCGGACGCGTTCCACACCTCCGGCAGCTCTTCCTTCTTGGTCGGGAATTTGGGGAAGCCGTCGAAGTCGGCCGCGTGCTTCGGCCAAAGCTGCTTCAGCGTCTGGATCATGTGGCGATGAAAGAGCAGGAACTGATAGCCGTCGCCAGCGCTCCGACAGGTCTGATCGGTCGGGATCAGCACGGGATAGTCTTTGCAGACGTCCGGAAATCCGAGCGGCTGGAGCAGCCCCGCCGCGGTTCCGATCGTGCAGCCGCGGACCGCGTGCCACACGACGTGGGCGCCCGGCCATTTGTTGTCCGTCATCCACTGCAGCACTTCCGGCTGAACGACCGTGTCGGTCGCGCCCCCTCCGTCCGGCGTGAACAGATCCGGACCGCTCTTCATCGTGTCGTCGGACGCGAGGGGATCGTAGCCGTAGAGGCAGTGATCGGCGTTGGTCGGATCGGGCATCGGCAACGGCAAGCTCCCGCCGGCTCCCGAAGCGGAAGGACTCCCTGCGCCCGCGCTCGGAAGCGTTCCGTTGCCACCGAGCCCAGGCGCGCCGGCGAGCGTGGAGGAAGACCCACCGCCGCCCCCTGCCTGAGCACTGGTTGCGGCCGAGCTCCCCGCTCGAGCGCTCGATGACGCACCACCGGTGCCGACCGCCGACGTCCCGCCGGCTCCGGTGACGGGCCCGAGCCCACCGGCTGCCCCCGTCGTCGAGCTCGCGCCGCCCTGGTGCGAGCCGTTGGTTCCGAGGTCGCTGCTGCAACCGGCACCGAGCGCAAGCGTGACGAGAGCCGTCGCCGCGCCAGAGGCTGAGCGCCGGCTGCCGCGCCACGAAATGGAGAGCGCCGGCGTCGTCGATTGCGCCACCGGAGAGGACGAGTGTCGTCGTGCGGAGTGCATGACTGGCACTCTACACATTAAGAGACGACTGTCCCGTTAAATGGAAATTGACTATCGCGATGGGTCTTGTGCCGACGCGAAACGACAGGGGAGGGGTGCGTTTTTCCGCGCCGTTCCGGCCCCCTCCGGCTCCGCTCGATGCAAGCGCTTTTAGGTGCCGAGTGGCGGATTGCCTCGAATGGCCATGTCGCGCCGTCGCCCGATCATCACGCCTTCGGATCCAACTTCAACTGCATTTGCGCGGTGACGATGCCGCCGACGCCGTCCGTGTCGCCACTCAGGCTCGCCGTGAAGTGCAGCTTGCTGTTACCGTTCTCGTTCGCCGCGAGCGCGTCGTTGTAGGCCGAGATCGTCGTCCGCGCCTTGTACGGGTCGTTCTTTTCGTGGATCGCCTTCGAGAAGGCGGTGTCGAAGTAGAACTGAGTCGTGAAGAGCCAGGTGCCGCCGCTATTGTTGTCGTTGTACTCGACACGCCCCGCGGACATCGAGCCCTTCTTGAACGCGACGAAGTGGATGTGCAACGCTCGCCCGTTGTACCAGCCGGGGAAGATGCTGCGGAACGAGACCACGCCGTTCGCGTCCGTCGTCTGCACGCCGCGCAGGAAGCGATCGGTGTTCTCGAGGTTCATGTTGTTCGGCGAGCCCGCGTACTTCGTGTCCGGCTTCTGCTCGTCCGACGTCCCGCGCGTGCCGAAGCCGCTGTAGAAGCCCTGCGCGTCGGTGTGCCAGATGTACACGTCGACCCCCTCGAGCGGCTTGTCGGGGCAATCGTCCGCGGTCGTGTCGAGCAGGCGCAGATGCAGGTGCATCTCCACGCCCGGGGCGGCGCTTTCGTTGTAGCGGCCGCGAATGTCCTGACGAATCAGCGAATCGTCGTCGGATTTCTCGAGCTCGTGGATGAAGAAGGGCCCCTGCCCGGCCGCGTCCGTGGCGCTTACTTGCTTGCACATCGCGGTGACGGGCACGTCGGTCCACGCGGGGGGCACGAGCGCGTCGCCGCCGGCGCCACCGGCACCGGCCGCTCCGGTCGCACCCGCGGTGCCGTTGCCGGTCGCACCCGCCGCGCCGGTCTGTCCACCGGCGCCGCTGCCTGCGTCGGTCGGGCCGCTGCCACCAGGCGAACCGGTTGCCCCGCCCGGACCGGTGCCGCCCGCCTGCGTCGCACCCGCGGTACCACCTCGCCCCGCTTCCTGTTGTGTGCCCGCGCTGCCGGTCGGACCTGATGCGCCGCTGCCTCCGGCGCCGCTCGGGCCTCCCGCGCTGGTGGGCGCGCCAGCAGGTCCGCCCGAAGCTCCGGCGGGTGAGCTGCTCGCGCCGCCCGTGGCAGGTGTGTTGTTGCTCGGTGCCTCGCTGCTGGAGCAGGCAACCGTAGCCGCGAGCGCGCCGATCCCTTCCAGGATCTGACGGCGATTGATCGATCTCGATTTGAGCGCTTCCGGCGCAGGGTCGTTGTGGGGAGGCATCGCGAAATCTCTCTTTCGGACCAAGGGTGTGCGTCACACGTCGCCGAGCGAGCGGAGCGAGAACGCGTGAGTATGAATGCCCGAATGACGCGGAGTGTTCGTGGAAAAAGCGATCTTCTATGGTTTCGCAGTGTCTATAAAAACGACAATCCTAACCAAAATAGTGGTGTTTCTTCGGTAGAAGCATCTATTGAGAAAGCATAGTGTCTAGTAAACGGAATACGAGAAGGGAGGCAGTGGGCATGAGAGAGGCGCCTGCGGGACCGCTCGCGCGGGTACGAAGCTCACGGTGACATCGTGTTGAAGACAGAAAAATTCCCTGAATGGTCGGCGCTCGGCCTGTGCGCGTTTCTCGTCGCTTGCTCCGACGAGGGCGCGACGCCGGCTCCGTCGCGTGGCACTCCGTCACAGGTTGCCGGGGCGGGAGCGTCACCTGTCGGCTCCGCGCAAGCCGGCGGCTCTACGGGAGGTGGCTCGTCACTCGCGGGACAGGCGAATGGCGGAACGAATCCCGGGGGTGCTCCGGCGAGCGGCGGCGCAGGCGGCGCGCCAGCGAACAATAGCAGTGGTGCGCCCGCGGCGAGCGGTGCCGGCGCAGGGAACGGCGGCGTTGGCAATACGACCGGCGGTGCACCGCAGGGCGGCGCGGCGGGCGCTCCGGCAGCGAACGGCGGCGCAGGGCTCGTCGAAGATACACCCAATCACGATCATTGCGTCGACGGTGAATACAGCGACACCCGCGATACGAGCCTCGCGACGCCGTCGGCACCCGACACGTTCACGGCGTCGAACGGCGACGTCGACCTACCGCTTCCGAAGGCAGTGCTCGACTGGATGGACGAACGGGTCTGGAAGCAGAGCCACGACGCTTGGCACAACATCCGTCGTTGCCGCGGCGGAGGGCTGCAAGGCGGCGGCGAAATGGGCGGCAGCACCGACATCTGCTCTCACACCGAGCTCGTGCCGGCGCACCAGGAGTGCGCGGACGCTGACGACGGCTACGCGTTCCTCGTCATGCACCGCCACATGATGATTGCGCTCCGCCAGGCGTTTCCTCAGCACGCGGATCTGTTCGACGGCTTTCCGAAGTTTCCGTTCAATCAGACGGACGTGCCGGCCCAGTGGCAGAGCCGCTTCGGTACGGGGTGGACGCAGCAGATCCTCGACGTTGCGAACACCTTGGAAGCGATCGAGACGCACCTCGACCAATTCGCCACGGAGGGCGATCTCGGAAAATTCATCCAGTGCGGCATGATGACGAACGGCGCGAGCAGCATTCACGGCGCGCTCCACTTCAAGTGGGTCGTGAACGAATCGCCGAATTCGCTCGGGAAGCAGCCGGTGAACATCGGAAATTACATGTTCTGGAAGCTCCACGGCTGGATCGACCACATCTGGGAGCGCTACCGCGTCGCCAAAGGCCTCGCGACCGACGAGCCGAAGCTCGTCGCCGCTTTGCTCGATCAATGCCGCGAGATGCACCAGCTCGGCCGCGTGATCGACCCGAACCTCGTGCAGGACAATTCGGGCCCGCTTCCCGTCGAGCACGGCTATTTCCACGAGACCGTGCGGCCGGTGCTCGAAAAGACCTGCGCGGGCTGCCACAGCGAGTCGAGCCCCGAGGCGCGGATGTCGCTCGGCGGCCACATCAGCTCGGCGGACATCATCAAGGGCCTCGTGAACGTGCAGACCTTCGACGGTGGCCAGTTCCTGCGCGTCGTTCCCGGCCATCCGGAGCAGAGCTGGCTCTACCTCAAGGCGTCGGCCACGGCCGGCGACGCCGGCTGCATGGGAAGCACCTGCAACACGCAATCCATGCCGCCCGGCGCGACGGCCGACAAGCGGCTCACCACGAACGAGCTGTCGCTCCTTGCCCAGTGGATCACGGACGGAGCACCGGCGCCGACCCCCTGAAATGTCGGGTCCGTGCTCCCAACGCGGGCATGCGCAGGACCACGGTTGCCGCGTCCCATGAAGGCCGGTCGCGCCTCCGTACTCGCCTTGGCGCTCGGCGGCTTGCCGTGCTGCGCCGGGGCGCCCGAGGCCGAGCCGGCAGCAGAAAAGCCGCTATTTCCGAGCCATCGCACGCTCTTTCCCGTCGGCGGGCGCGCGCTCGGCTACGTGACGAACTCGGGCTCGGACAGCGTGAGCGTCGTCGACCTGGACGCCATGACCGTGCTCGCCACCGTGCCGATAGGGCTCGATCCCATCGATCCGGACGGGCCCACCGATCTGGCGCTCGACGAAGCTGCCGGCGTTCTCTACGTCGTGCTCTCGTACCCGGTTCCTCCGAGCGAAGGCCCGCACGCGGCGCACCACGCGGTCGTCCGGCACGGCTTCGTGGAAGCACTCGCGCTCGACGACCTCCATCGGCTCGGCGCCCTCGAGGTCGATTCGAGCCCGTCAGGCATCGCTCTGGCCGCGGACCGGAGCACGCTGCTCGTGGCCCACGAGGACATCGAGCGCGCTGCTCAGTTGGGCGATGACATCGAAGCGCGCCGTGCTGCGGTCTGGGTCGTCGAGCCGGGCGCGCTGCTCGGGACCGGCCCCGCAAGCGCGCGCGCCGTGACGGTGTGTGCGGCACCGTTCGCGGTCGCCTACGCCGCCGGCGATGCACATGCGTTCGTCACGTGCACGGGCGAGGACTCGGTTGCCGTGCTCGATCCAGCCGATTTCGTGGTTTCCACGCGGATCCCCATCACGGTGCCGCGCGGCGGCGTCACCAAGCCGTATGCCGCCGCCACGGACCCTCTGCGCCAGCGGCTCGTCGTGTCGAGCGCCGTCTCACGCGCCGTCACGCTGATCGGCATGGACGACCTGGCGATCGGCTGGACCGTCGCCTTCGACGGGACTCCGGGGCTTCCCTCCGGCGTGCCCTACTTCGCGGCTTGGCCGACCGACTCGCAGATCCTCGTCCCGGTGCAGAGTCCCGACGGGGCCGCGCTGCTCGACGCCGCGTCCGGCGCGGTCGTCGCGTCTCGGGCCTACTCCGCCGAAGAGTGCGTCCTGCCGCGTCAAGCGGTGGTCGGGTCCGGCGGTCGCCTGTTCCTCGTGTGCGCCGGCGATGGCTTCTCCCCGGGTCACCTCGTCGAGCTCGATGCGGCCACGCTCGCGGTCACGCGCACGGTGACGCTCGAGGTCGGTCCCGATCGCATGGCCGTCCTAGCAGCGCGCGGAAGCGGCTCATGAGCGCAGCCGGAACTTTCGTGCTCTGGGCGCCCCTCGTCGCGCTCGCCTGTTCGAGCGCCGAGCCGCGCGCCAGCGCCGAAAACCCGCTGAAAGACCCTGCAACGGTCGCTCGCGGCCAGGCGCTTTTTACCGAGCCCGCGCTCTCGACGCTCGCGTCCAATCGCTTCTCCTGCGCTACCTGTCACGAGCTCGGCGCGGGTGAAAGCGACAGCGCAAAGCCCGGCGCACCGCTCGCCGGCGCGACGTTGCGCGCAAGCTTCTGGAACGGCGAGCTCGACGATCTGCTCGAAGCATTGAACGTATGCTTCACGCGCTTCATGCAGTCGAACGCGGAGCTCGACGCGGCGGACGCTCGTGCCCTCGCGCTCTACGCGTACCTCGCAAGCCTCGAGCCGGGCGATCCGGCGCCGCAACCCTTCACGGTCGTGGGTGCGATCGTCGACGTCCCGCGCGGGGACGCCGCCGCCGGGTCCGACGTGTATCGCCGCACCTGCGCTCCCTGCCACGGCACGCTCCACCGTGGCGCGGGCCGCTTCGACACGCTGATCCCCGTCTTGCCCGACGACGCCATCCGCCTTCATCCCGGCTACGACGCGCGGAGTCTGCGCCTCATCTTCGTCGAGAAGGCGCGACACGGCTCGTTTCTCGGCTACCCGGGCACGATGCCGCCGTTTTCGCGCGAGGCTCTGAGCGAGGCGGGCGTCTCCGACTTGCTCGAGGCACTCGGCGTTTTGGGCACGGATTAGGGCTTTTCTTGAGCTTCCCCGCGCCGCGCCTTGCGCGCCTCCGCTGGTCTATTATAGTGGACAGATGGTCTACGACGTTGGTCCCGAGAGCGCGCGCAATTTGGTGGCTAGCGGCCTCGCGCTGATTGACGTGCGGGAGAGCGGGGAGTGGGCGAACGGTCATGCCCCGGAGGCGCGACACGTGCCGCTCGCGCGCTTGCGCAGCGACGCGGAGTCGGAGCTCGCACGGGACGGCGTGATCTTCGTGTGCGCCGCGGGCACGCGTAGCGAAGCGGCCGCGCGCTTGGCGAGCGAGCGCGGACTCACGAAGGTCTACAATTTGCGTGGCGGCATGCGCGGGTGGGCGCGCGCCGGTCTGCCGCTCGTGCGCGATTAGTTCAAGGGGAACGAATGTGCCCGCTTTCCAAGCGAGCGCGCTTGACAGCGCTCTAACAGTATACTAGTTCTATAGAGTAAGAAGAGAACGCGAAAAGAGCAGGATTTAGGCCATCCCATGCATATCGGATTGATCGGCGGCATCGAGCGCGGCACCCACCACTATGAAGCCCTGGCGGCTCTGCGGGGGCACACGGTCGAAGTCCATTCGGGGCACCTGGCCGGCCGTGGCGTGGACTCGCTGCACAGCTTGGTCGACCGCGCCGATCTGATCGTCGTGATCACCGACGTGAACAGTCACGGTGGGATGTGGAGTGCGCGTCGCATGGCGCGGGCTCGCGGCAGACGCTGCGTGCTCGTTCGCCGCATGGGCCCGTCGCGCTTCCGTGCGTTGCTCGGCGAGCTCGATGAGAGCGCCGCCGAGCCGCACTGTCCGGCGCGATGCGCCTGACGAGCTCCTTCATCCCGGTGGATGGCGCGGTCCGACCCCATACGCGCGCTGGGTTCGACTCCCAGAAGGAGCGCCGAGGCTCGTGAGAGCCGCTCGATCTCGAACGATGGTTAGACAGGAGAGACACGATGCTTGAATTGAGTAGAAAGAAAGCCGTCGCCGCGCTCGCGGGTGCGGCGCTGTGCACGCTGGCCCCAGCGGCTTTCGCGGCCAACTGCGACGACGTCGCGCTCGGCTTGGAAAACCCGATCTACGGTGCCGGCGGTAGCGCCGAGACGCAAACGATCCGTGCGGTGGCGATCTACCTTCGGAGTCTCGCCGATCACCCAATCACGGTTCTTTGGGACGACACGCTCGGTGCGTGCGGCGGCTACAACGAATACCTACAAAACGTCTATACCGTCGCGCAGGTCACGTACTGGGACACGAGCGGCACGGCCCAGAAGTGCACGCCGACCGGAGGCATCGACTTCGCCCACATGGGCAACGGGCACGACTTCTGCGTGGCCGGCGGCCTCGTCCCGCCGACAGGCTATCCCGAAGGGTACGGCACGGTGACGGCGCCCGTTCAGACGCTCGACATCATCGTCGACAAAGACTCGAGCCAGAAGTCGATCAGCGCCGAGGCGCTCTATTACATCTTCGGCTTCGGAGCCGGCTCGGTGGGACACGAGGTTGCACCGTGGACCAACCCGGCTCACATCGTGACGAGGAACCCGACCTCCTTCGCGAGCCAGTTCCTCGCGGCGTCGATCTTCGGTGACGACAAGAGCGGCCGCGCAATCTACGACGACCCTGGTAAGAACGGTTCGTCGCCGACTGCCACGAACGGCTACAACGGCCGCCTGGGTTTCCGCGGCGGCACCCAGAACGACGTCATCAGTCAGATCGACGTCTTCGGCGGGACGAACGCGGAATCGCCCATCGGCTACGTGTCGGGCTCGGCCGTGATCGGCGACGAGAAGGCGAGCGGCGGCCGCAAGACCAAGGTGCTCGCTTACCAGCACTACGATCAGACCTGCGGCTATTGGCCCGATTCGACCGAGTCGTCACACGACAAGGCCAACGTTCGGAACGGCAAGTACCACTTCTGGACTCCCGGTCACTTCTTCGCGCACGTTGACAGCGGCAGCGCGCCCGACCTCGAGCGCCTCGTCAACCCCGACGTGGCGACTTTCTTCAACGCGTTCGTCGGCTCGGACAACACGGACGTCTTGAACCTCGTCATCGACAACGGCGACCTGCCGCTCTGCGCGATGAACGTAACGCGCGAAGGGCTCGACGGACCGATCAGCTCGGTCGCCCCCGAAGATCCCTGCGGTTGCTTCTTCGAGTCGCGAGTCGCCGGCACGGCGCAGTGCGATTCCTGCCGTGACGGTCACGACGAGGATTGCAGCGAAGCGGGCGCCGTGTGCCGCCGCGGTTATTGCGAGGCTTACTAATGAACACTCTGCATCGACACCACGTGTCCAACTACGCCGGGCTTGCCGGCTTCCTTCTCGCCGCGGTCGTCGTGACCCAAGGTTGCGGCAACGACGAGAATCCGGCTCCGGGCACGCCCACCATCACGGGCGGTACCGGCGGTTCCGGCGCCAAGGGCGGCTCGGGCAACAAGGGTGGCTCGGGCAACAAGGGCGGCGACACCACCAACGGCGGCGACGAGAACGTCGCCGGCGGCGACGCCGTGGGCGGCACGGGCAACCCGACGGGCGGCACGGGCAACCCGACGGGCGGCACGGGCAAC
>Ga0070682_100001144_pt1 | contig 15149 bp, 11 predicted proteins | sample KBSC63LmetaG_FD_64668 | JGI IMG/M metagenome (GOLD analysis project Ga0070682, IMG submission 64668) | Corn rhizosphere microbial communities from Kellogg Biological Station, Michigan, USA - KBS C6-3L metaG | ecosystem: Host-associated > Plants > Roots > Rhizosphere | place: USA: Michigan... | reverse complement strand
GCGGCGCACAGTCAGCGCCTGTTTCAGACGGGTTGGTTCGTCGAAAGCCTCGTCACGCAGACGTTCATCATTCACGTCATCCGCACGAACAAGATCCCGTTCCTGCAGAGCCGTCCTTCCGCATTCCTCCTCGCGACGAGCGCGAGCATCATGGCGTTCGGCATCGCCGTGCCGTTCACGCCGCTCGGTCGCTACCTGGGGTTCACGGCGTTGCCGCCGCTCTACTGGCCGTGGCTTGCGCTGACGTTGCTCTGCTACGTCCTCCTGACGCAGGCCATCAAAGCGTTGCTCTTGCGGCTTCGGTGGCTATGAGCAGCGGGAGAGTGCCGCCGCGACGGGCCCCGGCTACTCTTTGCAGCGGAGCGTCACTTCGTGCAGGTGCGCGTTGGTGCTCGAGGTTCGTACGGTGACCGACGCTCCGGACTCGAGCTTCCGCATGTCCTCGTCCTTCAGTGAGAGCAGGTGGTCGTGGCTCGCTCCGCGCACGCGGTAAGTGCCACCGGCGCCTTGCTTCACCTTGTCGGGAGACACCTTGAGCGAATGGGTAGGGTCGCCCTCAACCGTTGCCTCGAGCTCGGAGCAGTGGCCGTGACGCGAGCACGCGGGGAGCGCGCTCGCGCACAGGAGCAGAAAAGCCACGGTCGGCCGGTGCCACCGCGCTCCGAGCTTCGGTATCAGAAGAAGATGTCCCAGGTCTGGTTGGCGCCGCCGTTGCAGCTGTAGGTCTGCAGACCGACGCCGTCGCTCGCGTCTGCGTTCGGGATATCGAGACATTTGCCTCCGAAGCCGCGGATCCGAGTGTGCAAGTTGAAGAGCTGATTGAAGCTTCCGATGTCGAGCGTGAACGGTTTGCAGGTGTAGAGCTGAAGCTGCTGGTTGTCAGCTCGAACGTCCAAGCACTTGCCGTTGGCGGCGCCGAAGCGGATTTGTCCGCCGCTGGCCAACGAGAACTTCTGACTGTCGCCGCCGTGGCACCCGTAGAGCTGGATGTTGGCTCCGTCCTGGATGGTGCCGTTGGGGACGTCCCAGCAGAAGTTGCCCTGGCGAAGCGTGACGGTGGTCGGGAGTGTGCTCGCGGCGGTCGGAGTGATGGTCCATTTCGAGTCGGCGCCGACGCAGCTCCCGAGCTTCAGGCTGACGCCGTTGGCGGGCGGACCCGACGCGAACACGCACTGGAAGCCCATGCCTTGAACCTGGGCCAGGTCGTAGGCCCATTGTTGGTTGGCCGCGGCTGGTGTCTTGAGGGTGAACGCTTGGACGATGCCGTGGTCCCCCGTTTCGTTGTTGCGCACGTCGACGTAGCTCTTGCTGATGAACTTGGTGTCGAGCAGGTAAAGTTGGGAATTGCCGGTGTGTTGCCACTGGGAGTTTGCGGCGGGCGTGCAGTTTCTGAGCGCAAGCTGCGTGCCCACCGCAAAGTCTCCGTTGGTGAGCGGCACCTCGACGCAGCGGTTGTTGGGCCCCACGATCATTCCCATTTTTCGGCCATAGGCATACTGAACCCCGGCGATGTCGCCGGCGCTCAGCGTGGTTTGCCCTGCGCTCAGCGCGCAGTAGCTCATGATGGATTGGTCGTCGAAGGTCGATGTCAGATAAATGCCGCCGCGCAGCGCCTTGGTGGTGCCGTCCATGAGGGCGCAATGGATCGGGTTGCCTTTGGAGTCCCAGTTGTCCGGCCGCTCCTGCTCGTGGTTGAACCCTAGCGCGTGACCGAATTCGTGGAGCGCGATCGCCTCGATCGGCAAGCCGCCCGTGGGATTGATGCGACTTCGCGTCCATTGCGTCGAGGAGTACCCGATGCTCGTCTCTGAGTTGATCCCGCCCTTGACCTCCCAATGAACGGCAATTCTACCAGGATTGTGATCCGCTCTCGTGTCTGGACAGGTATCCCAGCCGGTGAAGCGCAGATTGGCGGCGTGTCCCCAGCCGTTCTCGATCGCGGTTCTGATTTGCCGCTTGAGCGTGACGCCGTCGATGGGTGTCGAGCTGCCGTCACCCTCCAACGTCCCGGTGTCAGAGCCTATTTCCCAGCAGACGGGTACCGTCCCGCCCGGCCACAACTTGGTGCCGAAACGCAGCCCGTAAAGCGCATCCGAGCTCGTTGCGAGGCCCGCGCTCGGGTCATCTGCCGCATCCGGTTCGGGAGCACCACAGCTCACGGTGGCTAGGGCCAGCCCTCCGACTACCGCGCACAGGCGTTCGCGTGCCGGCGGCCGCTTGGCGATCGCGTGGCGTGTCGATGCTTTCGAACGGGATGTCTGGATCATGGTTCGCGGCCCCTTGCACGCCGCGTGCCCGTCGATTTCGCGAGCGCCGCCCCGCAAAACGGGCGAGAGGCGCGGCGTTCGGCTGTTCACCGCGAACACGTGAGTGTCCACGGTGAACGCCTCGACGGGCATCTGGTGCCCCTGATCGCCCTATGGTAAGCGACCCGCGTGGCGCGTGCGCCGAGCGTAGGGAGTACTGGGGCGTCCGAATCGGCAACCGCACCCACCGACCGACGGGAGAGTGGCTACAGTGCCCCACCCCCGGCGCGGCGGGCCGGGCTCGTGATGCTCCATCCGCGCCCGACGGGCACGGCGCCGCCGGCTTTTCGGATCAGCGGCACGGTCTGGCTCGGACGGAGCCGGCAGGCGACCGTTCACGTCGAAGATTCACGGGTTTCCCGCCGTCACGCGAGCCTCGAGCCACGTCACGACGGGCTCTTCCTGCGCGACGGACAGAGCAGCCACGGCACGTTCGTCAACGCAGTGCGGGTTCCGGACGGCGGCGTCGTCGCACGCTTCGGCGACGTCGTGCGCGTCGGCGACACGTTGCTGCTCGTGGTCGCCGACGTGGAGCGCTCGGCGGCGCGGCCGCGGCGAAGCGAGGGGTCGCGGTTGGGTCTCGCCGATACGCTCGTCGCCGGGCCGGAGCTCGCGGCGGTATGGGACGAAGCCCGGCGCGCCGCGGGCCTGCGCGAGCCCGTCCTCGTGGTGGGCGAGACCGGTAGTGGCAAGGAATGCGTTGCGCGCATGCTGCACGGCGAGCGCGAGAACCCGGGTCCGTTCGTGGCATTGAACGTGAGCGCCGTGCCCGAGGCGTTGTTCGAGTCCGAGCTTTTCGGCTTCGAGCGTGGCGCCTTCACGGGCGCGGAGGCGGGGCGCGCCGGCGCCTTTCGCGAAGCGCGCGACGGCGTGCTTTTTCTCGACGAGGTCGGCGAGCTCAAGCTCGAGAATCAGGTGAAGCTGCTGCGCGCGCTCGACACCGGGCAGGTGCGTCCGCTCGGGTCGAAGGGCGACGTAGGGGTGAGCGCGCGCGTCGTGAGCGCGACGAGCCGTGACCTCGAAACCGCGTGCGACACGGGGGATTTCCGCGCTGACCTCTACTACCGGCTGTCAGGGCTGGTGATCCGCGTGCCTCCGCTGCGCGAACGTCGCGGCGACATCCTGCTCATCGCGGACGAGGTTCTGAGCCAGCGCTCGCCGGGGCTCGCGCTGTCGACCGACGCCGCGGAGTCCTTGGCGCTAGCGCGCTGGGAAGGGAACGTGCGCCAGCTGCGACACGTGGTCTATCAGGCCGCCGATCGAGCCTCGTCCGAGCAGGCGCGTTCGGTCCTGCCCGAGCACTTGGCATCACTCGCCCGCGTCGAACCGGACTCCCGGGCGCTCACGCGGGATCGGATCGAGCAGGCGTTCGCACAGTGCGGCGGGATCGCGAGCCATGCCGCGCGCAAGCTCGGAGTCTCGCGGACGACCTTCTACAAAGCGCTCAAACGCTTGCGTGAGGAGGGTGGCGACGTCGCGCTCGACGATGCGGAAGTGGTGCGACTCGGTTCCGGAGTCGCGGCGGAGCGATGAGCCCGATCGACCCGTTCGGGATCAGCGACACGGTCGTCGATGGTCGGTATCGCGTGGGGCGGGTGGTGGGTCAGGGTGGATTCGGAGTCGTGTACCGAGCGCAGCACCTCGGCTTCGAGTCACCGATCGCGCTCAAAGTGCTCAAGCTGCCGGAGGAATGGTCGAGCGCCCGGCGCGAAGCGCGCCTCGCGAGCTTTCAGCGCGAAGGCCGCATGCTGTTCGAGCTTTCGCATCTGCACCCGAGCATCGTGCGTGCCTTCGAAACGGGGACCATCCGCGGCCGCGACGGGTCGCTCGCTCCCTACCTCGCGCTCGAGTGGCTCGAAGGTGCCTCGCTGGATCGCGAGCTCAGGTCGCGTCGCGCCCTCGGCGTGCCTCCGCTCTCGCTCGAGGAGGCGCTCGCGTTGCTTCGCGCACCCGCGGAAGGTCTTGCTCGCGCCCACGCGAAGGGCATTGCCCATCGGGACATCAAACCCGGCAACCTCTTCATCAGCACGCGCGACGGCGAGCAATCCGTGAAGATCCTCGATTTCGGCATCGCGAAGCTCGTGGACGATACGTTCGACGCGAGCGATCCGTTTTTCTCGACGACGACGGCGACCGCGTCCTTCACGCCGCTCTACGCGGCCCCCGAGCAGTGGCTCGAAACGCTGGGGGCGACCGGGACTTGGACCGACGTTCACGCGCTGGCGCTCGTCGCCGTGGAGCTCGTGACGGGCCGTGCTCCGTTCGGCGGACAGGAGCGGGGAGAGCTGATGGCTGCTTGTCTCGCGTCGAGGCGCCCCACACCCGCTGCACGTGGAGTCGCGCTCCCACTGCCGGTCGAGGACGTGCTGGCGCGAGCCCTGGCCGTCGAGCCCGAGGCGCGATTTCCCAACGCCGGAGCCTTCTGGGCGGCGCTGTGCGCCGCTGCGGAGTGGCGACCGGCGGACGGTGCACCCCTGATCGAGCTCACGTCGCGACGCTCCGGTGACGTGCAGGGCGAATCACCCGCGCAGGTTGTCGCGCAGCCGCCGAATCTGACCGGCAGCACCGCGGCGACGGCGCCCCCGACGTCCCGAAATCGCCCGCCGGCGCTCGCCACGGGCGGGCAACGGCTCAGGGCCGGCACGGCTCTGCTGGGCCTCGTCGCTGCGGCTGTCGTCGCGTATGGCGTTGCAGGGAGGGAGCGCCCAGCCTCCGAGCCCGCGCACGTCGCGCGCACGGTCGCTGCCGCCCCCGTGAGCTCGGCGACCCGTGCGACCACCGTGCTGCCGCCTCGGATTGACGGGCCGGCGCCAAGCGGTGCACCTTCGAGCCCGAGCAGTGGGAATGTCGGAGGAGTCGTCGCGCTACCGCACCCGCCAACCCGCTTGCCCGCACCGCTCGGCCCGTCGCGTGGAGCCGCTCCCGCCCCGCCAACCGCGCCCGCTTCGGTGTCGGCGCGCTGGAGACCTTCCGTCCCCACCGGCCCCGATCCCCCCACGGCGAGCTTTGCGCTGCCCCCGCCGGAGGCGTCGATGCATCGCTCGACCTTCGCGGTGGACCTCGATGATCCTGGGCTCAAGCGCCGCAAGTAGAGCTCGGCTGTTGATGGCTTGGTGCCTGGCATCGAGCTTGGTGCTCCTGGCTTCGGTGAGCACGGCGGAACCGGAGACCACCGATGCGCAGCGTGCCGAACGGCTCTTCGAGGAGGGCCGTGCCGCGATGGAAAAGCATAGCTTCGCCTTTGCGTGCGCGGCCTTTGCCGAGAGTCAGAAGCTCGATCCCGCGGCGGGCACGCTCGTCAACTGGGGCGCATGCCTCGAGGCCCAGGGCAAGCTCGCGAGCGCGCTCGAAGCCTACCGGAAAAGCTTGTCGACGACGGAGCCCGGCACCGACCCCGACCGCGCGCGCTTCGTCGGTGAGCGCATCGCGGCTCTCGAGCCGCGCCTGTGTCACGTTACCGTCGCCGTGCGCGGTGCACCGACCGGCGTGCGAGTCTTGCTCGACGCGACTCCGCTCGACGCGAGCCGCTGGAATGCGCCCCTGCCGACCGACCGGGGCCCGCATCGCGTCGAAGTCTCCGCGCCGGGCTATCGGGATTGGGCAGCAACGTTCACGCTCGATTCCGATGGCGCCGTGCAGGTCGTCGCGGTTCCGTCGTTGGCGCGCGAGCTGCCGCCGCCGTCGATCCCTCCCACTCGGCCGGTGCTTCCTGCCGCTCCGCCGCCGTCCGATCGAGCGCGTCGTGTCGGGCTCGCCGTGGCAGGCGGCGTTGCCCTCGCAGCCGCCGCCAGCACCGTCTATTTCGGCGTTCGTGCGGCTTCCGCGTGGGACGAGCGGCAAGCGCACTGTCCGGCGCATCGCTGCGACGAAACGGCGGTCGCGGCCTCGGAGCGCGCGGCGAACCTGGCGCTAGCCGCCGACGTTGCGGGCGCAGTGACGGTGGCGGCGCTGGGAGTCGGCGTGTACTTCGCTTTGAGCTCGGCGCACGCGACCGCTCCGGCGCGCGCGCGCGTCGTGTTACGTGGCGGGCTCGACCGTGCTCAAGTTCAATGGAGGGGTGAATTCTGATGCTGACGCGCGCGAGTCTTCGTCGATCCGTGGTGTCGAGAGGCTTTGTTCTTGCGTTGTCCGTTCCGGTCGCGCTCACGACCGGCTGCGAAGCCATCCTCGGCCTGAGAGACACCGAGGCGACGCGAGCAGCACGACCGGCAGGCGCGGTCAGCGCGGGCGGCTCCGAGGCCGCGGGGTCGAGCGCTGCAGCTGGTTCGACGGGCGCGCGTTCGGGGAACGGCGGCAGTGGCGCGCATCCTCTTGCCGGGGCGGGCGGAATCGCCGGTGGCGAGGCGCTGCATGGTGACGGCGCTGACGCGGGCGACGCGGGCGGCGGCGATGCGGGGCGTGGCGATGGCGAGAATAGCGGCGGCAAGGGCGCTCGGGGCGGGAGAGCGTCCAGCGATGACGGCGGGAGCTCGGGCGTTGCGGAATTCGGCGGCGCGCCCGGCGCTGACGGCGGCGCCGGAACCGTGACGGGCGGGGCCGGGCTCGGTGGAAACGCCGGAACCGCGACGAGTGGCGCCGGATTCGGTGGAAACGCCGGAACCGCGACGGGTGGCGCCGGATTCGGTGGAAACGCCGGAGCCACGACGGGCGGTGCCGGAACGGGTGGCGTCGGCGGAACCGCTCCGGTCATTCCGACTGGAGCCCTCGTTGGCGCCGATGGCTCGTGCTTGGCCATTGCCGAAACCACGAACGGCGCCGTCACCGACGCGACGGCCGTGCATCGAGCGTGCGCGGACGACCCCGCGCAAATCTGGTCGTTCGACGACGAAGCCCATCTGCACGCGGCCGTCGAAGCGGCCTTTCTCGACGTGAACGGCGCGCCCGGGGACACGGGAGAAATCGTGCGCGTGGCGCCGGCTGTCGCGCCCGCGGCGGCCGAGCAGCAATGGGCCTTCGACGGAGTGCACGTGGTCAACGACGCTGGCTGGTGTATCGACGTGCCTTACGGTGACTTCTTCGATTACGCACACGTTCAGATCTACGTGTGCCACGCCGCCGACGCGCAGAGCTGGAGCGTGACCCCACTCGGCCAGATCCGACACGGCGCGTATTGCATGGACCTTCCAGGCAGCAATACGGACGATGGAACCCGTATCCAGGTCTACACTTGCTACGACGATCCCCCCGACAACCAGCGCTTCGTGCTCGAACAGGGCCGCCTCAAGCCGCGCAACAGCGGCAAATGCATCGGCGTCGCCGGTGATCCGACGATCAATCAGACGCCGCTCGAGGTTGAGTCTTGCGACTCCACCGGACCGAACGCGCTAGGGCAGAGCTTCTCCCTCCTCGGGCCGATCATGAACCGGGGTCTCTGCCTCGACCTCGGCACACCTGACGCCGTCGCGGATCCCGTGGCGCTCCAGCCGTGCGCGGGAACGCCGGAGCAGACCTGGGCCTGGTTCTTCTGAGCTCTCCGTAGATCGGCCAGGTCACTGCGTTTCCGGCAAGCCGCGGCCTTTCCAGATCGCGAAAATCGCCGGATACACGCTGAGCTCGAGCAGGAACGAGGTGACGAGGCCGCCGACCATGGGCGCGGCGATGCGCTTCATCACGTCGGCGCCCGTGCCGGTGCTCCAGAGGACCGGCACGAGGCCGATGATCATGGTCGCTACGGTCATGAGCTTCGGGCGCAGGCGCTTGGCCGCGCCCTCGACGATCGTTTCGCGCAGGTCCGCACGCGTGTTGAGGCGTCCCTCGCGGAGATGTCGCGCGTGGGCGAGCGTCAGGTAGAGCAGCATGACGACACCGGTCTCGGCATCGAGGCCGGCGAGCGCGATGATGCCGACCCAGACGGCGACGCTCATGTTGTAGTGGAGGAGGTAGAGGAGCCAAACGGCTCCCACGAGCGAGAACGGGACGGCGAGCATCACGATCGCCGTCTCGACCCACGACTGGGTGTTCAGGTAGAGGAGGAGCATGACGATGCCGAGGGTGAGGGGGATCACCCACGTCAGTCGCTCTTTGGCGCGCTCGAAGTACTTGAATTGACCGACCCACGCGAGACGCGTTGCCGCGGGAAGCCGCACTTCGTGCGCGACGACGTCTTTCGCCTCGGCGACATAGTCGGCGATCGGGCGATCGGTGTCGACGAACACGAAGCCGACGAGCTTGCCGCCCTCGCTGCGAATCATGGGCGGGCCGAGCACGCTCTTCACGCTCGCGACCTGTGACAGGGGGACCTGCGCGCCGGTCGGCGTCGCGATCAGGATGCGGCCGAGGAGCTCCGGATCGTCGCGGAACTCGCGCGCGTAGCGGACGGCGATCGGGTAGCGCTGGCGGCCTTCGACGGTTTCCGAGATGTTTTCGCCGCCCACCGCTTGCGCGACGACCATGTTGACGTCGAGGGCGGTGAGGCCGTGGCGTGCGGCTTCTTCGCGCTTGATCTCGACGTCGACGTAGAAGCCGCCCGTGGAGCGCTCGGCGAAAGCGCTCCGCGTGCCCGGGATCTTTTTGACGGCGTGCTCGACGGCGATGGCCGCGCTTTCGATCGTGTCGAGATCGTCGCCGAACACTTCGATGCCGAGCGGGCTGCGGACCCCCGTCGCGAGCATCTCCGTGCGGGTCTGGATCGGCATCCACCAGATGTTCGGAAGGCCGGGAAAATGGAGCTTTTCGTCCATCTCCTTGATGAGGGCGTCCCAGTCGAGCCCGGCTCGCCATTGGCTCTTTGGCTTGAGCACGATCGTGACTTCAGCCATGCCGAGCGGCGCCGGATCGGTCGCGGTCTCGGCGCGACCCTGCTTGCCGAAGACGCTCACGACCTCCGGAAACTTCTTGAGCTCGCGATCCATCGCTTGGAGGGCGACCGAGGATTCGTTCTCCGACATGCCGGGCGGGGCCGTCGGCATGTAGAGCACGACGCCCTCGTTCAACGGCGGCATGAACTCGTTGCCGAGGCGGAGGAGCGCAGGGACGGTGAGCGCGACCGCAAGCACGGCGAGCACGACCACCTTCCAGCGCTGGTCGACGACGAAGCGGACGACGGGCGCGTAGGCGGCGGTGAGCCAGCGGTTGATGGGGTTCTTCGATTCGTCGTGGACCTTGCCGCGAATGAGGAGAACGGCGAGCGCCGGCGTGAGCGTGACGGCGAGCACGGCGGCGAAGCCGATCGAGTAGGTCTTCGTGAACGCGAGCGGCTTGAAGAGGCGGCCTTCGGTCGCTTCGAGCGTAAAAACCGGCAAAAACGAGATCGTGATGACGAGCAGCGAGAAGAAGATCGAGGGTCCGACCTCCTGCATGGCGTGGATGATCGCCTCGGTGCGCGAGGTCGGCTCTCCGTCGGCCTCCCACTCGGAGAGCTTCTTGTGGATGTTTTCGATGATGATGATCGAGGCGTCGACCATCGCGCCGATGGCGACCGCGATGCCGCCGAGCGACATGATGTTGGCGGTGAGGTGCTGCTCGGCCATCGGAATGAAGGCGAGGAGGACGCCGAGCGGCAGCGTCAGAATCGGGATCAGAGCGCTCCGCACGTGCAGCAGGAACACGAAGATGACGAGGCTCACGACGAGCATCTCTTCGATGAGCGTGTGGCGGAGCGTTTGGACGGCGTCCTCGATGAGCTCGGAGCGGTCGTAGGTAATGACGAACTTGACGCCGTCGGGCAGCCCCTTTTCGAGCTCGGCAAGACCCGCCTTCACGCCGGCGATGACGTTCAGCGCGTTTTCGCCGTAGCGCATGATCACGATGCCGCCCGGCGCTTCGCCCTCGCCGTTGAGCTCGGTGAGGCCGCGGCGAATGTCGGGACCGATGCTCACCTCCGCCACGTCCTTCACGCGCACCGGCGTGCCGTCGACGACCTTGATCGGAGAAAGCCCGATGTCCTCGGGCTTCTTCGCGTAGCCGCGGCCGCGGATCACGTGCTCGTGTCCCGCGATCTCGAGCACGCGCCCGCCCACCTCCTGGTTCGACGCGCGCACCGAGCGCACGACCTCGTCCATCGTGATGCCGTAGCCGACGAGCTTGGTCGGGTCGACGTTGACTTGGTACTGCTTCACGTAGCCGCCGACGCTCGCCACCTCGGCGACGCCCGGCACGCTTTCGAGCGCATAGCGAACGTTCCAGTCCTGGAGCGAGCGCAGCTCCTGGAGATCGTGCTTCCCGCTCTTGTCGACCAGCGCGTACTCGAACACCCAGCCGACTCCCGTCGCGTCGGGTCCGAGCGTCGGGTTCACCCCTTGCGGGAGCTTCGCGCGAACCGAGCTCATGTATTCGAGCACGCGGCTCCGCGCCCAGTAGATGTCCGTCCCGTCTTCGAAGATGACGTTGACGAACGACATGCCGAACATCGATTGCCCGCGCACGGCCTGCACCTTGGGCGCCGCGATCAGCGCGGCCGAGATCGGGTAGGTGAGCTGGTCTTCGACGAGATCGGGGCTCTGGCCCATCCACTCCGTGAAGACGATGACCTGCACGTCGGAGAGATCGGGAATCGCGTCGAGCGGCGCGCGGCGCAGCGAGACCCAGCCCCACGCGGCGAGCGCCGCGACGAAGAGGATCGTCATGAACGGCCGCCGTGCGCTCGCGGCGATGACGCGAGCGACCAAGCCGTTCGCCGGCGGCGCGGGAGCCGCGCTCACGGCGAGCCTCCGCGCTGCTTCGGAACGAGCGTCATGCCGCACTTCGGGCACGTTCCGGGCTCTTTCAGCTGCACCTCGGGGTGCATCGGGCACGTCCACACGACGTCCGGCGCCGCCTTCGCGCTCGTCGTGCTGGTCGGGGTTGCACGCGGCGTGCGGGATGCGGGCGGCGAGGAAGTCGGCGGGGCGGGGCGTCGAGGCTCCGGTACGGGCGCGGCGCCCATGGCGGCGTCCGCACTGGTGCTCGCTGCCGGCTCGGCTGTTTTCTCCCAGTACTTGGCGGCGGTGCTGATGCGCGCTTCCGCGGCAATCAAGAATACGCCCGAGGTCGCGACCTGGTCACCCGCCTTGAGCCCGTCGAGGACCTCGACCATGCCGTCCGCCCTGCTTCCGACGTGGATCTCCTGCGGACGAAAGCGCCCGTCACCGAGATCGACGAACACGAGGCGACGCGGCCCCGTGTACACGACGGCAGCGGCGGGAACCTGGACGCGCGGCTCCGGATTCGAAGCCAAGCTGACGTTCGCGTACATCCCGGGCCGGAGCTCGAGCTCCTTGTTCGCGAGCTCGACGCGGACTTTCCCGGTGCGCGCCGTGGGATCGACGGACGGGTAGATGTAGGCGACCTTCGCCTCGTACGAGTGGCCCGGCAGGTAGTCGAGCGTGACGGTCGCGGCTTGGCCCACGCGCACGTGCGGCAGATCGGCCTCGTAGACGTCCGCCTCGACCCACACCCTGTCGAGCGCGGCGATGCGGAAGAGGCGCATGCCCGCCTGGATGCTCGCACCCTCGACCACGTCCTTTTCGATCACGAAGCCGCTCGCGGGCGACGGAAACGTGATGCTTTCGGAAGGGGTGCCGCGCTTGGCGAGCGCGTCGATCTCGGCGTCGCCGAGGCCGAGCAGCCTCAAGCGCGTGCGCGCCGCGCGACCGAGCATGTCGACGCGACTCGGCGCCCCTCCGCTGCTCGGCGTGCCGCTGCCTCCCGCGGAGGCGAGCAGGAAATCCTGCTGCGCCGCGAAAAGATCGGGACTGTAGAGCGAGAACAGCGTTTGCCCGGCTTGAACGCGCTGTCCCGTCCGACTCACGAGCAGCTTCGTGATGAAGCCACCCACCTTGAGCGTCACGTCCGTGAGCTTGGATTCGTCGTACGTCACGCGCCCGACCGCACGGAGCGAGCGCTGCATCGGTGCCTCGAGCACGGGGCCGGTGCGCACGCCGATCAGCTGGCGCCGGGCCTCGTCGATGATGACGACGCCTTCCGCGAGCTGGTCCTTCGTCACGGGCACCAGGGTCATCCCGCAGATCGGGCACTTCCCCGGGCCCGCTTGCTTGACCGAAGGGTGCATGGGGCACGTGTAGTGATCGATGGCGTCGGAATGCGATTCAGACGCCGCGCTCGATGCCGAGGCGCTCGCGCCGCCCTGCGCGCCGGCGCCGGTCTTGCCGCTGAACCAGGCCACGAGCGACTCTCGGAACACGATTGCCGCGACGGCGAGCGTGATCACGAAGAGGCCGGTCCCGAGCCAGCGTTTGAGAGCGTCTTTGAAAGCGAGCGAGCTCATGGGCGTTCCTCTTTCCAGTCGAGACCGGGTATGCGGCCGAGCGCGCGATCGAGCTCCGCGCGGCGCCGCACGTACTCCGCGCGTCGCATCTGGTATTCGAGCTCGAGGCGGCGGAGGTTGCGCTCGGCTTCGATGACGGAATTGAACGGATTTTGAGCGGTAATGAAGCCCGCGCGCGCGGCGTCGATCGCCTGGCGTGCCACGGGCAAGAGCCGCCGCTCGAAGAGGCCGAGCACGTGCTTGGACTCTTCGAGCTGCCGGCGCGCCACGAACGCTCCGGTGCGTGCCGCGTCGGTCATGCGCGCTGCCTCGCTCAAGAGCTGAGAGCGCATCGCGCGCGCTTCGTCGGCCGCACCACTGCGCCTTCCCGTCTGGAACGGGAGGTTCAGTCCCACCCCCACCATCCAGCGATGTTGCGGCATCTCCCACATGGTGTTGTAGGACGTCGAAAGCGTGATGTCGGGGTACGACTCGCGCTCGGCCCCTTCCGCGCGAGCTTCCTCGGCCCGTGCCCGTTGCTCGGCGGCGACGATGTCCGGGCGCCGCGCGACGGCCTCTGCCGTGTCGTCGCGTGCGACCGAGTCGGGCTCACGCGGCAGCGGCAGCTCCTTCGGCGGCGGGGGCAGCGGCAGCTCCGGCGCGCGGTGCAAAAGCTCGTTCATCTGCGCGACCATCACGTCGCGCTCGGTCGCGAGCAGCACTGCGTCGTGCTCCATGTGCGTGAGCTCGGATTCGGCCATCAGCGCATCGCCCGCCGAGCCGCGACCGGCTCCGAACTGCGCGACGGCGCTGTCGTGGATGGCCCGCATCAGCGCGACGTGCTCGCCGTTGATCTCGAGCGAGCGCGCGGCGACGAAGTAGTCGTCGTAGAGCATCACGGCGCTCAGCGCGAGCTCGCGTTTGACGGCCTCGTAGTCGCTCTTCGCGGCCGCGGCATCGGCTTCGCTCGCCTCGCTCTCGAACGCGCGCTTTCCGAACCACGGGAGCTTTTGGCTCACGGCGACCTCGAATCCGAAGGGCGCGCGCGACGGGCCGATGGAGAGCGGGGCGACCCCGACATCGACCATCGGATCCTCGAAGGCGCCCGCCTGATGAACCCGTGCTAGCGCAGCCCGGATACCGTGGCGGGCGGCTTCGAGGGAGGGATTTTTCTCGAGCACCGCGCGCACGAAGCCGTCGCGGTCGAGCACGGCCGCGCGCACGGCGCGGTCGGAGGCGCCCGCGAGGCCGACTTCACCCGATGAGCCGGGTGTGCTCGACGAGCTCGGGCTCGAGTGAATGGGCGTTGCTGGCGATGAACGGGTCTGGGTCGTCGACGCACACGCGGAGACGGCCAGGGCCAACGTGATGTTGGCGAGGGACGACGGCAGAGAAGACATACGGACTCCTTGGCTTGCAGAAAGCGCACCGCACCGCGCGAACGCGGCGCCAGGCACGGGCGGGCCGGACGGCAGACCCGCGTGCGAGCGAGGAGTCAGCTCAAATCAAGTAAGCGCAGTGCGTGACGAACCGCCGCTCAGTCGGCGGCGGACCACGCCCCGCGCGGATCGCCGCACGTTCCGGGAACGAATAGGGCAGGGCGCGCGACGGCAGCGCGAGCGTGCTCGCGAGGACGGCTGGAGGAACTTCGACCGTCGCTCGTAGCGTCCCGGTGGCGGCGCGCGCATCAGCATCGATCCGCTCGCAGCAGTCCGCGGATTTCACCGCGCGCGTGCAGCCCGTATCGGCCTGTTCGGCGCAGCAGCAGTGGTCGACGACGCGCCCCGCCATGCGACAGAAGAAATGGGGCCCGGCCAAAGCGGAGCCAAACAGCGTCAGAAGGAGCGCCGTCAGGGCTAGCGGAAGCCAGGCTCGCGCGAAGCGCATGCTTCGCACTCCATACCACGCGCCTGCACCCGGGGCTGGTCGCGAGGCCAAGGGCGGACCTATTCCGCGAGCCTGCAGCCGCCGAGGCCGTTCGGTGCGCCCGGGGCCGCAACGCAGATGAACGTCGCCGGGCAATCGTCCTCGGTCCGGCACAGGGTACAGACCGGAAAGCCATCACAGGTAAAGCAGCAGCTCAGCGGAGGATCGACGACGGGCTCGCTCGAGCAAACGGCTCCGCCCCTGCCGCCGGGCGGGTAGACGCAATATTCGCCGTCCGCGCAGTCCGCGGGATCGTCGCACGTCATACCCGTGCTCATCCCGCCGGCGCCCGCACCGGGACTCGTGCCCGCGGATGCGCCGCCGTTCGTCCCGCCGCTGCCCGACGACGAGCCGCCGCGCCCGCCCGTTCCGCCGGAGCTGCTCGCTGTTCCCCCAGCGCCGCGCCCCGCGCCCGACGCGTTCGTGCCCCCCTTGGCGTTGCCGCCCGCGATGCTTCCGCCCGCTCCGCTACTCGTGCTCGACCCGCTCACGGACGTGCCCGCCGTGCCGGCGCCGCTGTCGTCGTCCGCGTCGCTCGAGCAGCTCCCGAGCCCGAGCGAGAGACCGAGCGCCACGCTTGCGGCGAGCCGGCGTCGCGCCTCGAGCCCCCCGTGCTTGCTCGCCATGCTCCGTAGAATAGCAGCGAGGCGAGGGCTCCGTGAAACCGCGCGTTCTCGCAAGCATTTTTCTTCGCGCGCACGAAGGCGAGCAACCACGGAGCTGTGAGAAGCTTC
>Ga0070682_100001143_pt1 | contig 15151 bp, 9 predicted proteins | sample KBSC63LmetaG_FD_64668 | JGI IMG/M metagenome (GOLD analysis project Ga0070682, IMG submission 64668) | Corn rhizosphere microbial communities from Kellogg Biological Station, Michigan, USA - KBS C6-3L metaG | ecosystem: Host-associated > Plants > Roots > Rhizosphere | place: USA: Michigan... | reverse complement strand
CACGCCCTTCGTGTCGGTGTAGACGAGAAAGTCCTGCTGGAGCATCACGCTCAGCCAGTTGACGCTGTACGGCGGGGGCGGCCCCTTGTCTTCCGGCTCGGGCGGCGCGTCTTCGTCTTCGAGAACGACCGGCTCCGGCTCGGGCTCCTTCTTCTTGGCGACCGTCTGATCGACCATCTCGACGTCGCTCGTGCTCGCCTTCGAGTCGGTCGTGCCCGGCGCGGTTCCGCCGACGTCGTCCTTCCCGGCATTGTCGTCCATGCTGGGACCCGTCTTCTTTTTGGAAGACTTCTTCTTCGTCTTCGCCTCGGCCGTGCGCTCCTCCACGACGACGTGGGTGAGGCTGATCGCTAGCGGCAAGGCGAGCCAACGAAAGGCTCTGCGGGTCCAGGACTTTCCAAGCATCGAAGGGGCGAGACGATATAGCAACTCGTCGCGCGACAACGCAATCCGTCGACGCCGTTGTTTATCGCCTTTGATGGGTCGGTCAGCGGTCCGGGGTCCGCAATTCGCCGGCACGCGATCTTTCGCGTGTCGCTCCACCACCACCTCCCCCGACCGGGTTGCCGTCATCGCGGGACTATGATGCCCGCGCGTCCGGCCGTGTCCGGCCTCGATCCCCGATGGCAAGCGTCACGCTGAAGGATCTAGTCAAAGAGTACGAGGGAGGCGTCCGAGTCGTCGACCGGGTGAGTCTCGAAATCGCGGATCGCGAGTTCGTCGTCTTGGTCGGTCCCTCGGGCTGCGGGAAGTCGACGACGCTGCGGATGATCGCGGGCCTCGAGGAGATCACGAGCGGGAGCATCGCCATCGGCGGGAAAATCGTGAACGACGTTCCCCCGAAGGACCGCGACATCGCGATGGTGTTTCAGAGCTACGCCCTCTACCCCCACATGACCGTGTTCGAGAACATGGGGTTCGCGCTCAAGCTCCGCAAGCTCGACGCGAAGGCGATCGACGACAAGGTCCGCCGCGCCGCGAAGATCCTCGGGATCGAGCAGCTCTTGGAGCGCAAGCCCAAGGCGCTCTCGGGCGGTCAGCGGCAGCGGGTCGCGCTCGGGCGCGCCATCGTGCGCGACCCGCAGTGCTTCCTGTTCGACGAGCCGCTCTCGAACCTCGACGCCAAGCTGCGCGTGGAAATGCGGGCCGAGCTCAAGCAGCTCCACATGGGATTGAACGCCACGACCGTGTACGTGACGCACGACCAGGAGGAGGCCATGACGCTCGGCGATCGCGTCGTCGTGATGAAGGACGGCGTGATTCAGCAATCGGCGGGCGCGCTCGAGATCTACCATCGCCCGGCCAATCGCTTCGTCGCGAGCTTCCTCGGCAGCCCACCGATGAACTTCTTCGAGGGCCGGCTCGTGAAGGAAGGCGCGGAGCTCTTCTTCGACGAAGGGACGGGCAAGCTCCCCGTCCCCGCCTGGGCGCACGCCGACCTCCTGCCGCGCGTGGATCAGACCATCGTGCTCGGCGTACGGCCGGAGGCCATGTCCGACCCCCAGCACGCCCGCTTCCCGACGACGAACAACGTCCTCCGCATGAAGGTCGTGCTCGTCCAACCACTCGGCGACCGGATGGACGTGGTCCTCTCGACGGATCGGCACGAGCGCGCCGTTGCGCAGATCCCGGCCCACACGGGTTTGCGGCCCGGGGACACGACGCCCATCTTCATCGACCCCGAGCGGATGCACTATTTCGAGACAGGCGAGCTCGGCCGGAGCCTCACCCGCGCGCCAGCACCGTCCGCGTGACGCACCGCAATAACCGTCGGTGCTTGGTTCGTCGTCGCTGATTTTCGGCGGGCCGTCGTGCTATAGGCGCCCGCGTCATGGCAGACAATGAGAAGCTCGCAATCGTGGTCGGCGGCGGACCGGCCCCGGGTATCAACAGCGTGATCGGCGCCGCAACGATTCGCGCCTGCTACTCCGGCATCGAAGTCGTCGGGATTTTGGACGGCTTTTCCCGGATCATGAAGGGCGACATCACGAACGTGCGCCCGCTCGACATCGAGGGCGTCTCGCTCCTGCACTTCCGTGGCGGCTCCGTGCTGCGCACCGCGCGCGCCAACCCGACCAAGGACCCGAAGACGATCGCCGCGACGCTCGATTCGTTCAAGCGCCTCGGCGTCGGCAAGCTGATCACCATCGGCGGTGACGACACGGCCTTCTCCGCGCTCACGCTGTCGGAGCAGTCGAAGGGCGCGTTGCGCGTCGTTCACGTGCCGAAGACGATCGACAACGATCTCGATTTGCCCGAGGGCATTCCGACGTTCGGCTACCAAACGGCGCGCGACGTGGGCGCCTCGATCGTGAAGGATCTGCTCACGGATGCGCAGACGACCTCGCGCTGGTACCTCGTGGTCGCGATGGGTCGCAAGGCGGGGCACCTGGCGCTCGGCATGGGCAAGGCCGCGGGCGCGACGGTGACGATCATTCCCGAGGAATTCGGCGAGAAGACCATCAAGCTCGACGAGATGGCCGACATCCTCGTCGGCGCCATCATCAAGCGCATCGAGCACGGGCGCCCGGACGGCGTCGCGGTGCTGGCCGAGGGCCTCGTCGAGTACCTGAGCCAGGAAGAGCTCAAGGAAGTCGCCGGCGACGTCGAGCTCGACGACCACGGACACATCCGCATGGCCGAGGTGGAGTTCGGACCCATCATCAAGGCGCGCGTTCAGAAGAAGCTCAACGAGCTCGGCATCAAGATGACGATCGTGCCGAAGAACGTCGGCTACGAGCTGCGCTGCGCCGATCCGATCCCGTTCGACATGGAGTACACGCGCGACCTCGGCTACGCCGCCGCGAAGTACCTGATCGAGGGCGGCTCGGGCGCGATGGTCACGATCCAGCAGGCCAAGTTCAAGCCGATCAAGTTCACCGAGATGCTCGACCCCGACACGGGCAAGACGCGCGTGCGCATGGTCAACATCGACACCGAGTCGTACAAGATCGCGCGCCGCTACATGATCCGCCTGCGTCGCGACGACTTCCAGAACGCGCACAAGCTCGATTCCCTCGCGAAAACGGCCAAGCTCTCGACGGCCGAGTTCCAGAAGCGCTTCGAGTACCTCGTGGCGCGCGAGGCTCCCCCGCTCGCCTTCAACTACCCCTGAGACACGGCCTCGCCCGCCGCGCGGCGTCACGGGGAAGCCTCTCGGGGCGCCGCGCGTAGCACGGGGCATGGCCCGATCTCTTTTCATACTCTTGCTCGCGGGCGCGGCGCTCGGCGGCTGCGCCTCGGCTCCCCCACCCCAGGTCATCTACGTCGAGCGGCCCTACGCGCCGCCCCCACCGCGCGTGATGATGCCGCCGCACTGGCACGGCGCAGAGTGCGGTCCGCCAGCCTACGCCGTGCGCGCACCGCGAGGGCCGGTCCCGCCAGGGCTGCGTCGCCCGCACGGCCCAAAGAGCGCCCCCCGGCACCACGGCGTGCCGGCCCGCCGCAGGGCCCATCGCATCGACCACGGGCGGGACAGCGCGCATCGCTAGAAAAGGCGCGTCCTCCGGGGCGTGCCGCGCGGCGAACGGGATCACCGAGACAGTTTGCCCCGAACGGGGGCCCTTTTTCGCGTCGAGGACCGCCTGGGCACCCTCGGACCCCATGGCACGACGAATGCTTGGTCGCGGGGCATGCGCCTCGCTCAAGCGTATCGGAACATCCTGCCGTCGAACCTGCCGGCCCTGTTCTACGGGGCGGTGATCCTTGCCGGGGTCTTGGTCCTCCTGTCCGTCGCCGTCCGGGCGCTCCTGAAGCGCCGTCGTCACCAGGAGCTCGTGCGCCGATTCGGCGACGAGTATTCGCTGCTGGCCCAAGAGCTCGGCACCGACGCCGCGGATCGGGAGCTCGCTGCGCGTGAAACCCGAGTGCGCAAGCTGGCCATTCGCCCGCTCAGCAGGCGCCAGCGCGCGGGTGTCTCTGACCAATGGCTCAAGGTGCAGGCGATGTTCGTCGACAACCCCTGGGGTGCGGTGCGCAGCGCGACCACCCTCATCAAGACGGTGATGCAGGAGCGCGGCTATCCCTCCACGGATTTCGAGCAACGCCTCGTGGACCTTTCCGTCAATCACGCCAACATCGTCCAGCACTATCGCGCCGCCCGCACGCTGAGCGAGACGGACCCGAACGAGCCCGGCACGACCGAGTCCCTGCGCCAGGCGATGGTGCACTACCGAGCGATCGTCGAGGAGCTCAGTGAGCCGACGGCGAACGCCGTAGCGCGCTGGCGGGAGGCGCACGCTACGTAGCGTGTGCTCGCCGCCCGCCCCCCTGCGCGTCGCGATCCGGCATCTTCTCTGGAGCGGGACACGAGACTCGAACTCGTGACACCGAGCATGGGAAGCTCGTGCTCTACCAACTGAGCTAGTCCCGCGGAGACTGAGAACGGCAGCCTAACCCGCCCGCCCCGTCCGTGCCAAGACCTCCCGCCGCTTGACTCCGGCCCGTCGGTTCCGGTACCAAACCTGCTCCAAGCTCATGAAAACCGCCGTGGTTCAGTCCGTGTGCGAATGCCAGGCGCGCCTCTCCGCCGAGCTCGACGAGCAGTGCCGCGCCCTCCGCGGCAGCGCACGTCAGCGCGGGAGAGAGCTTTCGGCACCGGCCAACGTGATGCGCGCGGGCGGCGACGCCTTCAACGTCGGGTGGGCCTGTCCGTTCTGCACGCGCAACACGTTGCGCTCGTTCGACGCGGGCACGCTCGTCTTCCAAGAGAAGACGGCACCGAGCCTGCCACCCGGCTCGCGGCCCGCGCCGCGCTCGCTAACTCCGACTCAGTAGCTCGCGCACGACAAGGCCGAGCCCGCCGACGAGCAACGCCGCGGCGACTAAGCTCGTGCGAAGCGGGCCGAGACTGAACACTTCTCCGGCAAACGTCGCGTAGAGCCGGTCGAGCAGCGTCAGCACGATGCTGCCCACGACGAGGGCCAGGCCCGGCACGAGCCGCTGCGGCAACGGCCGCTCGACGGGGGGCTGCGAGACGGGCGCACGCATGACCGGCGGGCGCGACGAGCGCTCGCCCTCGGGTGGCCGCGGGACGTCGGCGGGCGCCGGCGGAGTGGTCCGCCCCGAAAGCGGCGCGAGCGAGGGCGTGGCACCCGGCGGCGGACGCGGCACGCTGGGAGGCGCATCCGCAGCGAGCGTTGCGGCTTCCGCCAGCGAGGTCGGCACCATCACGGCGCTCAGGCTGCTGGGCGAGAAGGAGCGCTGGGGCCGGGGCTCATCGGGAGGTAGGTCGAGCGCGAGCTCGGCGCCAACGCTCCCCTCCCCGTCGTCGAAGTCGAACGATGCCGGACCGTTCACGGCTTGGAGCTCGGGCTGGCTGGGCTTTCGCTCGAGCGGAACGAGATCCGGGATCAGCGGTCCACTCGGCACGGAAGGCAGCGCGACCCCCGCGGCTGCGCCGGCGAGCGCCTTCCAGAACGCAGCCGCATCCTGGAAGCGATCTCGCGGCTCGACCGCCAGCGCGCGCGCGAGCACGCTCTCCACCCGGTCGCTGACCACCACGCCGTGCTGGCGCGGCGTCGGCCGGCGCTTGGGGTCGAGGATCTGCTGGCGCAGCATGGCGTGGTCGCCGACGATCACGGGGCGGCCCGCCATGGCTTCGACGACCGTGAGGGCGAGACCCCACACGTCCGTCCACGGACCCGTCTCGCCGAGCGCCCTCGGGTTCCATTGCTCGGGCGCGCCGTAGGCGGGCGTGAACAGGGCGACCTCGCTTTTGCCCTTGGCAGCGACCGTGACGGCGCCCCGCACGTTCGCGACGCCGAAGTCGAGGATCTTCACCGCTTGCTCGCCGTTCATCATGGCCACGAACACGTTTTCCGGCTTCAGATCGCAGTGGACGATGCTTTCGACGCCGGCTGGCCCGTTGAAATGGTGAGCGCGAGCCAACGCGCGCGCCACGGGATCGAGCAGCTCGACGAGCTCCGGTAACGTGAACGGGCGGCGGCCCGCCTCGGCCCGCGCGCGAATCAGCGCGTCGAGCGTCTGCCCTTCGAGCCATTCGAGCACCATGAACGGCACGAAGCTGCCGTTCGGCGTCGTCATCACGTCGACGTGCAGCGGCCGCGTCACCGTCGGGCTGCTCGCCGAGAGGCGAAACATGAGCTCCGCTTCGGCGCGGAACTGCTCGAGGAAGCGGGTCTGGTGCTCGTTCGAGAGATGCTGCGGCACCTTCAGGCACTTGAGCGCCACGGGCGCGCGGAAGCCGCCATGCCGGGCGCGGTACACGACGCCGAACCCCCCTTCGGCCACGACGCTCTCCACGTGGTACGCCGACGCGATCACGGTTCCCACGATTCCAAAGCGGTCCGCGGTCATCGGCTACCCAATGCCGGAGTCTACGCGAAAGACGGCCGGTTCTGTCTACGCGTGAGCGACGCCCAGCTGCCGGCGAAGCTCGAAATATCGCTCGCTCGTCGCGAAAGCGTACAAATCCTTGCCGAGCTCGCCCAGGCCGCGTTCCTCGGCCGCGAGCACCTTGAGGGCCGTGCTCAGATCGTTGCACAGGAGGAAACCTGCGCGGCACGCCGTCTTCTCCGTCGCGAGGCTCCAGCGTTGGAGGTTCGTGCGGGCTCCCTCTTCCACGAAGCGCAGGAAGCAGCCGCGCAGCGTGTCGAGCTGCGTGGGCTCGAGCAACGGCTGGATCGCTTTCGCGATCGGCGTCACGCGCCGCTTCACGTCGTCGGCGATTGGGAGGCCCGGGTTGCCGATCACGAGCGCCGCCAGGAACAAGTCTTCGAGATCGGCAATGCCCGTGAACAGGGTCTTCACGTAGTGCTCGTTGCGGTACCAACACAGGTGGCGGCCGACGAGGAACGCGTGCTCGAGCTGGGTGCGTCCACTGAGGACGCGCTTGCCGATGACCGTCATCGGCGGGACACCGGGAACGTGCTCGAAGCCACTGTCCCGCTCCCGCTCGACGAAGATGGCGGGCGCCGCGAGTCCGAGAACCGCCGCGGCCCAGGGGATCGCGCGCACGGCCGTGACCGTTGCCTTGGCCGCGTCCTGACGGGTTTCCGGAGCCGGCTGGCGCAGCTTGCCGTCGCGGCGCAGGGCCGTCACGCGGCCGAGCAGCGCGGCCGGCGCGATCACGCCGAAGATCTGCCCCGTGAGCACTTCCTCTTCGGGATGGAAGAGCTGGTCGTACCAACCCGATTGCGAAAGGCCTGCGCGCGGGACCATGAGCGACTCGGAGCGCTTCGCGTCGAACTCGGCTTGCTCCTCCGCGCTGGCGGCACCCAAGGCGGAGAGCGCTTGGGCCATGCACCAGGCGCGGTCGTGCTCGCCGCGCGCGCGGTAGATGCGGTAGAGCGCGCGATGGGAGTCGGCGTCGGTCGGGTTGCGTCGAATGCGGCGCCACGCGTCTTCGGGATCCTCGCTCGCGCGCGCCGCGTCGCTCTCGAGATCGCTCAGGTCGATTTCGACGTTGATGGAAGCTTGAGCCTGCTGGAGCTCGGCCTCGAGCTCGCGAACGCGCGCCTCGAGCTGCTCGACCCGCTTCAGCAGGAGTGCGCGCCCGGCGTCGCCCTCGGCCTCGACTCGCAGGGGCGCGAGCGAGGCCGCCGGCTCCTCGTGCTGTTCGACGATCTGGATGCGATGGCGGGTCTGGTACGCGGCGACCATCGCCTGCTCGAGCCGCAGCAGCCGATCGCGGCCGATGCCGAGGTTTGCGGCGGCCTTCTCGAGCCGGACGCGCTCGTCGGCCGTGATGACGCCGTCCTCCAGCACCTCGGCGAAGAGCTCCTCGTACTGGGTTTCGAGGGGTCCGAGACCGAAGCCACCGGACACCTCACCCGCGGAGAACGCTGCGCCGTGCTCGAAAGCAGACGCCCCCGCCTCCTCATGGGCGCGCAGGTGCGCGCTCGGAGTCCCCCCGTCCCCCGCGTGGGTCACCCGGCTTCGCCCCCGCTGCCCGGGTTGGAGGGCGCGCCGCCTTCGCCGGAGGAGCCCGTTCCGCCGGTTCCACCCGTTCCGCCTTTGGCGCCGGAGCCGCCGCCGCTCTCGCCGCCCGCGCCGCCGCTCGAGCCAGCCGGGCACTTCTGAATCGTGTCCGACGGCTTGGTGTCGGTGTCGAGCTGCAGGCAGATGCCGTCCCGCATGAAATAGTCGGACGCGCCTTGGGCGAGTGCCACGTCGATGGGGAGGCAACCCCAGCCGTCAATCGTGCAATCGGCATTGCAATCGCAGAGCGCGCCGCACAGGCCCTGATCACCCACCTCGTTGAACAACCCCACGGACACGAAGGCGCAGATGGCGTTCGCCGGATCCGTTCCGTCGAAGCCGCAGCTGAAGAAATCCGAGTTCTGCGTGCAGCCGGCAGAGCACATGCCCTCCGTATCGCTGACGCGAACACAGAACCCGGCGCACGGGTCGGCGTCGTCCGACGGATCGCACGACGCGCCGATGGCCGAGCCTTTCTTCGGATTCTTGGCGCAGAGCCCGGTCGAGAAATCGCAGCTCTGCCCCGAGCCGCAGTCGGAATCGGCGCCACAGGTCGGGACGCAGCCGCCGAACACGCAGATGCCGCTCCCCGTGTCGCAAGCCCCTTCCGCTCCGCAGTCCGAGTCGCTCGAGCAAGCGGCCTGATTGGTGAGCGGGGTGCACGCGACCGTGGCGCGCTCGTGGCACTTGATGCCGCCGCCGATCGGGCAGGCTTCGATGCAGTAGTTCTCCTCACCGAGCGTGTAGCAGTAGGCCGAGGAGGCAAAGTCGAGACAATCGTCGTTCGACTCACAGGGCGCCGTGCACAGGCCGCCCGCCGGGCCCTGCTGACCCGAGAGCGACGTGTCGGTGACGCACTTGAGCCCGTCCGTCACGCAATCGCCGTCCGAAACGCAGGCCTGGCCGAGGTGCGTCTTCGTGGCCGAGCCGCCGCTGCCACCCGCGCCGGCTTTACCAGCTTTGCCGCCGGCGCCGCCGAGGACGCCGCCGCCGCCCGTGCCACCGGTCCCGCTGACGGTGCCCGTGAGGTTGGTGTGGCAAGTGCCCGTCGTGCCGTTCGTGCAGCACTGCGAGTCGGTCGCCGTCGCGCACACGCCGACGGTGGTGTTGCTGCCGGACGTGCGACAGACGTTGCCGGTCTTGCAGTCCGAGTTGGCGTCGCAGGGCTCGCAGTAGCCGACCTGCCCAGAGCCGCCCGACCCGCCGGTCGCTTCGTCTTTCCCGCAGCTTGCCGTTCCGAAGAGAACCCCACCAAAGAAGAGAGTCAGCAGGGCAAGTCTATTTCGCATTACGGAAGGCCTCCTGAGGAGAACGGCTACTCGCTCTAGTGTGCGCGGCGCGGTAGCACCCGCGCAAGCGATTTCGTTCGGTTTGGGAGGAGCAAAACGGCCTCGGTCTCGGCCGCAAATCCGCGCATTCCGGATGAAAAATCACAGCGGCACGCGCAGAACACCCAACGGTGCGAACACGACTCCGACGACGCACAGCTCCAGTGCTTCGCGTCATCGAGCACGACGTCGCGAGCCGATCGCGGCGGCTACCCGATGTTCCGCTGCCAGACGGCCCAAAGCCACGCTCCGCTCACGACAGCGGAATGCAAGGTCCAGCCGTCGCCCTCCGGTGGGACCAGGGGATGGCTATCTCCGACGAGCATCTGCTTGTTGACCGCATACTCGGGTTTTTTCACGGCGGGCTCTCCTCGAGAACGACCGCACCCCGGTGCGGGACGAGCGTCAAACGCCGCGCGCGAACAGCAGCGAGGCCCAGCGAGCCCGCCGCGTTCATTGAACAGGCCGCGCGCTCTCCGCGGCCTGTTTTCCTTGTGGGTCGACTGGGACTCGAACCCAGGACCAACGGATTAAAAATCCGCTGCTCTAACCGACTGAGCTATCGACCCGGAAAAGCGCCGCGGAGGGTGACACAAACGCCGCGCTCGTCCAAGCGAGCCCCAGAGCCTGCGCTCGGAAGGCCCGGCCGTGGCGCCGGCTCAGCCCTGGGGGCGCAGCGTGTTCAAATAGGGCCCCACTTTCTGCGTCACTCCGGCTTCGACATCCGAGCCGAGCGCGGCCCCGACGCTGAAGAGCGCGAAGCTCACGTACTCGTGGAGCATCTGCTTCAGAACGTTCTGCGGGTCGGCGCCGCCCGCCACGATCACCGCGTTCTCTGCCACCCGCTGGGGATTGAGGGCGCCGGTTTCGTCGGGGCCGGCGCCGCGGAACAGCATGTCGTAGACGCCCGCGCCGACGGCGAACGACGCGAGGCTTTCGCGCACTTCTTCCGCCTTTCCCCCCGACGCGGCTGAGGCGAAAACATCGAGCAACGCGCCGTTGGCTGCGCTCACGAGCGCCGTCGGCCCGCCCGAGATGCGCGGTGGGTGCACCGCAACGTGATGCGACTGCACGAGCGCGTACAGACCGCGCGTCGTCTCGAACTCGCCGAGCCCCGTGCTGCGACCGAGCTCGAGGACGCTCTGCTGGCCGTCGACCGCGTCGTACAGCGCGCCGAAATCCTCGGGCGTGGAGCGCCCGGAAAGCCGCACGGGCACGTGCTCCGCGGAGGGGATTTTCATGCGGAAATAGCGAATTTCATCCATGCGCGTCACGCCGTCCATCAAGAGGGCGTTCGCGCCGAGCGTGTGGTGAGAGACGAGCCGCGCGGCGTCGAACCCGTCGAGAAAGAAGAACGTGCCGTCGGCGACGGTCAGCGTCGCGAAGACAATCTGTTCGATCTGCTTGGAGATGTGCGCGTAGAGCGCTTCCTGCGTGAGGTAGCCGAGCTCGAGCGCGACCTCTCCGAAGCGGCGACCCGCCTGGGTCGCTTCGAGCACGCGGTCGCGTTGCGCTGCGTCGAGCGCCCCGTACCGGTAGAGAACGGAGCCGATGCGCTCGTCGTCGACGTTGGTGAGCGCACCGACCACGTTGCCGCCCTCGAAGAAGATGCTGCGCACGCGATCGTCGACCTCGACGACCAGCTCGCCGCGCCAACCGGTTTGGCCGAGGAGCGCGATCACGTCGCACAGCGCTCCCGGCGCCGTGACCTCGCCGGCGATGCGCACGATCGCGCCGTCTTCGGCGTCGCGCCGGCCGTCCTCCCCCGTGTAGCGCATGAACACGACGTGCTTGGGCGACGGCAGCACGCGGTAGGCCCCCGCGTGGCTGCGCATACGTTGGCCGGCGACGGCCCCGATCGGGTGCGCCTCACCGCGCCCATCGATGCGCACCAGCTCGTCGCGCGCCTCTTTCATCGCAACGCTAGACTTTAGCCTCGACCCGGCCGGCCTGGCAAAACACGTGCGCCTGCGCGGTAAGCGCGCACGGGCGGCGCTAGCGGAGCTCGGCCACGGTACCGCCGAAGATCCGCTCGAGGCCGCCCAGGAGCGCGTCGGTCGGGGTGACGCGCGTGCCGTCCAGGTCCAAAACGGCCTGGGCCCCGTCGGCGAGCTCGATGACGAGCTCGACCGGGCACGATCCCGGGGAATCACGCAGGAGATCGCGGAGCGTCTCGAGATCCTTGCGCGCGGTGCGGTCTGCCTCGACCTTGATCGAGACGGCACGCGTGCTCTTCAGGGCGGAGTCGGAGAGCAGCTCGACCGCGTCCACGAGCAGCGTCGGCTCGCGCCCTTCGGCTTCCTCGGGCTCGTCGGTGATGGGGTAGCTCACCTTCCCCGAAACGACGACCGGCTCCCCGCCCGTCAGGATGTGCGCGTACGTTTCGATGCGGTCACCCCGCAGCTTGGCTTTCACGCGCCCGACCAGATCCTCGATCTCGAAAAACGCGGCGCGGCCTCCGGAGCCACCCTTGAACAATCGCTCCTGGTAGCCCTCGACCATGCCCGCGACGCTGACCGGGCTCCACGGCTCCTGCGACGCCACGTCGGTCGTCTGCGTGGTCCCCATGCGCTGCGACTTGGTGCCGTAGCGGAACAGCGGATGCCCGGACACGTAGCAGCCGAGCGCCTCCTTCTCGCGCTTGAGGAGCTCCATGCGATCCCACGGCGGCGTGTCCGGGAACTCGCCGAGCGTCTGCTGCTGCCTGCTGCCGTTCTGGGCAGCCCCGGAAAGCCCGCCAAATAGGTTGGTTTGGCCGCTTTCCCGCTCGCGGCTCGCGCTGCGTGAGCGCTCGAGCGCTCGGTCGACCGCCGCGTACGCCCGCGCTCGGCTGACCCCCATCGGCTCGAGCACCGAGTCGAAGGCTCCGCACTGGACCAACGCCTCGAGCACACCCTTGTTCAACCGCTTGGCGTCCACGCGCGTCGCGAAATCGAACAAGTCGCCGAACGGCCCGCCCGCACGCCGTGCGTCGAACATCGTCTCGAGCGCCATGTCGCCCACGCCGCGCACGGCGCCGAGCCCGAAGCGCAAACGCGGACCGTATCGATCACGCACCTTGCCCGAGCCCTTGAGCGAGCCGTCGCCCTTGGGATGCGCGTACACCACCGAAAAATCGGTCTCGCTCGCGTTCACGTCGGGCGGCAAGACGACGCAGCCCCACGCGCGCGCCTCGGCGACGAGCCGCACGACCTTGTCGACTTTTTCCTTGTCCGTCGTGAGCGCCGCGGCGAAAAACTCCGTCGGGTAGTGCGCTTTGAGCCAGGCGCTCTGGTACGTGATGAGCGCGTACGCGGCCGAATGGCTCTTGTTGAAGCCGTACGAAGCGAAGCCCTCGAGCTCGGCGAAGATGGCGCGGGCCTTCTCTTCGGCGACCCCTCGGCTCACGGCGCCGGAGATGAAGCTCGCCTGCTGCTTCATCATCTCCTCGGCCTTCTTCTTACCCATCGCGCGGCGCAGGAGGTCGGCTTCGCCGAGCGAGTAGCCGGCCAGAAGCTGGGCGATCTGCATCACCTGCTCCTGGTAAACGGGCACGCCGTACGTCGGAGCGAGCACCTCGTCGACGAGCGGGTGCAGCTTGCGCACGGCCTTACGGCCGTGCTTGCTCCCGATGAAGTCTTCGATCATGCCCGTGCCGAGCGGGCCCGGCCGATAGAGCGCCACCGCGGCGACGATGTCCTCGAAGCAGTCGGGCTTGAGCGGCCGCAAGATGCGCTCCTGCATGCCGCTCGACTCGAGCTGAAAGACGCCGGTGGTCGAGCCGCTCGACAGGAGCGTGTACGTTTCTTGGTCGTCGAGCGGCAGATTCAAGAGATCGACGGGCTTGCCTTGGCGGTCGGGCCGCGCGTTGACGAGCCGCTCGGCGATGCTCGTGAGCGTGAGCGTCTTCAGCCCCAAAAAGTCGAATTTCACGAGGCCGACCGCCTCGATGTCGTCCTTGTCGTACTGGGTGACGATCGCTTCGTCGCTCTTGAAGCACGGCACGCGCTCGGCGAGCGGCCCCTCGCTGATGACGATGCCGGCCGCGTGCATACCGGCGTGACGCGTGAGGCCCTCGAGCCGCCGGCTCTGCTGCACGAGCTCGGCGATGCGCGGATCGGTCTCGACGAGCTGCTTCAACTTGGGCTCGACCTCGAGCGCCTCGTCGATCGTGCACATTTTTCCCTGGCCCTTGGGCGGCACCAGGCTCGCGATGCGCTGCGCTTCGGGCGCGGCAATGCCCATCGCGCGCGCGACGTCCTTGATCACGCTGCGCGCCTTGAGGTTCTGGAACGTGCCGATCTGCCCCACGCAATCGGCGCCGTACTTCTGGGAGACGTACTGGATCACCTCGTCGCGGCGCGCCATGCAGAAGTCGACGTCGAAGTCCGGCATGCTGACGCGCTCCGGATTCAGGAAGCGCTCGAACAAGAGGCCGTAACGCAGCGGGTCGAGCTCGGTGATGCCGAGCGAATACGCCACGAGGGAACCGGCGCCGGAGCCGCGGCCCGGCCCCACGGGGATGCCGCGCGCCTTCGCCTCGCGGATGAAATCCCAGACGATCAGGAAGTACCCTGGGTATTTCATGCGCGCGATCACGTCGAGCTCGATCGCGAGCCGCGCGCGGTACTCCGCCTCGTCGATCTTCCGATCGCGACGGATCTGCTTGAGCCGGTCCTCGAACCCCTCGTGCGTGACGTGCCGGAAGTAACCCTCCGCGTCGTAGCCGTCGGGCACCGGAAACTGCGGCAGCATCGCCTCGCCGAGCTCGAGCTTCAGCCCCGAGCACATCTCGGCCACGCGCACCGTGTTGGCGAGCGCTTCGGGGTTGGCGCGGAAGAGGTCGGCCATCGCCTCCGGGCTCTTCAGGAACATTTCCGCGCTGCCGTGGTGCAGCGGCTGCGCCTCCGTCAGCGTGCGCCCGAGCCGCACGCACTCGAGGTAGAGGTGGGCCGGGCCGTCCTCGCGCTCGACGAAGTGCACGTCGTTGCTCGCGACGAGGGGCAAATCGAGCGCGCGCGCCGCGTCGAGCAGGATCTTGTTGAGCACGGCTTGCTCCGGAAAGCCGTGATCCTGGAGCTCCACGAACAGGTGCCCCGGCTCGAACATCTCGGAGAGCGCGCCGAGCGAGGTCTGCGCGCGCTCGGGGCCGAGCTCGAGCACGTCTTGCGGCACGAGCCCGCCGAGACAGCCGCTCAGCGCGACGAGCCCGCCGGCGCGCTCGGCGAGCGAGTCGAGCGTGACGCTCGGGGCGAGCTCACTCGCGGGCGAGAGGTGCCCGCGCGAGACGAGCGCCACGAGGTTCTTGTAGCCGAGGTCGTTGCTCGCGAGGACGACCAGGTGCGAGAGCCCGCCGCCCGCGCGCACCACGTTGAGCTCGCAGCCGAGGATCGGCTGGATGCCGGCGGAGCGGCACGCGTTGTAGTGGCGGAGCGCGCCGTACATGTTCGCGTGATCGGTGAGCGCCACCGCCTTCATGCCGTGCGCCTTCACCTTCCCGGGCAAGGCTCCGAGCTTCACCGCGCCGGTGAGGAACGAGTACTGCGAGTGCAGGTGGAGGTGGACGAACTCAGCCATCGGTCAGGAACGCTCGCGCTGGGTCTGAACGTGTACCAAGCCTCGGGCCACCGCGCATGACCGACCGGCCGGTTGCTCCTGCCAGTGAAGAACCCCGCGCCCCGCACGTCCAAATAGCCAAGCCCCGAACCTCCCTTGCGGAGCCTGGGGAAGTTGGACTACCGCTGGAGCTTGGACGGCTCATCCCGCCGGGGAGGGTCGGTCCGTCACGAGGAGATGCCTTGGCCATGTTGCGGACGAAGACTTTTGCCCTCTTGTTCGTCGGTTCGCTGCTGCTGCCCGCCCTGACCGGCTGCGCCGCCAAGGCATCGTTCCAGGCCGGAGGG
>Ga0070682_100001141_pt1 | contig 15154 bp, 14 predicted proteins | sample KBSC63LmetaG_FD_64668 | JGI IMG/M metagenome (GOLD analysis project Ga0070682, IMG submission 64668) | Corn rhizosphere microbial communities from Kellogg Biological Station, Michigan, USA - KBS C6-3L metaG | ecosystem: Host-associated > Plants > Roots > Rhizosphere | place: USA: Michigan... | reverse complement strand
ATGTCCTTGTAGCGGATCGGCCAATCGACGGCGATTCCCTCCTTCGCGTTCGCCTCGTAGTCGAGATCGCTCCACCGGAACACGCAGCGGCCCCACATGATCGACTTGCCGCCGACCTGCCGCCCGCGAATCCACGAGAACGGCTTGCCTTCGGGCGTCGAGTATGGATTGTCGAGATCATTTACAAAAAACTTGCTCGCGTACTCGTCGCAGGCGCCGCACTGGCTCTGGATCGGCTGATATCGCTGCAGCGCGTTCTGATTCCCCATTCCGCGATACCGCTTCTCGAATGGCATCACGTGCTCCACGTAATCCACCGCCGGATCGATGGGACGGCCCGCCTCGAGCACTATGGTCTTGAGTCCGTGCTCCGTCAGCTCCTTTGCCGCCCATCCGCCCGAGATCCCCGAGCCGACCACGATCGCATCATAAGTATCGGCCATCGTCAGACCCTCGGCGTGAATGGGACGTTGCCGTCGTAACCGTTGAAGAACATCTGCGTTTTCAGAATGTCCTGCTGCACGGGCTTCGACGTGAAGTAACCGTACACAGTGAGCGACTTGAGCTGTCGGAATGTCGTGACGGCTCCACTCTTGTCATCCTCTTTCGCCGAATCGAGCGCGGTGAGAAGCTCCGTCTTGCGGGCGGACGGAAGATCGACGAATCGCGGCTGACCCATTGCCGATGCGCGCGAGTCGATGTCCGTGAGACCGGCAAGGAATGCAGACTTCTCTGCATCACTCGCGCGCTCCGTCATTATCAGATCGATGAACTCCGGCACCTTCACCGCCGTCGCGCCCGGGGTGTCCGTCTCGGGGATGACCATTTCAGCAATGTTGGTAACGAGCGACTGCTGCGCGGGATTGAACGTCCGGAACGGAACGTCTCCCAATCGCGCGTGCAGCTGCTCGCCAAGCTTGATGGCCGCTTCCCGGCCGCGGGGAAGGAAGGGCAGCGCCATCGCAGCGCCGAGGAATCGGACGACTTCGCGTCTTTGCATCAGATCATCCTCCGCTGACAGCAGCGATTACTGTGATTATTGCATTACCCTCGACCGGCGTGCTGAGTCCGTCCAGAAAGCGGATGTTCTCGCCGTTCACGAACACGTTGACGTGCCGCCTGACGTTCCCCTGCTCGTCCATGATGCGGTTGTGCGCTCCCGGCAGCCTCCCGCTCAAAGTCGAGAGCGCGTCACCGACGGTGCGGCAGGTGCCGTCGACCACCACCGAGGACTTCTCGCCGTTATGCGAGCAGAGGACGTTCGGCAGCTCGAGCGTTATCACGCCGCGCCCGCCCCCACCCTTCCGGTTTTCACGCAGACGATCGGAGGAAGTCCGTCCGCCATCGCCGTCCAGGTTGCGCCTTCGTCGCGGGACCCGAACAGCTTTCCGCTGCGCGTCCCGAAATAGATCCCCGCCGAGTCGAACGAATCGGCGGCGAGCGCGTCGCGGAGGACGTTCTCGTACGCGTCGTGCTGCGGCAATCCCTTGGTGAGCGGTTCCCAGCTCTTCCCCGCGTTTCGCGTCCGATACACGCGCAGCTTGGCCTCGGGCGTCGCGCGAAACATGTCGGCCTCGATCGGGACGATGTACACCGTGTCGGGATCATGCGGGTGCATCTGCATCGCGAATCCGAAATCCGACGGAACACCATTGGCGATGTCGTGCCAGCTGTCGCCCCAGTCGTCGCTTCGGTACAGGCCCCAATGATTCTGAAGAAAGAGTCGCCCCGGACGGCTTGGATGATGAACGACCTTGTGCACGCACTGCCCGAACTCGGGATACTTCTGCCCCTCAGGCATGAACTGCGCGCGGACGCCCGCATTGCGCGCGCGCCAGCTCTTCCCGCCGTCGTCGGAGCGATAGACGCCGCCAGTCGACATCGCAATCAGCATCCGCTGCTTGTTCTGCGGATCCACCACTATCGTGTGCAGGCACAATCCCCCGCCGCCCGGCTGCCACTTCGGTTGGTGCTCGTGGTTCATCAATCCCCTGTTCGGCTGCCACGTCTCACCGCCATCGCGCGACTCGAACAGCGCCGCGGGCTCGACTCCGCAATAGAGCACGTCAGGCTCCGTCGGCCGCCCGGCTGCGATCTGCCAGATCTGCGCGACGGCTCGACCCGCATCCGCCGGAAAGCGAACGGTGTGGTCGGCGGGCTCGCTCCATGTGGCGCCGAGGTCGTCGCTCACGCGGAGCGTCGGACCCCAGTGCATGCTGTTCGCGGCCGCGTAGGTGCGCGAGCGTCCGCCGCGCGTGTCGTGCAGCAGCGCGTAGACCGCCTCTCCCTTGAAGTACGGGCCGTCGATCTTCCACTGCTTGCGCGATTTGTCGGAGCGCAGAATGAACGCGCCCTTCATCGTTCCGACGAGTACCAGCGCCTCCTGGCCGTTCGATGCGCTGCGCGACGCTCGTTTTGCGATCGCTTTCTTCGGTTTCAGCGATCGCGTTGCCGCGGATTTCTTTGAGGTGCTGCTCCGCTTTTTTGCCGCCGATTTGCCACGCGTTGAGCTCACCATTCCTAGATCTCCCAGTTCGACAGGACTATTCCGCCGGCCGCCGGTCGCGACTCCGGATAGTCCTTGAGCGACATTCTAAGATCGGTCCACCTCACCCGTCCGCCGCGCGCCATCAGCCGCCGGTACACCGCGGTGTATTGCCCCTGAACTCTGATCGCCACGCGGCGTCCTCCCCTGACGCGCGCGTAGGCGCAGAGCTGCGTCACGAGGTGATCGAAATCTCCCTCGCTCCGCGCGATCATCTTGAGCACCCGTATCTCTTCCGTCGCGCGGCCTTCCACCAACGGGGCCGAATGGCAGATCGCAAACGCGACGATCTCCGCACCCTTCCGCACGAACACCGTGTCTCCAAGCTCGTGGTGCGCCGTAAGAACTATCTCGCGCGTGAAATCGTAGCCGGGTACGATCTGCTCGAGCAGCTGCCGGCACTGACGCAGCGCCAATTCGCGCTCGTGCGCGCCGAGCGACGACATCAGCGTCGACTGGACTCCGCTTCTCGCCGCCTCGAGCGTCACCGTCACCGTGAGATGGCCGGGCGTAAATCCGAGCGACGAGTAAAAGCCGACGTTGTCCATCGTGCGCGGCATCGTCTCCAACCCGATAACCTTCGCGCCCTTCGCCTTCAGCCACTCGACGCCGGTCGAGACGATCATCTTCCCGATTCCCTGGCTCTGAAAATCGGGATGCACCGCGAGCGGGCCCATCCAGCCCTCGATGCCCGACCGGTGCACCATGTTGAACGCCGCGATTCCGTCGCGCGCGTTCCGCCAGATCATCGCGCCATCTTCGGCGTCCGTGATCGCGAACTTCCAGACGGCCGGGTTCAGGTGCGGCACTCTCACGCCGACCATCCCGTCCTTCCGGTATCGCTCCGTGAAGGCTTCGCTGAAGACAGCGTTGAGCGCGGGAATCTCGCGAACGCTCACGCGCTCGGGATTCTCCGACACCCACGGACTCCTCCAGTTGCGCGCGAACGCCATCAGGCTCCCGCCCCCGCGCCGGCCTCGGCGCTCTCGACCATGTCTTCTGATCCGGACCTTTGCGTCCTCGACGGCCGATCGCCGACGAACGGCTGACGCTCGCCATCGAGACCGGCGTCGTCGTGCTCGCTCAGCGTCACCACCGAACATCCCTGATCCGGATCGTAGCTCACCGAGATCACCCGGTCGAGACCCTCGCGCACCGGCTCGATGTGCGTGATGAGAATCACCTGCTCGAATCGATCGTGCAGTCCGCGCAGCAGCTCGACCACATTGAATCTCCGCGCTTCGTCGAGTGAGCCGAACACCTCGTCGAGTATCAGCAGCGAGAAGTTCTGCCCCGCCCGCTCGGCGATCATCTGTGAGATGGCGAGGCGCAGCACGAGGTTCGCGAGATCTTCCTCTCCGCCCGACAGCACGGGCTTCGGAATGCCGTCCTCGAGAATTACGACGTTGTACTGGTCGTCCAGCTCGAGCTCGGTGTAGCGCGCGTCGGTCAGCTCGCTGAGGAAGGCGCTCGCCAGCTCCGACAGCTCCGGCCGGAGTTGGAAGTTGAGATCCGTGCGGAGATCCGAGAACGCGCGATCGAGCTCGTCGTGCAATCGACGGTCGGTCTGCATCACCTCGAGCTCTGCAACTTTCTTCTTCAGCTCCTCCGCTGCTTCCTGCGCCGCGGCGACGGCGGCGCTCGCGCTCGCCACCTGCTCCTGCGCGCGAGCCGCCGCAACCTTCGACTCCTGGAGCTCGGCGCGCACGCGGTCGTAGTCGGCCTTTAGCTCGTTGAAGTCCTTCTCCGCAAAGGAGATCTGCGTGCGACGCGTGCGCAGCGTGCCGAGCGTGGACTGAACGCGCATCACTTCCTGCGCGATGCGCGTCTGCTCCAGCCTGAGCTGCGGCTCGCGCTCGATCATCGCCTGGAAGCGCCCGACCTCGGCCTCCATTGGCGTGAGTCTCTCCACTTCCGCGATCACCTCGGCGTGACGCGCCGCGTCGTACCCCGGTGGAATGCGCGAGATGTCGCGCTTCATCTGGAGCTGGCGCTGCTGCTTCGCGGCGATCTCCCTGACTATTGTCCCCAGCTCCAGCACCGCAAGCTGCACCTTCGCGAGTCTCCGCTCGAGCGTCCCCACCTCGAGCATCAACGCTCGACGCTTTTCGTCCAGCTCGCGGACGTCGGCCGGCATCTGCTCCAGCTGCTCGACGCGCGCCTTGTAATAGTTCCCGTCGACGTTGACGGTCTCGACGAGCTCGTCGAGGTGCTCGACGACCGTATGCAGACTCCCGCCGAGCGGCCGGCTGCAGGTGGGGCACGCGCCATTCTCGCCGAGGGAGATGACGCGATCGCGCTGCTGCTTGAGCTCGGTGAATTGCGCGCGCAGTGCCTCGCGCTTGGTCTGCGCCTCCTGCCTGTCGCGCACCCATTCCGTTCGCCTCGCTTCGAGCAGACCCTGCGCGTCCTCGAGATCGACCCGCTTCTTCTCCAGCTCGAGCGTCGCCTCCTCTTCCAGCGCGGGAGCGCGCTCGATCTTGGAGTGACGCTCCTCGAGACGCCCAAGCTCCTCACGCAGCGCGGCTTCCGCTTCGAGCAGTGTCTTCCGCCGGCCGTCCTCGCGATACAAGGTGTTGAGCGCCTGCAGCTCGACGTTGAGCGCAAAGAGCGGCTCGATGCTGTCGCGAAGCGTATCGAGTTGGCCGCGGGCGACCTTCACGCCTTCGAGCTCGCGGATCAGCCGCTCGGCGTCGCGCTGCAGCGCCGCTTCCTTTTCCTCCGCCACCGTGATCTGCGTCAACAGCTGCGCTGACTGCTCGCGCTGCCGCTGGACCATCTCCCAGCGGGGCTCGATCGCCATCATCTCTCTCGCGCGGACGGCTCCGCGGTGCGCTGCCTGCTGCGCGCGCGCCTCCGCTTCCTCCTTGCGCGACGCCGCCTCGGCCAGCGAGCGAAGCACCGCCTCGGGGTCGGGCATCCCGCGCTGCATTCCGTCGATCGACGCACGTACGCGATTCCGCCTCTCGCGCGTCAGCTCCTGCGCGATGCGGAGCTTCTCGTACCCGAGCACGCGGGAGAGGAACTGGCCGCGCTTGGCGGGCGTCATCGCCGCCATCACCGCCAGCTCTTTCTGTCCCGTGAAGTAGGTATGAAAGAATTCCGACAGCGACATCCCGAGCCTGCGCTGGAGCAGGTCGGTGACGGCCGAAATCGAGTTCGCGATCGGCGTGTCCGCGCCGTCGAGATAGACCTCGGCGCTCGTGAGCCCGCGGACGACGCGATAGCGGTGGTTGCCGAGCTCGAAGTCGAGCTGGACTTCGACGGGCGCGCGCGCGCCGGCGCCCATGAATCGGATCGAGTCGCGATTGCCGCGGATCGCTGCGTTGCCGTAGAGGGCCCACGCGATCGCCTCGAGAATCGTCGTCTTGCCGGCGCCGTTGGGGCCGATGATCCCTGTGAGGCCGGTCTCGAAGTTGATCTCGGTCCGGGCGTGCTGTCGGAAGTTGGTGAGACTGAGACTGTTGAGTCTCACGTGCTCGCTTCCTCTTCCGCCGGTCCGGCGAGCGCGTCGGCTTCGCGCAGGTAGTGCAGCCCGAGCTCTACGAGCTGCTCGCGATTGATGTTCTCGGTGAGAACGCGGGAGCGGAGCTTGTCGCGCACGGTGTCGGCGAGCGATGCACGGCGGCCCGGCGCGGCTTGTCCCTTTTCCGGACGCACGATCTCCGGGCGTCGGGTGTCGAGATGAAAGTGCAGCGCCTTCCGCTTGTATTCCCTGAGCGCCTTGTGATCCAGCTCCCGCAGAATGTGCCTCGGGACATCGCGCACGACGAGACGGACGATCTTCTGATCTATCCCGCCGTCGCAGTTGTCGAGCGCATCGCGAATCGCTTCATCGAGCGCGGCGGGAGAGAGGCCGGAGCCCGACAGCGGGGCGAGATCCACCCACGGGCGCGTGGGAGGAAGAGGGTGGAATCGGTGCGTCTTCTTCGCCAGGTCGTGCTCGATGATTCCCTTCCCGCCAATTCCCGCTTCGCGCTCTTCCGCGAGCTCACCCCACGGGTTCGTGCTCGTGTAATCGAGCGAGCCCGAGTAGTACGCATTCGGCGCGACGGGCCGATAGACGTGGTAGTGACCGAGCGCGACGTAATCCCACTTCTCGGCGCCCAGCTCTTCCTGCGAGATCTCCATCGACGCCCGCTCGAGCTCGCGTCCGTACTTCGGAAGGACGCCCTCGATCTCGCCATGGAGCAGAAGGATGTTGTACTTCGCCGTCGGATCGGGCTCGAGCACGGGCCGATCGACCGCCATGTCCGGCACCGCGAGGATCATCAAATCGCGCTCCGGAATGGAGATGCGCTTCGATTCCCCGTCGACAACGGTGATGCCAAGCGGCTGAAAGAGCCTGAGGATGCAGCCCGTCTCTGCCGTGCGAGGCGTGTCGTGATTCCCGGCGATCATCACGACCGTCGTGTCCGGGAGCATCTGGACGAGTCGCGAGAATTCCAGGAAAGCATGGAGGATCGCCGGATTCGTGGGCCGAACCGTGTGAAACACGTCGCCCGCGATCAGCACGAGATCGGGCTTGAGCTCGATCACGGCGTCGATCACCCGGCGCAGCGACTTGGCAACGTCGGCCTCGCGCTGATTGATGCCGTTGGGAGTCTGCCGCTGGTACTGGCGGAAACCGAGATGGATGTCTGCGAGGTGAACAAGTCTCATCGTGCGCGCATCGCCCTTATCCACTGCGTGATCTTGGTCCGAACTTCCATCGGTGCCCGCTCGGGCTCACCCTTCCGTGTCGAATTCGACGCGATCATCGACCTGACGATGATGCTGCTTTTCGAGTCAGTTATCCACCCGAGCCGCCGATCGATTTGAATGGCCCCGGAAAGCTGGCCGGACGTTCCGTAGCCAGGACCCGCGGGGAGCGCGCCCGGAGTATTGATCCGCGACATCGACCCTCGCATGGAGATGTAGGCGATGTCGCCATTTCTCCCCAGAGAATCGAGTCGAAAGGTGGCGCGAACCGATCCCATCGCGCCCGGCTCGCTGCTGAGCGGAATCTGCATCTCCCGGGTCCAGCTTTCCCCGATGGAGACGGGCGCTCGCGCCAGCATCGCCGGCATCTCACCGAAGAGCTGTCGCAGCTCGCTGTGCGGATCGCCGTCGTCCACCATCTCCATCGCGCCATCGGTGGACACGCGAAGCCACACCGGCTTCGCCTGCATCGCGCGTCGCCTGAGCGCGGAGAGGGAGCCCGGCGTAGTGGGACTCACGGCGACCGAGTCGGTGATGGTCTGCATGAGCGTCCCGCCCGACGTCCACTGCTGTGCAATCGCGCGCGTGAAGACTTCGACCGACGTCGTCATCGTGCTCGGCTTGTCGCCCCGCTCGCGCGTCGTCCCCGTCATCTCCACGGTTTGCGAGAGATGCATCCGCAGCGTGTCGCCTATCCGCGGGCGGATCTGAAGCAGTACCGCCTGTGCGCCCAACGCCTGGGAGGAAAGCGCTAGCCACGCGAGACCGACAGCCCAGCGGCTAACATTAAAAACCATACGGATCGTTCTCAGGGACCGTGCGGATGCTTCCCGCCATCGGACGCTGAGCCGGCTGCGCGGGGATGATCTTCCGGAACTGGGCGCTGAAGTAGGCCTTCACATCCTTCGGCCGCGCGAGGAGAGTGGCGTTGCGGGCGCGGATTATTTCGTCGTCGGTGTAAAGCGCGGTGATTTCCTGAACCCACGGCAGCGTGATGGTGGGATCGAGCGGTCTCAGCGTGCGCAGCACCGCGGCGTCGATCGAGATCTCGGTCGACTGCGGGTAGCGCTCCGAGCCTTCGCGCCCCTGCATCACCGACGGACGCGGGAATCGAACGAATATCGGCTGCGTGAAATGCGGATGTCGAATCATCAACTGTCCCTTCTCGAGCGTAGCAAGCTTGGTTCGCGTAGCCGGACTCAGCACCGCGTACCCGGGCGTCGAGAGCTCGTCGGGATCCATTCTTCCGAACAGTCCAGTCCCCGAGTTTCCCACCACTCGCCGGTGCACCTGCGACCGGAACTGCTGCGCGCTGAAGAGCACGAGTCCGAGGTATCGCCCCCGCTCGGCGATGTCGAGCAGCATTTTCCTGACGTAGGTGTCCGGCCCGTCACCCGGCGCGTACTTGTTGAGCTCGTCGACGAATACGACGAGGTGTTTGACGCCGAGGTCGCGCCTCTCGAGGTGCTCGCGAAGCTTGGAGACGATGCGGGCGAAGATGAGATCCTGCGCATCTTCCTCGAGGTTGGCGACGTCCACCACGTACACCGTTCGGTCGACAAAGCTCCCGAAGGGCAGGTCGCTGACGGCGCCCGAATCGGTCACCAGCCCGGCGCACCGCGTGGAGATATTCGACAGCCGGTTCCGAACCTTGCGGATCGTAGCGACGTGGTGCGTGCGCCAGCTCTCGCCGTTCTTTTTCTCCATCCCTTGCAGCACATCGCGGAACCACGCGTCGAGATCCGCGAACGACTCGACCTTGTGATTCTTGAGCAGGACTCCGTCCGCCTGGAATTCCTTGCCGACGACGTTCTCGGTGATGAAATCGATCAGCGCGTCGGCCTTGGCGTCGACGTCATCCTTGTTGAGCAGGACTTCCGCGAACTGAAGCACCTCATGGAGTCCCCACGTGAGCGGAGTCACGTTGTCGAGGAGCGCTTCGTTGTTGCGGAAGGTGTTGAGTGCGAGACCCTTTGCCGTGTAAGGAGCGAAATACTCCACTTTCTCGAACGGCTTCGGCTCGACGCCGAGCTTCTCGTAAAGGACTTCGTCGTTCTCCTCGATCTTTCCCGGCTGATCGAGGTAACAGAGGTCGGGTCCCTTGACGTTGAAGCAGACCGCTGCGATGGAGCCCTTGTCCTCGGGAAAGTGCTTGAACAGTGAAGCGAGCAGCCACTCGACGGCGCTCGTCTTCGTTGCCAGTCCGGAAACGCCAGTGATGTTGAGGTGCGCGGCCTCCGGCCCCAACAGAAAATCCGCGTCGAGATAGATGACGGCGTCAGTTCCACCCGCGCGGTAGACGCCAACCGGAATTCCGGTGTTCGCGCCTTCCTTCAGATAGCCATCCATCCTGAGCGCGACCTGCACGTCGTTCTCGTCGGCGAGAAAGACCTGGCCCATCGGCACCGGTTGGAGCGGCTCTTCGGGAATCTGTCTGAGAACGGCAGCGGTGTAGAGACGAATCTCCGCCCTTTCCGTCGACGCGAATCCCGCCGTCGTCGGCGAACCGTCGTGGCCGAGCACGTCGTGCATCGGCGTTATCAAATCCGTGTAGCTGAAGCCTTCGACGATGATTCCGTAGATGTGCGGGATCTGTCCACCCATCGGCTGCGCGCCGTCGACGCGCACGATCGTCCCGATTCCTACCGGGGAATCGATCGCCGTCCAGAAGTGGAACTCGTGCGGAGTATTGGGCTTTCGCTCGGTCGCGACGACCCGCCCCAGTGCTTCGCTCATGAGATCGCTCGCAGAAATTCTTCGCAGTCGCGGACGCCGTACGCCATCTTGTCCCACCGTCCATCGGGGAGTGAAAGAGGCGTCATCTCCGCCATCACCCAGCGCGAAATCTCGTCGGCCCGCTCGGGTGCGCGGTCGCACTCGGACATCTCGACGCGCACGAGTCCCCACAGCGCATCGTGCCCTTCGGCCGGACGGACGCGCAGGTACCAGCTCAGCACCGAGCTCCGCGACCGCGGCGACACGCGAAAGACAGAAGAGCGCTCGCCCTTCTCGAGCCCGAACACGACGCCCAGCGCGTCGCCCTCCGCGTAAAGCGCGCGATGGCTCTTGATAACACCGATCGCGCACGACGACGACGCGACGCTCGCGCTCCGGCTGATCCCGCCATCTATGTACAGCGGCGCCTCGCCACGCGCGCACCACGCTTCGGCCAACCGGTCCTCGAGCTGGTCACGCTCCTGATCAACGGCGCGGACCGCGCGCTCGAGGAGCGCGGCGGGGTGCGCGATCGGATAGTCACCGTTTCGGTCGGCAGTCGAGGTATCCACGATCTGCCAATCTGCCGGGACGATGCCATTGCTCGCCTTCGGAGGCTCCGACAACGCCGGAAGGAAGCGAAGCGGCAGATAGATCTTCCGCTCAACGCGCGGCGGATGAAGGGCCCACGTCGTCAATCGGCGATCCAATCGAACGCGAACCGCCGCCGACACCGTTCCGAGCACGACCGGCATTCCGAATTGGTGCGCGACGACCTGGACCTTCTGCGCTCCGTCGAGAAATGCGCCGAATCCAGAAGCCGTCTCGCGCGAGAAGTCCGGAACTTTCACCGCTCGGAGTTTCGTCCCTTCGACGATCGTCGCCGAGCGAAGCGTCGGCTGATCGCTCGATGTCACGGGCTCGAGGACCGTAGCTCCTTCCACGATGCTCATGCCGGGGAGGAGCTCCATCAGCAACCGAAGCGCCGCCCGGCCTGACGCGTCCGGACCCGAATTGCTCACCAGCACCGGGCGCTATTCCAGCCCAATGTCCCACGCCTGCTCGAGATCTTTCTTCGAGTAAGCGCGGAATGACGTGAGCGTGTGGGTGGACTTGATGCCCGGGACGACCGTGACCTGCTCGGTCACGATTCGCGCGATTGCCTCGTGCTCCGCGACCTCGATCATCGCCACCAGATCCCACTCGCCGGAGACGGAATAGACCTGCGAAACGCCCTCTATTCCGGCCAGCTTCGTAGCGCATTCAGCGATTCGCTGCGGCTGTGCCTTGATCAATACGATGGCGGTAATCATGGGAACCCCGATGCTGCTATCTTTGGTGGGCGGCGTCGCCGCGAGAGGCAAGACATATAACGATACCGGCAGGGCGGAGACTCCGCCACGCTTGCGAAAATAGAGGCTGAGATGTTGGAATCCGAGGAAGTCGGAGAGCGCGCGACTGGGCAGGCAGGTCGCCCCCAGAATCTGGTTTACACCCTTCCGCATACGACCGAGTCGATTGCGGAATTTCTCACTCCGGCCCTGGCGCGGGTCGATGCGTCGGCCGGTGGGACCCAGGTCGTGGTCGTCACGCGCGACGCCGAGACGTCACTCACGATCTCGGAAGCGGTCCTCAAGCTCCTCGGACCAACGGGCATCGAAGTCGTTCCGATTACGAATGCTTCGCGCGCCGGCCGGATCTTCAAGTCGCGTCCCGTTCTCGCCATCGCTGGTCCCGCGACTGAGCTCAGCGGCCTCGTCCGCGCCTCGCTCCTCAAGCTCGATGCCGTGAAGCTCGTCGTGCTCGCCTGGGTGGATGACATTCTGGAATCGGGTCCGCTCGAGGTTGCCGCGCTCGAAGCGCTGCTGGCCGAGGCTGGAGAAGCAAGCCGTGTCATCGTCGCCCGCAAGCTGACGCCGGTCGTGGATGACATCGTCGAGCGCTACGCCCGGCGCGCCCGCCAGGTCGGAGTCGCCGATTCAGAAGTGCAGGCGATGCCGGAGAATTACGAGCTGCCGATCATCAGGCACGTCACGGTTGGAGCCGCCGCGCGTCCAGCGGCGCTCAGACGTTTGCTCGACGATCTGAATCCGCCTTCAGCCGTCATCGTCGCGCGCGATTCGGAGACGCTCGAGAGCGCGCGGCAAACTCTGCGCACACTCGGCTACCACGACAACGACACGAACATGCGCGTGACACGAAGCGATTTCGAATCACCCGCGCACGCCGTCATCTTCTATCAGCCACCGGTGACGCCCGGGGAGCTGCAGCGCGTCGCGCAATCCAAGCCCGTCGAGATCATCGTGCTCGTCAGGCCGGGCGAGATCGCGTGGTTGCGTGAGCTCACCGGTGGACGCCTCACCCCGCTCAATCTCAGTGGTCCCGAGCGCCGCGCCCACGATCGTGAAGAGCTGGTCCGCCAGGAGCTTCGCGCCGTTCTGGCCCGCGGCGTAGCGCCGCGCGAGATCATCGCGCTCGAGCCGCTTCTCGAAGAGTTCGACGCCTCGGAGCTGGCCGCGGCCGCGATGACGCTTCTCGAGCGCGAGCGGGCCCAGCGACGCGCAGTCGCTGCCGCCGAGAATCAGGCACCGGTCGCTCGCGCTCGGCCGTCCGAAGGCGCAAGCTCCGGCGCGACCGGCGGAATGACCCGTCTATTCATGACCGTTGGAACCCGCGACGGCGTCAAGACGGGCGACCTGATGGGTGCGATCGCCGGCGAGGGCGGCATTCCCGGCGATCACGTCGGAAAGATTGATCTCCGTGAGAGCCACGCGCTGGTCGAAGTCGCCGAAGCCGACGCCGCCAGCGTCATCGCCAAAGTGAATGGAACGATGATTCGCGGCCGGCGCGTAGTCGTGCGCGGTGAGCGCGACAAGGAAGATCGGGATCGCGCCGCCGCCCAGAAGGGCGATCGTCCGAGCGGACCTCGTGGAGAGCGTTCGAGCGGACCGCGGGGCGATCGTCCTGACCGTGGATCGCGCGATCGCAGCGGCCCACCGAGAGCCCGACCCGGCGCGCCGCGCCGCGAGTCGTCCGATAGACCTCGCGGAGGTCCTCCCCGTCGAGATCGCGACCGGTCGTGAGCGGGCCGAGCGGACCCTTCCACCAGAGCGGTGGATGGATCGAAGTGATTGCGGGAGTGATGTTTAGCGGAAAGAGCGAGGAGCTGATCCGCCGCGTTCGACGCGCGATGATCGGCCGGAAGCGGGTGCAGGTTTTCAAGTCGCACCTCGACGCCCGATACGCTGGCATCTACTCCGTCTCGAGTCACGACGGCCGCACCGTCGAGGCCATCCCCGCCGACTCGGCCGCCCAGATCGCCCAGCAGATCGACCCGATGGCAAACGTCATCGCGATCGACGAGGCGCAGTTCATGGATCGCGGGATCATCCCGCTCGTGACTTCACTGGCGAGTCGGGGCCGACGTGTCATCGTCGCCGGCACCGACACCGACTTTCGCGGCGAGCCCTTTGGCGCGATGCCCGAGCTGATGGCGATCGCCGAAGTCGTCGACAAGCTCCACGCGATCTGCGTCCTGTGCGGAGGCCCTGCCAGCCGGAATCAACGGCTGATTGAGGGTAAACCCGCACCCTACAATTCCCCCCAGATAATGGTCGGCGGTACGGAGTCTTACGAAGCGCGGTGCAGAATGTGCCATACGGTACCGACCAGCGACGCTGCCCAGGTCCGTCTCCTTTAGGAGAAGCTCAGCAGTAGCGTCCAACACAAGCAGTAGTTTATGCGTGACAGTTGTACGGGACCGTCCTATCTTGCCCTTACAGCCGTCCCGCAACCACCTCAATCCATTGAGAGATGATCCGCATCGGACTTACTGGAAATATTGCCAGCGGAAAGTCAGAAGTTGCGAAGATGCTCGCCAAGCGCGGCGCAACCGTCATCGACGCCGACGTGCTGGCTCGCGAAGCAGTCGAGCACGACAGCCAGGCGCTCAGAGACATTGTAAAGCGCTGGGGACCTGACGTCCTGCAGAAGGATGGACACCTCGACCGCGCCGCTCTCCGGCATATCGTGTTTGCCGATCAGACCGAGCTCGACGCGCTGAACCGAATCGTCCACCCGGGCGTCACGCGACTTCGCGACCGCGAGATCGCCGAGGCCAGAGAGAGGGGCGACCCGCTGGTGATCTGTGTCATACCTCTGCTGTTCGAGCGGAACCTTGTCGAGGAGTTCGACGGGATAGTGCTCGTCGACGCGCCCCGGCCGCTCAGACTCGAGCGTCTCGTTGCGACGCGAGGCCTGGAGGAGACCGACGCGATGAACATGATCGCCTCGCAGATGCCGGCCGAGCTCAAGCGCGCTCGCGCGGACTACGTGATCGAAAACACGGGCAGCCTCCAGGAACTCGAGCGCGATGTGAATGCGCTATGGAGCTTCCTTCAGCGAAATGCTGTCGAGTCGGAAAGCGCAGTAGCGGTTTCTTGACTCTGTTTTAACGCGCCGATAGACTTCGCGCCCGGCCTCCCACCTGGCCGGCGATCGATTTTACGCATCACAGCGGAGCAGAAGTGGCGAACATTCCCGGCGATCTCCTCTACACCGAAGAGCACGAGTACGTCCGCAAAGGAAAGGGCGCCGGCGATCCGGTTGAGATAGGAATCACCGACTACGCCCAGGGCGAGCTCGGCGACATCGTCTACATCGAGCTCCCGAAGGTCGGGGCCAAGTTCGGGAAGCACGACGTCTTCGGAACCATCGAGGCGGTGAAAGCGGTCTCGGAGCTCTTCTCTCCCATCGCCGGAGAGATCGTTGCCATCAACGATCGTCTCGACAAGGAGCCGGCGCTTGTGAACAGCGATCCTTACGGCGCGGGGTGGATGATTCGGATCAAGCCGAGCGATGCGTCAGAGCTCGACGCTCTGATCAAAGCTGACGGCTACGCCAAGCACATCGGCGCCTAACGGGGCCTCTCTCTCCTTTCCGTCCACGACAGTCGAAGCAGGCTGATCCAGAAAAGGGCGGCGAGCACGATGTTCAGCGCCCAGTAAGCCGACCGATTTGGGAAACCGTCGAGCGCGCCTACGATACTGACGAAGATCAGCAGCAGCGCCGCGATAATCACAACGGCCATCAGACCCTTCGACGCACCGAACCGTGCGGCACCGCTCGCACCCTTTGCGTTCGAGACGGCGAACGGAATCGCCGGTAAGATCACCACCGCCGCAAAGATTATCC
>Ga0070682_100001137_pt1 | contig 15163 bp, 7 predicted proteins | sample KBSC63LmetaG_FD_64668 | JGI IMG/M metagenome (GOLD analysis project Ga0070682, IMG submission 64668) | Corn rhizosphere microbial communities from Kellogg Biological Station, Michigan, USA - KBS C6-3L metaG | ecosystem: Host-associated > Plants > Roots > Rhizosphere | place: USA: Michigan... | reverse complement strand
CTGGCTCGTGGGCGGCCTCGGCACGCTCACGGTGTTCAACACCGAAGGCGTGCGCGAGGTCCACCGCGCCCCGAACCCGGACCTCACGTTCACCCACGCGAGCGGCCGCACCGACGACCTGCTCGCCGCCGTCGCCGAGCGACCGGGCGGACCGCCACTGCTCTTTGCGATGGCCGCGCGGCGCTGGGTGCGCCCGCTCCAACTCGACGGCGTGTCCTACGTCGCCTCGCTGCTGCGCCTCGAAGACGCGCGCTGGCTCGTGTGCGGCCGCCTCGCCCAGGGTGGCGGTTTCGCTGCCGTGTACACGCCCTTGCAGTGGGAGTTCGAGTACCTGCCCACGCCCCGCACCCGCTCCTTCGTGGGCGGCGCGAGCGAACCGGAGCGAAGCCTGGGCCTGCTCGTGGGCAGCCACGGCGTCGCCGTCCGTGTCGAAGGGAAAACGCCGACCAGCTCGATCGCTGAAGGCGAGCCCGATCTGACCGCGGCCGCGATGGACGTGCTCGATCGCGAATGGGTGGCAAGCCTCGGGCGCCTGTGGGTTCGCGACCCGGAGCGCGACACGACGTGGCGCGCCGTCTGGAGCGACTCTTCGTGGACCGCGCCGCTCATCAGCATCATGGCCGACGCCGGCATGGTGGTCGCCCTCAGCGCCGACGGCGGCATCGTCGAAGGCCGCGCCGGCTGGCAGCGCAAGCACAAGTAGCGTTTCGTCCTGCGCGGGGATGGTGCGAAATGTCGCGGGGCATCCATGCCTCGCTCGATCGCGTCGATCGCAAAGAGCTCGAAATGATCGAGCAACACGAGATCCGGCAAGGTCCTCGAATGCCGCTGACTCCCCGTCACCCACGTAAGATAGTCGGGGTCTCGCTCGCACCCTGCGGCGCGAGCCGAAAAGAAGCCTACGGCGCGCGCCTTGCGGAGCGTCCGAATATGGTTAGGTTGAGAGGTGTGAAGTGTCTGCTCGCTCCCCTGTTGCTGGCCGGTCTGCTCGGCGCCGCAACGGGATGCGGCAGCGGCGCCACGCCCGAGCCCGCGCTGCCCTCGCGCGAAGCAACGCAGACGCGCGTCCCTCCCCGCCGTCACGAGCGGCCCTTGCCGCGGCTGATCGCTCCGCCGCCCGCCTATGGCAATCGGGTCGTGATGGCGTGCGCGGACTAGGTTGGGTTTTCGGTTCGTCGCGACGGGCCTTTGCCCCGCGAGCTACCTGACGATGAGCGTCGTTCCGGCCCACGACACGCCGCCGCGGTTGTCGTGCACGGCCGCCCAGACCGAGACCGCACCCTTCTTGCTCGGCGCGTAGAAGTTGGTTCCGTAACCCGAGTTCCAACCCGCGGTCGCGTCGTTCAAGAGCTTGGTGGCCGAGCCCATGGCGCCGCGGCTCGAGTAGTAGTCGATCCACATCTGCTCGCCGTAGCTGTGCCCGTAGTTCTCGTTGGTGATCTGGTCGGGCTCGCTGTTGAGCGCGCGATCCATCGAGGGATGCACGTCGTAGCCGGGACATTCGATGGGGTCGCCGTCGTCGGCGCAGGCGGGGACGCAGTACTTCGGGTACGCGGTGCAGTACGCCGCGACCGCTTCGGCATCGGTGTCGTCCACGAGCGGCGGCCGGTTGTGGCAGGGGCCGGCGTTGCCCGGCTCGCCCGTGTCGTCGCAGCTCCCGAGGCAGGCGTCGCCGTCGCACACGATGGCGGGATTGTTTTCGTAGAGGCCCTGCACGACGAAGCCGCCGATGACCGGGTTCGTGTTGCGGTAATCACGCTCGGCCTCGAAGACGTAAACCGCCGAGAAGCCGGCCACGAAATCATCCGCGCCGAGCGGCGTCGTGAAGCTCGTGTCGCTCGCTGCGTAGCAACCCGCCGGAAAGCTGGGATCCGTCGAGGGCCCGAGCTTGCCCGCGCATGCCGCGAAGAACACATAGATGACGGCGTAGGGGGGCTGCTTGGGATCCTGATTCGGATGCAGGAGATCGTCGCGATCCGGCACCTGGATCTGGAAGGTCGCGCCCTTGCCCGTGACGAGGTCGTCGCTCGGATCGTCGTTCGTGGATTGGATCTGCAGGGCTTGGCCGCACGCCGCGTACGAATCGTACGGCGGGTTGATGCAGGGCCCGAACCAGCCAATCTCGAGCGCACGCTTGGCCGGATCGGCCGGATCGACCTGCGGTGAGCCGTCGTGCCACAGCATCGTGAACGACACCGTCTCGCCGCGTTGGGCGTACGGCTTGTCCTTCTGCACGCCGAGGATCCTGAGCGACTTCACCTCCGTCGGAGGATCGAATTCGGCGCCGCAGCCGAGCAAGGCCCCAGCGGACAGGAGGAGCGGGAGGAGGGTGCGGGCGAGAGGGTGCGTTTCGGCCATCGCTACATCTCCACGCGGAAGCCGAGGCTCGGGATGATGGGCACGCCGGTTTGGTAGCCCGACTTGCTGAAGTTGTAGTTGTAGATGAAGCCTTCGACGCTCGGGTGATTGTAGGCGTTCTGAACGTCGAGGTAGAGGCTCAGCTTCGCCCGCTTGAGCTGCCAGGTCTTGTCGATGCGAAGGTCGAGCTGGTGGCGCAACGGCAGCCGGCGGCTGAACGGTTTGCCGTCGCGCTTGGCGTAGGTGCCGGCGTCGGCGGCGTACAGCGCGGGCAACGCGGGCGGCGGCACGACGGGCGTATCGAGCGGGCCCGAGACGAACGTGAAGCGGGCGCCGAACTCCCAGCCGCGACCGAGCCGGTAGCTTCCGAGCACCGTGAGGTTGTGGGTCTGGTCGAACTGGAAGAGGTACTCGGGCAGCGCGGGGCCGTCGCGGCGAATGCTGCGCGACAGCGTGTAGGCGAGCCAACCGAAGAAGTGCTCGTCGGGCTTGTACTTGAGCAGCGTTTCCGCGCCGATCACGTAGCCCGAGCCGTCGTTGTTGTAGGAGTACGTGCCCTGCGCGTTCGCGCCGCGCGCGACCTGCTGTGTGAGGTACTTGTAGAAGCCCTCGACGCTCAGATCGACTTGCTTCGTGAGCGCTTGCTCGACTCCGAGCGCGTAGTGGGCCGCCTTGTTCGAGTAGAGGTTCGGCGTGCCGAACACCTCGTCCGTTTCCTGGAACTGCGGCGGCTGGTAGTAGACGCCGGCGCCGCCTTTGAGCACCGTCTTGCGGCGATTCGGGTGATCGGCGTCGGCGGGTTTGACGATCTCGTAACGGGCGTTGACGCGCGGGGCGACGTCGCCGTGACCGGTGTCGCGCGAGTAATCGACGCGAACGCCGGGGACGACGTGCAAGCGGTCGATGGCGTCGAACTCGAGGTCGGCGTACCAGGCCGGCCGGAAGCCGAACCCCTTGTTGTGGACCTCACGCGGGGGGCGCGCGGCGTAGGGACCCGGGTCGGGCTCGCCCGGGCGCGGCGGATCGGGCGCGCGCACCTGCACGTCGAACGGCGCCATCTGGAAGTCGAGCCCCGCGTTGACCTTCACTCCCGGAACGAGCTTGTACCCGAGCTCGTAGCGCGCGCTGATCGGGATGACCTGGATGTCGAAGCGGAAGTTGCCGATGTTGAAATCGATGGAGTCTTTGCCGGCGGAGAGGTTCGCCTGCACGGTGGCGCGCGAGTTGAGCTCGCGCTCGAAGAGGATCTGACCGCGGTAGAAGGCCGTCCCGAAACGCAGGCTGCCGCCGAGCGCCGGATCCTGGACGAACGGGTCGTTGATGATGATCTTCGCGCGATCGTCCGAGCCGTAGAAGCGGATCGCGGTGCGCTCTTTCGCCGTGCGGTGCTCGGCGATGAACTGGTAGTCGTAGTAGACGGGCGCGGTCGTCACGGTGGAGCCGCCCGCCTCGAGCGCGGGTCCGAGCCAGCCGTCGATCACGGATTTCCTGGCGCCGGCCACGAAGGACCAATCCTTCATCGGCAGCGGGCCTTGCAGCATCAGGCGCGCGTCGATGAAATCCGCCTGGACGAGCCCGTGCACGCAGCGCTTCTTCGACGTGGTGTCGACGCTGCCGTCGTCCTTGAAGCAGCGTGTCTCGGGCGTGCGGAGCGCGATGTCGACCACGCCGCCGCTCACCCGGCCGTAGCGCACGCCGAAGTTGCCGGGGTAGAAATCGATCTGGTCGAGGAGGTCCGTGGGAACGACGCTCGTGAGACCGAGGAAGTGGTACGTGAGCGGGATCTCGCTGCCGTCGACGAAGGTCGCGGTGTCTTGCGGGGCCGAGCCGCGAACGATGAGCAAGCCCGAGCCGCCGGGGGCGCGCGCGACACCGGGCAAGCTCTGCAGCGAGCGAAGCGCGTCGCCGCCGGTGCCGGGAATGCGGTTGATCTCGCGCCGTTCGACCGTGCGGCGCGTCACCTCGCGCGCGGGGCGCTCGCCGTGCACCACGACCTCGAGCTCGGTGGAGAGCGCGTTCAGGCGCAGCGTCACCTGCGTCTCCTCGCCCACCCCCACTTGCTCCGTCGAATCGACGGGCTCGAAGCCCTCGAGTGCGATGCGCACGCGGTAGCTGCCGGGCGGAAGGTTCTCGACGTGCCAAACGCCGTCGGCGTCGGTCGTGACCTGCTGCTCCTTGCCGTCGGCCCCGACGACGACGACCACGGCGCCGACGACAGGCGCGTCCGTCTCCGCGAGGCGCAGCTTGCCGCTCAAGACGCCGCTCGTGGGCGGTGGTGGCGGGGGGGCCTCGACCGTCTTCAGCTTGAATTGGTATTCGAACCGCCATTTGACGACGAACGGTTTGCCGTCGCGCGTCGCGGGTGTGAACTTGAACTTGAGCGCGGCGGCGCGGATCGCCTCGTCGAAGCCGTGCCCGACCGGCTCCGGGATCTCGGCGTTCGTGACGTTGCCTTCGCGATCGATCGTGAGCTTCAGCACGACGCTGGCTTCGAGCCCCTGCTCGAGCGCTTGCTTCGGGTACTCGGGCTCGACGAAGCCGGTGAGCACGGGCTCCTTGAGGACCGGCGCCTTCGCCGGCTCCTCCTCCTTGATGACCGCGCCGGACGAGCCGTGGGGAGTCGCCTGGGCGAAGACCGGGAGCGCGGGCGTGAGCCCGAGGGCGAGCCCCGCCGCGCGCAGACAAGCAGCCACGCCCTTCGTCCTCCGTCGTGACGTCACTCGCGGCTCTCCTACCATGCGCCTTTCGCGTCTAGTGCCGCCTCCGCGGATCCACAAGGGGGCTCTCGGGCAATCGGAAGCGGCCCTGGGGCCCGGCGGGCGAACGACGCTCGACCCGGCCGGCCGCGATATGGTGCTTCGAGTGAAAATCGCGACCTGGAACGTTAACGGCATCCGCGCGCGCGTCGACATCGTCGCGGAGTGGATCGCCAGGAAAGGACCGGACGTCCTCTGCATGCAGGAGACCAAGGTCGTGGACGACGACTTCCCGTTCGAGGAGCTCACGCGCCTCGGGTATGTCGTCAAGGTGTCCGGACAGGCGGGCTACAACGGTGTCGCGATTGCCTCGCGCCTGCCGGTGAGCGACGTGAGCACGGGGCTCTACGACGACCCGCCCGAGGCGGAGCGGCGCGTGATCAGCGCGACGGTGGGCGGCGTTCGCGTGGTGAACGTGTACGTGCCGAACGGCAAGAGCGTCGAGCTGCCGAGCTTCCCGGAGAAGCTTCGCTGGCTCGAGCGGCTCAGGGTCACGCTCGACACGCGCGAGGATCCCACGCGCGACCTGTTCCTGTGTGGGGACTTCAACGTCGCGCGCGAGGAGCGCGACGTGTACGACCCGGTACGGATGCGCGGACGGTTGCATTTCCACCCGGACGAACATCGCGCGCTCGCGCGCGTCCTCGACTTCGGGCTGACCGACGCCTACCGCGCCCTGAACGAGGAAGGCGGCCGTTACAGCTGGTGGGACTACCGCGGCGGAGATTTCCGCAACAATCGTGGGCTCCGCATCGACTACGCGTTCGTGACGCGTTCGCTCGGTGCACGCCTCCGCGCCGCGGAGATCGACGTGGAGCCGCGCCGGCTACCGAAGCCCTCGGATCACACGCCCGTGTTGGTCGAGTTCGGCTGAGCGCGCGAAAGACCCGAGGCGCGTCCCGGCCACGCGAGCTCTCCCGTCGCGAGGCGCCGCGCGGTGGCGAGCTCGATACGACCGCGCTCGAGCCAGCTCTCGAGCCCCGGCTCGACCGCGAGCGCGGCCCTTAGCTCGAAGTACGCGGGCAGGTACACGAGCTCGCGACCGAGCCCGCCTCCGCGATGCGCGCGCAAGGTGAGCTCCGCCGCCTGCTCGAGCGGCGCGCCGAGCGACACGAGCTCGCGAAGCGTTTCCGTCGGCGCGGCGCCAGCGCGCACGCCCAGAGCCGAAACGTGGCGGAGCGCGAGCGCCCGGCGCCGCTCGGCGTCGAACAGGCCTGAACGCTCCTCGATCAAGAGCGCGCGCCCCTCCTCCGCGTCGGCCGCGCCGCGCGTGCCCACGGAGAAGAGCCCCCACGGCGCGTGCTTTGCGCGCGCCCGCGGCAGCGCATGGGCCAAAAGCTCGTGCAGCGCGACACGCTCCCCCGCGGGGGCCGACAACGCCACGCCGGGCCGAACGCACACGAGGCCGTGACCCGTCGCCGCCGTCGCCATCTGATCGCGACGCACGTCGACGCGGATCGACAAGCCGAGCGCGCGAGCGCGAGCGCCGAGCTGCACGACGAGGCTCTTCGGATCGCCGTAGTCGTCGCTCCGGTGCAGCGACGCGGGCGCGACGCGCGGCTCCGCGAGTGCCTGCGCGACGAACCCAGCGCACGCCCGAGCGTGCACGGGACGTGGCGCGGGAAAGCGCTCGGCGGCGAGCGCACCGAGCGCGGGAGTGCCGAGCGCCTCCACGAGACGTGCCTCGAGCTCGAGCTCCCTGGCGCGGTCCGCGTAGAGCTCCCCGAGCGGCCCGAGCTGCTCGCTGCCGGACGCGAGGCGAGCCAAGGTGTGGCGCGTCGAGGTCAGATCCGTGGGGGTGCCCCGCGCGTCACCGAGCTCGACGCGCTGCCCGTGTGAAAATTCGCGCACCATCCGTGCAATCGCGAGCGCCACGTCCGGGGGTGCGGCACGTCCGACCAGGCGCACGTCGTGCTCGATACGCGCGAGCGCGCGCGCCGCTTCCTCGAGCACGTGGGGTTCTCTCGGGAGGGTGGGCACCTCCCCGTAAGATAGCCGCCTGGCCCCCAATAATCTCGCTGAAACTCGACCAAGAAGTGTGAGATTCTGACGCTTACGTCGTGGAGGCAGAACGAGACCGAGCAGCACGGCGAACCGCGGCGGGCGTCATCGATGCCGGCCGCGTCGAAGCAGAACCCACGCGGATCGGGCCTTACGAGATCCTCGGACCGCTCGGCGAAGGTGGCGTGGGCGTCGTGTATCGCGCGCGGCACACGAGCTCGGGCGCCGTCGTCGCGCTGAAAACGGTTCGCTTGCAGGCCGTACCTCACCTCTCGAGCGTGCGTCGTGAGGTTCTGGCTCTGCATCGACTGCGCCATCCGGGCATCGTCTCCTTCTTGGACGGTGGCGTGCACGAGGGCCGGCCTTGGTACGCGATGGAGCTGCTCGACGGTTGCACGCTCCTGCAAACCATCGGCGGCAGCCAGGCCGACTACTCGACGATCCCGTCCGTAGGATTCGGTCCGCATTCCGAGCGCCGGAGCGCGCGACCCAAGCCCCTGCAGCGCCCGGCTGCGGGCGGTCGCCTGGACGAGCTGCTCACGCTGTTTCGTTTGCTGTGCGCGCCGCTCGCCTACTTGCACGGCGAGGGCATCGTGCATCGTGACATCAAGCCGTCGAACGTGTTCATCCGGCCCGACGGCACGCCCGTCCTGATGGACTTCGGTTTGGTCGGTCGCTGGCGGGGCGCGCTCGCGCGCGAGGTCCTCGAAGACACCCAGACCTTCGGCGGCACCTTGGTCTACATGGCGCCGGAGCAAATCAAAGGGGAGATCGGCGACGCGCGCAGCGATCTCTACGCGCTCGGCTGCACCATGTACGAGGCCGTGACGGGCATGCTGCCGTTCGAGGACTTCGACACGAGCGCCGCGACAGGCACGCGAGCCGTGGGCCCCGTGCCTCCCTCCGAGGTCGTCGCGGGCATTCCGAGCGAGCTCGACGCGCTGATCCTGCAGCTCCTCGCCAAGGACCCGCGCGATCGCATCGGCCACGCGGACGACGTCGCCCAAGCCCTCGCGGCGCTCGGCGCACGCGACTGGCCGAGCGAGGCGCTGCCGCGCGGCCGTGCCTACCTCTACCAGCCGCGCCTCGTAGGACGCGACGAAGCGTTGCGCACGATGCTCGAGGGCATCGACTCTTCGCGCAAGCTCGGCGGCCTGCTGCTGGTCGGCGGTGAGAGTGGCATCGGAAAGACGTCGCTTTCGGCCGAGGCCGCGCGCCTCGCTTACCAGCGCGAGTACGAGGTGGTCACGAGCGAATGCCCCGCGGGTGAGCCGGGTCGCACCGAGCGCAGCGCTCCCCTGTCCGCGTTTCGCCCGCTCCTCCGGCACATCGTCGAGCATTGCCTGGTGGGAGGTCCGAAAGTCACCGATCGCGTCGTGGGACCGTGGCACCGCCTGCTCGCCAGCATCGAGCCCGCCTTTTCGCAGCTCGAGCCCACGGGCGAGTCGGTGGACCCAGCCGGCCTCCCCGTGCAAGCGGCGCTCGAACGCCTGCTCGGCGCGCTCACCGAGACGATCGTCGCGTTCGCGGGCGAGAGCATGGCGCTGCTGCTCGTCGTCGACGACCTGCACTGGGCGGATGGGCTCTCGCTCGCGCTCCTCGCGCGCCTCGGCGCCGCGGAGGCCGAGCACGCGGCAGGGCGCTTGGTCCTCGTCGGCACGTACCGCACGGAAGAGGCAGGCGCGTGGCTGCTCTCGTTGCTCGAGCTGCCGCGCACGCTGCACATCGAGCTCGATCGGCTGGGCCCGCGCGACGTGGGCAAGATGGTGGCGGACATGCTCGGCGTCACGGAGCCGCCGGCGGATCTCGCGCGTTTCGTCGCCGAGGAGTCGGAAGGCAACCCCTTCTTCGTCGGCGAGTACCTGCGAACGGCGCTCGACGCCGGGCTCCTGTACCGCGACGCCGAAGGCCGCTGGCACAAAGACGAGAGGAGCCCGAAGGCGTCGCTCGCGCTGCCCCACACGGTACGCGCACTGGTCGAGCGACGCCTGGACGTGCTTTCGACCGGTGCGCGCCGGCTCGTGGAGGTGGCCGCCGTGATCGGCGTCGACATCGAGCCGGAGCTGCTCCTTTCCATCGGAGTGCAGCGAGCCCTCGTCGGCGCGCCGAGCGAACGGGATCTCCTCACGCATTTGGGCGACCTGAGCGCGCGCCACGTCTTGGTCGAGACCACGCGCGAGACGCTCGCTTTCACGCACGACACGCTGCGCCGCGTTGCGTACGACGGGATCGCCGCGGACGAGCGGCGAGCCTTGCACGGCGTGATCGCCGAAGCGCTCGAGCAGCGGTGCCTCCGCGACGGGCGACCCGAGCTCGCGCCGAGCCTCGCTCACCACTACGAGCAGGCCGGCGACGGCGCACGCGCTCTCGAGTACCTCGAACGGGCGGGCCTCTACGCGCTCGCGCACTCCGCGGGGAAGGAGGCGGCGGGGTTCTTCCGCGAGGCGCTGCGGCTCGACACCGAAGCGGGCCTCGGCGCGTCGGCACCCCGGCGCGCGCGCTGGGAGGGCCACGCCGGCAGTGCGCTCCAAGCCGTGGGCGATCTCGAAGCCGGTCGGCGGCACCTCGAGCAAGCGGCCGCGCTCTTCGGGGTCAAGAAGGCGCGCTCCACGGCGGGCCTCGTGTCGCAGGTCCTCGGACAGATGCTCACGCAGCTCTCGCATCGGATCCGGCCGCCCGCGGCACCCCCCGAAACGAAGGGCCTCGACCTCATCGATGCAGCCCGCGCCTACGACCACCTGCTCCAAATTCACTACTACGAAGCCGAGCCCTTGCCCCTCGTTCACGCCACGCTCCGAACGCTGAACCTCGCCGAGCGTGCCGGACCGTCACCCGAGCTCGCGAGCGCGTACGCGAACACGTTCGCAGGGCTCGCGCTGAGCCCGCAGATGCGACGCTTCGCGCCGGAGTACCTGCGTCGCGCCGAGGCGACGCTCGAGCAAGCGCCGGATCCCGCGGTCGAGTCCTACCTCTTGTTGCTCAAGGGGCTCGACCTCGCGAACCAGGGCCTCTGGCGCCAGGGAGAGCCGGTGATTCGCGACGCCATCGCGATCGCGGAGCGCCTCGGCTACCGGCGGCGCTGGGAGGAGGCCGTGAGCATCCTCGCCTACAATCACGGCATGCGCGGGCTCACCCGCGAGGCGCTGATCGAGGCGGAGAGCGTCTACCGCTCGTCGTTGCGCGGCGACCCGCAGACGCGCTGCTGGAGTCTGATCGAGCGAGCGCGCTCGAAGCTCGCGCTCACGCGAGTCGACGAGGCGTGCCGCGATCTCGACGCGGCCGCCGCGCTCGCCGAGGGCCTCGGACGCGACGAGCGCTTGTGGGTCGCGGGCATCCAGACGTTGGCCGAGCTCGAGTCGGGCGACGTCGAGCGTGCGATGCTGCTCGCCGACCGCACGCTTTTCGCGATCGGACGGCGGATCCCACTCGTGAGCGCGGCCGGCGCGGGCTACGCGGCGCTCGCCGAAGCGTGCCTCAAGCTCGCCGAGCAAGCCGAGCCGAGCGCGCGTGCCGAGCGCCGCGCCGTTGCTGCCGCAGCGTGCAAAGCCCTGCGCCGCTTGGCGACGACATTTCCGTTGATGGGAGCCCAGGCCGATTTCGCCGAAGCCGAGCTCGCGCGCCTGCTCGGCAAGGCCGCGCGAGCTCGTGTCGCCTTCGCGCGCGCCGTCGAAAGCGCCGAGCGCGCCGATCTCGCGCCGCTCGCCGAGCGAGCGCGCGCCCAGGCGCTGCTCGTCGCGCCGTGAGACGTCCGACGGCGTCTGGCAACCGGTGAGGCGAAGCAACCTCAAAAAACGCGAAGCGATTTTTTCGAGATGAGCCCGATGCGTTCTACTCGCACGGTGATTTTTTTCGGCAGCGCAATCGGGCGGCGCCACGCTGCGCAGGCGCGCGCTCGGCGTTGACGGGATCTGCCAAAGAAGTCACTGTTATCGGGTATGCAGCCTTTGCCTAGCCGCTTGCGAAGCAGCGCCCTCCTCTCCAGCCTCGTCGCCATCACCGTCGCGGGTAGCGCGTGCTCGGAAGCACCGAACGGCACCGTGACGAACGGCAACGACGGCGGCACGAGTGGGTCGACCAGCGGCTCGAGTGGATCGACGGCTGCGAAGGGCGGCACTGGAACCGGTGCCACAGGCGGCACCGGAACGAGCGCGACCGGCGGCACGAGCGGCAGCGCCACGGGCGGCACCGGGACGAGCGCGACCGGCGGCACCGGCGCGGGCGGCAGCGGCGGCACCGGCACGAGCGCGACCGGCGGCACGGGCCTCACGAGCGGCGCGACGGGCGGCTCGAGTGGCGACGCCGGCACGGGCGGCACGGGCGGCGTTCCACCGATGGACGACGCGAGCTGTGCCGACTTCCCCGACCAGAATCTGCGCGCCTCTTACATCCAGGAAAATCATCCGGACGAGACGTCGCGCTTCGGCAACATGGTCTTGGCGGACAAGATCGCGATGCTGAGCGGTACGACGACCGCCGCGTGCAACTGGCAGTGCTTCGACGCATTCGGGGTAGCGAGCGCCAACATCCCCGACTTCAAGATGCGCGACGGACCACGTGGCATCCGCGGCAACGCCGCCCCCTACGACAACAGCACCAAGACGACCGCTTTCGCCGTGGCGGAGGCGCGCGCCGCGAGCTTCGATCTCGCGCTCGAATACCGCGTCGGTCAAGCCATGGCGGAGGAGATGCGCGGGCTGCGCCGCGACGTTTTGCTCGCCCCGACCGTCAACACGCTCCGCCACCCCCGCTGGGCCCGCGCGCAAGAGACGTACGGCGAAGATCCGGTGCTCGTCGGCGAGATGGGCGCTGCCTACGTGAAGGGCATGCAAGACGGCCCGCAAGGCGTGCCCGCCTGCCCGAAGCACTTCGTCGGCAACGACACCGACGAAAACCGCGGCGGCGGCAACGAGACGCGCATCGTCAACGTGAAGTACCCCGACGAGCAGACGCTGCGCGAAAACTACACGCGCCCGTTCGAGATCATCGTCGAGAAGTCCGACCCGGCGTGCATCATGGCCGCCTACAACAAGGTCGACGGCGAGCTCAGCACCCAGAACAAACACCTCCTCGTCGACATCCTGCGCACCGATTGGGGCTGGAAGGGCTTCACCGTTTCGGACTGGTGGGCGACGGGGAGCGGCCCTGCGAGCCCCGCCGACGGACCCACCATCCTCTCGAACGGGCTCGATTGCGAGATGCCGACCAACGACGCGTTCGCCGGTCTCGGCTCCGCTCAGGCGGCAGCCGTCGACGTGGCTGCCAAGCGCATCCTCGACGTCCGCGCGAGCTTCGGCCAGCTCACCTCGGCTTACATCACGGAGCACGGTCAGCCCGCGGATACGAGCTCGATCGCCACTCACAACGATCTCGCGCGCGAGACAGCAGAGGAAGGCGCCGTACTCCTGAAAAACGACGGCATCTTGCCGCTCGGCAAGCAGGTCGGAACCCTCGGCACGGCGACGCTCACGAGCATCATCGTGCTCGGCCCCGACGCCAACGTGCCGATCGCCAACACCGACAGCGGCGCGCACGGCCTCGGCGACCGCGGCAGCAGCAACAACCTACCGCCCCACGCGGTCTCCTACACGCAAGGTCTGCAAGACCTCGCGCCGCCCGGCGTGACCGTCACGTCGAGCGGGAACGCAGCGGACGCAGCCGGCAAAGACATCGTCATCATCCCCGTGACGATGGCGCACGAGGACGAAGGCGAGGCCTACAGCAACGGCGGCGATCGCGACGACATGACGTTGAGCGGCAATCACCCCGCGCACTGGTCGCCCAAACCCGCGGCGTTCATCAATCAGGTCGTGGCCGTGAACCCGAACGTCATCGTGCTGCTCGCCGTGGGCAGCGCCGTGATCGATTCGAGCGGCGGCGACGCCTGGATGGACAAGGCCCGCGCGATCGTGCAGCCCTTTTATCCCGGTCAGGAAGGCGGAACGGCCGTGGCGAAGCTCCTTTACGGCGCCATCAACTTCTCCGGCAAGCTGCCCTTCACGGTCGGCACGAGCGAAGATCAATACCCGGCGTTCGGCAACAGCGGGACGGAGCTCACGGTCGAGTACCTGCACGGCTATCGCCGCTTCGAGGCCAACGCTTCGGTACCGAAGTGGTGGTTCGGCTTCGGCATGAGCTACACGACGTACGAGTATTCGGCGCCCGAGATCCTGTGCGGGGCCGTGAGCACGAACGGTCGCGTCAACGCCCAGGTGACGGTGAAGAACACCGGCATGATGGCCGGCGACGAGGTCGTTCAGGCCTACGTGAGCTTCCCGGACAATGGCAAAAAACACCCGCCGAAGGAGCTCAAGACCTTCACGCGCGTGCACCTCGAGCCCGGCCAATCAGCGACCGTTCCGATTTACATTCCTGCTCGCGACCTCAGGTACTGGGGCGCCACGGATTGGGATTTCGACCTCGGGACCTACAAGCTGTGGGTCGGTCCGAGCGCAGACCCGGCCGCGCTGAAATCGGCTGATTTCACGCTGAACTAGCAGCGCTCTGCGCTAGAGTCGCCGGAAGCATCACGCGCCGTCGAGGTCTTCGTGAAACGATCCCCGCAGCATTCATCCGTCCTTTTTTCGTTCTTCCTCGCCGCCGGCGTCCTCGCGTCACGCACGAGCTTCGCCGCCGACGACAAGCCCAAGGACGACAAGGGCACCGAAGCAAAGCCCGCCGACGACAAGCCCAAGGACGAGCCAGCGAAGGACGCGAAGGCGGGCAACGAAAAGCCTGCCGAGCCCGCGAGCGACCCCGCGGCGCCCGCATCCGACGCAGCGGCTTCGACCAGCGCGACGGCCTCCGTCGACACGAGCGCCGGCGCCACGACGGATCTCACCGCAGGCGCCACGGCCGACGTCCAGTCGCCGTCGATCGACCATCCCGTCTTCCGCGCGCCCGGGGCCAAGCGCTGCAGCGCAACGCCGCTCCGCCAGGGCGACCACCCCGAATACGTCGATCGCAGCTGCTACGAGACGCGCTTCGGCAACGAGAACATCTTCTTGTACGGCGGGCTCGAGCTCGACGTGGGTTACGCAAAGTACACCTACAAAGATGCCCCTCTGCAGCCGTACGAAGACTTCACGGACATGCGTGGTCGCTTCGTGGTCGGGCCGATGCTCCACCACGAGTTCGGCGACAGCGGGTTCTGGGTCGGCGCCACCGGGCAGATGGTCGCCTGGGCGCGCGATCGCGCCGGCAATCAATATCAGATCAACGTCGACGACGTGTACGGCCAGGTCGGCGGACGGCTCGGCTCAGGTCAGTGGGATTTCCAGGTCGGCCGCTTCATGACCTGGCGCGTGTATCACAAGGGCCTCGGCTACGACCTGTACACGCTCGAGGACAACGGCGCGAACCTGGGTGGTGGGGGGAGCGTCGCGGCCGGCACCGCCCAGTATGCCGTTCACACCTACGAGGTGAACTACATCTACTACCGGCAAGGGAACCTGCCCTACGGCAACGAAGAGATCGCCGGCAAGATGGCGCTCCACTACTACCCGGCGCCCTTCCTCGGCTTCGAGCTCACGGGCGTGTACGGGCAGGCGGGCGGCGGGAAGAAGAACTCGCTCGGCGGGCGTCTCGCGGCGGATTTCCACAAGAACCTCGGCCCGGTCGGTCTGCGCGCGTCCGTGGGCGCCGAGGATCGCTGGGAAACGCTCGCCCAACCGAAGTTCAACGACATCAGCACCGACCCCGCCGCGCCGAACATCAAGGAGTGCCCTGACTGCGACATGCGGGACAACAAGGGTGTCGGCGGCAGCGGCATCGTCACCTTCAGCATCGTCGAGGTCGGCGGCGGCCTGGCGAAGGGGTGGGACCTCGCCCACAAGGTCTCGTCGGCGAGCGTGGGGGCGGATCGCGATCTCGCAAACTCAGGGGTGCGCACGAGCTACGGCGGCTACCTGCAGCTCGATCCGGGCAAGCTGCTGTTCAAACGCTCGCTGATCATCGGTGCCGGCCTGCAGCACACCGAGCTCGTGATGAAGACCGACAACTATCAGACGCACATGCAGGGGGCGGCGTACATCGCCTTCCCGCTCGGCTTC
>Ga0070682_100001135_pt1 | contig 15176 bp, 13 predicted proteins | sample KBSC63LmetaG_FD_64668 | JGI IMG/M metagenome (GOLD analysis project Ga0070682, IMG submission 64668) | Corn rhizosphere microbial communities from Kellogg Biological Station, Michigan, USA - KBS C6-3L metaG | ecosystem: Host-associated > Plants > Roots > Rhizosphere | place: USA: Michigan... | reverse complement strand
GACCATGTTGTCACGGATATCGAGCACACGGGACTTGACGATTTCGCCCTCTTCGATCGAGGCCATCGTCCCGTTGTACATCTCCATCATTGTCTCGAGCTCGTCCTGCGAATAATCGTCGTCGTCGTAGAGCTCGGGCCGCAGGTTGGCAAGCGGACGCAGCTGCGCCTTCTGCAGGTCGCGCTTCTCGCGCGCGGTCAGCGTCGTGCCGGTTGAAGTTTGTGCTGGGTTTGCGGAGTCTATCATGTTGCTGGTTAAAGGGTTGGGTGCGTTCGAATCAAGCCTTTAAGTATAGGCCGTCCAACCCTCTGGGTCAACGTCAGCGGGCTTCCGCTTACTTGAGCCCTTTCGTCAGCAGGAGAATCAGCTCTTCGTCGCTCAGACCTTCGAGTGCTCCCATCGGCAGATCCATTGCGACTTCGCTTCCGTCGTCGCATTGGAAGGCGACAGTCACGGACACCGGTTTCACCCTCCGATCCGGCAGTCCACCCGGGCGGGTGGACTCAAAGGCGGTCCAATCGAGACCTGCTCTATCCGTGAAACGGCGCATCAGGGTCCCTCGGTTGTCGATGCACAACCTGTATAGGAAATTGCGGGCCACGATCACTCAGACCGCTCCTCTGCAAGCGCCACGATCTGTGCAACCTGCTCGGCTTGGGTCAGCGCCGTCGTATCGATGGTGACCGCATCCTCGGCAGGAACGGTCTGCTTTGCATCACGGGCATCGCGTTCCATTATCCGTATAGTCTCATCATCGAGCAGTTGTTCCGAAGTCGGAGTGCCGCGCTGCCGAAGGCGTCTCGCCGCGCGCTCCCTCGAATCGGCGACGAGAAAAATCTTCAGGTCGGCATCGGGAAACACGACGGTCCCCATGTCCCGTCCGTCCACAACGACGTTGGTGGATGCGGCAGCCTCCCGAACGCGACCGTTCACCCATTCGCGCACGTGCGGCATCTGCGCCACCCGCGACACGTTGCGAGTGACTTCGGGACCGCGAATCTCCTCCTCGATTGCGCGTCCGTCGAGGACGGGAAAGAAGGACGTGCGGGCCGCTCGCAACGCGATGGACTTGGCCGCCTCGAGGACGGCCGTCTCGACCCAGTGCGACGGATCGCCGTTCTTCCGGAGGATGGCCGCCGTTGCCGCGCGATAGAGTGAGCCGGAATCGACGTGAAGAAACCCGAGCTTGTCGGCCACCATCTGTGCGGTCGACGACTTGCCCGATGCCGCCGGTCCATCGATCGCGATGACGACCGTGCGGCGACTCACGATACGACGCGCCTCAAGTCCTGCCAGAAACGTGGATACGAGACCGCTACGATCTCCGGGTTCAGGATCGCAATCTTGTTCCCCGAGACGGCGGACAGAATGCCGAATGCCATCGCTATTCGATGATCGCCGCGAGGATCGACGGTCCCCGAAAATCTTTTCGCCGCGGCTGTCGCCAGCCCGCGCACACGAAGGCCGTCAGGCATCTCGTCGGCACCCACACCGACGGCGCGAAGATTCTGTACGACCGCGCTTATGCGATCGCTTTCCTTCACGCGCAACTCGGCGGCCCCGCTGATCTCGAGATCGACACCCGCCGCGGCGGCGACGCAAGCGAGCAGCGGGAGCTCGTCGATGAGTGAAGGAACTTCATTCTCGGTGATGCGGAGATTCTCCAACCCAGCCGGTCGCACGGTCAAGCTCCCGATCTCTTCCCCAGCCGCGCTGATGTGGCTCTCCACGACTATGTTGCCGCCCATTTTTCTGATCGCGTTCAGAAAGCCGATTCGCGTCGGATTGAGACAGACATCCTCCAGCCGGAGCTCGCCCTCCTGAACGAGCGTGGCGGCCGCGACGAAAAAAGCGGCGGACGATGGGTCGGACGGCACCGCTATGTCTATCGCATTGAGCTTTCGCGAAGGCCTCAGGCAAACCTGGTTTCCATCGTTTTCCACATCGACTCCCATCGCCCGAAGCATTATCTCGGTGTGATCCCGTGACTTCCCGCTCTCGGTGACACGAACCTCTACCTGCGAGACCAGCCCGGCGAGAAGGATTGCGCTCTTCACCTGAGCGCTCGCTGATTTCGTATCCCAGTCGATGCTCCGAAGCTCAACGCCGTGCACCGTCATCGGGAGACCGTCGCCACGCTCGAAATCGAATCGCGCGCCCATGTAGGTGAGCGGTTCGGCGATCCGCTTCATCGGACGGCGGCTCAGGCTCGCGTCGCCTTCGAAGCGCGCGGAAAATGGATGCCCGGCGACCACGCCCGCGACAAGCCGCGTTGTCGTGCCGCTGTTGCCGCAATCGAGCGCTTCCCTGGGTGGCCGCAGCGCGCGCAGTCCACCGCCACGCACTCGCATATCCTGCGATAGCTCAGGGATTTGCGCGCCCATCGCGCGAAGAACGCCCGCCGTCGAGCGAACGTCCTCCGAGTCGAGTATTCCCGTCACGCGAGATTCACCTTCGGCAAGCGAGGCGAGAATCAGCGAGCGGTGCGAGATCGACTTGTCGCCGGGAACCTTGAGGCTCCCGGCAACTCTCAGCGGAGCCACGATTCCAGCGCGGTTGCCGCGTCGGTTTTCTCGTCGCGGTATTTCACGATCACGGGAGTCTGGAGAGCGATGCCCTGCGATTGTCCCCAGCTGCCTTTCACCAGCCGAGCGCCCGGAACTACGACCGCGTTCTCGGGAATCACGAGTGCGCGTCCTGCATCAGCGCGGTGCACCGTTTCGCGCACGAGGTCGTAGACGGGCGTCCCGCGAGTGAGCACCACTCCCGCCCCAATCACCGCACCTTTTTTCACGACGGTGCCTTCGTAAATACCGCAATTCCCGCCGACGACAACGTCGTCCTCGACCACGACCGGGGCTGCATTCACGGGTTCGAGCACCCCGCCCAGCTGCGCCGCGGCGCTGAGGTGAACGCGCTCACCAACCTGGGCACAGGATCCGACGAGGGCGTGCGAGTCGATCATCGTCCCGGCGCCGACGTGTGCGCCAACGTTCACGTACATAGGCGGCATGCACACCACCCCGCGCGCGACGTACGCGCCTCGTCTGATGCTCGAACCACCGGGGACGACGCGGACTCCATCATCGAGTGTCAGAGCGCGCGGCGGGTACGTATCCTTGTCGAAGAAATGGAGGCCGAGTCCCGCGTCGTTCGATTGCGGCGACATGTCGACCATCGCGCCGACTCGAAATCCGAGAAGGATTCCGCGCTTCACCCAGGGAACGGCGCGCCATTCCCCATTGAGTGGATCTTTATCCGCCGCCCTTACGCTTCCCTGCTCGAGAGCATCGAGCAGGGTTTCCACCACGTCGCGAGCATCTCCTGACAGCGACGCGCCCGCTGGAGTCGCGGCAAGCGCATCGATACGCCTCTCGAGGCCCTTTGTATCGGAAGGTGTCACGCAGGCAGTGCTCCCACCGACACGAGCGCCGCGCGCACGGTGGGCTCGAGCCTTTCCGCGAGAGGTACAAGGGGCAGGCGCAGCACGTTCGCCATCTTCCCCATCATGGCGAGCGCGGCCTTGGCGGGAATCGGATTCGATTCCACAAACGCAGCCGCAGTCCACTCCGCGAGGCGATGATGGATGTCGCGCGCCGAGGAGAAATCCCCGGCGGCGCAGAGCTCGGCGAGTTGCGCGACCAATGAGGGCGCGACGTTGGAGGTGACGGATATGATCCCGTCGCCGCCGTCGGCCATCACCTGCAGCGTGAGCGGATCGTCGCCGGATAGAACCGAAAAGCGCGCCGGCCGGTGCCGGATGATCTCGCCGATTTGCGAAAGATTTCCCGACGCCTCCTTTACCGCAACGATGTTTTCGTGCTCGGCGAGCTCGAGCGTCGTGGCCGCCTCGATGTTACTCGCTGTGCGGCCGGGAACGTTGTAAACGACGATCGGAATCTTGACGGCGTCGGCGATGGCGCGAAAGTGCGCGACGATCCCGCGCTGCGGTGGCTTGTTGTACATCGGCGACGCGTGGAGCAAATGAGTCGCGCCGGCAGACACCATCTCGCGCGAGAGCGCAATCGCCTTGCTCGTATCGTTGGATGCCGCGCCCGCAACGACGGGCACCCTTCCGGCCGTCTGTTCAACGGTGATCTCGACAACGCGCCGGTGTTCGGCCGGAGTCATCGTCGCGGCTTCGCCGGTCGAGCCGCACGGGACGACGAAATGCACGCCGCTCGCAATCTGCCAATCCACGAACGCTCGGAGCGACTGCTCGTCGACTCCGCCCTGCACCGTGAATGGTGTGACGAGCGCGGTTCCGCAGCCCGCGAGGCGTCCTGATTTCATTCTGTAAATCTACGCGGCCATTGCCGCGAAGAGCGAGTCTCGCTAGCCGCCGGCCTTCTTGACGAACACGATGTTCGGAGCCCCCACACCTTTCAGGAATAGCTCTGCGGTCCAACCGACTTCCGGGATCAGCGAATCCGCTTTGATCAGCAGGTTGTGGACATCCTTGGAGGCTCTGCCGCCGCTTGGATCGCTCATGAGAACATGGCCGCCGGATACGACGTAAGTGCCGACGCTACTCTCCGGTGGATCCTTCTTTCCTTCCACCGTCTTGTCGAGGGTGAAGGTGTAGGTCTTGTCGCTACGGAGATCGAGCTGGGCCGCAAACTCCCAAGGCTTCTTGAGAGTCGTTCCCTTGGCGGCGTACACATACGATCCTGGCAAGCTCGCCGGCAATGGATCCGAGTCACCTGCGCGCCGGCATGCAACGGCAATGGCGCTCGCCACGGCGAGTGAGAGAAAGATTGGGGCGCGAATCATAGGCATGCCTCCTTTACGAAGTAGGAATGCGGGAGTTTCACGGGATCGCTCGATCACACCTTGCGCGGAGCAAGGCTGAGGACGTCGCGCATGGTGAAGACGCCTTTCTTGCCGATGAGCCAGGCCGATGCGGTCAGTGCGCCTTCGGCAAAGACGCGCCGATCGCGTGCCACGTGGGTGAGCGAAAGCTGCTCGAATCTCGCATCGAAAATCAGCTCGTGGGTTCCCGGCACCGAGCCCGTTCTGACGCTCGTGATCGGAATCGGACGGTCGAGTCCATCGCTGGCCGCTTTCCCGAGTGCTATCGCGGTTCCCGAAGGCGCGTCCTTCTTGGCAGCGTGGTGCGTCTCGACTATGTGTGCGTCGAAGTCACCCAGCTGCCGCATCAGGGTTCCGGCATAGCGCGCCACTTCGAGGAGGACGTTGACGCCGAGTGAGAAATTCGGGGACCACAGCATTGCGGCGCCGCTTTCGTTTGCGACTCTCGTCACTTCTGGAAGCTCCTGATACCAACCCGTCGTGCCGACAACGATGGGCACCCCGGCGCGAAGCGTCGCCGTTATGTTCGCGACGGCGGCTTTGGGCTCCGTAAACTCCACAGCGACCTGCGCACTGCCGAGCGCAGCCTTGTTGATTCCTCTCCCTCCTCCGCTCTCCTTCTCGCCGATGAACGCCGCTATCGTCCAGCCCTTTGCCAGTGCCAGATCGCGTATCGACTGACCCATTTTGCCGTCACCGATGATGGCGATGCTCCTGCCTCCGTCGGTCACTTCTTTCCCTCTCCGAAGAACGCGCCATGAAGGCGATCCATTGCCGGATTCAGCTGATCACCGTCGACGATGATCGTGAGATTGATCCCCGTCGCGCTCAGCGACATCATGTGAACCTTGATCCCGTCTAGTGAGCCGATCGCGCGACCCATCGCGCTGCTGTCTTCGCTGATTGCGGCTCCGACCACCGCAACGATCGCGCGATCGCGCTCCACTGACACATCGCCGAGTTGCGACAATCCGACGACGAGTGACTCGAGGCCGGATGGATCATCCACTGTCATTGAGACCGAAACCTCGGACGTCGCAACGACATCTATCGAGACGCCATTCTGCTCGAAGATCTCGAAGACGCGACGCAGAAAGCCGCGGGCGAAAAGCATCTTGGCAGCGGCCACCTTGACGACGGTGACGCCGCCTTTCCCCGCGATCGCGCTCACCGCCCGTCGCGGCGCGTCAAACGTGATGCGCGTTCCCTTCCCGCCGGGATTGCGCGAGTTGTAGATGAACACCGGGATACCCAATCTCACCGCGGGAGCGATGGTGTTGGGATGCAGGACCTTCGCTCCGAACGAGGCGAGCTCGGACGCTTCGTCGAATCGGATCTGCTCGATCAGCCGCGATCCTTTTACCACCCGGGGATCGGCGGTCAGCATACCATCCACATCGGTCCAGATCTCGATAGCGTCAGCGTGCAGAGCAGCGCCGAGTAGCGACGCACTGTAGTCCGACCCACCCCGTCCGAGCGTGGTAGTGATGCCTGCGGCGGTGCGACCGATGAACCCGCCCATCACCGGCACTTTCCCGTCCTGAATCAGCGGCTGCACGATCTCGCGCGCGTTCTCCGCGATCGCTTCCGTCTGTGGCTCCGCGGTCATGAAATTCGCATCGGTCGTGAACACATCGCGCGCATCGATGTGCTCGGCCGGAATTCCGTTGAGCTTGAAATACGCGGCGACGAGGTGCGACGAGAGCAGTTCGCCAAATGCGGCGATTGCGTCGAAGCTCCGCGGCGTGGCGTGCCCGAGCACCGAGAGCGCCTCGGCGAGACTTGCAAGCTCGTCGAACGTCGCGCTCATCTCGGACGCGACGTCACTTCCCACTTCGGAAGTGCCGAGGAGTTTCTCGCACTGCTGAAAGTGCCGGTCCCTCAGGGTCTCGACGCCCCGCAATGCGCCGATGAGATGTCCCTTGGCAGACTGCTCGCCGATGGCAAGAAGGGAATTCGTGGCGCCCCCAAGAGCCGAGACGACGACAGCCGGCTGTCGCGAGAGACGACCCTTCACGATCTCCGCAGATCGCCCGATCGCTTCAGCGTCGCCGACCGATGTGCCGCCGAATTTTACGACGATCACGCGCTGTCGAGCGCGCCGTTGACGGCGAGCAGCTCCGCATTCAAAACCGAGCCGCCCGCCGCGCCGCGCACCGTGTTGTGGCCGAGCGCGACCATCCGGAGGTCGAGCACCGCATCGCGACGCACACGACCGACCGTCACCGTCATGCCACCTCCCGCTGACACATCTCGCTTTGGCTGCGGACGGTCGAGGGCATCGGTGACGACGAGCGGATGTTCGGGCCTCGTCGGAAGGCCTTCGGTCGCGGCAAATCCCTTCCACTCGCGCATTGTCTGGATCGCCGCTTCGGGCGTCGGCTTCTCCTCGAACCCGATTGTCATGCAAATCGTGTGGCCGTGCTCGACCGGGACTCGATTTGTGTGAGCGCTCACTTTGAACGTGGCGTCGATGATCTCGCCGTCCGCGTAGGCCCCGAGCAGCTTCAGCATCTCGCGCTCGAGCTTGGGCTCTTCGTCGGCGATGTACGGAATGACGTTGCCGAGGATATCGAGCGACGGAACGCCGGGATATCCGGCGCCGGAAACCGCTTGCATCGTGGAGAGGAAGAGCTGCTTGATGCCGAACTTCTGGTGCAACGGCGCGAGCGCAACGACCGCGACCGTCGCGGAGCAATTTGCGTTCGTAACGATCGCTCCGCTCCAGCCGCGCTTCCTGCGCTGTCCGTCGATCAGCGCGAGATGATCTCCGTTCACTTCAGGGATCACGAGCGGAACGTCGGGCTCCATGCGGAAGTTCTTGGCGTTGCTCAACACGAACTTCCCGGCGTGTGCAAAGGCCGCCTCGACTTCTCCCGCTACCGTGGCGTCGAGCGCTGAGAATACGATCGGCGCAGTGACAACTCCGGGATCACAGGCAATGACGCGACGCGACATGACCGCGGCCGGCGGAGGCGCGCCCTCGAGCCAGCGCGTCACATCACCGTACTTCTTGCCAGCCGATCTCTCCGATGCCGCGAGCTCTCGAAGCTCGAACCACGGGTGATCGGCAAGAAGTCGGACGAACATCTGGCCGACGGCTCCCGTCGCGCCCAGAACGGCCACGGGCCACTTGGCTTTGCGTTTTCTCGGAAGGGCGGGCGTTTTCATCGGGAGAGAAGAGTTCGCGCGAGCCGCTCATAGCTGTCGACGCTGGCTCGCAGCTCTTCGACGTCTATGTACTCGTCAGGGGTATGCGCAACGTGAATGGAGCCCGGCCCGAATAAAAACGGCTCGCCCCAATTCGAGAGAAGCGGAATGTCGGAGGTGTAGGCGACGGGTCCAGTCTCGAACCCAGGTACGGTGGCGAATTTCTGCGCTGGAATGTGGGAGCCGAACTCCACATCGGCGTGTCCCTTCGCCCAGTCGTTGATCATCTTCTTGATTGGCGCGACGTCGCTCACGAGACGAAACATGATCTCGGCCTCAGCGTGCGCAGGAATGATATTCGCCTCAGTCCCGCCCTTGATGGTTCCGATATTGACCGTCGTCTCGCCGAGCACCGGATCGGAGGGAAGTGGCAGCTTGCGAAGCGTTGGCAAAAGCTCGATGAGCGGCTCGATCGCCGATTTTCCGAGCTGCGGATACGCCGAGTGCGCCTCGCGCCCCCGGGTGCGAAGGATCGCGCGAAGGGATCCCTTGGCGCCGCTCGCGAGCTTGCTCTCGGTGGGCTCGCCGTTGATCAGGTAGCGACTCTTCGATCCGAGATTGTTCGCCGCGCGCGCGCCATCGGATCCCTTCTCCTCGCCAACCACGAACAAAAGCTCGATCCGCTTCTCTCCATCCGCGACCAGCTGGTCTGCCGCGACCATCATGGCCGCGGCGATGCCCTTCGCATCGGACGCGCCGCGCCCGAAGAGGCGGGTTCCTTCGAGACGCGGAGGCAGATACGGAGGAACGGTGTCGAGATGCGTGGAAAAGGTGACTCCGCCGCCTGAGCGAGACGCCCAGACGTTTGCGCGCCCCCTGGTGACTTCCTGCAGCGTAACATTCCATCCGCGCGCGACGAGCCAGCGCGACACGAAGTCGACGGCGCCGGCCTCTGAGCCGGTGGTCGACTGAATTGCGAGCAGCTCGGCGGCGAGCGACACGACGTCGGTCATGCGGAGAAGTTAGCTCCGGCCCCGTATGGTGTCAGGACGCGACCGCGGTAGTTCGCGAGTTGTGTTTCGAGCGCGCAAAGCAGATCACAGGTTCGCTTCGAGGTCGATGCTGGTCGACCTGCGCGCCGCTCCGTCGATTCCCTGTGAGTACTCGACGAAGAGGTGCTGAACGAGACGGTTCGCCTCCTTCGCGTAGGCGTCCTGGTGGCGTTCGCCCACATCGCCGATCTCCTGCAGCGTCCGATTCCCCATCATGCGGCCCGCTTCGCGAAAGGTCCTGAACGTGTCCTCGGCCTGACGTGCCATCGCGATATCGCCGACGAGCCGGAGGAAATCGCTCTCACGAGCGGCGTCGGCGAGATTGCGCGCGACACCAAATGCGGCGCCGAGAATTTTCCGGCCAGTTCCTGTATCCGCGCCGAGCTGCGACTGGTATTCCTCGAGGATGCGCTGATCTTCGCGTAGTTGAGGAATGTGGTGGGAGCAGAGGTCACGAAAGCGAGGATCTTCGGCCTGGTTTTCGTGATCCTCAACCGTGCGCAGAAGGATCGCGTGCTGCGCGACGGCGCTCGACACCTGACTCTTTAGGAATGCATGCCCCCGATCCATGTCGGTCTCCTCCCTTAGCGGACGAACTCGAATTTCAGAGTATCGATCAAGCGAAACTTATGCCCGCGAAGGGGACGACGGAGGCGGCAGCAATCGCCAGCAACTGCGGCTCGGTCAACTGCGCACATCGGGCCGGCATCCATAACGGAGGGTTCACCCGGATACCTCGGAAATAACGGGATCAAATGGATCGCTCCTCCGGCGCGAAAGCGCGTAGTGGCGGCACGTGATCTTTTTTTTGTTTTTTGCACTTAGGCGCTAGTGTGCGACTAGTTGCATCCCGCCGGGCAGTTCCCAGTCAATCTTAGCCCGCGAAGAGGCCATAACGCCTCACGAAGCGATCCATTTGATCCCGCTGTTTCCGAAGCATCCGATTCCAAACCTTCCGTTCTTGATGGCAGTCACGCCATACGCAGTTAAGCGTCTCTGGTCAACGTAAGCTCCTGCCGGCCCGTGACTTAGCACGGCCGCCGTCTGGCTTATTGCTTTTTCGGGAGGAGCAGCCGCCCAGCCAGTGGATCGACGGTGACTGATAGCGGAGTGTCGGGAAGGAGCTCTCCGTCCACCTGTGCGGGCATCGGCGGAGTGGTCTCGATAAGGAATTCGCGCCCCGATTTGTAGAAGAGGCATGGATCGGGGCTGAAATCCTTCCGCAGCATTCGCCAGAGAATTCGGAGCGCGTCTCCGAGCGACTGGGGCGAGAATACACAGGCGTTGAGAACCCCATCATCTTGCACGATGCCGTCGCCGAACGACACCAGATCGTTGAGTACGGCACCGAGGTTCGCGACGAGGACGGCCGACGCGCGGCGCTCGTAAACCACGCCGTCGACAGTGAGGCGCAGACTGAACTTCTGGTTTCGGATGACGGCCTTGTATCCGCCGATCACGTACGCCATGAAGCCGAAGCGCTTCTTGAGTCTCGCCGGTGCCTCGGAGATCATCGTCGCATCGAGGCCCACCCCGACACCGATGGCGAACCTTCGCCCATCGCTCAACCTGCCCAGATCCATCACGGCTTCGTCGCCGGCAAGAAGCATCGGCACAGCGCGCGCGGGATTGAGAGGGATGCGAAGCGTCCGGGCAACGACATTGCCGGTTCCACCACCAAGAATGCCAAGCGGCGGCCCCTTGTGGGCGAGCGCACCAAGCACCTCCATCACGGTTCCATCGCCGCCCAGAGTGAACACGGCGTCGTACTTGTGTGCGTGCGCGTTGGCGAGCACGGCCGCGTGCCCGGGCGCCTCCGTCTGCATCACGTCACAGGCGACGGCGGCGTCGGCGAATGCCTTGATCGCCTTGGCGCGGATTCGCAATCCCCGTCGCGATGCGGGATTGACGATCAGCAACACGCGCTCGATTCGCCGCGGAGCGAACCTCATCGCGACTGCAGCGCTCACGCCGCGTCCAGAACTTTGCGCACCTGCATCGCCAGGTTGTCGGCCGTGAATGGCTTCTGAATGAACGAGATGCCTGGGTCATGCAGTCCGCGGCGGATGATCTCGTCGTCGGTGTAGCCTGACATGTAAAGAACGCGGAGCGCCGGCCGGGCTGCCTGAAGCGCCTCCACCAGCTCCCGTCCGCTCATTGTTGGCATCACGACATCAGTGAGCACCAGATCAACCGCGCGAACGGTCCGCGACGCAAGCTGCAGCGCGTCACCCCCATGCTGCGCGGCGAGCACGTGATACCCGCGCGAGCGAAGCACGCGCTCGACGAGATCTCTCACTGAGCTGTCGTCCTCGACGAGAAGGATGGTCTCGGTTCCCGACAACGCCGCGCCTGGCAGGGTTTCAGCCGGCTGAGCGAGCGCAAAACCATCGGTTCGTGGGAAGCGAACCTCGAACGTCGTGCCCGCGTTCGGCGCGCTGGTCACCGAGATAGCGGCTCCCGATTGCTTGACGATCCCGTACACGGTCGAGAGCCCGAGGCCCGTTCCCTTCCCCTGGCTCTTTGTAGTGAAGAAAGGCTCAAAGATCCGCGACTGCGTTGACTGGTCCATTCCGAGTCCCGTATCCGACACAGTCAGCACGACGTACTCGCCCGCATCGAGGCGCGCGGGGATCGTCGGAGGGCGGCTGTGCACCGTTTCGTTCGATGTCCTGAACGTCAGGACACCACCCCCAGGCATCGCATCACGCGCATTCAGGGCGAGATTCACGAGGATCTGCTGGAGCTGGCCAGGATCCGCGTTCACCGACCCGAGATCGGCTCCATGCTCGATGCGAATCTGGATGTCCTCCCCGATGAGCCGGCGCAGCATCGGTTCTACGTCGTCGAGAACACGATTGAGACTGACCACACGCGGCTGTAACAGCTGCTTCCGGCTGAACGCCAGCAGCTGTCGGGTGAGCTCAGTGGCGCGCATCGTCGCCTTGCGGATCTCGGCCAGGTCCGTCTGCTGCTCATCATTCAGATTGGAAGAGTCGAGCAGGAAATCGATCCTTCCCGTGATGACGGTCAGCAGATTGTTGAAGTCATGGGCGACACCGCCCGCCAGCTGTCCGACGGATTCCATCTTCTGCGCCTGTCTGAGGTCGGCCTCGAGGGCCACCTGCTGGGTGACGTCGCGAAGGTTGACGACGATCCCCTCGACGCCCGGCACGTCCAGCATGTTGCTGAGGGCCGCGTCGAAAACGCGCCATGATCCATCTTTATGCCGATATCTCGCCTGTCCCGACACCCTGGCTCCGGGTATGACCTGAACATCCCGGATCATCTCGCGCACGCCGGGCCAGTCCTCTGGATGGATCATGTCCTGCGCGTTCACCTCGATCAGCTCCTCTTGTGGATAGCCGAGTATGCGCGACATCGCTGGGCTGACATACTTGCGAGAGCCGTCGGGCGCTGCGATGACCACCATGTCATCGACGTTTTCGATGATCGCTCGAAATCGCAGCTCGCTGCGGGTGAGGGCCTCTTCGCGCATCTCGAGCGCCTCGGCCATCGTGTTCAGAGTCTTGCCCAAGACTCCGATTTCATCATGCGAGTTGGCAAGGTCGGAGCGGTGCGAGAGGAAGCCCCTGGACAACACCGCCGCATCATGCGCAACGCGTCTCATCGGAATGATGATTCGCGTCGCCTGCATCCACGCCAGCGCGACCGCGATCAGGAGGGCGAGTGTTCCAAGGCCGATCGCCCTCCAGAAATCCGTCCGCTCCTTTGCGAACGCCAGTATCTGAGGAGATCCGACGTGTACGATCCACGGAATGTGCCTCGCCGTGACGAAGCCCGAAAAGACGTCGGCACCGTCGAGATCGGGTATGGCGGCGACACCCGTCCTGCGGCCGTTCGACGCCTGAAAATAGGGTGTGCCGATGATAGACTTTCCGAGCCAGTTTCCTTCCAGTGGCGATCGGAAGATCACCGTTCCCCGCGAGTCCGTGATCGTTGCGATGGCGGTGTCGAGCAGTGGACTCTTCGACAGCTCACGTTGCAAGCGCGCCGTGGTAACGAAGCCCACCACGCGCATTCGCCGCGCACTGTCGGTGCGCGAGATAGCGATCGCGAGCGGGCCGTCCACGCCATAGAGTGGCGCGGGCCCCTGGATGTCGAACCCGAGAAGCGTATCCGCAACCGACGTCGGCGACGGTATGGACCGCCGCCTTCCATTCGGAAGCGTGTCGGATGTGCCGATCCCGGCACCGGATTCTGTCGTCACGGCAAAGTGCGCGAAATCGGCGGGAAGCTCCGCGACCACCGCGCGAAGAAGCGCGTCGTTGGCTCCTGAATCGCGGGCATTTGGACTCGCAGCATGGACGAGCGTGAAGAGCAGAGTCTCGATCGTGCCGAACCGGCTGTCCAATCTGTCGGCGAGAGCCTGCGCCTGTGTCAGGGCTCGTTGTTCGGCTGCCGATCGCTCGTTGAATCGATGCTGCCTGGCGACCATCCCGATGAGCAGGACGAACGGCGCAACAGCGCCGAGGACCAACACGATCAGTCGCGGTCGCAGTCCGAAGGAGCGTCGAGTGGGGGCGAGTGGGCCGCTCACTTTATGCTCGGGGCGGGGATCGAACCCGCATGGGAGTATGTCCCAAGGGATTTTAAGTCCCTCGCGTCTACCGATTTCGCCACCCGAGCGGAGGATGACGCACCAGAACTGCTGAGCGACACCGACCGCGGTGAAAAGCGAAGCGGGAAACGGGACTCGAACCCGCGACCCCAACCTTGGCAAGGTTGTGCTCTACCAACTGAGCTATTCCCGCAAGCAACGACAAAGGTACCGGCGCAAAACGACGCTAACAAGCGCGGCCCACCAGTCTCATCAAGAGACACATTTTCAAGTTGGCAAAACCTCAAACTGAATGATAACGTCCCCGAGATGCCGTGAGTCCAATGCTTTGACGAGCGCCCCCACTGTGTCTTCACATTGTCATGAGATGATATGCAGCGTTGTTTGGCAAGAATTTCAGCCTTTGTACTGGCTTTCATAGCGCTTTTTGTCGTTCCAGCCGCCGCTCAGAGGGTTCTAGGCGTTGGCGACGACGCATTGGTGCTCCCGGCCGGAGTGTTTCGCCTGCGGACGCTCGGCCAATGGACGTCGTTCAACGAGCGTTACGGGATGAATACGCCCGGCCGTCCCGACGGCGCCCTCGAGCCACTCGGCGTCGATTTCACGGTCGATACCATCGGGGTGAAACAGTTTCCAGGTCTGGCGGCCGTGCAGGATGGCGTTCAGCAACTGATCGGGAATCCCAATTGGATGGCAACGCTCGGCAACACGCAGGTCAACCTGCGCGATCGCATTGCCACTTTCCCAATTGTATTGGAGATGGGACTCTCGAAGAGGCTGTCCATCGGCGTCCAGGTTCCCTACGTCGTGACACGCACCGAGACCTTCTTCAACGTCAATACGAGTTTGACCGAAGGCAATCTCGGATTCAATCCGGCCCTGTCGAACCAGACGGCTCAGGGAGTGAACTCTACTTTTCTGGCGCAGTTCACGACGGCCGCCACGACCTTGCAGGCGTCTCTCGACGCGTGTCAGGCCGATCCTGCGGCCTCACCGAACTGCCCGGCGCTCAATGCAAATCGCGCCAACGCGCAGAACCTGATCACCACCTCCACCCGATTCGCGGGCGGCGCGGCTGGACCCACTGGGCTCTACACCACTTCGCCTTTCGTCCCGATCGTCGGGACCGACGCGCAACTCAGCATCGAAGCGCGCGTTGCCGCGTTCAGAGCACTTTACCAGCAGTTCGGCGTGAACAGCATTGCCACCACGACGACGGGTCCCTTCGCCGCGCAGAATCGGCTGACGGTCAGCGACGCGCAACGGATTCTCACGGACAGCTCCTTTGGATTCAGCGCCGATTCGCTTGCCAACACCGGACATTCCCATTTCGGCGACATCGATCTCGGCGCGAAATTCTCGGTCTTCGATTCCTTCGGCGGCAACACGTCGGCGAGAATGTCGCCGCATGGCCTCAACTTTCGCATGGCCGTCGGTGGCATCTTCCGACTTCCAACGAGTCAGATAGAATCGCCCGACAATTTCATCGACGTAGGCACCGGTCGCCACGCAAAGGCCGTCGAAGGTCGCTGGTTCGGCGATCTGCTCATTGGCAGCCACTTCTGGCAATCGCTGGTGGT
>Ga0070682_100001133_pt1 | contig 15200 bp, 7 predicted proteins | sample KBSC63LmetaG_FD_64668 | JGI IMG/M metagenome (GOLD analysis project Ga0070682, IMG submission 64668) | Corn rhizosphere microbial communities from Kellogg Biological Station, Michigan, USA - KBS C6-3L metaG | ecosystem: Host-associated > Plants > Roots > Rhizosphere | place: USA: Michigan... | reverse complement strand
GTCCGCTTCGGCGAGTCGCCCATCCGCCCCTTTTGGATCACCTGACGCCAAGAGCTGTTCGGCGGCCTTCTTCGCTCGCTCGACTTGCTGAATCGCGGCCCATGCCTCGGGGCTGGACGTGCTCACTCGCAGCTCGCGAAGCTGGACTTCTTCCCCAAGCCGCTTTCGCAGAAGTTCGGAGACCGACGCGGACAGCGAGTCCCGCGCTCGCAAGAAATCTCCCTCGGGCACGTGGAAGCTCAATCGGTCGTAATCGACGCCGCTCTGGCCGTCGACGAGTCTCACCGAGACGCGCAGCTGTCCGCCGGCGCGCTCGATGGCACCATTGACCACGGTGCCGACCTTCAAGACGCGGGCGATGCTGTCACTGGGGGCGGTCGCGTTGCGGTACGGGGAGACGCCTCCTGCCGGAACGACCTGGAGCCCGCTGGTACGTGCCAGTTGGTTGATGAGCGATTCCGTGAGACCGTCGGCGACGTGTCGGAGCGACGTATCCTTGCCGGGGTCCAGATACAGCACGGCCAGGCTGTGCGGGTCGAGGCCGCCGGTCGCTGCCGCGGCGCGCGCGCGCGTGCGCCCCGAGAGCCAAACCGCGACCGCGGCGCCGATGATGAGCGTGACGATGGCCAGCGCGCCGATCGTCGCCGTTCTGTATCTCCGAACAGCGCGCTGGCCCGAAGGCGCGGCCGGTTGGGCGAGCGTTCGTGTCACCCGCCACGTCGTGACCGTTCCATGCTGTTCAAGCAGGGCATGCTTGAATTCTTCTATCGTCTTGAATCGATCCGCAGGGGATTTCTCGAGCGCGTGGAGAATTACTTCTTCCAGGTACGGCGGAACGGCTTGACGCACGACACGGATCGATCGCGGCATCTCCAGCGTGTGCCGGGCGATGATCGCCATCGGGTTGGGTCCGGTGAACGGCGGCTCACCGGCGAGCAGCTCGTAGAGCATGCACGCCAGACTATAGACGTCGCTCCGCGGATCGACCTTCTCGCCGGCTGCCTGCTCGGGGCTCATGTACGCCGCCGTGCCGAGCGACATACCGGTGGCCGTCAGTCGTTGATTGGCGCCCGAGTCCTGAACCAATCGCGCGATGCCAAAATCCGCGACCACCGCGTGGCCCCCGTGAATGAGCACATTCTCGGGTTTGATGTCGCGATGAACGATTCCTAAACCATGCGCGTGCGAGAGCGCATCAGCAATCTCGCAGGTGAGGGCGATCGCGTCCTCGATCGGAATCTGCCCCTCACGATCGAGTCGCTCGCGCAGCGATTCGCCCTGCGCGAACGGCATGACGTAGTAGAGCAGGCCATGCGACTCGCCGGAATCGAGGACGGGCAGGATGTGGGGATGATTCAACTTCCCTAATACTTGAATCTCCCGTTCGAAGCGCTCGACCCCGACGGCGGACGCGATGTCCGGATTGAGGACTTTGACGGCGACATGTCGCCCATATCGCGTGTCCTCGGCGACGAAGACGGTGGCCATCCCGCCTTGGCCGATCTGACGCACGACTCGATAACGCTCAGGAAGAGAATCCTGTAGCTCAGCTAATAATCCAGACACATCAACCAACTCTACAGTAGGCGACGTTAACGTAACCCGCGTAGCGGCAGGCGCTAGGGGCGAAGCCGCCAATTGTTTGCAGTTCTAAATGTTGTGTCTGCTCGACTTACGTGATTGGGAAGGTTACAGAGCTCGCTAGGAGATCGACCAAATACACATATGTGTTGTGGCGGCTCGGACCATTACGAATGCCTTCGCTGCAGTGCCGTCGATGCATCCTCGGCGACTACGATCTCGAACGCCTCATGACGAAAAGGTTATTACCGGATCTCGAATGAGTTCGATGCGACGCTCGAGCCGTCGCTGAAGTCTTCGTTCTTCGCGACGGTTGCAACGAGACGAAACCGCCCTGACGCGGCGAAGACATGAACGGCGATAACCGTCGACCCTGGATCGAGCTCGATGCGAGCTGCGGCGTCGGCCGGCGGGCACGCAGCCTCACTGGCGCGTGTCCACGCGCCATTCACGAGTTCTTCCGCCAATAACAACGGCTGCGACCCACAGCGGGGAACGAACACCGCACGGTCGCCGGTATTGGTGAGCCGCGCCGTCACAGTGTCGACGGTCGTGCCGCGCGATGCGACCGCCGCGATGATCTGAACGCCGTGCGTCGTCGAGATGTCGGAGAAGATGCCCGTGCTGATGATCACGGTGCATCCTGACATCGCGAGCGAGATCAATGATGCTGCTAACGTCATTGCGAACGCACACTCTTTGCGTCACGCGCGCGACTCACTGCATGCGTGATTGACCGCGCCATCACACTGACGCGCCTGCTTGCCACCGCTAAAACAGGTGTAAGCACCGCGCAAGTCCATGAATGAAAGTTCACAACTTCTTATCCAGCACGTGACTATGTGCGCACATCGGTAAGTTGTCTTTTCGGGCTATTGCGAGCCCGAAATCGTTACTTCTTCTCAGTTCTCCGAAACGGAGGAGCACGTAATGCGTGTTGGACTTCGTCTACTCCTGGCCAGTGCCGTCACACTCGCATTCGCCGGGCCGGCGCTCGCGCAGAACAGCGGCACCATCGCCGGAAAGGTTACGGAACGGCAGACGCAGCGGCCGCTCACGGGAGCGCAGGTGCGCATTCTCGGCGGAACGCGCGGCGCCGTGACCGATGATTCAGGATCATTTCGCATCGTCAACGTCCCGCCCGGCACGGTGCAGTTGTCCGTGCAGCGCATCGGCTACGGTCCCCAGTCGCGCACGGTGACCGTCACCGCCGGCGGCACGACGGCCGCCGAGTTCACTCTGTCGCCATCGGCGACGACGCTCGACGCGGTGACCGTCACCGCCACGGGTCAGAGCGAGCGAAAGCGCGAGAATGGAGCGCCGACGGCGACGATCGACAGCGCCGCGATTCCCAAGGCCGCCATCAGCAACCTCTCCGATGCGTTGAGCTCGCGCGTCGCCGGTGTCGTGGTGCAAACCGCGGCCGGCGAGATCGGCGCGGGTTCACGCATCCGTATTCGCGGATCGAACTCGATCTCGCTCTCCAACGAGCCGTTGCTCGTCATCGACGGCATTCGCGCCGACAACTCGCCGCAGTCGTCGGCGCAGGGAACCGGCGGACAACTGCCGTCCCGCTACAACGACATCAATCCGGAAGACATCGAAGACATCGAGATCATCAAGGGGCCGGCAGCGGCCGCGCTGTACGGGACCGCGGCGGCGAACGGCGTCATTCAGATCACGACCAAGAAGGGTAGAGCTGGTAAGACCCGCTGGGATGTGTTCGGCGAGGCGGGCAACACCAAGGACGTGAATGACTACCCGCTCAATCTCCGGTCGTATGGCCACACCGCCACGGGCGGTCTCGTCACGAACTGCAACCTGGCCCGCCGTACCTCCGGGTTGGCGAACGCCTGCGTCGGCATCGACTCGACGGTGTCGAACAATCCGCTCGTCGCGTCGGGCATCGAGAGCACCGGCGGACGCAAGACCGGCGGCTTGAGTGTCACCGGTGGATCGGACGTCGCCGCGTACTTCGTCTCGGGTGAATATCAACACGAACAGGGCGTCGTCGCGATCAACGAGGAGCAGAAGTTCAATCTTCGCTCGAACATCCGCAGCCAGCTGACTCGCAATCTCGACATGCAGCTCAGCATCGGTTACGTGAACAGCGACCTGCGCCGTCCGCAAAACGACAACAACTCGTATGGCGTCGTTTCGGGTTCGCTGCTCGGCAAGGCAGCCGACTGCTCGCCGTCCGGCGCCAAGCTCCATCCGGGCCTCTGCCTGGGCGGTGCCGACACCGTCAGCCACGGCTACTTCAACCCGGGCATCGCGCCGACGGACTTCTTCAACATCAACACGCGCCAGGTCGTTCAGCGGCTCATCGGCAGCTTGAACAGCAACTGGACGCCGATGAACTGGCTCGCCGTGAACGCGACGGTCGGCGCGGACGTCAATCACCGCAACGACAACGAGACGCTGCCGGCCGACCAACTGACCGTCGATCAGCCGTCGCAGGAAGGCTACCGCAACGTGTTCCGCGCCATCATCGGCAGCTACACGTCGGCATTGAACGCCGCGGCGACGTACGACTACGGCGGCGTCCACATGGTATCAACCGTCGGGACGCAATACAGCGACGTGTCATTCACGCGCACCGACGCCCAAGGCGCGAAGCTCCTGTCCGGCACCGGATCGCTGGCCGGCACGACGGCGCGCTTCGCCGTCGGTGAAGCCAATAGCGACGTGCGTACGATCGGTTTCCTCGGGCGACAGGAGTTCGGTTTCGGCGATCGCCTCTTCCTGACCGGAGCCGTGCGCACCGATCGCAACAGCGCGTTCGGCACGAACTTCAGCCGCGTGTACTACCCGTCACTCAGCGCGTCGTGGGTCGTGAGCGATAACGGCTCGATGCCGGGACGCATTCCAACGATTCCCTTCCTGTCGTCGCTCCGCCTTCGCGCGGCACGCGGATCGGCTGGTCAGAACCCCGGCTACCTCGCCGCGGAGCAGTTCTACAATCCGGTCGCGGTGACGGTGAACGGAACCGACGTTCCGGGATTCACGGTCGGTGGCGCGGGCAACCAGAACCTCAAGCCCGAGAAGTCCACCGAGACCGAGGGCGGGTTCGATCTCGGCCTGCTCAACGACCGATTCAACATCGAGTACACCCACTACAGCAAGACGACGCGCGACGCCCTGGTGAACGTCGATCTCGCGCCGTCGCTCGGCAGCGCGACGAACCGGTTCCAGAATCTTGCGCGCGTGAAAAACTGGGGCGACGAGCTCGTGCTCCGCGCGGACCTCGTCAACCGCGACGCCTGGAAGTTGAACTTCCTCGTCAACGGGTCGTGGAGCCGCAATCGCCTGCTCGATCTTGGCCTCGACGATAACGGCCATCCGATTCCGCAGTTCACCGGCGGCTTCGACGACACCCAGATCTTCAAGGCCGGTCTGCCGCTCGGCGCGTATTACCAACGCGGCATCACGTCGGTCAACGACGCGAACAAGGATGGCATGATCGCCTGCCCCGATGGCCCGGGCACCGACGGCTGCGAGTTCACCGTCGCCGATTCGGCGTCATACCTGGGCACGCCGTTCCCGCAGGCCGAGATCAACTTCGTTCCGCAGCTTTCGCTCGGGCGCTTCGCGCGCATCACCGCGACGCTCGATCATCGCGGCGGCCAGAAGATCTACAACCTGACCGGCGTATACCGGAACGCGATCTTCCTCAACGGCTCGGCGGTCCAAACGCCGGACGCCGGCAATCTGCAGGAGCAGGCGGCCGCGCAGGCCGCGGCCTTCGGCTTGAACGGCGGCTACATCGAGGACGCGTCGTTCACCAAGCTCCGCGAGGTGACGGTGTCGTTCTTCCTGCCACAGAAGTGGGCGACGAAGGCGCGCGCCGCGTCGGCGACGCTCACGCTTGCCGGCCGTAACCTGCACACGTGGACCAATTACACGGGTCTGGATCCGGAGCTCAACGCCGGCGCGCAGGCCAACTTCACGACCACCGACTTCCTGACGCAGCCGCAGATCCGGTACTTCACCGCGCGGCTGTCGCTCGGATTCTGATTCTCATCCATACACGAACTCACATGTCTTATTTCAAATACTTGGAGCGTGTCGCGGTCGGTGTCGTCCTGGCGGGCGCCGCCGGTCTTGCGGCGTGCAATGAGCAGAATCTGCTCAATGTCCCGACGCCGGACGTCGTCCTGCCGAAGGACATCAACGGCGCGGCGGCGCTGCCCGCGGCGTACGCCGCGGCGATCGGCGACTTCCAGGTCGCCTTCGCCGGCGGCTACGGCAGTGGCCTCGACAACAACGAAGGCATCGCCCAGATGTCCGGCTTGCTCGCCGACGAGCTGGTGAACGCCGAGACCTTCAATACCCGTATTGAAGTGGATCGGCGGGCCACCAAAGTGATCAACGGCACGACACTGCAGACCTTCCAGGACCTGCAGCGCGCACGCGCGACGACTGACCTCGTCGCCGCGCGCTTCCGACAGTTCGCGCCGACCGATCCCCTCGGTCCGGAGGTCCAGGCGCTCGCCGGCTTTTCGTATGTCCTGATCGCCGAGGCGTATTGCAACGGCGTTCCGACCAGCCGGATCAACGACGAAGGAAAGTTCGAGTTCGGCGCGCCGCAGAGCGGCCAGCAGATTCTCACGACCGCCGTCGCCAAGTTCGATTCGGCGATCGTCGCGGCTGGTGCGGCCGGCGCCACGACTGCGCTGAACCTGGCGCGGATCGGGAAGGGACGGGCGCTGCTCGACCTCAACCAGCCGGCGCAGGCCGCCGCGGCCGTCTCCGCGGTGCCGTCGTCGTTCAACTACAGCATTCAGCACAGCGAGAACACGGGTCGACAAAACAACGCGATCTTCGCCTTCAACTACCTCGAGGGCCGGTTTGCCGTGGGCGATCGAGAAGGCACGAACGGCTTGCCGTTCGCGAGCCTCAACGATCCGCGCTTGCCCATCATCGATGCTGGAACGGGCTTCGACGGTGAGACGGAGCTGTTTCTTACCACGAAGTATCCCGAGCGGAAGGCGCCGACACCGCTGGCCCTTGGCGTCGAGGCCCGGCTGATCGAAGCCGAGGCGGCACTGCGGGCCAATGACCTGAACACCTTCCGCGCGAAGCTCAACGACGCGCGGGCGAACGCGCTGACGTACACCGAGGACGGCGCACCGAACAGCCAACCGCTCGATTCGCCTCCGCCGATCGCCACCGTTCCGTCCACGGCGGCCGCTCAGCAGAACCTGCTCTTCCAGGAGCGGGCGATCGATCTTTTCCTCACGTCACACCGCCTCGGCGACCTGCGTCGCCTGATCTGGCAGTACAATCGTGCTCCCGACGCGGTCTTCCCAGTCGGCCCCTACGAGCCGGACAACACGTCGAAGGCGGGTACGAACTTCGGCACGGACGTGAACTTCCCAATTCCAAGGGAAGAGGAAAACAATCCGCTCTTCCTGAATTCCGGCGCGGCGTGCACGAACCGGAGCGCTGGTATCAGCTGAGCAAGCCAAGCTCTGGCGTTCGAGTTCATTAACTACTAGACGCAGAGGGAGTAGCCCTCTGCGTCTAGTAGTTATTGCAGCCTCAATGCACGAGACGCCACTTGGGCGCTCCCACTTCCGCAACCACGAATCAGCCCCCATCCTGAACGCACGTTCGGGGGGCTGCAAATGGACGCAGACTACTGGCGCCGCGTTGAGCGTGTGCTCGACATGGCGCTGGAAAGTGAGCCATCGCAATGGCCGACGGTCGTCGCCGAAGCGTGTCATGGCGATGACGACGTCCGGCGCGAAGTCGAGAGCCTGCTCGGTCGGTACGCGACGGCTCGCTCGTACCTGAGATCGCGTCCGGTCGCGATCGCGGCCGCGCTGCTCGCCGAGGCGCGCGAGACAAGCGTCTCGTACGAGGGGCGGCGCTTCGGTGCCTATCGCGTCGTCCGTGAGCTCGGCCGCGGTGGGATGTCGCGCGTCTTTCTCGCGGAACGGGCCGACGGCGAATTCGAGCAGCAGGTCGCGCTCAAGTTGCTGCGACCCGGTCTCGACTCCGACATCGATTTGAACCGCTTCAAGGTCGAGCGGCAGATCCTGGCGTCGCTGAATCATCCCAACATCGCGCGCTTGCTCGACGGCGGCGTCACGTCCGAAGGCGTTCCGTTCCTCTTGATGGAGCTCGTCGAGGGCGAGCCGATCGACCTGTATTGCGACACGCGGCGGCTCGGCGTCAGTCAGCGCCTGCGCCTCTTCATCGAGATGGCCGGCGCGGTCCAATCGGCGCATCGCAGCCTGGTGGTGCATCGCGACCTCAAGCCGTCGAACATCTTTGTCACGAAAGACGGCGTCGTGAAGCTGCTCGACTTCGGACTGGCCAAGTTGCTCGAACCCGACGACGCCGGGGCGGCCGCCCACGCCACGGTCTCGACCCACCGATGGATGACGCCGGAATACGCCGCGCCAGAACAGATTCTTGGCCGGCCGATTACGACGTCGACCGACGTCTATCAGCTCGGCGTCGTGCTCCATCGGCTGTTGGTCGGCCGGACACCGTTCGCGGAACGCACGACGAGCGTTCACGAGCTCGAGCGAGCGATTCTCGAGGCGGAGCCGCCGGCGTTGAGCGGCGAGCTCCGCGGCGATCTCGAGGCGATTCTACGGAAAGCGCTCGCCAAGGAACCAAACGCCCGCTACGCATCGGTCCAGGATTTCGCCGACGACATTCAACGCTACCTCGAGCGGCGTCCCGTGCTGGCTCGACGTCAAACGACGTCGTACCGCCTGCGGCGGTTCGCGCGACGACACCGTGGCGCGCTCGCCGGCGCTGCCGCGGTCGTTTCGCTCATCGGCGTGTACGTCGGAACCGTGCTGGTGGACCGCGCGCGCATTCGTCGCGCGCTCGTCGAGGCGCAGGCGGGGACGCGGAAGGCCGAACAAGTCACGGACTTCATGCTCGGTCTGTTCGAGGCAGCGGAAGGCGGACAGTCGTTGCATGATACCGTCACCGCGCACCTTCTCCTCAGTCGCGCCGTCGATCGAGCGAACGAGCTGAGTGGACAGCCCGAGCTCAAGGCGCAGATGCTCGACGTGATCGGGCGAATTCACACGCAGCTCGGCGAGACCGAGAAAGCCAAGCCGCTGCTGATGGAAGCGCTGGCCATTCGTCGCTCGCTCCATGGTGAGATTCACCCCGAAGTCGCCACCAGCTACGAAGCGTTGGCGAACGTGAGCGCCGCCACGCGAGACCGGTCGGAGGCGATCCGCCTGCGCCGCCGCGTCCTCGAGATTCGCCGCACGATTGCCGGCACCGACGATCCGAAAAGTCTCGATGCGCTGTACGACCTTGCCCGTTCGCTCCATGGGGCGGGCGATCGGAAAGGTGCCGACCCGCTCTTTGCCGAATGGCTGAGCGGCGTCTCGCGCCAACCCCGACAGCTCACCGAATTGCGCGCGAGTCAGCTTGCCTCCGCTGGCGACTTGCTCTCCAGTCAAGGGGACTTGGATCGCGGCGATTCGCTCTATCGAGAAGCGCTGGTCATCCGGCGATCGCTCTACGGCGAGCGGCACTCGCTCATCGCCGTGATCCTGGAGAACCTCGCCCAGGACGCCGATCTGCGACACAACTTTGCTGCCGGTGACTCGCTGTATCGATCCGCCGAGGCGATGCTGCGAGCCGTCTATCCACAGGGTCATCCAAGTCTCGGAGACGCGCTGAACCTTCACGGCAACGCGCTCCAGCGCGCCGAGCGCTTTGCCGAGGCCGAGCCGCTCCTTCGCGAGGCGCGGGCGTTGTCGGAGCGATTCCAGGGTCCGAACAGCCTGGCTGTGGCGCTGTCGGACGTCAACCTTGGGTTCACGCTGACCATGGTCGGCAAATACGTCGAAGCGGAGACGTTCGACCGCGACGCGATTCGCATTCTTCGGTCGCTGTTCGACGACAAGAACGCGATGGTCGTCATGGCCCGCGATCACCTGGGCGACGCGTTGCGCGGGCAACGTCGTTTCGCCGAGGCCGAGCCGCTGCTCCTCGCCGGCTACGAACGGTTCAAGGTTCCGAACTCGGTTACCAAGGTTTGGCTCGGGCATGTGCTCTCGGCGCTTGTCCGTCTCTACGAAGCCGAGGGCAAGCCGGACGAGGCGGCAAAATACCGGTCGATCTTCCAAGCCGGCCGGCCGGTCGCGGGGTCGAGCTCGTCAACGCAACGCCCCCCTTGAACGTGTTTGTAATCGGAGCCATCCTCCGGCCAGCAGTCCTGCCTCCGATGGAATACGCCTAACCACCAGGAGTTCTCTCGTGGACGAGCTTTCCCGCCTGTTCAGCGCTTACGATCGCGGCACCATAACGCGCCGGCAACTCTTTCAAGTACTGGGGCTCGCCGCGGTCGCGACGCCGCTCGCCCGCGCGGTCGGTCAGGGCAGCTGTGCCGGTCGCGACCGAGACTCGAGCGCGGCGTGCACTCACACGACGATGAAGCCGCCGTTCGACCCCACGGGATGGAAGACCGTGCTGCTCGACCATTTCACGATGCACGTCACCGATGCCGAGAAGGAAGCGGCCTTCTACGCGGCGTTCCTCGGCTGGAAAGTGCGTAGCAACGACGGCAACGTCATCGTGATGGACATGGGTGACCTCGGCGGCGTGCAGATCCGCGGTGGCTACACCCCGCCGGCTCGCGGCGCGGGTCGCGGCGGAGGTGGTGGACGCGGCGGTCGTGGTGGCGCCCCGGGCGACACGACGGGCGGCGGTCGTGGCGGCGGCGCCGGGCGTGGTGGCGCGGCCGGCGGAGCAGGCGGTGGCGGCCGAGTGCAGTTTCCGCCCTGCCAGACGCCCCGCATGGCGCTCGTCGACGGCGGCGGCGCTACCTGGGACGGTTTCGCGTGGGGCATCGCCCCCTGGGACGAAAAGAAGGTCGAGGCAGCGCTCAAGTCGCGCGGTCTCAACCCGGTCCCGGATCACCAGGGCAACGACTATCGCGCCTTCCACGTGAAGGATCCGGACGGCATGGATCTCTGGATCACGAATGGAAACCGGAACAACCGCCGCAGGACGCCTCCGAACGGAAAGCTCAACGCGCCGCTTCCCTTCGAGTCGACTGGCTTCCAGACGAAGTATCTCGACCACATCTCGTACCGCGTCACCAGCTACAAGGAAACCGTGGCGTTCTACGAGGCCTTGTTGGGATGGAAGGGACTCGGCGACGAAGGCAGCCAGAACGAAACGCAAATCGCGCCGGAGATCGGCGGTCTGCTTATCCGTGGCGGCAACGCACTCGCGCCCGGCTTCGAGATGCCGGCCAACCGCTCGTCGGCGATGGACCACATCTCGTTCGGCATCACGCCGTTCGATCCGGACAAGGTCTACGAAGCGCTGTGCGCGCGTGGTCTGCAGGCGCAGGTCGATACCGGCTCGATCGCCACGTCACCGCCGGCCGAGCAGGACATTCATACGGCGACCTATAAAAGCTTCCACACCCGGACGCCGAACAACTTCAATCTGCAGTTCAGCGCGAAGATCTCCCCGACTCAGAAGACCGGGCCGGGCTGATCGCCGAGCCAATCGCTGCCAGCGCCGATGCGGCGCTGGCAGCCTCAAGCCGGAGGCGGAATGTCGAGCCGCCTCCCACGACGCTCCGCACTTCGAGATCGCCTCCCATTTCCCGCGCCAGATCCCGGCTGATCGCCAGTCCCAGTCCGGTGCCTTCCGTGGGGCGCGAGAGCTAGACGTCTGTTTGGGCTTGTGACTCGGCCTGGATCTGCTCCAGCTCCCGCACTCCCTCAGCGCCGATCGTGTGCGTGAGCTCGAATCCAAAGACGTCCAGCGCCGTGCGTTCGCCGTCGGGCGCGATGCCGCAGCACTGCGTCTCGCCGGGGCAATGGTCGCAGTTCAGGCTCAGGCGGCCTTCGACGATCACGATCGGAAAGGCGCGACAGTAGAACGGCTTCAACCCCGGTGACCGCTCCTCGGCGCGCTGAAGCACGCACCGTCGCTGGCTGTCGAGGAAGACGCACGTCCCGCCCACGATCGCGGTGTTGATCGCGCGTCCGGAAGGGAAGTCCATGTCCTCTTCGTCCTCCGGGACGAACCATTTCGACGGATCGTGCTCCTGCGCCGGCTCGAGATACTCCTGGACGAGCGCCGCCTCGGCGAGAATCCGATCGCGATGCTTGATGTCGACAAGGACGCCGTCGCGACAGCAGTACGCGCTGCAGCGCGAGGAATCGGCATCGGCGGCGAATCGCGCCGCGAAAACCTCCTCACCGACCTGGAGATCGGAGAGGTAGGGAAGATGATGCCGGCGAAGCGGAAACGCGTGAGGCACGACGAAAAATGGAGCCGTGCGCGTGCGGGCGAAAGGCAGCATGATGCACTTGGCGAATCCGAACGATTCTCGTCGCGAGGGTGTCCCACGAACATGCGCCTCGACACGCTCTATCAGGACCTCGTCTATGCCGTACGCGGTCTCCGCGCCAAGCCGGCATTCACGATCGCCGTGGTCGCGACTCTCGCCCTCGGACTCGGCGCCAACGCGGCGATGTTCAACATCGTCGATCAACTGCTCTTCCGGCCGCCGCCGATGCTCCGCGATCCCGCCACGACGCATCGCGTATATGTCGGCAACACCAACCGGGGAAAGGAATACCTCAACGGCGTGAGCCGGTACGCCGCGTTCGAGGATTTCAAACGGTGGACGACCTCTTTCTCGACCATTGCGGGATTCACCACACGACGACTCGCCGTCGGCTCGGGCGACGACGCGCGCGAGATGCTCGTTGGATTCGTCAGCTACTCTTTCTTCGATTTCTTCGACGCGCGGCCCGCGGTCGGCCGATATTTCACGGCGCCTGAGGATACCACGCCCGCCGGCGCCGCGGTCGCGATCCTCAGCTATCCGCTGTGGCAGACGCAGTTCGGCGGACGCGCCGACGTCGTTGGTTCCAGCATCAGGATCGGGTCCGTTCTCTACTCCGTGATCGGCGTCGCTCCTCGCGGATTCGAGGGCATCTGGCCGGGTCGTGCGCCGGTGGCCTACATGCCGATCACGAATTACGGCGCCGCGCAGCAGACCTGCGGTGGACGCGATCGCGCCTGGTATGCAACGTACCAGTGTGGCTGGATGAATGCGATCGCACGACGAAAACCAAACGTCGCGATCGAGCGAGCCGACGCAGACCTGACCCAAGCGGCGGTGAAGAGCTACCTCGCGTCGCTCGGAGAAAACAGCGGCGCACCGCGGCTCGAGCTGGCGAAACCGCGCGCGATGCTCGCATCGATTCTTCCGGAGCGTGGTCCCAACAAGTCGGCGATCGGCAGGGTCGCGACCTGGATCGGCGGCGTGTCGGTGATCGTGCTTCTCATCGCGTGCGCGAACGTCGCCAACCTGCTCCTGGCGCGTGCGATCGCCCGTCGCCGCGAGATCGCGGTGCGACTGGCGTTGGGGGTGACCCGCGGGCGACTGGTTTCGCAGCTCCTGACCGAGAGTCTCGTGCTCGCGGTGCTTGGCGGCGTTGTCGGCGTGTTGGTCGCGCAGGTCGGCGGTACCGCATTGCGGGCGGGCTTTCTCCCAGACAGCACGAGCCCGGCCGGCCTGCGCGATCTCCGCACCGTACTCTTCGCCTTCGGCGCCGCGATCGCCGTAGGATTGTTGACTGGCATTGCGCCGGTCTTGCGCGCGCGCCGCGTGGACGTCGTCCACGATCTCCGGCTCGGCGCGCGCGAAGGCGGCCAGCAACGCTCGGGCCTCCGCGTCGCGCTGCTCGTTCTACAGGCTGCGCTCTCGGTGATCCTACTCATCGGTGCAGGGCTGTTCGTTCGCAGTCTCCAGCGAGTGGAAGGGATGCGCCTCGGCTACGACGTGGACCCGGTTCTCGTCGTGGGATTGAACCTGCGCGGGCAGACGCTGGACAGCGCGCGGCAGGTAGACCTTCTGCAACGCTTGCTCGCCACCGCGCAGTCAACGCCGGGTGTGGTCACGGCAAGCCGCCAAACCGCCGTTCCATTGTGGAGTAATTCGAGCACCCGACTGTCAGTCGCCGGAATCGATACCGTCGAGCGGCTCGGTCACTTCAACTACAGCGCTGTCGGGCCCGACTATTTTCGGACGCTCGGCACCCGCGTCGTGCGTGGGCGAGCGATCACCGTCCAGGACACGCGTGAGGGACCTCGCGTTGCGGTCGTCAGCGAGAACATGGCGCGTGTGCTCTGGCCCGGACGCGATGCGATAGGGCAGTGCATGAAGGTGAACTCCGACGTCTGCACGACGGTCGTTGGCATCGCGGAGAACATCCATGAACAGAGTCTCGCTGCCGATTCGATGTTCAACTACTACATGCCGGTGACGCAAATGCGGCCGACCGCGGGCGGCCTGTTCGTGCGCGTCGCCGGTGACGCGCCAAAGTTCAGGGAGCCGCTGCGCCGATCACTCCAGCGCGAGATGCCGGGTGTGTCGTACGTGACGGTGACACCCTTCAGAGAGATTGTCGCCCCTAGCATGCAGTCAATCCGGTTGGGGGCGATGATGTTCGTCGCTTTCGGCGGGCTGGCCTTGTTGGTCGCGGCGATGGGACTCTACAGTGTCATCGCCTACAACGTCGAGCAGCGCCGGCACGAGCTGGGCGTGCGTCTCGCGCTTGGGGCGCAGCCGCGGGACCTGGCGACCCTGGTCTTGTCTGACGGAGCTCGCGTCGCCGTGGTTGGCCTCGCCATCGGCATTCTTGTCGCCCTGTACGCGAGCAGATGGCTCGCGCCGCTGCTGTTCGAGGTGTCGCCGAGGGATGCGCTCGTTTATGGCACGGCGTCGCTGACCTTGCTGGCGGTCGCGATGCTCGGGAGCTGGGTGCCGGCGCGCCGGGCGTCGCGGACCGATCCCAATGTCGCGCTGAGATCGGAGTAGCCGGGGTTCGTTCTCGGCGATGTCGGATCCTTCGACCGTTTTGCGGATGAAGAGGTGATGGCCACTTCATCCCAGGTTGGAGGATTCGATGACCGGAATTCGCGTAACCGCGCTCGCTGCCGCGCTGCTCCTTGTCGCGGCGTGCGGTACGGATCAGCCATTGCGACCCCTGCTACCGTCGAACGCGGCATTATACGCCAAGAAGGCGGCCACGCCCTTTATTGCCGACGTCAGTCCGAGCACGGCCTCGTTGGAAATCGGCGTTGGATCGACTTTCAGCATCGGGGTTTCAAATCCGTCGGCGAACAATATTTATGCGGGCATTTCACTAAGCGCGACGATCGTTCAGGGGAACGCCAGTCGCGCAGCCGGGAGTGCGGTTCCGGACTGTGGCAGGGGTGCCGGTGTACTTCCCGCAACATCCCACTGTGGGACCGCGATGACCGTCACGGCTGATAACACGGCCGACGGCACCGGAACGCTCACCGCCGGCAACGCGAAGCTTGTCATTAGGCTACTGCAATCGAGCGCCGGCGGGACGCCGACCGTACTCGATACGAAGACCATCAAGGTCACGCTGACCGCCGCCGGCGCCGTTTCTATCGCCGACCTCCAGCTTGCCTTCTCGTCGATGGAAATTGACGGCACCCAGCTCAACGCTTACACGGTGACGCTGGGGAACACCACGGGCACGGATCGTTCACTGTACGTCATCCAGAACTACGTCGTACAAGGCAGCGTTGTTCACGCCGGCGGCGGCGCGCAGGTCTGTCCGGGG
>Ga0070682_100001131_pt1 | contig 15237 bp, 31 predicted proteins | sample KBSC63LmetaG_FD_64668 | JGI IMG/M metagenome (GOLD analysis project Ga0070682, IMG submission 64668) | Corn rhizosphere microbial communities from Kellogg Biological Station, Michigan, USA - KBS C6-3L metaG | ecosystem: Host-associated > Plants > Roots > Rhizosphere | place: USA: Michigan... | reverse complement strand
GCCTATCCCCTGCACTGTCGCAGGATACAACAGGGGAATACCGTGAACATTTTCATCTCTGGTGAACAGTTGGAATGTGGTCTGATGTGCGCTGCTGACAAAGACGTGCGCTATTACTTGAACAGTGTCTATGTCGAATGCTCGCCGCACATCACGCGCGTGGTCGCGACCAACGGACACTATATATTCGTGATGGACTCTAAGCCGTGCGAGGTCAACGAATGGTCTGGTTCGTTCATCCTGCCTCGTGATGTGCTCGAACGCATCAAACCCAAAGGTGTAGTTAGCAAGCGCAAGGCTGAATACTGCATCACGGTCGAGCCACGCGAGAGCGACAGACCGGACCATGCTCAACCGCCGCTCCTGAAAATCCGCGAGATTGGCGACTCGCACGCCGTCGAATGTACAGCAATGGACGGTCGTTATCCTGACTATGCGCGCATCATACCTGTTGGTAACGCACTCGCCGCACAGGTGGAATCGTCCGCACTGTTCAATATCGAATACCTCATGCTGGCTCTAAAATTGTACCGCAAGCTGCACAGTGCCAAAGCTGTGACCGTTCCACTCAAACAGTATCGCGACCAATACGGCGTAGTCATGCTGCGTGAGAATGCAACGTTCATCGTCATGCCCGTGCGGGCTGACAGTGTGAAATACCACTCACTGCATGGTCTGGATGACCTCAAAGTAGCAATTTCCGCTCTCGAACAGCGTGAACCGAGAGATTTGTCCGCAGCGCACGCAGAGTGCGATTGATTCATTGCTATTTGACATCCACTCGCGCGCTATAGCGCGCAGTGGACTAGAATAGATTCATGCAAGTCAAGCAACAGGGGGTGTGAGATGTGGGTCGCTCAATACGCATGGTTGAAGTTTGCGCTAGTGATAAGCATTGACTATCGGTGCGCTAGCGGACATTTGGTGCATGAGAAATACATCACCATTCCCTACGATCAAAAGGGGTTCGTATGGTGTTAGGACCAAAGCAAAAGAGGATGACTACCGAATTGTGTTGGCATGACACACATAACGGTAGAGTGTGGGGCGCGATGCATGCGGTATGGGATGGTAAGCCAAAGCGGGCACCGCGCAAAGGTGAATGGTTCATATCCGGCGCGATACCTGTCGCATACAAAGCTAAACAGGATATGAACACGGAGTATTACATCGCAGTGATTGTTTAATCCAACTAGGGGCTAAAAATGGCTAAGCTTGCAGGTCGTGGCGGTTTTTCGGGTGGTGTCTATCGTTCCAACTCGCCGTTGGGGGACGATCAGATGATGCGCGTCGCGCCGTCCATCTTCGCAGAGAACGCACACGTTTCGCGTTCGGCACGATACACCTACATTCCGACCATCGACGTGATTAACGGTCTGCGTCGCGAAGGGTTCGAGCCTTTCATGGTCGCGCAAGGTTCATCGCGCGTCGAAGGTAAGGCAGAGTTCACCAAGCACATGATACGCATGCGCCATCGTTCGGACATCGCGACGACGGAAGCAAACGAAGTGATTCTGGTCAACTCGCATGATGGTACATCGTCCTATCAACTCATCAGCGGCATGATTCGATTTGCCTGCAACAATGGGTTGGTCTGCGGCGAGAACATTCAAGACTTCCGTGTACCGCACAAGGGCGACATTGTTCACGATGTCATCGAACATGCGTATCAGACGCTGGATGGATTCGGACTGATTCGCGAGGTGACCGAAGAGATGAAAGCGGTCACGCTCGATGACGCACAAGCAGAACGTTTCGCGCAAGCTGCACTCATGCTGCGCTACGAGCCGACGACCGGCGAAGATGGGCAGGTTGTCGAAGCGCCTATCTTCGCGCATCAGTTGCTGCGTGCTCGTCGCGCCGAAGATGCGGACCGTTCAGTGTGGACGACGTTCAACCGAGTGCAGGAGAACGCGGTGCGCGGCGGTTTGCCGGGTCGCAGTGCCAGCAATCGACGTATCCAGACCCGTGAGGTGACCGGTATCGATCAATCGATCAAGCTGAATCGCCAACTCTGGACACTTGCCGAATTCGTCGCGAAAGCAGTTTCGCAACCTGTCGAAGCCTAATTCTCTCACAACCTGAGGACGTACCCCGCAAGGGGTACGGTAGAACTGTGCACACATTTTGTTTCATGGTCTATTGCCACGATGGACGATATGAAGTCACATTCTATGCGGATGACGAACCAGATGCATGGATTCAATTGTCTCGCATGTTCGTGCTTCGTGGCGTTCGAAAAATTGAACTCGAATCATCGGTGCCGCTATGAACGAACCCGACGAAGAAATGTCCACGTTCATCAAATATCGCATCAAAGAACAGTTGCGCGATGGTTTCGTGACCGTCGAATTCTTGCGCAACTCTTGGAAGTCATATACACCAGAATTCGAAGAGGCATTGAAGGAGTTTGATGATGAACGTATGGACTGAACGTTTCTTACAGTACATGCAGTACAAAAGTGCCTGCAACAATTTGTTGATCCCGCCCATGAACTATGCTCAGTACCTGAGACTTTGGGATTGGTCCCTAGCATGAAACGATTCTATAAATGGTTGACGCCTATGAAATTCTTTCTGCTGTTGGTCTGTTTCTATGTGCTGTGCATCATGGCGGGCGGGATTGACCCGTCCCGCTGGTTCTAACTGAGTGGGGGGCTGAGTGGATATCATCAACGTCGAAGAAAAGATCAAGGAACTTCTGGATGAGGCTAATAAGCTGCATCAGACAACGCCAGAAGCTGGAGCGCGCATCGCGAAGTGCGCAGTGATCGCAGGTGAACTCATGGATAACGACACACGCCTACCAGACTGGTATCTGGGTTCTCAATGGCATGGCGTGATGTCGAGCCTGCCGCAATTCTCGGCCAGCTACGAGGACGCGATAACTGCGTTTAAATGCCTGAAGTCCATCGCGTACTGCATGCGTGACAGTCTCACGCGGGAGCACGCATTGTTCTATCAAGTCGCGGATGAATTGGAAACGTCCGTCAACCGTCTGTATGCAATCGATCAAGAATTGACCGCTCTCAACGCCCTTGCAAACTCAAACACTGGAGGTACGCTTCAATGACCATCAACCAATGCATCAAAACCGGCGCGAATGTCTACCTGACCGATGAAGAGGTCGAAGTGCATGGTGATCTGCATATCATCATGAACGACAACGGCGTAACTGGCGTGCTGCACTATGTGCTGCCGACGCATTACGTCGCGGAGCCGAAGAAAGACGGGCGGTACGATACCCGGTTCGATGCGGTATTCGACACACGCATGATGCGCCAACATGGTTCGATCGAACAGGCGTCATTTCTGGACTTAGGCACGCCGCGCGTCATGATTATGGGCAAGCAATTTTTGTTGCTCCATAAGAACCTTCGCGATCAACTCGATGCCATCGTACACGCATGCGAGCACGAAGAGGACGAGGACATTCTTTCATGGTTCAAAGCGCTGGGCGCAACATTTACGAAAGAAACTGGCGATGACATTACGATCATCACGTTGGACGACATTGAACGCAAAGGGGAAGACAATGGGAACTAAGCGTGGTCCGCTCGCGGTGTGGGACAAGTCTCAACCGCTTTTCATCAAACCTCAGCCTGACGTGTTCGACGGCACACATTTCGCCATCGGCTACTACACGCATTGCGTCAACGGCCACGAAGCTGCGTTCATCGTGCTTCAGGGCTATGCGCGTGAACGGGATGCGCGCCGCGCCATGCGCAACTATGGGTTCGTGCAGGAGGGCGCACGATGGGTGCATGAGTCCACGCTGCTTCTGCGCATGATGGAGTCCGCAACGTGAACAGGGCTCTCGAATGGATTGCAGTCATCGGCGCATTTCTGGGAGCCATGATACTAGCCGTCTGCATGATGACCCTTGCGGTCATCATCAACTTGGCACCGTTCGCGGTCATTGGCGCGGTCTGCTATGGACTCTACAGGTGGTTCTCATGAAGCCGAAACTCTATCGTGTGGGCCTGTCCAATCCATCTTGGGATGGACTGGTGATCTGGCTCTGGGGTTGCGCTACTGGAGACGATCTGCCAGTGCTCGGATCCAGCCCCCAACACGCTTACGAAGGATGGGCCAAATATCCGGGGTCTGCGACACAGTTGTCGAATCCGTACTGGCAGTGGGTTGCGGATCATCAGGGGGTAATGCGACTGGTGCGGATTGATCCTGCACTTCGGCGGGCGTGGTTGCGTCAGAATGCAATTGAGAAAGCTGCGAAAGAAAAAGCACGCGTTCTTTCTGACGCCGAATTGTCAACCCCGCTACAACCTTACCTCGCGAGTGGTTCCACTTGGGGAACTCGTTCGCCGCTGGAGTCCAACTCAGGGCATTGACCTTACGTCGGAGCGTGCTCGCTTGGTACGCTCCGACGCCGCAGTTGTAGCAGAAGTCCGTCACCGCTTCGAGCATGAGCGGATACTTCGTCAGGATTGGACTAGCGCGTAGGGCACCCGCCTTGGCGCTATCCCAACCCTGTTGGAGCCTCAGCACGGCATGGTCGCGAGTCCATGTCGTGCCTTTTTTTATGTCGCTCCCGGTTGAACCCCAGCCAATCGTCCAAATGAGCGCGACCTCATCCAGATACGCGACAACCCAGCCATCGCCACGGTCCTTCGCGTAGCTTTCTGAATCCATGCAAATCTGCATGCCGGGAGATACGTCACTCATGCGATTGTCGTCTCTGCGCTCACAGTGAACACCACACTGTTGTCGTAGGACTCTCCGAAGTCATGAAGGATATTGGGACGAACGTAGGTGACCGTGTGCAACGCGATGTGACCGCTGATGCTACGCGAACCCTTCGCGAGTCCGTAGCGGTTCAGGGACGTGTCCTGCGAGCGGATATCTTCCCAAGCGTAGACATCGATCGACACGTTCTGCGAGTTCGTTCCGACCAGTCCGCCAATTGCGAATTCCAGCCCAAGATTACAGCCGATGGTACGCGGGTTATAGACGAAGTTTGCCGTCACGCGATTGCTGTTCGAATTCGGTTCCCAGTCGATACCAGCCTTGGGGTTCGTGTCGTTCACGAACGTGATGACCGGCGACCAGATTTCCAGTGCGGAGCAGCCGATCACGCTAATGCCGTTCCGACGCACCGCCGAGATGTAGGGTTCCTGAATCTGCACGCGCTGACAGTAGGTGGAACCGCCAATGTAGATGCCATCGCCCCATGTGTTTTTGATGCGCGGACGGACCAGCGTCACGTCTGTTGCCTCATCGAGCGTCATACCCATACCAAACTCGTTATCGACGCCACCGGGAGCCTGTCCGTTGATTTCCTTGGCACCGTCGAGGCAGGCGTCTTCGATGTAGATGTTCGAGCCGGACATGTAGAACATCGCATAGCCCGTCGTGCTGTGCGACAGCAGCCTGAACGCGCCGCCAGAGGCAAACTTGATGTGCGAGTTAGACGGGATGACGAGGCCCGTGTCCGTACTGTCTAGGGACAGTCCGTATTGCTGCGAGATGATCGCGCCGACGCTCAGACTGGCGCAGGAATTGAGAAACGCCTGCATCGTCACGCGGCAATCGTTCTTGAAACCCGCGAGCGCGGCCAGAGCAGTGTTGTTCGTGTCGAGTTTGTATTGCACGCTTCCGCCTGTAGAGGTTGACGAGCCAGCCCACGTTGACCAGAACGGGTCGGCAATTATCGGGATAAGTGGCATTGTGTTACCTCGGATTCCATTCGCGCCAGCACCAGTACGCGTCCATAAGAGAACGGCCCCGACAAGTGTAGCCGGAGCCGTCTCTAGCGCAACACCACCATCCACCGCCTAAGCAGTAGAGGTGGGGTTTGCTATTACGCGCTGGGAGCCGCATCGCCCGCTGCCGGAGTCGCAGGAGCGTCCGCAGCCGGAGCAGTGGCCTGATCCGTGGTCTGGGGTGCGTCGGGGCGCGCGCCAGCCGTGACAGCCGCTGCGAGCGCGTCAGCCTCGCTCTTGAGCGCGTCTTTCAGCTTCGTGAGTTCGGCGGGGTCAACTCCACCGGCACCAGCACCAGCGACAAGGGCATCGATCTTCGCGGCCAGACCCTGAATCAAGGTCACGGCTGATTGCTCGATACCGATGGTTGCGGCCACTTGGTCTTGCAGGTCGGAAAGTTCGGACATGATGTTCTCCAGAATATCAACGATGAGTTGCAGAGTGGGAAAGATCGCCAGTGCGGGAATTTCACGAGGCATCTCGCTTGGCGACTTGCACCACCGCGTTTTGTCTCTGCGCATGGCGGAGTCTCCTAACGGGTGGAAGCCAACATTTTACGGGCGCGCGGTGGATAGTGTTTCACGTGAAACATCTTCTTACTTCTGCTTGTCCAGCGTTCGTCCAACGAAGTAATAAGCGGCGATGGCGCTCAGCAATGCTGCATCTTCTGCCGTCCACGCGTTGACCAAAGTCTCTTTTACATCGCCCGTTGCATGGAAACTGTAAAAAATTACAGCCAGCCGACAGATGGTCCACAGCGTGAAAACGCCGAATGTGACGCTCGGACGGATGAGGGCGTTGATGTTATTTACCCACGTGGAAGCGTGCGAAAGCATCACCTGCTCAGCCTGATACGCGGACATCATGGTCTGGAACTGCGCCTGCTGCACTGTGGCATTTGTTGTCAGCACCGCTTCGTCGATTTTCAGCTTGCCCTGTTCCTGAAGGAACAGTAGCTGCTTGTCCATCATCGCGAGTTCGTGTTCCCGATCGTTCTTGCCGTCGAGAAATTTCAGTAGCTCGGGCGCGAAACGCAGCAATCCACCGAACAATCCACCCAGTAGGCTCAGTAACATTTCGACACACTCCATCAGCAACGTTTGCAGGTATTACAAAAAGTATAGCAAAACCGCAACAAATTTGATTAATCAACTATATCGCAGCGTTCGGAAGATTCAACTTGTAACCGCGCTCTAGCGCGTATAGAGTAGGACCATAACAAAAGCAGGCTTGGGGCAATACGAGGTTTCACTTACCTTTCCACTTAATTAAAGGGGCAACACCATGTCTTACGAAGAGAAGTCCGCCATCATCGAAGAAGTATCCACCATCGCAGAAATGCTCAGCGAGGCCCAAAATCGCCTTGCCACGCTGCCGAGGAACCAGACCGCTGCCAGACAGCTTGGCATGATCGGGAACCGGCTGGAGGGCTGGAGACGTACCTTTGGTCCGGTGGATGAGCAGCCCGCCCTCCCGAAAAACTCTCCCTACACTCGCGTCGATGTGGACAAGGCGCTGAAGGCATATCGCAAGTACGGTTACTTTGGCCTGACACCGGACCAGAAAGAGGTCATCAAATGGTTCGATGACCACTATCCGCAACACGCCGCGTGATGCTCACTGGTGGTTGACGATGTAAGCAGCAAATGCCGAGTATCGCCCCTTGTTCACGAACGCATCCGACTGAACAATGCCGAACTGCCCTTCGTCGCCACCACTACTGTCATCAAACAACTCGTAGTTGTCGCACCCAGTGATGTTGTAAGTCGCCCGTTTGGTGTCCCACTTACCCATCAGGTTCGTCCCGGTGAGGTAAGCGGTGATCGCCGCCTCGTCGCTGAAGCTGGACGCGTAGCAGCCGTATTCGTTGATCCGAATCGGCTTGCCGTAGTTGTCTTTCAGGACTTGCAGCACGTTCGCGGTGATGCCGCCAGCAGCTTCGATATTCCCCATGTTGGAATACCAATGCCATGTCGTGATATCCCACTTGACCGCCAGCGCCGGGTTCGGGTCGTTGTTGTCTGGAGAGGTGCCGTTCCAGATCATGTCCGAGAAGCCCCAGTGCAGCCACGTCTCAGCAGGGCCGATGAACCGCGCGTTCGGGTCTTGCGATCGAATCCCATCAACCATCCCACGGAACACGCCACGCGAGACTTTGAACAGCGCGGCATTGTAATGAGAGGACAGATTGCCGTCCGAGCCACCGTTGATGGAATAGCTCGCATACTCGTTGGGCAGTTCGTAGTAGGGGACGTAGCCTTTCAGGCTACTCATCTCCACGCCGACGCTGTAACCGTTCGCGTAAGCCGCGCTCTCGTCTGCCGCCGCGCCGATCAGCCCCACGGGGTACACGGCGATGTGGGCAGGTGCTGCGTAGGCAGAGATGAATTGCTTGAACCGGGGTGCGTCGCCGCCAGCAAACCCCACGCGGTAGGTGTTGGTCCCACTCGCCACCAGCTTGAGCGCGGTCTGCGCGTCTTTCGAGAACGCAGTGCCCGCCCAGAAATGCCCATTTTGTCCCCAGAACGTCAGCCGGTCGGTTACCGGCTGGGGCCACGTGCCCTGAACCCAACTCGAACCGTTGTAGAACCACTCTCCCGAGGGCGGTCCGATAATGTGCGAGGTGAAGATGCCGTTTTTCCAGACGAGTTCCGCCACGCCTGAGGTGAAGCCTACCGTGGAACCGTTCTTCAGCACCACGCCGTTGACCACACTCCACTTTGAACCGGCGCTATCGGTTATAACCGTACCACTATTGTTATAAATGACCGTTCCGTCCGGAGAGAACGTGCTACCGCCGTAGCCAGAGAACGCGATCCACATGCGAATTTGCTCGTCATCTGTCATTTTCAACTCTCCAGCGGGTATTTAACATATAGCTTTAGCCCCTTGGAGGGGCTAAAGCGTAGAGTATCCCACTGGTGAGCTTAGGAAACAAAGGGCAAAGCATCCCCCTATGTTCCCTAACGCATCCCACCGGAGCCGCTTGAGGTTTCCTTGGGCAGCACGGTCGTTCGACATTCGCCGTGCCTGAACCAGACTATTCGCCGGAATGCGACCGACGCCACCGCGCTCTAGTTCTCTCGCGTCCCACGCTTGCTCATGGTGTCTTCTGTGAGCCAATCTAGGCGCGGTCAGAAGGTGTTTAGCCCATAGACCCCGCGCCCATAGCGCGGGGTTATTCTTTTTGGGGCGGGAGACACGGATAAAATTTCAATTTACCCGTGGGCGAAATTGAAAAGTAGACCGGAACCCCGATCATGTCGGCATGCGCGCCCGCTGCTTTCTGGAACTCTTTCCACCTTAGCTGTTGCACGCGATGACGACTCCCATCGTCCGATTCGTACATCACATAAATTCTGGACATAAAAAAGCCCTTTGGGTTCTAGGTTCGCCGCCCGCCAGCAGCTTCCCCGAAGGGAATGAACCTAGACCCAAAGGGCCTCTTCTGTTGGCGGACAGAACGCCGCCACACTACCACAAAAAAGAAGTCCACCGCTAGGGTGGACTGAAATCTCGTGTCCCACGGGGAGGAACACGGGAGGAGACGCGTGACAACACCTACTGAGAGGCACACTACCATACGCGGCGCAAGACACGTAAATCACAGGGGAATGTGGGCAGTGTGCTTTTCAGTAGGCATTCGTGGACGGATTTGAACCGCCGACCTTCGGCCACCACGAGGACTAGCGCTATAGACGCGACACCTACGGACCGACGCTCTACCAGACTGAGCTACACGAATGTTTCCTGCGTAGGCGGGCTTTCCTGCGGCCCGCATGGAGTGTTGGATGAACAAACCATAGCAATATGCTACATGACTTGTGGGAAACAATCAAATCGGAATACACTTCCACCATCACAGGGGAAACTATGATCGAACTTTTAAGACCGCTCGTTCTGGCGGAAGAGGTCACGCATCTCTACACCACCGGGCTACCAGCAGGCTCGCGCAGCGGCTGGCACAGCCTAGACACGCACTGTACCTTCGCACCGGGCTACTGGACTGTCATCACGGGTATCCCGAGCCACGGCAAGTCTACATGGCTCGACAACCTCACCATTAACCTCATGAAGCAAGGGTGGAAGTTCATCGTCTACTCGCCCGAGCAACAGCCCACCGGCCTGCATCTTTCGAACCTCTGCGAAATACTATTGAACCAGTCGTTCCGATACGGAACAGCTAACCGCATGAGCGCCGCGCAACTGGCGAAAGCGATGGACTGGCTGGACGAGAAGATTCTATTCATGCGACGGCCAGAAGAGGATAAATCGTTCGTCGGGCTAGACCTGAACGCGGTCATGTTCGGCGCGCAAGATGCGATCGAGAAGGTATGGGCCGGTCACCCGAAGATCGGCGTCATCATCGATCCGTGGAATGAACTGGATCACTCGTCGCTGAACGGCATGAACGAGACGCAGTTCATCAACCATGAACTCATGGTCTACCGCAACTGGATTCGCATGATGAAGCGGGTCCACGGGTTCATCGTGGCGCACCCGGCTAAGCCGCAGAAGGATAAGGACGGCAACTATAAGCCGGTCACGCTCTACGACATCAACGGGTCAGCCGCGTGGAAGAACAAGTGCGATCTAGGCATCGTTGTCCGCCGCGAGGACAGCGACGACCAACGTCTGGTCCGCACCATGATCGATGTGGAGAAGGTTCGTTACCGCCACCACGGGAAAGCAGGATTCTCTTATTTGAAGTTCAACTCGGGAACAAACACCTTCTTGGATCAGAATCGTGAGCAAAGATATATCGACAACGAATCCGACGTGGATGATTCATGACTATGACGACATCCGCGCGTTGGTGGATGTCTTGCGGGCACAGAATCTTCCGATTACAGTAACCATCACGCAGCCGAAAGCATCAGATGAACTCACGGCGCGGTTCCACTGCGCGGTGCGCTGCATCGCTCAGCAAGTGGAGTGGATGGGCGAGAAGATGAGCGAGGAAGAGTGGAAGCGGTTGCTGGTAGCTGCCCACTGTGGTCAGCGGGTTGTGCGATCGCCGTATGATCCGAGTCGCTTAGTGGTGCTTGACGTTAAAACGTCTGGCATGTCTGGACCGCAGAAACACGACTTGCTGGAATCTATCTATGCATGGGGCGTTGAAAACAATGTGGAGTTCGACGAATGAACAAGGATATTAAAGCGAAGTGGTGTGCATGGTTGCGCGATCCGGAAAATAAGCAGACTCAGGGCGCGTTACAGAAGGATGGCCGTTTCTGTTGCTTGGGTGGGCTGTGCGAGGTGTACCGCGAAGAGACTGGCAAGGGGGAATGGCGCGAGCACGCTATGTCATACAGTGATTTTGGGGAGCCGAGAATGAAATTCTCTTTCCTAGACGCAGTTGGCACGCTTCCACACGAGGTCGTTAGTTGGGCTGGGATTATGAATTACTACGATGTTTCTGATCCGGAAGTTCTTACGCCTTTCGGCAGGTACAAGCTTTCCACTTTGAATGACGGGTTCATCCCCGGACCCGAACTGGAAACGCGCCGCCTGACGTTCGCAGAGATTGCCGACATCATCGAAGCGAATCCTGACCTATGAAGTGGCGTAGCCTCACCACGGCGCAGACGATCGCGTTCGCCCTAAAATTCTTCGGTGCGCTGATTCTATTCGGGCTTGTAATTGGAGCGTTACTGAAATGAAAAAGGCAGAAGCGGAATACATGGGAAGGGTGGCTAGGCTCGGTTGTATGCTTTGTAAAGAGCTAGGCTACAGTAGTTTCGATGACGAAGGGACTTACCCGGTAGAACTGCATCACGTTCGAGAGGGACAGGGAATGTCCCAAAGAGCGTCTAACTTCCTAGTCATCCCGCTCTGCCCGAGTTGTCACCGTGGACCGCATGGTATCCACGGTGACAGGCTGAAGTTGAGGAACGCTTGCGTAGATGAGATTGCTCTGCTGGCGATGACGATAGAAGCGTTGAATTGAGTTGTGCCTGTGCCATGCCCGGCATTCCAATTTGGTCTAAGACATGGTGCAGATGGTCCGGTGGTGTCTGGTGGCCCGCAAGGGTAGCGGCCCGTTGGGCAACTTCGGTGATCCCGAAGACCCGTAGGTGATCCGTGCACGAGTGAACTCTACTCAGTGAGCGATAACCCGGCGAGCGGGTGGAAAGCCCGCAACAACCAAAGAGGTACGAATGACACGAGATGACAAGGAACGCATCGACAAGATGACGCTGGAAGAGATGGATCACGTCTGGACAAACACCGCTTCGTTCTCGTGGCCCTTCCGTGATTCAGATACCGGAGATTACTTCTGTGAACGATACGAGAGACTTAAAAGTGAGGCCGCAGGACACCTTGCTGACCCCAACTGAAGCGACGTGGAAGACAGAGAAGCGGCTGATTCACGCCATCCTTATCTGCTCCGCAAACAAGACTGTCGTGGATGTCTACATGACGCCCAGCTACCAAGAAATGGAGAGGTTAATTGGGTCATCTTTCTGGGTTCCTTTTCGCGACGATCGTCTGGCTGGTGACACTCTTTTTTGCGATGAGGGAAACTTCGCCGGGTATCAGGATTTTGTGGTATTCGGTCGCCCTGTTACTGGGAGCGCCCTTGTTGTTCGGGTGGACCATGATCGTAATCTGGATGATTGCCACGTGGAACTTGCCGATGTTCTGAAGGGAGTGGAGTGGAATGCCGCGCAAAGACATAAAAATTAAAGACCCCGGCAACTGTGTGCGCTCTGGAGAGCGCAACCCGCTGAAGACGACAAAGCTGAAGCGTGATCGGTTCAACGGCGCGGTGGACTTCGAAACGAACCTGAAGAACGCAGGCGAGGCATCGAGCAAAGCAGCGAAGAAGATATCGGTGAACACAACCTATAGGATTACTGACGGAAAGTATGCAGGAGAGTTGTGCAAAGTCGCAGAATACAAAGCTGACAGCACGTTCTGCAAAATAGAGTTGCTGACAGTCTGGATGAAACCGACCGGGAATTTCGACTTGATACCGGTCAAGTACGTGGGGGTAGCGATCGATGTCAAAAAAGAATATTGAACCCGGCGTGTTGTGTTACCTAACCGGCACACATTGTGGCAACGATGGGAGGATAGTAGAGGTGTTGAGATTCGCACCTGACTACTCGTTGATCGACGGCGAGCAACGCTACTGGTGGGTCATAGGCATGAGTCCGATGACGTTCGTCTACGTCACTGGGTTTATCGGTGAGACTCCGGTGACGACGACGCGAGAAGAGATGGGCGGCGAGGTGGTTGTCGGTGAACGATACCTGCGTCCGATCAATGATCCAGATATGGAGACTGAAGATGAACGAGCAACTGACCGTCCCGAAGTGCTTCAGTGACAAGACTGATTACGTCATGTGGCTTCAGTTCGATCGTGCGTCGAACACAGGTCGCACATTCGGGTTCGTGTGCAAGGACTGCACGCCGATCCACCAAGAAGAGATGATGCGCCAAGGCCGGTGCGAACATCCTGATGTCCGATTCGGCCACGTGCGTGTGAAGGTGGCAAAAGAAGAAGGCGTTGAATACACGGGCTACATCCAGACAGAACGCGGACGGTTAACAAATGGGTACGCTCTCTCCAACGGCCAGAAGCCTCAAGTGGCTGCGTGAAAATGGTTACAAGTGTGAAGTGGTCGAGCGGTTTGCATTCGGTAAGAGACACGATCTGTTCGGGTTCGGTGACATCTTCGCTATTCGAGAGGCGGAGGTACTTATCGTTCAGACGACATCCAGAGGAAACGTGTCGGCGCGCGTTAAAAAGATTACGGTCGAGTGCGAAGAGAATCTCGCCCACGTGCGCAAAGCTGGTATCCGCGTGGTCGTACACGGATGGGGAAAGTTAAAGGCAGGCTGGACACTTAGAGAGGTTGACTTGTCATGAGAAAGATCGTGCAAATTGCAGCGCCGTTCTGCGGCGATGGCGCAATACAGGTTACGTTGGCGTTGGCCGATGACGGGACGCTGTGGCAGGGGTATTGGAAAGCCAAGGGCGGGTATGGTGGCGAACCGCTTACATACACCTTCGATTGGGAAGAGATTCCGAACATCCCGCAATGGAATGCCAACATGACGAAGGTGAAGTGATGAAGAAATGGCGGTGGGGATACGGGATGATCGATGAGGTTGAGGTCGTTAGTGAGACGGATAAGACGCTCACCATCCTAGAAAAGAACTTCAGTGGCGTGCTGACCACGCGCCGCGTGATGAAGTACGCTACTGGCTATCGATACTTCGACACGCGCGAAGAAGCTGTCGAGTCGTTTCGCGATTCGCTACAGAAAAGCCTTGAATTTCACGAGCGTTCTGTCGTCGAGTTCAAGAAGAAGCTGGAGGATTTGAAATGAAAGGCAAACTGATCGCGGCGGTGGCAGGCGCACTGTTAGGGCTTCTCTTATATTCGTGCGTCGCCAAAGCTGAAGGTCATCCCGAAGTCGTCGCGCTCGGTAAGTCGTGGCATTTCGGCCAGTCGGGTAACCACTACGACTACAACGGTTCGAACCCCGGCATCGGCGTGGAGTATCGCTGGGACAACGGGCTGTTCGTGGGCGGCATGACCTACTATGACTCGTTCAGAAAGCAGGCATACGCAGCCTACGGTGGTTACCAGTACACGGTGCCTGTTACCGGTAACTGGTCCGTGTTCGCAGCGGTGCGAGCGGGCTATCTGAACGGGTCAGGTATCAACGGCGCGATGGCTATGCCCAGCGTCGGCGTCACATACAAGCGGCTGTCTATCGAAGCGACCTACATTCCGAAGGTGTCGCACGATACAGTCAACGTGGTTGGACTGTTCGCACGCTGGAGGTTCTAAGTGAAGCGCATTGGAATGATTGTCGAATTCATTGGCATTGGTGTCGCAGTAGGAACAGCGGTCACTTCTTATGTGATTCACGAGCCAATGTATGGCGTATGGGGTGGCTTTATCGGACTGGCTGTGTGCGTAACCGGATTCACTATGAGGCATTTCTCAAAATGACCGAAGAACAAAGAGAAGTCGTCGGCCTAACCAACGAGCGTGGCGAGACACGACAGTATGAGACTGTCGCTAGTAGGCTGGCTCGATTCCGTGCCGTCGAATCACATAAGAACTTTGCATTGCGATCGGAGATTCTAAGAGATGACGGCGATTCGTTTGTCGTTAAAGCGCAGATTGGCTTCTACACAGAATCTGATTTTTTCTGTGTGCTCGCGGAAGGGCATAGCGAAGAATTCCGTAGTGCTTCATCGATCAATAGGACAAGTGCGCTTGAAGTTGCTGAAACGAGTGCTTGGGGTCGGGCGCTTGCCGCTTTCGGATTTGGTAGCCCTGTTAGCATTGCGTCGGCTGATGAGGTTGAAAAGGCACAACGGCGTGAGAGGGAACTGAAGCAACAGGACGAGAAGGTTCCCGGCATGCTGATCCTGCTTCAGAACGCGGCCAAGCAAGGAACAGAGAAGCTTCAGGACGTGTGGCTCAATGAGCTAACCAAGCGTGACAGGCATCTGTGCAGCAAGGAAATGCCGAACCTGAAGCGAC
>Ga0070682_100001127_pt1 | contig 15255 bp, 9 predicted proteins | sample KBSC63LmetaG_FD_64668 | JGI IMG/M metagenome (GOLD analysis project Ga0070682, IMG submission 64668) | Corn rhizosphere microbial communities from Kellogg Biological Station, Michigan, USA - KBS C6-3L metaG | ecosystem: Host-associated > Plants > Roots > Rhizosphere | place: USA: Michigan... | reverse complement strand
TCGTCAAAACAACGCCCGGCGAGAGATTTATCAATGGCTGAACGCTTCTGCCATTGAGTGGCAAATTCTCAACGAACCGCCGGTCGACGATCGTTCCCACCGCTGCTGATTCATCGATCAGCGGTGGACTATCAACCACGTCCACCGTTGTGCTCTTCAATTGTCCGACCTTCAACGAGATTTTGATCATGCGCTGATCGTTTACGTTCAAAATCACGTCTCGAAGTTCAGCGGGATTGAAGCCTTCGTGTTCGGCTTTGACGGTATAGTTTCCGGGCAGAAGGAGTGGAACTACAAAAATGCCATCGTTGTTCGTCGTCGTCGCTCTCTCAAATCCTTGCCCGACGCTGATCACGGCGACGTGCACGCCGGGAATTACAGCGCCATCGTCATCCATGACTGTGCCACTGAGCGTCGCGGTGGCGCTTTGAGCTGAAACATCGATTACGAATGATTGGCAAAACGTGAATAAGAGCAGCATATAAAAGGCAGCAGGGAGGAAACGCAAAAGAAGGGGAACTCGCGCTTGTAGATCGCTTCCGATCTCTGGGACTTCAGGTGGAGGACAGACAACACACGTGCACTCGTACGGGTTTCTGGGCATGAGAGTTCTCCTGTGAGCAGAGGACAGTCTTCCGGGCGATGAGAAGGTCCTGTCGAATTTATTGTCGCGCTCATCGTCGTCTGCCCTGGACCGCACGCGAGGATGAGCATGGTTCAACCCTGACTTCCGGTAAACAGATCTCACCGTCAGATCAAAGACTTACAATAGAGTCGTGCTTTTTCTGGGCTAACAGGCTTGCAGTTGCCGAGTACAACTCAAAAAATTGAAGCTGCCGATGAAGGCAGCTTCGCGAGCAATTTCAATTGCTCGAAGTTTGATACCCCATAACTCGTTCAGCCAAATTTTCTGCGCGTTGCAGCGACTGCCAGAACGCGGCCGATTTGACCGCAGCAGCGGAGCTGTGCGACGAGATCAGAAATGCGGAGCGGATTGCGTCATTGTTCGAGAGTGCCACTCGGTGCAGCCGTTCGACAGCTCGAGCGAGATCGCCGTCACTCTGAATCGAAAACTCTTCCGCTACCTGCAAACCCGATCCGGGAAAAAAGATCGGCTGAATCTCCTGGCGCAATAACTCATTCTCACGAGCGAACGCAGACGCATGTTGCCGCAACATGCTGAGCCACTTGGCCCGCGCATCTGGCGCCACTGTGCGCATATCAACATTCGCAAATCGACTTATCAGCTTCTTTAGCTCAATCGCATGAAACAGCGCGCTGTAGGCGCGATTCACCACTCGCGACGAATAAGATCGGATCGCCTCATCAGTTGGACCACTGGGATCCTTTTTGGTGAAATATGCGCGCAGCTCTTCATCCGCAGCCACAGTGTTGGCAGTCTCTTCCGTCTCCTGAACTGTTAACGGACCAGCCGCAGTGCGACCCGCCGTTGCGTCGGCAACAGTGCGAATATCGATGACCACCGCAGGGTTATTACTGACCGGCGCCAGCGTTCGCAGGAATTCTTCTTTACGCTGTTGAGTGTCCACCACTCCCTCGACGCGCAGTGACCCACCTGCGCTGCGCGTGAGGGCGACTTGCTCATTCCGGTCGGCCTTGGCCAGATTGAGCAAGTATGCTACGTCGACTTCCAGCTCTGCCGAAGCTGCGGGTGGTGTCGACGTGCTGAGCGTCGGAGGGACACGGCTAGTGGTGAGGTCCCGGAGCGCCCAGTCTCCGGTCCTGCCAGGTTCCCTTGCCCCTCCTATCAGTTCCGGTTCTATCTCAAAGGCCGCTGCCTTCGCGGGCAGCAGTTCATCATTCGCCTCGCCAAACCGGTATTCGCGTGATTCGTCGCCTCGTTGTACGAGCAAAGTCTGTTCGATTGGATGAAGGTCTGACTTGGTCAGGGTGAGAGTGGCCTTCAAAAGACGGCTGGCGCCAATCGTCCGGACTCTTTCATAAGTGATAACGTAAGTTGTTGACCTCTCCTCGACGTCTGCAAGACCTGGTTCACCAATCAGCGCACGGAAAGTTTGCGGTGAAGGATCCAGTTGCCAAACGTCTTCGAGGTTGAACAGGAGATTGTCAGGTGTCGCGAGCTTTGGCTGCGACTGCGGCTTTGAACCGTGCTGATAAACGATGCGAGAGCCATCGGGTTTTTCCCATGCGCCGGCAATGAGCCGGTTCGAATCATCGTAAAGTCTCTGGGCCCGATTGCCCGAGGCACGATTTTCCCAGATCTCGATCCGTCGTTGCGCGACTATCGCTCCTTCGGCACTCCGACGCTCCTCGAGACGAATCGAGCGATGTCTGACTTTATCGGGGATCTGCTGCTTCACCTCCTCTGCGACGGTCGCACTCTCGAGCAAGGTCGTCGCAGTCAACGGCGGTGGCAGGCTCGCTTTGAAGAACAGGAAACCACCAATCAAAGCTGCTGAAGCCAATGCGACAAACAGACTGAACCGCCCCCACTGATTGCGATTCGTCGATTGGCCCATCAACGTGAGGAAAGAACTCTCCCTGAAACCATCGTCGATCGATCGAACAAATGCGTCATTCGACGGCGTTGTGTTTTCCTCAGCAACTACACGTCTTCGAAATAGACCGGCTAACCAGGTGGTCCAGGAGCGAAGACTGAAGTTCCCACGCTGAAGCGACGCGCGCGCCGGTTCAGGGACGATAAAAAGGGGTGAGGACAAAGCGTTTGCATTAGACATTTCGCCGGTATTGAAAGCCTCTTCCGGCAGCGGATCTTTATAGATGACACGCAGGCTCGGACCATTCTCATTGTAGAAGGAAGCTTCGAGGAACCGTCCTTCGCTGAGTTCGATCCAGGCCCACTGCTCGGAATCAGGTCCAACCGGATCGACGGTAAAGAAGAGCAGTGGCACTCCCTGTTCACTGCAAACTTCGACGAACTCAATCGGATCATCCTGGGTGAGGTTGAGATTCACTTCGTTCAAGTCTGAGCTCACGGTCAACGAGCTCACGAGAAAACTATTAACTGAAATCCGAAGCTCCTGGGGCTTATGCTCGTGGATCTCGCGCAGTCGCTTTCCAAACTTTGTCGGCAGATTCCCCGATCCTCCACCAGAAGCGCCGCCGCCATTCGCATCTCCCGGAGGCTCTTTGAAATCGGAACGGCCAGTCTCGTAGCGGTCAGATAGAAGAGGCAGTCCGAGCAAACTATTCACAGCGTCGAGACAGTGTGGACAACTTACGATGTGCGCGAGTTTCGGAGTGGTGAGCGCATCGCCATCGTCTTTTGAATAAGCTTGTTCGAGCTCCTGCCTCGATATGCACTCGCCTTTACAAGAATCAAAGATCATTTGCCGAAGCCCGAGCATCAAATCGCCTTCTGATTTTAGATACTTGAACTGCTGCCGCTCGGATCCCATCTTGTTTACAAAGCGCAGCCGGCCGGGTTCATCCATGAACAGCTTTGCTTCACGGCGAGCGAATCGTTGTAACTCGTCGACGGAATGTCTGGAACTGTTCAAAACCGCTGCGATCTCGGTAGGAAAATATTCGTGAAAGAAGCGCAGGATAAGGACGCTGCCTGCTCGCGATGATTCCTTTCGCGAACATGCGTAAGCGCAGATTTGATGAAGCTCTTCAGAGGCCTGCACGCGGCGCGGGGTTTCAATGGCCGACCAGCCGAGGCGACAAGAGTCGTAGTCGGCAACTGAGAGCGCCGATTCGTGCAGATGTTGCGCCGAGCGATTGATTCTTGACACATGCATATAGCGCAACATTCGTCTTAGATATCCGTCGATGTTTTCAATCTCTTCAAGTTTGGTCCGGCCGAGCACGAACTGCACAAAGGCATCCTGTACGAGATCTTCAGCAGCATCTCGTTGGTGATTCGTCAGGCGCAAGGCCCACGCGAGCAGACTTTCATACCGCTCGGTGAATAACCGTTCGCGCTTCTCATCTGGTTGTGTTGCCACTCGGCGCTGATCCAGCATTTCGTTCTCTGGGCTTTCTGGATTAGTCCCGTCGGGGCTTCAGACCGGACAGTTATGTCTATATGTGTATTTACATGAGGACGATCTCAGATGAAAAAGTGAGTTAAGGTGAAGAAAATAAAAAGGTTACCGCGACGGCACTAAGACACACCTCAACCCTCGCGCCACTCTCAGTTGTGAGAAGAAGCACCGGAGAAATCAGTCTGGGAGCAAACTACTTCAACTTATGTCATTAGAAACCGAAAGCTGCGGCGGATGTTATGTCTGGTTCAGAGGCGTGTCAATGATTTTTTCGAAAAATGCAGGAGAACCCTTAGGGAAATGTATGAGTGTCGTATGGGGGAAAAGCGAATGGCGGGAACGTCACTTTATCGATAACGTATCCGTCAACCCGTCAACCTAATATTATGGACAAGCGAGAACTCACCACCTTACTTCAGGATCCGAGGAGCGCGATGCGTCACATCCTCGAGGTCTGGTCAGACGTTCCCTTGATGCTGATGCTCGACGTCGACTGGGAACGCGGACCGCTGGTGCTGATCGGTACGTCGGATCGAATGATGTGGCCTCTCCTCCCACCTGGCAGCGTGCTTCAGTTGTATCCGAAGATTAAAACCGTTGCGGATGGTTCGTGGTCAGAGTTCGAACGTCCGATTTACTTGATCGAGACCAGGGGCAAGTTCGTTTGTTGCCACGCACAGCGACGCGGTGACACGCTGCGTTTGATATCGCACGGCGAGTCACCGTCGCCACCGTCCATTTCGGTTCCTTTTAAAGAGGCGAAAGTACGTGGGCAGTTAAAGCCCGTCTTCAGACCTCTCGCCACACGAGGCAGCCCCGCGGGCCGCCCACAACGAGTGAAGAACATTCTTATGCGATAAAGAGCCGATGCTGGTCTGTAGTTAATGCCAGTGCATGCTGCTCCCTCGCAGTGGCGGTTGCGCCGGTGCGCTGTAAAGCGCCTCGAGCCGCCGCCACGTTTTGATTGTCGTTAACGAATGTGACGGCGCGAACCCGAGTCGTTCAGCTTTAATTGCGAGCCCTGCGTAACTGAGCGTCGTTCCTGTCTTTCGTTTCAGACTGATGAGCGTCCTGGGCAGACACTGATCTCTGCGGATTCCCATCGCATTCATGTGCGCGACAAAATCGCGGTCCGGAAAGAGCAGCTCCGCAGCGAAAATCTCCGCTCCCACTTCCAGGCTCTTGTTCAAATTCGATTGATCGCAGTAGGAAATACCCAGATCGCGATCGCGAAAGAAATGTTTCAGCTCATGAGCCATGGTGAAAACCATCGGATCCTGAGGCAGGCCCTTCGCAATCATAATCGTCGTGCCTAGATGATCGTTGATGAACGCTCCTCGCAAATGTCTAAAGCGATACGGCCATTCGTCGAGAACGATTCCGTATTGTGCGTAGATCCGCATGAGGTCACCTGGGAGGACACGTGGTGACGAGAGTCCGTGTTCCGCGCGCACTTGCCTTGCGAGCGCTCGAAGATCTTCGTAGTAATGTTGTACGTTCACTTGTGTTTACCTGCTTTCCGACCCGGTTGAGGACGAGTCTTTCCCTGATAGATCCCGCGCGCCCTGCGAAATTCAGCGTATTTTCTCAACTCTTCGATATCCGAAGGATGTAACTGTCTGGCAGTACGTAAGAGCGCTTTGAGGTTTTCGTCTTCGGCTTCGTTCGCCATCTCGGATGGAAAGAACGAAATGATAGAGACGCCGAAGAAGCGTGCGATTTTTTCGAGGTCCTTGACACTGGGCCGATATGTTCCGGTCTCCCAGCGGGAGATCGTATTTGGAGCGACTTTCAAACGATTTGCGAGTGATTCCTGCGAGAGTCCTTCGCCACTGTTGTAGCTGACGCGCAGATCTCTAAGCCTCGCCGCGATGTGGTCGAGCAGATCCATACTATCCTCTTTTCTCATCCTATATGAGGACGACGTTTAACTAATATCGTTGACAAGAGAGGTGAGCCCGCGTATTATACGCGAGCGGCAAATTAATTCAATGACAAAGAGCGTTACCTCACATGAATAATCCATTTTTCCGAAAACGCGTTTTTCTCGCATCAGTTTCCAGTGGGACCACTTCTTACATTTTGGCGGAAGTTGAGTCGAGTCGTGGTGGTGAATACAAGTGGGGCCACTACATGCTGACGATTGCTGACTGTCGTCGCCGGATTCAGCTCGAGTTTTTTCTCGGCACGGTGCGCGCGCGACGCGAGAGTCTGCGAAAACTCGATCTGCTGCTGAAGGTGCTTGGGTCGTTCCGGAATGCGCTGCTCAAGGAGGCGCAGGCGATCACTGAGTACGAACGTGCCGGCAACAGAGCAAAAACGAAGCAGCCACAAAAAGGCACAAAAGATACATAAACAAAAGACATAAAAGAAAAGGGGCGGCAAGTGAATGCCGCCTCGCCCCCTCGAAGCGCCCGCGAAATCAGGCGGTAACGGGAACTGGTTCGGGAGTTTCCTCCGTCTTTTCCCATTTCACCAATTTCAGATCAAGCACGAAGATCGCGTAGATCACGGGCACGAGCAACAGCGTGATGAACGTCGCCACGCTGAGTCCGCCAATTTGTGCGTAACACATCGGCTCCCACAGTGGTCCACCATGCGATGCCAACGGAAACAACGCGATGACCGTAGCCCCAACTGTAATCAGCACCGGTCGTAGACGCATGATGCCGGCGTCGAGCAATGCCTCGATCAACGGCGCACCTTCTGCATGTTTCTCTTCGATGAAGTCAAACAACACAATGATGTGGCTGACGATCACGCCGACGAGACTCACGATTCCCAGAAACGCCATAAACCCGAACGGCTGGCCCATGATCCACAGTGCTGCCACCGCGCCAACCATACCGAACGGCACCGCGGCAAACACGATGAACGGCTTGATAGCGTTTTTGAACTGAAACACCAGCGCCACAAATATCGCCGCCACTGAAACCATGAGCACAATCACGAGTTCCTTGAAGCTCTTGATCTGATCCTCTTCTTCACCTCCGATTTCCATCCGAAATCCAGCCGGCATCTCCTTCGACAGCGCTTCCAGTTTCGGACGCGCAGCCTTCATCACCTCGGAAGGCAGCTTGCCCTCTCCCGGCATCGCCGAAACCGTGATGGTCCGAAACTGATTGCGCGAACGCATCTTCTCGGTTCGCATTCCATACTCCATCGAAGACACCTGGCGCAGATGGATCTTTTGCGATCCCTGACTTGAATAGACATAGAGATTCTTGAGATCACCCAACTGGGCGCGCTCTTCCATTCGCAACTTCGCAACGACGGGAATCTGTTTGTCGCCTTCTCGCAGAGTAGTTACCTGGTGACCCGACATCGCCGACTGCGACGCCATCGCCACATCGTAGTTCGTTACACCCGCCGTATTCGCTCGTTCGGAATCGGTTTTGAGTCCGACGGCAAAGCTCTCCTCGCCCCAATCGTCACGAACGCGATCCGCAATCGAGGTCTCTTCCAGGATCATCTTCACACGATCCGCATAACCTCGAAGCGTCGTCGTGTCTTCACCAGTCAACCGTATCGCCACCGGCAGACCAACGGCCTTTCCGGATTCAAGTTGTCGCACGTCGATACGCGCACCGGGCACTCGCTCAGAAAGCGCTTTCTGTAATGGTCCAACCAGGTGTGCCGTGTCGTGCTTGTCTTTCACCTGAATGATGATCTGCGCGTAGTTCAACTGCTGCAACTCCGGTGAGAGCGAGAACCAGAACCTTGGTCCACCACCGCCGACGAAAGTTGTCAGAGACTTCAGCACCTCGCGCGGATTACCGTCGTCGTCCACGTGATGATGGCCGTATTCGTCGATCACTTCGCGAATGATCTCTTCCGACTTCGCCGCCGCTTCGCTGGTTGCAGACAAGGGCGCATCAGCGGGCAGCCAAACGTCGACGTACGAAAGGTACGAAAGATCCTTCGGAAAGAACTGCGTCTTCAGTTGGGCCATGATTACGCCACCGCCGAACAGCAACAGAACCGCGCCCGCCATCACCTTCCAGCGGTGCTCGATGGCCCATGTACCCAGGCTGTAATAGCGAGCAGCAAAACCCTTCTTGCGTCGCTCAGTAATCGGCATTTCAAACTTCGGTTTCAGCAAGTAATAACCAAGAAACGGAATAAACGACATCGATACCACCCGTGATGCCACGAGCGAACATGCAATCACGATTGGCAGCGTATAAATGAACTCACCCGTCGAACCCTTGATCATCAGGAACGGAAGATAAGCAACGATATTCGTGATCGTCGCATAGAGAATCGCCGTCGCGAGTTTCGTTGGTCCAAGCCACGAAGCAATGACGGGCGGATGGCCCGCTGCGAGATCGCGCTTGATGGCATCTCCAGCCACGACCGGATCATCCACGAGCAATCCCAACGCGATAATCAACGTCGCGATCGAAACCTGCTGAAGGTCGATTCCGAGTATGTGCATCATGCCGAACGTCATCGCCAGAGTTACGGGAATCGAGATCGCCATCAGTAACGCCGAGCGCCATTCCCAGAAACCGATCAGCGCGATGACGACCACAAGAGCGATCGCTTCATAAAGGCTTGTCATAAAAAGGTCGATGCTCTCTTCGACCTGCAACGGCTGATCGGAAGTACGCGCATAGATCAGGTCTTCCGGCATCTGCTGCCTCAACCCGTGAAGCGCGGCATCGACCTGCTTGCCAAACTCCGCAATCTGTTCACCCGATCTCATCTGAACGGACAGCGTGATCGCGCGACTGCGTTGCCAATTCCCATGACTGTCGCGCCAGTTGAAGAAATTCTGAAACCGCGCGGGACTCTCGTACGCACGCACCACGTCAACCAGGTCGCGCAGATACACTGAGCTTCCCTTGGTGGTCGGCACGAGGACGTTTCCGATCTCGTCTTCGCTCTTGAATTCGCCGGCAGGATCGAGCGTCACGTTTTTACCCTCGACGTTGACCTGCCCACCGGAAGTCGTGATGTTCCGGCCCTTCATCGCGTTCTCGAGCGTGCCCGGTTGAATGTTGTAAGAAGCCAGACGCTCCTGTGAATAAAGTAAGAATACGTTTTCGTTAAGGATGCCGGAGCGACTCACTTTCGACACTTGTGGCACGCTCTTGAGCGTCTTCTCGATCAAGTCTGTGAACTGGTCCATCTGTCGATAGCTGTACTTATCACCCGCGACCGTTTTCAGTTTTGCGGGAACTTCGCTCGGGTCGCGGACGACCATCGGCGCCCACGCGTCTGGATGAAACTCCGCGGCCTGAAGCCTTTCGGTGATGAACTGCTGGACGAAGGCAAGGATTTCCTGTTCGTTCCTGCTCGACACGCCGTCGAAACCGACAAAGCGATCGCCGTGAATCACGCGCACATCTGTCGCGAAGTTCTGCTCCTTTATATATGCGAGAAACATCTCGATCGGCGTGTGTAAGAGTTGTGGCTGCAACGCGAGCGGCGAGTTAAGAACCAGCGTGAACCGATCGCCACCGACTCCCGCACGTTCGTGCTCGATGGCGGTCTGTATCGCACGCGCGCGCAAGTCGAGCTCGGCGTCGTCTGTCTTCGGACTCGCAACCGTCAGCATCAAAGCGGCCGTGTCGCCGAAGTCTTTGATGAAATTTATTGGACCAGCGCCGTTCGGAAGATCTCGAATGCCGTCGAGCCTGAGCTTGATGTCGTCAAACTCTTTTCCAGTCTCTTTCAGATTCTCGTCCAGCTCGACGTAGATGATCGCGAGGCCGGTGCGCGAGATCGATTCGATTTTCGTGACCTTGGAGTTGCCGGCCATCTGCTCTTCGACCTTGCGGGTCACGAGCTGCTCGACCTTTTCAGCGTTCGTTCCGGCCCAGGGCACGAGCGCCACCGCTGTGCGCACCTGCACTTCCGGATCTTTTCGCTGGGGCATGCTGATATAGCCGTAGATGCCCCACGCGCATGTAAGTATTAGCAGCACCCACGAGACCTGGCGCGTTTGCACGAAGAAACGTGCCGTGTTGTGCTTGCCGTTGATGAGTTCCTGATCTGATTTTCCGTGGGACATGATTGCAGCTCCTCTAAGTATATTTAGGTTCGTATCTCCGAGGTGACCCGACGCTACCGCGTTACGGTACTGACCTCATCCAAGTGCAACGCTTATGGCGTTACTCGCACTTCTTCGCCGTCCGCGACTTGCGTGACGCCGACCGTGACGACGATCTCTCCGGCCTTAAGGCCGCTATTCACAGCGACTGAGTTGCCGTATGACTCACCAAGCGTGACGTTGCGTAATCGCGCGACGTGCTTGCCACCCGCGTCTTCAACAACCATGACTGCGTAGGCATTCGGATCAGCTTTCGATCTCGTGATCGCGGTCAAGGGAACGACCGGAAGTACCGCTGATGCGGACGTTTCGGTAACCGCGATCGACGCGATCATTCCGGGCTTAAGCAACGCTTCAGAATTCTCAATCGTTACTTCAACGTCAAACACGCGGCTGCTCTGATCGGCCGCGGGTGAGATTCGCGAGATGTGACCCGTGAACTCCGTTCCCGGCACCGCATCAGTCGTCATCGTGAGCGTGTCGCCGAGTTTGAAATTCTGTAATGCGAGATCCGGCACACCGAACGCGGCCTTGACTGAACTCAGATCCGCCAACACAAACGCCGGCGTTCCGGTGGAAACAAGTTGACCAACCTCAATCTTTCTTTCGATAACCACCGCGCTGAGCGGTGCTCGCAACTGTGCATCGCCGAGCGGAATGCTCGCCGTGTAGACAGTGGCTTCAGTCGTCCTGACGCGTGACTCAGCCGCGCCGATCTGGAATTTCGCGGTATTCACTTTTGCTTCGGCGACTGCGAGTTGCGCCTTCGCCGCGTCGAATTTCGCTTTGTTGACTTCAAACCGTTCTTTGGCAGCATCGAAGTCAGGCTTCGTGATGCTCTGCGTCGCAAACAGCGCTTCGGCTCGTTGAAAATCCAACTTCGCCCGTTCGAGCGCAGCTTCCGAATCTCTTAACTGCGCGCGGCTCGTTTCAACCGCCGTGATCGCTTCTTTCAACTGCGCACTGCTCGTGTCGAGCGAAGAACGTGCTTCACCTTGCTGCGACCGCGCTTCATTGACTTTTGCGGCGTAATCACTCTGCCGCAGTTGGGCCAAGACTGCTCCTTTACCCACCGTGTCGCCGGCCTGTATGTAACGTCCTGACTCGTGCTTGATCGACTCGACATAACCGCCGACTTTGAATGCGACTTCGACCTGCGAACTCGGCCGGATACTCGCCGAGTAGCGGACGCTGCTGGTTCCTGTATGAGTTTCGACTGTCTTTACTTTGACGGGTTTGATCGTCTTCTCCTTCGCCGTGGTCTTGCAGCCAATCGTCAGTGCCAGGAGCGTCAAGCTGGTGATGATTAGAATCGTGGTTCTCGTGTTCATTTGTTTTCTCCTATCGCTTTTTCGAAATCGGCCTTTGCTGTCCAGAAGGCGAGTAAGGCCTTCTCGTAGTCGTAATCTGAATTTGCCAGGCTTGTTTGCGCCTGGAGCACGTCCTTGAGAAGCGCCGCGTCCAAACGATATTTGTAAGTGACCAACTGCACGTTCGCGCGTGCCTGCGTCTGGGCCAACTTCGCGACCTTCAACATCTGCCGGCTCTCCTGCATCTGTCGAAAGCGAGCGTTAACCTCCAGCAACACCTCGCTCTGCACGTCGAGCAGCGAATTGTTGGCCTGGCTAACGCTCCTCTCTTTGTCAGCCACCTCGTGTTTCTTGCGCCCCCAATCAAAAACTTCCCATTCCACTGACACGCCGACGGCGCTCAAGCTGCGCGGTACAAAATTCGAATAGCTGAACGTCGTCGCGTAGTTGACGGTGAAACTCACGTCGGGAATGAACTCTGACTTCTTGATTCGCTTATCGAGTTTTGCTGATTCGACTTTCAACCTCGCTTCACGTATCTCAGGCCGGTTCGCTAGTGCCCGCTCGCGCGCCTGAATGAGATCCGTTTCGCGCATGACCGCCGAGACTGTTTCATCACCACTGCTCACGGCGAATTCGGTCCGTACGTCGCGCCCGAGTAAGTGGTTGAGTTGCTCTTTCTGATCGAGTAACTGATTGTTGATGGTCATCACGTCGTACTCGGCTTTGGCGAGTCGCGTCTGGACGTCCATGTGCTCAGTTTTGAGCGCCACCTGTTGAATCACGTATTCACCAGTGATGCGGTCGAGCTCGTGATAGAGCTTGATGTTTGCCTCGGCAGCCTGCGCGGCGCCTTGCGATTGCAGGATCGCGTAGTAGGCGCGCTTGATTTCGTTGACCAGCGTTTGTTCCGCGGTGCTCAGTTGTGCACGGGAGATCTCACCGGCGGTTTCCTGCTGTTTGATCTGAAGTTTTATGCGATGGAGTTGCGACAACGGCTGGGTCAGTTGGGCCACGACAGCGGCGTTCGGGTTCGTCGAAGACGTGATCACGGTGTCTTCATTCGGAACCGGCCCAGTGCCCGGGAATGTTCCGAAGACACCTTTCTCGAACGTGGTGTCAAAGGTGGTCAGCGGTTTGGAAACACCGCCCGTTAGTTTGAAACCCGGATAAAGGCGCGTGCGGGTCGCTGCCAGACGGTCGTCGGATTTTTCCGCTTCGAGCCGCGCGTTTTTGGTTGAGCGATTATTCTCGAGGCCGATTTCGATGGCCTTATCGAGGGTCAGGATGTCGACGCCGGCCGGAATCAGCAGCGGTTCCTGCGCTAACGTTGTTGATCCGGCGGCTGCGACCAGAATCGCGGCGATTAAGAGTGTGATTTTTGAACGAATAATGCCAGGCATTGCGGCGGTCCTTTCTATCTGACTTTTTGAACCCGTTGTGGGCAGCGTCAAGATAGAAAATGGACGGGTGTAGTCGCATATGCCGAAAGATACATTTGTGAGGTGTATTTGTTTGCGCCCACAAAAAGGCACAAAACCTAAAATAATTGTTTTGTGCTTTTTTGTGGCTTAAACTGCGTTCTCCCTATGCGACTCGCCACCAAGCTGTACCTGCCCGCGGCCAGGCAGACGCTGGTTGACCGCCCCGTTTTACTCGATCAACTAAAGGAAGGACTGCGCGGCAAGCTGACGCTGGTGTCTGCGCCCGCTGGGTTCGGGAAAACCTCGCTGGTGGCCGCCTGGCGGAAGGAAACTGATACGCCGCTGGCCTGGTTCTCACTCGACGAAGAAGACAACGAACCGGCACGCTTTCTCGACTATTTAATCGGAGCGCTCCAAACGGTCGACCAGGATCTGGGCGACGAGAGTGCGAGGCTGCTCGAGAGCCGGGCAAACACGCCACCGCTGAAAGTTGTTCTCACGTCTCTTCTGAATGAGATAAATGCTTACGATAAAGAGTTTGTGCTTGCATTTGACGATTATCACGTCATCACAGAACACGGTATTCACGAGGCCCTCAGCTTCCTGATCGAACGACTCGCACCACACGCTCATGCGCTGATTGCGACGCGCAGCGATCCACCGTTTCCGCTTGGTCGGTTGCGCGCTCGCGGCGAGTTGAAAGAGCTCAGGGCCAGCGATCTGAGATTTGACACTTCGGAAGCCGCCGCGTTCCTGAACGACGTGATGAACCTTGAATTGGCGTCCAGCGACGTCACGGCGCTCGAAGAAAGAACTGAGGGCTGGGTTGCAGGGTTACAACTCTCGGCTTTGAGTCTTCAGGGCCGGGCCAACAGGTCTGAATTGGTGAAAGAGTTTGCGGGTGACAATCGCTTTGTTCTGGACTACTTGATGGAAGAAGTTCTGAACTGCCAGACGGAGAAGGTCCAGGACTTTCTGCTGCGAACGTCAGTTCTCACGCGCCTGAACGGGTCGCTTTGCGATGCGCTCACCGACGACCAGGGCGGACACGAACTGCTCGAGCAGCTCGAGCGTTCGAACCTCTTCCTGATTCGTTTAGACGGGCGTGGCGAGTGGTTTCGCTATCATCACTTGTTCGCCGATTTGCTGCGGTTGAAGCTCAAGCAAAGGCAACCAGGCTCGATTCCTGAGTTGCAAACAAAGGCGAGCGAGTGGTGTGAAAAGAGGAATCTGCCGGACGAAGCGGTCAATTACGCTTTAGCCGCGCACGATTGGAATCGCGCGTTGGATCTCATCGAGCCAATCGCGTTTCAGATGATCAGTTTGGGTGGCTTCGAACGGCTAAATCACTGGGTGGAAGCGATTCCCGAATCGGCTTTTAAGACGCGTCCCGCACTCTTTCCTTTGTATATCCCGACGCTGCTTTATAAAGAGCAGTTCGACAAGCTCGAAAAATATTTGAACGTCATCGAGACGATTGAGCCAGAGGCTGTGCGGCAACGTTTGGTGAGTTTCGTCTGGTCGACGCGATCTCTGCTCGCGTCAGCGCACAACCAGCCGGAGCGAGCGGAGGAGTGTAGTCGCAAGGCCGCCGAGTTTTTACGTGCGGATGATCTTACGCAACGTGCGGTTGTATTGCAGACAAAAGTTCGCGCTGCGACTGTGCGGGGAAATACGAAAGAAATGGAAGAGTTCGTGCTTGCAGCGCTTCCGGTGTACGCACAAGTCGAACATCTGATCTTTCAGGTTTGGGGAAAGACCGGATTGGGCCTCATTCGCATAATGCAGGGCCGCCTGCGTGAAGCGTCGGAAGCGCTTGAAGACGCGCGTCAGTTCTCACGCGAACATCTGAAGACGCGGCCTGAAACGCTGCTTTACGCGCATACGTTTGCTTGTGACATTTATCGCGAATGGAACGATCTGGAAAACGCAAAAACACAGCTCAACGAGGCGCTGTCAATCATCCGTCAGACCGGACGCGAGACGTATCTCGCATCTGTGACCGAGAATCTGAAAGCCCTCGCGTTGATGCTCGACCTGTGTGGCGAAGGAGGGCAGACAGACTCACTGATAGATAGCGCCCTTCAGCGCGTCAAGCGCGGCGGCAACGAAGTAATTACAAAGCAACTCGAAGCGCTGAAAGCGCACATGGTGATGCGACGTGGTGGGCCGATTTCGCTTGTGAACCGCTGGGCGGAAACGTCCGGACTGAGCGCGGAAGACAAACCGGATTTCTCGAAGGAATTTCAACACCTGATTTTTGCCCGGTGGCTGATCGCAACGGGAAAAGCGAAGCAGGCGTTACCGCTTTTGAGTCGCGTGCTGTCGGCGGCGCAGGATGCCACGCGTGTACGCACGGTGCTCGAGGTGTTGACGCTGCAAGCGGTGGCCCATCAGGCGCTGGGGAATGAAACAGAGTCATTGAAGGCGTTGGAAAAAGCTTTGGTGCTGGCGCAACCGGAGTCGTTCAT
>Ga0070682_100001124_pt1 | contig 15287 bp, 13 predicted proteins | sample KBSC63LmetaG_FD_64668 | JGI IMG/M metagenome (GOLD analysis project Ga0070682, IMG submission 64668) | Corn rhizosphere microbial communities from Kellogg Biological Station, Michigan, USA - KBS C6-3L metaG | ecosystem: Host-associated > Plants > Roots > Rhizosphere | place: USA: Michigan... | reverse complement strand
CTGCCGGTTTGTAGTGTGCGTGTCGGATCGTTTGGATCGGTGGCGCGCGTGTTCGTGCGATCGAGCCGGTAGAACGCTGAAGTCAACGACAGCGATTGCAGCAGGTCCCACTTTGCGCCGAGTTCGTAATTATCAAACTTTTCCGGCTTGAGCGTTTGCGTCACATTCGTTAAAGACGAGAATTGATCTCCCGAACTCGGCAGGTAAGAAACGCTATAACTGCCGTAAAGCGAAAGCTTCGTGACGGGCTTGAACACGAGACCGAGCCGCGGCGACCAGAGACTGTCAACGCGCGAAAGGTTGTCACCATTCCGGTTGTTATGAAACCGCAGCTTGAAATGATCGAACCGCAGCCCGGCTAACATTTGAACTTTCGAGCTGAGCTCAATCTGATCCTGTGCGTAGGTTGCGGCCACGTTCGCTTGCACATGATTGTCAGCGTCGGTCGCGTTTTGGCGGAACGTGACGGGCGTGTCGATCGTCGGATTAGCAAATAGCACCGAGATCGACGTGGCAGTGTTGTTGAAGAAGCCGGTGTTGCGAAAGCTATTTGAAAGCTGGCGTCCAAACTCCGCGCCCGCCAACAGCGTGTGCCGCAGAGAACCAGTCTTTGCCGAATACGTCAGATCGGTTTGATTGAAAATATTTTCACGGCGCGTGGCATTGTTGTAAGCAGAAAGATTGACGCGCGTTTCGTCAGCATTCACGGCGCCGGGCACATAGTTTTGATAAAAGCGATTGTATTTTCCAAAAAGTATGCGGTTGTGCAGGTTCAGATCTCCGACCTGATGATCGACTACAGCGGACGCGAGATTGACTCTTGCGCGCACCTTGCTTTGATCGGGATCGCCGAAGAAAGTTGAAATGTCAGCGTTGGCTGGCAAGCCACGAAAAGAGGGAATGCCACGATCTGCGACCCGGTTATCGCGGAAGTGCTCGTAACCTAAACGGATCTGCGTGGCTTTGCCCGCAACGATCGTCAGCGTCGGATTAAGTCCGGCGCGTTTGTAGTCCACTTGATCTCGAAAGCTGCCTGAATTCTCGAACAACCCGTTCACGCGGAACGCTAAGCGCTCGCTCAGCGCGCGGTTGAAATCTGCGAGCACACGTTTGTTGCCGAAAGTCCCTCCCTGAAAAGTCATTTCAGTGATAGTAGCGAAGCCGGCTTGCTTGGTAACGCGGTTTACCACGCCACCGCCACCGCCACGGCCGAAGATCATGGCATTCGGACCCTTCAATGCCTCCACGCGATCGAGGTTATACAGATCGCGATAGTACTGAACGTCGTCGCGTACGCCGTCGAGGAAGAAATCAGCAGACGAACTGTTACCGCGGATGACGAGCTGGTCGCGATTATTTTCGCCCTGGTGCGTGGTGATGCCGGGAATGTAACGAACGACATCGGCAATACTCTGCATTCCCTGGTCTTTGATCAGCTCTTGTGAAATGACCGCGATAGATTGCGGCACGTCGCGCAACGGCGTTAGCGTTTTCGTGGCGCTGCTGACTGCAAACGGCTCGTAACCAACCATGTCGGTCACGGTAACCGTGCCGCTGTACCCGGAGAGCTGCAAGACAATATCCAACGCATCGAAGTTCGTCGGCCGCGAGCGAACGACGATTGCAGTCTCAGCGAATCCCTCGGCCGTACAGCTCAAGGTGTATTCGCCTGGCTCAAGTAGCAGGGAAAACTCGCCGGCAGCATTTGTGAGGGTTGAGCTCCCGTCTCCGCGACCGGTTCGCACGGCTGTAACTTTCACGTTGGGTATTGCGGCCCGGGTGGGATCGAGCACGCGGCCGCGCAATTCCGATTGCACCGTCAGTTCACCAGCGGTCGCGCAGATGGAGATCGTTAAACTCAGCAGGACGAACAAGAACACAGTGATGGAGGTTTGTTTATAAGACATGATCCGGTCTTTAGATGAAATTGAAATCCGTTTTCAATACGGAAGGCCAAGACTAGCCGAGGAGTGACAAGGTGTCAAACGGGGATTTGAACCGCGGACGCGGTGAAAGGAGTTAGCTATTTATTTTGGAATGCTGTGACCTGTCGCCGCTTCCTCTTCGCGGCGGCCTGTCGCCGCGCTCCTACTTGAGATTTAAGGGGCCCTCGGCGTGCTACAAATCGCAGCCTCCAAAAGCGGTGACAGGTCACCGCACTCCAAAAGAGTCGCCGCAGATTAGTTGCGCAGCCAGCAGCGGCAGGGTTAGCTCGTGGTGACCGGTGATTGCGAACCCACGGCCCGCGCCGTTCGCGGTCGGCCGGCGCACCACGTTGGTAAGCGGTCGGTACGACTGAATGAAATCGAAATTAGCAGTCGTGATGTCCGCGGCCGGATGTCCTAAATTGCGCACGAGGGTGAGGGCTTTTAGAAACACCTCGGGTAGCGTCACTGCCGACCCGATATTCAGGTAGACTCCGCCGCCGTCCATGCGTCGCACGATTTCTGACAGCAAGCGAAAGTCGGTGTGTGTAGTTGCGCCAAGGGCTGCGCCATCCGCCTCCGGATGAAAGTGGCCAATGTCACCGCCGATCGTTAAATGAGCAGTGAAGGGAACGCGCGCTTCGTAGGCGGCGCATAGCAGGGAGAGGTCCTTGTGTTTCGGTTTCAGGTCCAACAAGGCGCGGCCGGTTGCTTCGCCCAAACCAATCGCGTCACGCGCGCCTTCCTGGGCGGCGCGATTTAGAAGCTTTCCCGTTTCATCGGCGCCGCCGAACGCGCCCTCACCGAGGGTCGCATCAACATCTTCCGAAGTAGAACCAACCAGCGCTAACTCGGAGTCGTGGACCAGCACCGAACCGTTGCCCGCGATTGCGGTCACAAAGCCCCGCTTCATCAAATCAATGATCAGCGGCGCGAGCCCCGTCTTAATCACATGGCCGCCAATGCCCCAGATGATCGGCTTTTGCGAAACACGCGCGCGCTGCATGCGCGCTGAGATTTCGCGCAGGCTTTGAACGGCAAGAATGTTCGGTAGGCTCGCGAGAAAATCCTTAACAGAGGAGTCTTCTGAAATTGGTTGCGCGAAATCGTTGAGCGAAACTTTGCTGGGACGAGAAGCGAGCGGGTATGTCTTAACGTTCGTGATTGCCAGCGGTCGCAGCGATTCCTCGTAAATGGACGGCAAAATAACTTCCCTTCGAAACCTAGAGGTGTTCGGCGTCCGCCAGGTCTTGAAGACGTCCGCAAGCTACTTTGTTTTGCTTAAGCATCTGTTTTGAGATGAACGGAACATTCAGCCCATCGAGATTACCATACACTCGCTCGGCCCAAGCCTCGGCAAATGTAACTCCCGACGGAAATGTCATTAGATCAATTCGATTGGGGGACACGCCAAGCGGTATGACTTGATCGGCTTTAGTGAAATCCTGTTTTGCTATGACCAGGTCTTTGAAACCGAATTGCTCTATTGCTGACTGAATGCGTTCAGCGTTTTCATTGGAACGATCGATGAAAAGATCGATATCGGACGTGTAACGAAAATAGCCGTGGTAAGCTACCGCAAACGCGCCCACTATGACGAAGCGGACGTCAAGAGCGCTTAATAATTGTATGAACTCTCTTAAATCCTTCTGTAAGGTCATCAGAGTATGGACGGTATTGATCTCGGATCAATAATAGGTAAGCAAGCCGTTGGTCGGGCGTCAGAGAACGATAGTACTGTCTGTCAGCTTCTTCCGCTTCTGCAAAAGAAGAGAAGACCTGGAACTTTGTTTTGTCCAATCGGACATTCCTGATATTCAAGGCCACAAACTAATTGTATCACGCGATCTTTTTGTTTTCGCCGTGCGAATTGCCGTTGCCGTTTTTCCCGAGCGCGCCATTCAACAACGGTCGCAGCACCTGGCCCGTGTGAGAGCGACGTGACCGCGCGACCTCTTCCGGTGTGCCGGCCACCACCACGCGTCCGCCGTGTTCACCGCCCTCCGGTCCGAGGTCGATGATGTAGTCGGCAGACTTAATAACATCCAGATTATGCTCGATCACAATTATTGTGTTACCGAGCGAAACCAGACGTTGCAACACGTCCAACAGCTTGTGAACATCGGCGAAGTGTAATCCGGTGGTTGGCTCGTCGAGCATGTAGACGGTGCGGCCGGTCGCGCGTTTCGACAATTCCCTGGCCAGCTTTATCCGCTGCGCTTCGCCGCCCGACAGAGTGGTCGCTGACTGGCCCAGCTTGAGATAGCCGAGGCCGACGTCGAGCAACGTTTGAAGCTTCTGTTGGATCTGCGGCACGTTTTCCAATAACGCCAACGCTTCTTCCACAGTGGTGTCCAGCAGTTCCGCGATCGACTTTCCTTTGAACTTCACGGCGAGAGTCTCGCGGTTGTAGCGCGCTCCCCTGCAGACATCGCACAACACGTAAACGTCCGGGAGGAAGTTCATCTCGATGCGCTTCATGCCGTCGCCTTCACAGCCTTCGCAGCGTCCGCCCTTCACGTTGAATGAAAAACGTCCCGGCTTGTAACCACGCTCGCGCGATTCGGGCAGCATTGCATAGAGCTCGCGCAGCGGTGTGAACAGTCCGGTGTAGGTGGCGGGATTTGAACGCGGTGTGCGTCCGATTGGTGACTGATCGATCTCGATAACTTTATCGACGTGTTCCAAACCTTCGACGGACGTGCAAGCGCCTGGCTCCGCGAGCGAACCGTAGAGATGACGCGCGAGTGACGGATAAAGAATGTCGGCAACCAGAGTCGACTTACCCGAACCGGACACGCCCGTGATTACCGTTAACAAACCGAGGGGAAACGTGACGTCGATTTCTTTTAAGTTGTTAGCGCGAGCGCCACGCACCGTCAAAGATTTTCCGTTTGCCGTGCGTCTCTGAGCGGGAACTTCAATTTTTCGCGCGCCGCTGATGTACAGCCCGGTGATTGAGTTCGCGTTGTTAGCGACATCTTCGGCAGTGCCGCAGGCCACGAGGTCGCCACCATGTGCTCCCGCGCCCGGACCCAGATCGACCACGTAATCAGCACGTCGAATTGTTTCTTCGTCGTGTTCAACTACGAGGACGGTATTACCGAGATCGCGCAAGGCGTTGAGGGTGTCCAGGAGTTTTTGGTTGTCGCGCGGATGTAGACCGATCGACGGTTCGTCGAGTACGTAGAGAACACCACGGAGCTGTGAACCAATCTGGGTGGCGAGACGGATACGTTGGCCTTCACCGCCAGATAAAGTGGCGGATGAACGATCGAGGGTGAGGTATCCGAGTCCGACGCTCTCGAGGAAGCGCAAGCGATTCTTAATCTCGCGCAGAATGCCACCGGCGATTTGTTCTTCACGCGGGGTCAACGCGATCGCCTCAAAGGCAGCCACCGAATCTTCGATGGGCAATTCGGTGTATTCAGCGATGCCGCGTCCGCCTAAACGCACCGACAGCGAATCTGATCGTAGCCGGCGTCCCTTGCAATCCGGGCAGACGGACGGCGAGACGAGTTCCTCCAATGTCGATTGGACTTTTTCCGACGGTGATTCATTAAGGCGATCGCGAAGCCATCGCAACGCACCCTTCCATGGACTCTGATATGAATAAAGACCTTGTCGGAAAGTCAGCTGGCCACTGACGCCGTTAAAGAATCCGTCGCAAACTTCTTTCGGCAATTCGCCAAACGGCAGTTTTGCATCCGCGTTGAAATGCTTAACGACAGCGAGCAATGCGCTGCGCAAATATGCTGATCCTTGTCGATCAACCGGGCCCATGAACGGAAGTTTGTCTGCCGACAGCGTCGCGTCTGCAATCAACTTCGCGGGATCGATTTCCATCACGGTCCCTAAACCATGACAACGTTTGCAGGCGCCGTAGGCGGAGTTGAAAGAAAAGGATCGCGGCTCGAGCGGCGGTACGTTGATCCCGCAAATTACGCAAGCCATTCGTTCCGAATAGAGTTTTTCATCACCATCAACGACCGAAACCAGCACGGCGCCGCCCGTTAGTTTCAAAGCTGTGCGAATCGATTCCGAGAGACGTTCCTTAATACCGGGCTTAATCAGAAGGCGATCGACGACGGCTTCGATTGAATGATTGCGTCGCTTATCGAGGCGGATTTCTTCGTCGAGCGAAAGCAGTTCGCCGTCCACTCGTGCACGTAAAAAACCGTCCTTGGCGAGTTTCTCCAGCTCCTTCTTGAATTCACCTTTTCGGCCACGGACGATCGGCGCGAGAATCATGACCCGCTCGCCCTCAGTCAATCCAAGGACGTTTTGCACGATTTGCTCGATGCTCTGGCGCGTGATCGCCGCGCCACACTTGTGACAGTGGGGCACGCCAATCGAGGAAAACAGCAGACGCATGTAGTCGTAAATTTCCGTGACAGTGCCCACGGTCGATCGCGGACTGCGTGAGACTGTTTTCTGTTCGATTGAAATAGCAGGGGAAAGACCGTCCACTGAATCCACGTCGGGCTTTTCAAGTTGATCCAGAAACTGACGTGCGTATGCGGACAGCGACTCGACGTAACGGCGCTGCCCTTCGGCGTAGATGGTATCGAAGGCGAGCGACGACTTGCCGGAACCGGAAAGGCCTGTGATTACCGTGAATTGATCGCGCGGGATATCGACGTTGATATTCTTGAGGTTGTGCTGGCGAGCCCCTCGGACTGTGATGCGATCAATTCCCATGATACGGCGACGAAAAACTTAGTCTGCTGCTATAGACGCGAATATCGGAGACAAGCGAACCAGTCATTCTAGCCGAGCCGCTCTGCGTTGAGCAAATAACGCATTGGAAGGTAGTGATGCCTTTTTGGCAGAGGCCGTTGGTGGAGTGAGGTCAGTACCACCTGCGGTAGCGGGTGGGTCCTATCCTTTTGCGTATCGGCAGTGAGCAACAACACCCATCCGCTACCGCAGACGGTACTGACCTCATGTCACTCAGACGCGACTACCCAAGCTGCACCAGTAGCATCGCGACAAGTTAGTGTTGGAGCTGAACTTCTACCGCATCGCCGGTATGGTCCGGAATCATTGACCCATCCCGGTCCCCGGCTTAGAATCGCCGCGCCTTCACTTCTTCCCTCATCTCCCGCTCCTGCCCGGAGAAAGGCGTTTCCATGTCCTTCCCGGCTGATTCGCAGCGCACGTCTCATAATCAGATTCTGCTAGCGTTGCCGCGCCAGCAGTATCCGCTTTTGTTTTCGAGTCTGGAGCTGGTTCAGCTTCCTCGAGGCAAGGTGCTTTTTGATCTGGCTGAGCCAATTAAGAAAGTGTATTTCCTCACCAGCGGCATGGTCTCGTTGTTGGCCACCACGGAAGACGGTTCCACCACTCAGGTGGCAATGATCGGGAACGAAGGGTTGATTGGCATTCCCGCCATGCTCGGAATAAGTAAGGCGCCCTATCAGGTTACGGTTCAGATTCCGGGACGAGCGATGCGCGTCAAGTCAGAGATTGTGGTAGAAGCCTTTCGGCAACAAGGCCCGCTTCAGGACATCCTCCTGCGTTACCTCCATTCGCTCATTTCCCAGATCTCGCAATCGGCGGCCTGCAACCGCTTTCATACCGTCGAAGAAAGACTTTGCCGCTGGCTGCTGGTGAGCCACGATCGGGCAAAGACCAACCACCTGCCGCTAACTCAGGAAGCGTTGTCTTACATGCTCGGCGCGCCGCGCACGAATGTGACCAAGGCGGCGACCGCGCTGAAACGTGCGGGCCTAATCAAGTATCAACGCGGCGACATTCAGATTCTTAATCGGCCAGGCCTCGAACACAGAGGCTGCGAGTGCTACCGCGTAATTTCTCAACACCTCGGATCGTTTCGCGCGGCTTAAGTCGCCGGTGTGAGAGACTCACGTCTCGCGCCGGCCGTTTGTTGTGTTTCGAACACATTTTGAGAATTGTCGCACACGCGACAGACGGCCTTTCTACAGTCAGTCTATCCTGCGCCCTCCTTTCGGAAATCTGAATCTCACGCTTGGCCTCCGGCAAGAAGATCGTAACAAGGTGTAGGGTGTGGATGTAAGAATCCGGCGGGTTATCGCTCTCATTGAAGAAAAGCCGCACCAGGAATTTTCCCTGGCATTAATGGCTCAGGTCGCCGGTCTGTCGGCGTCGCGCTTCCGTCATAAATTCAAATCCGAAGTCGGGGTGACGCCGATTGTCTACATACAAACGCACCGGCTGCGTCTGGCCAAAGATCTCCTAACCACTCATCAACTCACCGTCAAAGAAGTGAAGGCTGCAGTTGGCATCACCAGCGACAGCTATTTCACACATCAATTCAAACGAGCATTCGGCATCCCGCCTTCACGTTCGCGCACCTACTAATCCACAACTTAGCCGCGGGTTCACGCAGATAAACGCGAATCGAATAACTAGCTGACAATCGTTCAGATCGAATCCGGATCGAGAATTTACTGTGCGACCGCGGGAGTCTAGTTCAAGCGGCGCACTCTGGTTTTTATCTGCGACAACTTAGCTGAATAAGTTCGTTCTCATCCGCGTGTCTCCGCCTGAACCCGCGGCAAATTTTTTCTTCCCTAGCCACATCGAGCAAGTGCCAGCCACATCAAGCAAGTAATAGCCACTTCGAGCAAGTGAAGACTCTTGAATTCGGTTGGTCCAAATCCTAACTTGCTCGCACTATGGAAAACACAAAAACCAAGCTCAGCCGAACCGTCGAGATCGCCACTAACCTGTCGATCATGGTAGTCGCTCTGATAGGCGCGACCGTCCTCGTCAAAAATTATTTAATGCGACCAGCTACGCCGACTGCGACGGTCGTTCGCCAGGGTGAGCGACCCGCTGCTGCGCCCGGCGACGCGCAAAGAACCGACCGCCCTGCTTCAACCGGTCCGGCGGTCGGGACGCAGATTGCTCTGCCCGGTGTGAACTGGAGCGACAGCGACCAAACCGTAGTCCTGGCGCTCTCAAACAAATGCCACTTCTGCACTGAGAGCGCTCCCTTTTACCAAAAGCTGACGCGCGAACTAGCTGACCAAAAGAAAGTCCGTGTGCTGGCCGTATTCCCACAAAACACCGACGAAGGCAAAAAGTATCTTGATGGGCTCAACGTGCCAATCGCCGAGGTCGAGCAAGCAACGCTCGACTCGCTCGGAGTCAGAGGCACGCCGACTTTAGTCATCGTCGACAAGAGCGGCACGGTACAGCAGTCATGGGTAGGGCGGCTAACCGCCGAGCGGGAAACGGAAGTTCTCAATCGCGTTAAGAGTTAATGCCTTTAATTGTTGCCTGATTCAGGAGGCCAAGAGATGAAAAGAGCACTCTTACTGATGGTGATGGTCGTGCTGGTAGCGTGGCTCGCTCAGGGCTCGTCCGCGAATTACAAGCGCGAGCCCGCCGCCAAAGCGCCGGCACTGAACGCGGCGGCCGCTGCTGCTCCGGCGGCAGCTCCAAACGCGCCTTTGCCGCAGGATTCGTGTTGCGCCGATCCGAGCCAAACCGATCCGCATTACGAATGTTTTGCCGGGGCCTGCTATCAGGTTTCCGGATGCGGCACCAGCGTCGATTGCGCCTCTTGTGGGTGCAGCCCCGACGATGAGTGGACCTGTCTCAACAATGGCGGTTCCTGGGATTCGTATTCCTGCAGTTGTGAATACAGCTGCGATCCTTACGGCACACAGCAACAGTCCTGTTTGAACGAGGGTGGCTACTGGGATCCCTACAACTGCTTTTGTGATTACGGCAGCGGGTGCGATCCGACGGGCTCGCAGCGACAAGCTTGTCTTGATGCCGGCAGGCAATGGAGTGATGTCAGTTGCACTTGCGGAGACACGGATGTTTGTGTCTGCGAAGAAGAAGAACTAGTCGGGTACGACCAGTACTCCTACGAATACTGCGACGGTTACTACTACTACTACTGCACCGACACTTATTACGACTACTACCAATATTGCGACGGCACGTGTGGCCCACGGTCCTGGACCGACGAGGATCACTATTGCGACACCTACGGTGAATACTGCGGCGGCGGCGGCGGAGGCGGCGGCGGCGGGGGCGGCGGCTGTTGGGACAGCGGAGACTGCTGGTGTGATGACTGGTGGGGTATCTGCTGCGAATACGACTACTGCTACGAGATGGAGGAGTCGGCTCAATAGGTTGGCTCGCGCTCATGCGCAGCGTCGACCAGTCCAGGATGTCCAGGTTAGGAGGATAGTGATGCCAAAGAAGATTGCACTAATACAGTTAACCGCGCTCGTGCTTCTGGGAAGCGTAGGCGTGTTGGCCCAGAAGCCCGGCGCCAAACCAGCACCGCCCCACGTCACGCTGCATGACCAGGCAAAAAAATCCGGCGGCAAGCTAATCATGCGTTACAAGCCGAGCCGGGGGACTGTTTATCCCAACATCGAAGAGCTTGCGAAGCGAAGCGACCTAATCGTGGTGGGAAAGATAATCAGTCACAAAGCGAACCTCACGCCGGACGAGCGGTCGATCAACCAGGACTTTCTGGTGAAAGTGCAGGAACTAATAAAAGGTGATCTACCAAAGGGGCGCTCAATCCTGCTCACGCTGCGCGGCGGCACGCACCGGTTCCCGGACAAAACCTTCGCCGCCATGATGCCGATTGGCTACAAGCAACCGGAGGACGGCGGACTCTACGTAATGTTCTTGAAGTCCAAAGACAAGAACTCGCCCTTTCGCGGACAGCGACTGGTGTCAGAAGATCAGGGGTTGTTTGCTTTGACGAACGGAGTGGTTGAGCCCGCCGATATCGTCCCCGACGATCCAATTAGTTCGAAGTACCGAAAGATGAGCGCGCCGAGCTTTCTTAGAGAGCTGCATAAGGCGGTGCCGCGCAAGAAGAAGACCGAGACGAAACCATAAGCAAGTTGCCGCCGCTGTGGAATAAGTAAGCGGTGACCACGCGTGAAGGAAAACATGGCTGACACTTTCGGGAGAAGGAAAATCATGAACAAGGTGCGAATGCTCACGGCCAATCTCATAGTGCCTATCCTGCTGGTCGGGCTTTGGACCGTGGCGGGTAAGTCGAAGGACGAACGCAGACCGCTGGGCGCGCCCAACGCGCGCCACGCGAATCAGCCACAGGTGCAGAGTGGTTCTCAATCCAACCCTCGAGGAATGACCACCGAGGAGAAGTTGGCCCGCGACGTCTACGCCCGACTTATGCGCTATCAATCAGCGGCGATTGACGAGAAAACCGCAACTACCGGCAACGACGCGAAGCCCACAGATTTTCTGACTTTCGAATTACGGGGCTTTACGTCCGGGCCGGTCTCGGAGATCAGCCAACGCCCACTGTCGGAATTGGTGACCGAGCGCGGTGGCGAGGTGGTCAATGTGAACGCGGTGCCGCTAAGCCGGTTGGGCGGACCGTCACATGCCTACTACGAAGCGGCGTGGGGCACGGCGGCGCCCGTCAGCAAACAAGACGAACACGCCGACGCATCGCAACGATTTGCAAGTTTCAACCGCTACACTGCTTACCAGGTCATCGTCCGCCTGAATGGTCAGAGCCGCAGCTATCGTGCGCTTGCGCTTTATCAAATCAATCAAGCGAGCGCGGATTCCAAAAATCGAACGGCGCCGACGCGCGCAGAAATCCTCGACAACATCACGACGGACATGAATGCGGTCTACCGCGATGAGTCTCCGCGCGCACGCGCGCCATGGAGCAAGTACGTCAGGACCAGTCTGTACCGTGCGATTGCAAAATCGATCAAAACGAAAGTGGATGCCGGTCAACCGCTCCGGTCAGTTGACGACTCGATCGGTTATTTGCCTGGAGACGAAGTCGACGGCACGCTGGCGGATTATCAGATGGCGGTTGAGCCCATCGACCCCGGTGACGGGGGTGGTGGCGGTGGTGGAGGTGGAGGTGGGGGCGGTGATCCCAATGCCTGCTTCGCTCCCAAAGTTCATATGAGCGCGGCGAAATCCATTAAGGACGGAGAAACCGCTGAGTTCAGTGTCACCACGGAAAACGGCACGCCGACGGCCTACACCTGGAGTTATTCAGCTCCGTCTGGGTCTGGCAACAATCCACATGTGACGTTTACGAATGGCAACACCGATACGGTTACGACCGATGGACATTGGTTCGCGAATCCAAATCAGGAGTGCGGGGCATCCTTCGATGCTGTCTATACAATCAAATGCACCGTGTCCTTTGGCAATACAACCAAGTCGGCGCAAACGACCCTTACCGTGAATGCCTTTTGGGACCCTGCGGGAACGACGGCGCCGCCCGTGATCTCAGGCGGCCCGACGACCGGCTTCGACAACGCTCGTGGACTATGGGTGGTCGTCAACGCTGGAACGGCGGCCAGAGGTAATCCGGTTGTCAATATACTTGTTCCCGCGGCCAGCCAGTTTCACGACAAGGCCGTGCAGCATGAAGACCGGCACGCCTATCAGTGGACGACCGGACTCAACGTCGACCTGTTGCAGATAGCTGACTTGATGACGCATCTCTCGCCCCTAACGGATGCGACGCAAGCTGGATTGCAGCAAAAGATCAATAATGAGTTTATCGCCTGGTACAATGGCCAAATTGCCATAGCCAATAACAGGAGGAACGCGGCCGAGAAGGATGCTTATACTGTGTCTGACGCGGTGGCGCCGAAGTATCTCTACCAGAATTGTGGTCGCTTTAATTAGAAGGGAGTCGGCTGATGTTGTCATTTGGATTAATAGTTTCGCTGGTGCTCGGCGCCGCCGTGGTCGCGCCGCAGGGCCCGAGGCTGCACACCGACTGGGGGCAATTGGCCCAAAACAGCAGGGGCGTGGTGGTTGGCGAAGTTGAAGATATATCGCTCGTCATTAATGGTGACAAGCAGGTCAGTAAGGCCAAGCCGTCGGCTAATGGACAAGTTTTGATCGAGCTGCAAAACCCAGCTGATTATATTGTTGGCCGTCTGTTGCGTTTGCGGGTTAAGGAGGTCGTGAAACAGGACGGGAATATTAAACAGGGAGGGTTCATAAACGTTTTCCTGCCCGGATCTTATTCCGCTGAGGGCCAGCCGGCGCCTAATAAGAAGGAGACTTACTTAATCTTTTTGGCCAACGTAAAGGTGGCGAAGGAATGGCGTAACCTCTATGTTCAAGCTCCCGACTCGCCGTCGCGAAAGTTGCCGTTTACGCCGCGATTCTATTATCGGATTGCGGACTCGAGTGACGGCGCGCTTTTAGTCACGACGCAAACGCAGCAAACAATCGAGCAAGTGAAGCAGGCAGCGCGTCAACGCTAGGGATCGTTTGAACAGCATCGGCACGCCGTGTCGAGAAAAAGCACATTTTGTGAATCGGAGGGGGCGACCTTGGTCGGCCCCTTTCGTTTTGGAAAACTCAACATCGTTCCCCGCGAATGGGAGTTGAAAGGCTCTAAACTACATCAGCATCTTGATTGGAGCTCTGGTTCAGTCCGGTATGTTCGTCAACGATTAGAGGCAAAATCAGAACCGGATCGCGATAGCGACCAGCCAGAGATTCAACCAGAAATAACGGCAGAATATTCGAAAACTGATTCGGTAGAGTTGAATGTTTGGCCGGTCGCTACCGCGATCCGGTTCTGATTTCGTCTGATTATCGCACCGAGCTTCTAAATGAAACTGAACCAGCATCTTGATTGGAGGTGTCTTGACACTATTTTAATGAGCGACCTACACTCCAACCACTCTTCGCCTGTTCAAGTTGTCGTGTTTACCTGAGAAGTACGTGTGAATCTTCCAAACGGTCTGACACTCCTGCGCATTTTTATCGTTCCGATTCTTGTCGTCGTTCTGCTTACGCCGTTTTCAGAAAGCTGGTTTGGTGTGCCGCGTCATATCCTCGGTGTCACACTCTTTCTCGCCGCGGCCCTGACTGACTTTTTGGACGGACACTTTGCGCGTAGCCGCAATCAGGTGACGCGTCTGGGCCAACTGCTCGATCCAATCGCGGACAAGTTATTGATTTCCGCCGCATTGATTTCGTTAGTTGAGAATCAACTGGCGCCGGCCTGGGCGGTGGTGATCATTATCGGCCGCGAGTTTGCAGTTACGGGTTTGCGATCGATTGCAGCTGCGGACGGCGTGGTCATATCCGCGTCGAAGATGGGCAAGTTCAAGATGCTGGTGCAGGTTTTCACTGTGGCGCTTTTGATTGTTTCGAGCGTCGCGGGCCGGCCGCCGGTAGGGAATTTTGGTCGACCGTTTCCGGCGATCGAATTTTGGTCAGTACCCGAACTGCGCGCGGCCTGGCAGCATTTGTTTGGCGCCGAGCCGACAAGTTCAAGCGACTGGCAGGTTTTGTTTTATACCGCCGGACGCGCGATGTTGTGGTTGGTAGTAGTGTCCTCGTGCCTATCGATGTACGGGTATTTCCGGTCCTTCTATCAAGCAGTCATTTCAAAATCGGCGCCGGGTTACGGTGCGCCGCCAGGCACTAAACCGATCATTCCCGCAGTTCGCGATTAATTTGGAGTGCGGCGGCTTGACGCCGCTTTGTGCTGTCGATCTCTCTTCTCCGGTGTTAAAGCGGCGTCAAGCCACCGCACTCCAAAACCTTTTTCATCATCGCAGTGTTAATATATCTGCAATCCTGAGTGCGACTTGCCTTTTCCCATGCGGGTTGTTAGTATCCGCATTTTGTCGGAAAGCGCTATTTGTACTCTATAGCGGGCCGGCGTAGCTCAGTTGGTAGAGCATCTGATTTGTAATCAGAGGGTCGGGGGTTCAAGTCCCTTCGCCGGCTCCACTAAGCACTTGACAGGATACGCAGGGGTGGTCGAGTGGTTAATGGCACCGGGCTGTAAACCCGGCAGGCTAACGCCTTACGTAGGTTCGAATCCTACCCCCTGCACCAGGAAGGTAAGGATGAAGTAGGAAGGATGAAGGATGAAAAGGACGAGCTGCAGCCGTTCGTTAATTTCATCCCTCATCCTTCCGCCTTCATCCTTGAAACGGGCGGGTGTAGCTCAGTTGGTAGAGCATCAGCCTTCCAAGCTGAGGGTCGCGAGTTCGAATCTCGTCGCCCGCTCCAAAAGCAAGGATGAAGGATGAAGGATGAAGGATGAAAGTCGCGGACAACGAACGGCCGTTCATCCCTCATCCTTCCGCCTTCATCCTTGAGCTGGCCCGCGTAGCTCAGGGGTAGAGCGCCTCCTTGGTAAGGAGGAGGTCATGAGTTCAAATCTCATCGCGGGCTCCAAAATTCTTGAATAGCGGGTTTATAGATTATCGAGCTTATTAAAATAGATTATCGAGCTTATTAAAGAGGCCAACTAGTAATGTCAAAGGAAAAATTCGACCGCAGCAAGCCGCACGTGAACATCGGGACGATTGGGCACGTGGATCACGGCAAGACGACCTTGACGGCAGCGATCAC
>Ga0070682_100001116_pt1 | contig 15358 bp, 12 predicted proteins | sample KBSC63LmetaG_FD_64668 | JGI IMG/M metagenome (GOLD analysis project Ga0070682, IMG submission 64668) | Corn rhizosphere microbial communities from Kellogg Biological Station, Michigan, USA - KBS C6-3L metaG | ecosystem: Host-associated > Plants > Roots > Rhizosphere | place: USA: Michigan... | reverse complement strand
CCGATCAGCCCTTCGATCTCCGCACGGTTTCGGCCCGCTATCGGCGTGCCCACTACCAGGTCTTCTTCTCCGGTGTAGCGATACAACAACACCTTGAAGGCTGCCAGCAACGTCATGAACAACGTCGCTCCACGCCGCTGACTCAATTCGCGCAGCCGCCGCGTCAACTCCGCTCCTAGCTGAAAGGTCCGCACCTCGCCGCGAAAACTCTGCACCGCCGGTCGTGCTCGATCCAACGGCAACTTTGTTGTTCCCGGAGCGCCCGCTAGCTGTTTGCGCCAGTAACCCAGCAACTCAGCGAGCTTCGCCCCACTCAGCCGTTCTCGCTGCCATTGCGCGTAGTTTGCATACTGAATCGGCAACTCAGGCAATGGTGAGCGCCGTCCCTGATAGGCCGCTTCATATAACAGCGACAACTCGCGGAAGAATATTCCTACTGACCAGCCGTCCGAGATGATGTGATGCATATTCAGCAGCAGCACCTGCTGTTCATCCGTCACCCGCAACACACCCGCGCGAAGAAGTGGTCCCTGGCCCAAATCAAATGGCCGCCGTGCTTCCTCCTCACTGAGCCGTTCGAGTTCTGCCTGCCGCTCTGCTGCCGATAGATCACGCAGGTCCTGCACCGGCAACTCCAACCTCAGCGACGGTGCTATTACCTGCGCCGGCTCTCCATCTACACTTATGAAGCTCGTCCGCAACACTTCGTGACGTCTTACGATCTCATTCAAGCTCCATTGCAATACTTCCAGATTCATGTTACCGGGCAGCGTTACCGCCGATGGTATGTTGTAGACCGGACTGCCCGGGTCCAACTGATCCAAAAACCAAAGGCGCGCTTGCGCAAAAGACGCAGGAGATACTTTTGGGCGTGCAGACTGTTTCCGAAGCATCTCCAACAGGAGAACGCGCTTCTCATTCGCGTTCATATGGTCCAACTGATTGTACGAAGTACTCATGATAAGAATCGGTTCTTACCAAAATCCGTTGTTTTGCTGCCGTGACATCAGACCATGCATGTTTGCTGTCGAGATGGCAGCGAAAGCCATGTGTTGACTAATCGCCATCAGCGTTTGTGGATCGAGTTTCGTAACGTCGACACTCGTCCAGATCTGTTGCAAAGTTTTCACGTAAGCAACGTATGCTTCCATGGATCGGCGCTGGGCCTCAGCCCAGGCCTCCTGCGTTCCACGGATGTAGTTGACATAGGCTTCCTCGAAGTTCTGCATTTGCCCGTTCCTGTTGCCGGGCGTCACTGAGCCGGGTGCAGGGGCAGGAGCAGAAGGAGCTTTCCCGGAAACTTTCTGGCTGCTTTCGCGATGCGGCGGAACCGGCACGGGGTTGAAATCTTCAACAACAACTTCCTCACCAACCAGCATGCGCCTGAGCAGTTGGTCCACTTCTACATCCGAGAGTCGAGCGACTCTCTCTGCCAGCTCCGCGTCACTCTCGTACTGGATCTCCGAGATTGAAGGAGCCGAGAGCTCTTCGGCTGTAGGCGTGAGCCCTCGTGCGACTTCAGCCATTTTGGCAATGGTCGGTGTCTGGAAGAGGCTGCGCAATGGCACCTCTATTCGCAGCACTTCTCGCACGCGCGAGAGAATCCGCGTAGCGAGCAGCGAATGACCACCCAGCTCGAAGAAGTTGTCGTGAATACCAACCTGTTTCAGGCCCAACACTTCGCCCCAGATAGTCGCCAGTGTCTCTTCGAGAGAATCACCCGGCCCGACGTAGTCAGTTTCCAGATCTCTTGTGTCGGGGAGCGGGAGCGCTTGTCGATTGAGTTTTCCGTTGGGCAGGAGCGGTAACGTATCCAGCAGCACGAAGACTGATGGCACCATCATCATCGGAAGTTTCTCACTGAGAAACGTGCGAAGTTCCTTCGTGGTTGGTGGTGTGCCGTTCTTCGGGAGTACATACCCGACGAGACGTTGATCGCCTGACGTAAACTCTCGCAGCATCACAGCGGCGTGTCTTACTGCTGGATGCTCTTCGAGGGTGGCCTCAATTTCACCCAGCTCGATACGAAGGCCACGAAGTTTGACCTGATGGTCAGCTCGTCCTAAAAACTCGATAGCGCCATCTGATCGACGCCGCGCCAGATCGCCTGTCCCAAACAGGCGCTGTCCTGGCTCAATGCTAAAAGAATCGGGAACAAAACTCTTGGCCGTGAGCTCCGGTCTATTGAGATAACCTCGAGATAACCCGATGCCTCCGATATACAATTCTCCAGCTACACCAACCGGAACCGGTTGTTGCCCTTCATCTAAAATATGTATCTGCATGTTGGCCAGAGGATTGCCGATAGGCACGCTGTCTCCGCCGTTGCGCTTGCAAATCCAGAACGTTGCATCAATCGTAGCTTCCGTGGGCCCATAAAAATTGATCAAACCGGCGTCGAGACGGGCGAAGAAGCGTTCTGACAGCTCGGCGGGAAGCGTCTCGCCTCCGGAGAAGAGGAGGCGAAGACTCGTACAATTGCTCAACCCGGGCTCGTCCAAAAGCATTCGCAGCAAAGAAGGGACAACTTGCAGAATAGTAACTTTCTCTTCAGCGGCAAGTTGCACCAAGTAATCCGATTCGGTATGTCCGCCATGACGCGCGAGGATGAGACAGGCGCCAGTTAGCAATGGCAGGAAGATTTCCCAGACCGAAGCATCAAAAATGAAAGGTGTTTTTTGGAGTACGCGGTCCGCTTCCGTTACAGAAAAAACTGACTGCATCCAGAGCATGTGATTGAGCGCCGCTCGATGCGAGATCATTACCCCCTTAGGTACTCCTGTTGATCCCGAGGTGTAAATGACGTACGCCAGGTTATCAGGACTCACCGCAACCGCCTTAAATGGCGCATTCCGTTCCCAGCTTTCATCCAAACGCACCATCTCTACTTCCGCCGGCAACTGGTCGGACAGCCACGACTGCGTCAGCACCACCCGCACGCCCGCATCTCGCAACATCAGTTTGATTCGTTCCGTTGGATAAGCCGGATCCAGCGGCACATATGTAGCTCCAGCTTTCAGCACTCCCAGAATCGCAGCAATCATCTCTAACGATCGTTCGACGCAGATTCCCACTCGCTCTTCCACGCCCACGCCCAACTGTTGTAGACGTCCTGCTATCTGCCGGGCTCGCTCATTCAACTCTCCATAAGTCCATTGCTGATTCCCAACTTTGACTGCAACCCGCTCCGGTGTGCGTTCAGCCTGCACTGCAAACAGCTCATGCAGACAAACTCCCGCATGCTCATATTCCACCTGCGTCTTGTTCCACTCTCGTAGCTGTGCTTCCTCATCCGTACTCAGCAGCAGCAACTCCGCCACCGAAGGTGCGGACGGAGAGACACTCCCGTTTCGTTCCTTGATTCGTCGTTCAAGGAGCATGAGTTTTTCTGGAGAGAGTGCTGCCAGACGCTGCGCAAGCTGACTCATCTAATTACCTCAATTATTGCGTTGCTCCACTACGCCAGCGTGTACAGTGAGTACGGCCCCTGTCACCGCATCAGCGGTTACCATCAAGCCAGTCAGTCACAGGCGCTCATCGCGCCAGTGCCGCATATCGGGATGTCGCAGGGCTAATCGTAAGAGCGAGTGTCATAACTAGTGAGGAGATCCAAAACTCCTCGGCTCAGATCCTATTTTCCTGAGCCACCCACCTGGCCACGCGCGTGAGCGGCGACTGTCGCAACATTCTGACTGAGGAGCGATAAGGATTCCGGATCAAGACTACTGATATCGATCTGGTCTATCGCGTTCAGATACGTACGATAAGTCGCCTCTAAACGTTGCTTAAGTGTCTGTGCAGCATCATTATCGCCGGACAAAGCGCTCACATATTCCTGAAACGCTTCCGTGGTTGATTTCTGTTTGGATTCTCCTGCGTCACGCACTGCTTTTACAAATGTACTCTGCGCTTCTTCAACGCGTTGGCGGCTCTCTTCCGCGCCCCCGGACTCCTGTAGGACCTGCGAATAATCCCGCTGAGCTTCCAGGACGATCTTCTGAGCTTCGTCGTGAGCATCGCGTTGTGTTTGCATGAACGTTTCGTTGGTATCCGCGATGTGCTGCTGATATTCCTCCCATGCCGATCTAACATCCTGCATGTAGTTGTATGCAGCATCGTCCAGACTGCGGCGAAACTTTGGATCAGACCGGCCTGATCGAGTCGCCGAAGTACCTGCGGCTTTGCCTTGTCTTGGCGCTCGTTCTGCGCCGGCCTTTTGTACTGTCTTCTTTTGTGGTTCGTTTGCCATTTCAGCGTCCTTCCTGTGAATGTCTGTTCACGGGGGATAAATGCTGGCGTTTAGTTAACTGTCCTAACGAGGACATGCTTCAGCCAAGATCTCGGGCCGCCGACTCGGGGAAACTACATCATTGCAGGCGATTCATTGATGGCGTCTCGTTATAGGTGTCCTTCAGGCGGCAACGCATGTGCAAAGCTTCTCTGTGTGCGAGAGGGACGAGACAATTAGCAGTGATGGCAAAAGCCTTTCCCGTAAAGGAAAGGCGGTTCCAATTCACCAAACATGCCAGCTTTGCGAGTTCGGTATACACCTTTTGAATTATCCTGTCAAACACAAAGTAAATACTCATTAGCAAGAGCTAACCGTTACAAATAAAGCACAATTCAACTTCGATCGACAGGTGAATCAGTGACCCAAAATGCACCACTCAAGGACCGCCATTGCACCAAAGAGTTTGTAGTGCGCTTGACGAAAAACGATACTCTTTGGACCATCCAGAACCTCGGCGTCAACTTCTTCATCGCGCACTGCAGGCAAGTCGTGCATAAAGACAGTTCGTAATGTTGAAAGTTTGTCGAAAAGATCTTTTGTCACTTTGAACGGCTTGAAATCCTCTCGCCAGTTGGGATCATTCTTGGTAGTTCCCGTAGTTTGCCAGCGCGTTGTGTAAACGACGTCCACTTTTTCCCGGATCCCATCTAGGCTATGGTGCTGTTGAATATCCGCACCGTAAACATCAGCCCATTTTCTTGCTCGATCAATAACACTCTGATCGAGCGCATAGCCGCGCGGTGAAAGAATGGTCAATTGCGCACCGGGTATTCTGGCAAACGCAAGTGCAAGTGCGCTGGCAGTGTTGTTACCTTCACCCGTGTATAGAACTTTGATGTTGTTCAAGTTACCAAAATGCTCTGTCAAAGTACCTAGATCTGCCAGGGCCTGAGTTGGATGTTCGTTATCACTCATGGCATTGATGACTGCCATCCTGTCCTGTGCGGCCAACGCCTTCATCTCGGCAATACTTTCGGCAGTTCGAATTACTAAAGCATTCAGGAATCCTGAGAGAACTTTCCCGGTATCGTCGAGAGTCTCACCTGTGTTGGTCTGCAAATCACTCGGCCCGTAAGAGATCGTCATAGCGCCCAACCGCGCGGCGCCCACCGTGAACGAGGTTCGAGTACGAGTTGACGTTTTACGAAAATAAACGCCTATCACTTTTCCCTCCAGAGACTTCGCTTCTTGAAAATCATTAGAAGCAATTTCGACGCTGCGACGTGTTATCTGCTCGATATCAGAGGGCTTCAGATCCGCGATTGATAAGAGATGTCTCACAGCCATAAAACTATTACCATTACCTCGGTAGCTCGATACCGATTCTCTGCGACCTGGCCAATCGATAAATTTCTCCACCCAACACCACGTCGTCGATGGCCACACCAAACGGATTCATCAAGATAATATCGTCTCGTTTGCTTCGACCCTTTTTTGTACCGCGGACAATATCGCCAATCTCTGCGTCGACAGCACGCACTTGCGGGTCGTGATTCGTCGAATAAGGACCGGTGATTTGCCCTGCTCGAAACATTCGACCTAATAATCGTTTGTCGTCGTGTTGAACTAAATTCCAATCGTCGACCACGAGTAGACCGGCCTTGAGTACTACTTCGGCGTCAACATCATCGAGGGAAACGTTTACGACGAGACAGCCCGCCTTAAGCCAGTCGTAACGAATGTAACTTTCAGTGGTAGTGGTGACTGGAATCACTAAATCAGCCGAGCGAATCGCGGTCTCCGCGTCCGCTACAATCCGAAGATCGATCTTTGCGGATTGCAACAAAGGAACCATCTCGTCTTTCAACTGCATCGACCGCTCCGGCCGCACATCGTAGAGAAGCACCTCTCTTAACGAAGGCAGGTATTTTGGAAACAGCTCAATATGTGATTTCGCTAAAAACCCTGCTCCAATAACTGCAACTCTTTCAACTGGTTCAACGGCCAGCAACTCAGCCGCCATCATCGTCACGGCGGCCGTTCTAAGACCAGATAGGTACGCTCCTTCCATAACGCAGGAAATTCGGCCTGTCTGGTAATCGTGAATGAGAGTAAGGCCGTCAGCTCGCGGTATGTTGCGATTGATGTTCGACGGATTGCTGTTAATGAGTTTCGTTCCTGCGGTTTGGAACCGGCCGCCGACGTACGCTGGCATGCCGAGACTTCTGAGTTGTTCAGATCCATTACGCCAACTCAGGTAGGCTTCTTCCGGTACGATGGTCTGTTCTGAAGCGTGCAGGCTAAAAGCTTCGCGCAGCAAACCAACACAATCAAGGTTTTCGCATAATTTCCTGACATCGCTCCTGCGCAGGTAAAGCAAAGGTTCATCTTTAACCATAGACTTCACCCAAGACTACAATTTACTTGCGCTCGCAAATGCTTTCTTCTCGGCTGCAACGGTTTCTAATTGAGAAGCCAAAAAACTAACTGTGGACCACGATTGCGGCAAGATAATCTGCTTTTCCGCCAACCACTCGTCATTGAAAATAGTTGAGTCGTAGTTCTGGCCCCGGTCAGCGCATAAACAAACTGCGCGTTTTATCTCCGGGCTCGAGATTAGATAATCAACGCACGCCGCGAGTACAGCTCCACTCGAACCACCGATCTTCAGCCTCGTCTTTTCAAACAAGCGGCGGCAGAACGAGAATGCATTCTCATCTGTGATCACGGAAACGTGGTCGTAATGCGACGTCTCAATGAAGTTGGAAAGACGTGCCGAACCGATTCCAGTTAATCTTCGCGGTCTTGGTTGCCCGCCGAAAATCACCGAGCCGGCTGCATCTACCGCCACAATCGTGGTCTTGGGACTGACCTCGCGAAAGTAGCGTGCAATACCAGCCAATGTGCCTCCAGTAGACACGGCGATGAAAACAGCATCAACTTTGCCGTCCATTTGGTAATAGATCTCTGGCCCCGTCGTGTCGTAATGAACTTGTGGATTTGCAGGATTGGAATATTGATCCAGCCAAACATAACGTGACGATGATTGCAGCAGTTGTTGAACGCGGGCCAAACGCGCCTTCAAGTAACCGCCGGTATGGTCCGGCTCACTGACCATTTCAATTCGAGTGTCTAAAGCCCGCATGTTCTGGAGGGCTTCTTCAGTTGTATGTGGATCGACGACGGCCACAAAAGGGTAGCCTTTCGCGTGACAAACAAAAGACAGAGCCACGCCGAGATTGCCCGAGGTCGACTCCAACACAATCGTTGAGTTGGAGATCCGGTTTCGAGCCTCCATATCTTCAATAAGAGCGCGCGCGGTTCGGTCCTTTGAAGAACCGGCAGGATTATGACCTTCAAGCTTCAGGTATATCGTTCTGGGGTCATCGTTAATGTTTATCTGGATCGGCGTTATAGGAGTGTTTCCCACCTTTGCCAGCGCCGTTTGAGACTCGTCCACTGTGCAATGCGCGGTCGTATTGATGAGGTTCATAAGACTTACCACTAAGCGGGTCTTGGGGGAGGCTCGCTACCAGTTGGTCTAACTGGATACCTGTGAAAAGCTCTCATTCACGTCAGGGAAATGAGGGCCATTCGATTACTTTTCAAAGACTGCACACCGATGTGTTAACAGGAATCAGCAAGGCTCGTGAGATTCATCGAGTCGGTGCCGGGAACCATATGCCTGTTACATTCAGAAGTCAATGAAAGATTTAATGACGTAATAGAGCATCGTTATATGTTTTCATCACAGATTTTTTACGACGAGGATTCGAACAAGCGCGTATAATAAATCTCACTAATTCGAGTTATCCTCTTGTACCTTTATGCCTCATAGCCGACCTTGAGATTTATCGTCCTCTATGATGCCTCATTAGCATTTAACAAGGAGGACACGATGGCCCGTTTTCTAATCGCACAGAGAGTGGCTGATAAGAAGCCTGAGCCGGCAGAGTCGAGAACTACGTTAAACAAACTGCGAGTAGCAGTTGCGAAAGTCGCGGATGTAGTTGAGACAGAAGACGAAACCCGGGAGGAAGACACCGGTGAAACTCTGATCCTGGAAGGAGATCCAGTTGATATAGAAGCCAAACGGAAGGAGCTTCCCGCAGATACTTTTATTGAGACAGAAAAGCTGCGCCATCCAGGACCATTTCATCCTCTAGTTGCATCACCTCCTCTTCAGGAAGAACTGACTTCCGGTCTCGGTGCGACCGTCGAGCTAAACGCCTCCTCTGCCGGCGCACCAGTGCGGGCCGCTCAAGTAATGATGATCTCTGTGGCGTTTCGCGGCGGTTTTTCTAACACGACATTTGGAGTAACTGATGAAAAGGGTCGGGTGCTGCTGACCTACAATCCCAACGTCTGGGTTCCGCTTGGAGTGGCTGTCTTGCCGCGCTCCCGGGCGTGGCCGGTATTTACGCAAATCCTCGGGCAAAGAAAATTAGACATAGTTCTGCCTCCACTATTCCGTGACGGGCCATTGGGATGGTGGCACCGCGTGTTAGGCTTGAATAGTTATTCAGAAAATCTCGGCGAAGGCATTCGTGTTGGTGTTGTTGATACCGGTGTCGGACCGCATCCTTACCTTTCGCATGTTCGCAGTGCTGGTGCATTTTTAAATGGCAACCGCTTGCAGACGCCTGACAGCACGAACGATGTTGCCGAACATGGAACACACGTCGCCGGCACAATCGGAGCTCGACCGGCTTCAGGTTCCAAAGATTTTGCCGGTATCGCTCCTGGCGTTGAACTTGTTGCAGCACGCGTTTATCCAGGCGGTGGGCCACCAACCATGGAATCGGGACCTACCACCAACGGAGACATTGCCCAGGCAATTCTAACCTTAGCCAGAGACGAGGAATGCGACATCATTAATTTAAGCTCGGCTGGACCGATGCGTTCACGAGTCGAGGCTGATCGCATTACGGCCGCGTTGAATCGAGGAACACTTGTCATCTGCTCGGTTGGTAATGGTAATGGCCTTCCGATTATGTATCCAGCAGCAGAGCCAGTGGCTGTCGGTGTGTCAGCACTGGGCCCGACGGGTGGTGTTCCGTTTGGAGTTATGGATATGTTTTCTTATCCGCCGCAGCCGGATAGATTCAGTTTCGCCGGGTTCTACGCTCCGAACTTTATCAGCGTTGGCATAGAGACAAAATGTACGGGACCTGGCGTCGGCATAATCTCGACTGCCCCGGCCCAAGGCGCAGCTGAAGTCCCGTACGTTTCAATGAGTGGCACTTCAATGTCTGCGCCGGCAGTCACTGGTGCGTTGGCCGCAATATTGAGCCGGGATTCCAACTATAAATCATTGCCCCGTAACCGCGAGCGAAGTTCATATGCCTGGAGAGTATTGCTACGATCAGCTCGTACGCTAGGTCTCAACCAGCAGTATCAGGGTTATGGTATGCCGGTGGTGCAAGTATCATAAGATCATGAGAAATAAGAGCTATGTCATCGCCATAAAAAGTGAAAAGGAAAACGAAGTGCAGCAAGACTGGGTTGACCAAATACGTGATTTTTCTGGAGTCGAGATTCAGGGAGCCACTTCCGATCAGGTAACTGTCTTAGCCAATGAAGACTCAATTAAACGTCTGGCTGGCGAGCTCGGCGACGATTTTTTAATTGAAGAAGGGATGATGAGAAATTGAATATACGAACCGATGGACCGCAGCGCTAGCGCTCAATTGGCGCACCGGCTTCGAAATCATAGAAGCGCAGATCGGTTGCAGTCTGTAGCTTGGTAAGCAAAAAAATTTGTCCAGCATGCATCGAAACGGGAAGCGGAATCTCAACCGCTTCCTTTTCTTGTGTTTGCGGATTCGCTAAATTTCAGTTGACGGCTTCTCATTGCGAATTGTCGACAAACCGCCCGGGGATCTTATTGCCCGCATAAACAAGTGTCCGCGGCAGTGTTGCGTTTCTTCTGGCAAAGTCACTCACAGTTGCAAGCACGAAATCGATTAAGGAGTCGGGCAGCGTTACGTTCCTGCTGAAAAGCTCACTCAAAGATGCAGGCAAGAGGGTCGAAGCAAGGTCCTCGTGCAAATTTCAACTCTGGAGAAAATGATGTCAAAAACAAACACCTCAGTCTCAGCGCTTTTCGGGGTCATCCTTTTGGTGATTTCCGCAACTTCGGCAATGGCGCAGGTCGATAGCAAGGCGCAATTCAATCAGAATCGTGATGATGTCAGAGGGAGGGTAGCGACACTAGGCTGTTGCAGATGCCTCGGCGGAACTAACTCTCTGGATCTCAGCACAATAAGTTCGAATAACTGGACAGTGAACGGGAATCCCGTGGCTTTTCTGACAGCGATAAATTCATTTTGGAATCTTCCCACTGGACCGGCCAACTGGGTTTCGACCGTCGCAACTGGTGGAACGGGTAACATCGCGGCAGGCCCCTATGAATACAAGTTGAAGTTTGTAGTTCCGGCTTGCGCGATCGATCAAACAGTGACCCTGGCAGGAAACTACGGCGGAGATGACGACGTTCCCGGAGTTTTCCTGGACAACTTTACAACTTCAACCAGCAGCCTACTCGCCACATGCAGCGGAGGTTGGTGCTTCAACAGTACTAATAACTCCAACCCAAGAACGTTCACGACCACGGTTCCTCCTGGCACATATTATCTGCGAGTCAAGATCCAAAACAGTGGTGGCCCATCCGGCATGTTCGTTAACGCGAAATTGGCCAGCACCTGCAGAAGCTAATTTGCGAAATCCAGATTTCAAGTAGACAGGGGGATGAACAACCTCGATGTCGGGAAGTCCCAAGTCGGTAGCTGACTTGGGACTTTCCTGTACGCATTAGTTTCTCGCGAAGAGTCGGAAATTCCTCGTAGCCAGAGCGTTACGTTTCTCCGGAGAAAAGTCACTCAGAAATGTAGGCACGAAATCTAAGAAAGTCGTGCAATCTGTTCCCCCGGAGAAAAATGATGTTTAGCAAAATAAATCTAGCCTTAGCACTCGCGGCGTTCTTGCTCCTTGGCAATTCCGCTATCGCTTCAGTCCCGCTTAACACTGGTTACAACCATTCGATTAACACCGCATATCCAACAGTCATTCCACCGATCTCTGGACCGTCCGATAGAGATAATTATTGGATAAACATAGCGTCAGCTCCTAACATACCGTCCGGACCAGCCTGGATTTTACATCGGCCTAACGTCTGGGCACTCGCATTTACTGATACAAACTGGATTGGCCCCCGAAATACCGCAACGGGTTCAGCAGGGACTACGCCAGACAATCCTGCGTACACGATTTTCCGAAAATGTTTTTGTCTGTTGCCAGGCTTCAAAGATGCAAAGCTGAGTTTCCAAGTTCGAGCCGATGACACCGTCCAGGTTTGGCTTAACACTCAACTAAATCAAGTTGTTGCGCCTGCGTGGGGTAATTGGAATGGAACACCCTTAACCGGATCCACAAACAACGGGTTCCGCGTGGGAAGAAATTGTCTGTATGTCTTAGTTGAAGACTTTCGTGGACACATGGGATTCGATTTACGCGGGGATGTAACGGGTTATGGATTATTGCCGATGCCTGCGGCGGGAACAGCAGGCACCTCATTTGAGCCGTGTGCTTGTCGCCAGGGCCCTACTGGCCTCGCGGACCGCTCAGCGGTTATGCGTATCGACGATGATGACCAACAGGTGGTTCAAGCAATCGTGAAAATAGCAGAAGCTCGACGTATGGCAAAACAGCGAATGTTGTATCAAGGGGTACCGCCCCCCTTGGAAGACGAGTCACCAGGACGAACCAATCCCAACAAGCGACCCAACAATTAGTCGAACATCCCGTTTGCTGAAACGCAGAGCCCCGAGCCCTTACCGGCTTGGGGTTCTTTTGCATGATCCTCCTGTCTATCTGCTGATAATTGCGTTATCCTATCGTCAGAATTCGCCATCACCGCTCCGAGGCCTCAACAATTGCCAATCGCCAGCCTCAAAAATGAAGTTACCCGGGAAAAGTTTCTGAGCTTTCTCGCGTGGCTTAGTCCTAACAATGAGAGCGCGGGTGAGGAGTACGAGCGCCTGCGATTTCGTTTGTGCACTTTTTTTTCGCTGAGACACTGCAGCTTTGCTGATGAACTCGCGGATGAAACCATCAACCGCGTAATCCTGAAGAGCTTCGAAGAAAAAATCGAAAACAAGACCGCGTATTGTTACGGCGTCGCCAAAAACGTCTATCGAGAATCGTTGCGAAAAGAGCGAATTCATCTGGATATTGACGAGGTGACAGTTGCCGCGAAAGCTCCGGAGGAGCCGAGTTTTTCCAGAGAGTGTCTGGATAAATGCCTTGAAAAACTCTCGCCTGAAAGCCGGGATCTCCTGCTTGATTATTTTTCGGAAGCAAAGCTTAGGAAGATTGAACTCCACCGGCAGATCTCCGATAGCCTAAGAATGACACAGACCGCGTTGCGCATGCGCGTGATGCGGAGCAAGCAAAAATTGAAGATCTGCGTCCAGGAATGTATGGGCTGAGAACGGCCGTTACATAACGCTCGGTAATTACACTCAAAATTGGGGCGGCAAGAGCAATGGGTTCATCCTTCAAGAGTGAAGAGACAATCCGTGAGTATCTCCTGGGTCGAGTTTCCGACGAAACACAGCTCGAGGGGATCGAGGAATTGTTGTTTACAGATGAAGAGTTTTGTTCGCAGGTCGAACTTATGGAAGACGGCATCATCAATGATTATGTGTTTGGACGCCTGGACGGGACAGACGCAGAGAGTTTTCGGGCGACGCTTCTGGCTGATCCCGAAAGACGTAACAGGCTGGAATTGACTCAGGCTTTGAGAGAAAAGGCGCTGGCCAGGATTGTGAAAGTGGCTGACAAGCCGCCGTCGTTTTTAGCTTCGCTCAACGCGTTCTTTCATCAGCCAGAGTATGTCGGTGCGTTTGTGGTTCTGCTGATTGCCGTGTTGGGCTTGACAATCTACTTCCGCAGCCGGGGTAATCCGGACGAACTCGCCGAACTCCGATCCATTTACCAACAGGCACGCCCAACGGAAACGCGGATTTCCGAATTTGGTTACGCGCCGTTGTCGCAATTGCGTGGCGCGCCTGCGCCAGCTGAGAAGAACCGTTTGCGGCATATTGAAAACAATTTGATTGAGGCTACAGAAAAGACTCCGAATGCCGAAACCTACCACGCCCTCGGCGTTTATCACCTGACGCAGCGGGATTATCGCCAGGCCATCAAGGAATTCGAGAGCGCTTTGAAACTTGCGAATCAAAACGCACGGATTCATAACGACCTGGGCGCCGCCTATCTCGAATTGTCAAAAACAGAGCCCAGCGAGAAGAAACTGGAGGATTTGGCGCAAAGCCTCGAAGAGTTTACGAAGGCAACGGAACTCGATGGCGATTTCCTGGAAGCTCTTTTCAATAAGTCCCTGGCCTTACAGGAATGGGGCTTGTCGCGTGAGGCAAAGGGTTCGTGGAACCTTTACTTGCAGAAGGATCCCTCGTCGCCCTGGGCCGATGAGGCGCGAAAAAACCTGGCACGGCTTGAAAATGCGCAGACGCTATTCAAAACGGACAACGATGCCAAAGAGCACGTATTGACGGACTTTCTCGCTGCCTATCGCAATCATGACGACTCACGCGCGCGCAAAATTCACGACGAAACGAAGGGCACATTAAAGAGCGTTGCGGTTCCGCTGCAACTTTCGCATAGATATTTGGTGGCCAGGCAGCACCGCAACGAGCTCGAGACTAGAGAGAGTGTCGAGGCGTTGACCTATATCGGCAATTTCGAGCAAACAGAAAACGGCGATTCCCTGTTTCTTGAACTGGCCAACTTCTATGCAAATACTGACGCTGATAAGATTGGGCCACTCTTGCAGGCGCAGGATGCACTCGCCGCAGGACACCAATCAATCTCCGTGGATATCGCGCAGGCCATATCCGAATTCGAAAGAAGTAGAGATCTTTTTGCGCAACTCGGCGATCGTTGCGAGGCTGCCATAGCGGAGAGCTGGGCCGCTGGATTGCTTGCCGACGTAGCCAGAGTGGCCGAAGCCCGTCAGAGGCTCACGACGAGCATCGAAAGCAACGAACGCAGGAATTTCAATGTTCTGCTACCGGCAGCTTATTACGGGCTTGGCATGGTCGATTACCGGCAGGGCCGCTTTTCTGAGTCGGCCGGAGATCTCAAGACGGCATTGCGTCTAGCCAAGGCCGGAAACAACGCTTTTGAGATTCAGCACGCGGAACATGCGCTTGCAGTAAATTATTCCGAACTGGGCGAGCTTGATCAGGCTTTGCTTTATGCCGGCAACCTGGTGAGCGGTAGGAATCTCTATTATCAAAACCCCAGCCAGAACTGGCGTGAAAAGGGAGTGCTGGCAGATATAGTTCTCAAGCTGAAGTTCTTCTCCACTGCCCTGCATTTATCCCGCGAGCGACTAAATATGGCCCAGGAATTCTGGCCCACCAGTCGTCTCGTTAACGACTCTTTACGCTCCATGATTGAGGCAGCGACCGCAAAGCAAGACTTCCCCGCCGCATTGGAGTATGCCAGCGAATCGATGCAAATCGCCCTTAATGGCGGCGCCACTTCGGAGAACGCCCGCAAGAGCGCTGAAATCTACCGGTTGCTGGCAGATGTAAAAAGGCAGACGAAGGACTGCCTCGACGCTTTGACGGATTATGACCATGCGCTTGAGCTGTTCCAGCAATTTCCGGAAGTCACCGAGAGTTTGTACCAGACTCACAAAGGAAGGTTGTTCTGTTTCCAGCAACTGAATCAGCAAGAAAACTTTTCCAGCGAGCTCAAGACAGTTTTTGAATTATCCGAAGAGTATCGCGCCAAAATACGCGAAGACAATTCTCGCCAGGCGTTTTTCGCGAGCGAGCAGGACGTGTTTGATGCGGCAATAGCAAACACCATCGCGACGCATGACAGTCGCGAAGCATTTGTCTCCGTCGAAGCCTCGAAGGCACGTTCGCTGTTGGATTTTGTTGAATCCGGAAAGTCGATTGTCGAGGCTGAAAAGAGTTTTGGCCCGGTGGCCCAACCGCTGTCGCTGGAGGAAATCCAATCTCGCCTGCCCGAGCAATTACAGTTTGTGCAATATGCCGTACTGCCTGACAAGCTAGCCATCTGGGTAGTATC
>Ga0070682_100001115_pt1 | contig 15366 bp, 13 predicted proteins | sample KBSC63LmetaG_FD_64668 | JGI IMG/M metagenome (GOLD analysis project Ga0070682, IMG submission 64668) | Corn rhizosphere microbial communities from Kellogg Biological Station, Michigan, USA - KBS C6-3L metaG | ecosystem: Host-associated > Plants > Roots > Rhizosphere | place: USA: Michigan... | reverse complement strand
CGCCTTCACGGTGTGCGTCATGGCGGGCGGGGTCGTCAACCTTGCGTACGGCATGGTGTTCGGCCCCGCCTTCGCACGGCGCGACCCGCTCGTCAAGATGATGGGAACGCTCGGGCTCGCACTGATCCTGCTCGGGCTGATGGCCTGGCGCGCGCCCGCCGGCGGAGCGTTCGCGCGCTTCCTGCCGCTACCGAGCTCGGAGCACCGCTACGACATCCTCGGCACCTCGGTGAGCCTGACGCAGATCATCGCGATCGTGCTCGCCTTCGCGATCACCGCCGCCGCCAGCATCTTCCTGCGCGTCACGAAGCTCGGCACGGCGATGCGGGCGCTCGCCAACGACCGGGAGATCACTGCAACGCTGGGCGTGCCGGTACGCCGCGTCGAGGCGGCCGCGTGGTTCGGCTCCGGGCTCGCGTGCGGCGCTGCCGGCCTGCTCCTCCCGGACCTGCTCACGTCTCTCGACTACACGGCGCTGACGTTCCTCGTGATCGCCTCGCTCGCGGCCGCGCTGATCGGTCGGCTCCAATCGCTCTGGGCGACGCTGTTCGGCGGCCTCGCCGTCGGCCTCGCACAGTCCGTCGCCACCCCTTACGCCTCGATCTCCGCGTACCGCTCCGCGGCGCCGTTCGTGCTCGCGATCGCTGCGCTGCTCTTCCTGTCGCGGCACCGCGTCGTCACCGTCTCGCGGGCCGGGGCGTGACCGCGTGACGGCGGCACCGACCTCAGGCGACAGCGCCGCGTCCAGCCGCGAAGTTCCCCGCCTCGAGCGGGGGACGATCGTCCGCGCCGTCGTCATCGCCGCGCTGCTCGTCGTCGCGCTCTTCGGCGTGCCTGCAGTCGCGACCGCCGACTGGGTCACGACCGCGACGAGCGTCGCCATCTACGCGGTCGTGGCGCTCGGCTTCGGCATCCTCTACGGCCGCGTCGGGATGATCTCCCTCGGCCAGGTGGCGCTGCTGACCATCGGCTGCTGGGTCGGCGCGCGCTTTTCGTACGCGACGTCGCTGCCGTTTCCGCTCCTGCTGCTCCTCGCCGGGGCGATCACGTGCGGAATCGGCACGCTCGTGGGCCTTCCGGCGCTCCGGCTCTCCGGCCTCTACCTGGCGCTGATCACCCTGATGTTCGCCGGCGCCACCACCGTGGTGCTCGCGGTCACCGACTTCCCGAACGGGGGCGGCGGCTTCACGGGCCGGTCGGCGACGGGCGCGCTGACGACGAGCACGCCGCCGGTACGACGCCCGTCGTGGGCCGACGGAGACGTCGCGTTCTACCGCTACACGGTCGTCGTCTGCGCGCTCCTGTTCCTGCTCGCGCTCGTCCACGTCTCCGGAAAGCCGGGCCGTGCGTGGGCCGCGATTCGCGAGAGCGAGCCCGCGGCGCTCGCCGCCGGCGTCAACATCACACTCTTCAAACTGTGGGCGTTCGCGCTCGCCTCGTTCGTGACCGGTGTGGCGGGCTGCCTGCTCGCGGCGCAGGTGGGCGTCCCACGGGCGATCACCTTCCAGACGCAGGACTCGCTGACGCTCGCGGCCACCGCCCTGATCGGCGGCATCTACAGCCTCTGGGGCGCGGTCGTGGCGGGCATCTTCCAGCAGGGGATCCCGTTCCTCTTCCAGGCGCAGTGGGGCATCGACCCGAACATCGTCCTCGTCATCTTCGGCGCGGGGCTCCTCCAGGTGCTCCTCACTGCGCCGGGCGGGCTCGCCGACCAGCTGCCCAAGGACCTCGCGCGGCTCTGGCGACTCGTCGTCTCCCGGGTGCGCGAGCAGGCCGACGCGGAGAAGAAGGCGCCGTGATCGAGGTCTCGGCTCTCACCGTTCGCTTCGCCGGCGTGACGCCGCTCGACGACGTCACGGTCGCCTTCCCGGGAGGAACGTGCGGGCTGATCGGGCCGAACGGCGCCGGCAAGACGACCTTCTTCAACGTCCTCTCCGGCTTCGTCCGCCCGGCCGGGGGCACCATCCGCTGCTTCGGCGAAGACCTGCTCGCGATGACGGACTTCAGGCGCGCGCGGTGGGGCCTCCGGCGAACCTTCCAGACCGAGCAGGCGATCGAGAAGCTCTCGGTCTTCGACAACGTCGCGATGATCCACGAGCACTCGTCCGCGAAGCGCGCGACGCGCAGGACCGACGTCCTCGCCGCGATCGAGCTCGTCGGGCTCGACGTCTCGCCCCGGGCGAGGGTCGGTGAGCTCAGCGCCGGCGCGCGCAGGCTCGTGGAGGTGGCGCGCGCTGTCGTCGGCAAGCCGCGCGTCGTCCTACTCGACGAGCCGGCGGCAGGACTCCCGCAGGCGGAGACGGATCACATGAGCAGGCTGATCCGGAGGATTCCCGAGCAGGTCGGCGCGCTCGTCGTCCTCGTCGACCACGACATGAGCCTCGTGCAGGCCTGCTGCGAGACGACGGCCGTGCTCGACTTCGGCAAGCTGATCGCCTCCGGCCCGACCGCCGAGGTCCTCCGCGACGAGAACGTCATCCGCGCCTACCTCGGCACGGAGGAGGTCGAGTGAGCACCCCTGACACCGTGGTGGTCGAGACTCCCGGCCTGCGACTCGAAGACCTGTCGGTCGAGCGTGGCGGCCGCGCCGTCGTTGCAGGCGTCTCCCTCGAGATCCCGCCGGGCCAGGTGACCGCGCTGCTCGGCGCCAACGGCGCCGGCAAGTCGTCGCTCGTCCTCGCCGTCGGCGGGCTGCTGCGCAAGAGTGGCGGCCGCGTGCTCGTGGGCGATCGCGAGCTCACGCGCCTGCGGCCCGAGCAGGTGCGCGCCGCGGGCGTCGCCGTCGTCCCGGAGGGCCGCCGACTCCTGCCGGCCCTGACCGTCGCCGACAATCTCCGCGTCGCCACCTACTCGCTCGGCGGCGCTCAGGCGAAAGCGGGCGTCGCCCACGCGCTCGAGCTGTTCCCCGAGCTCGAGAAGCGTTGGAACCACACGGCGCGGCTGCTCTCCGGCGGCGAGCAGCAGATGGTCGTGCTGGCGCAGGCGCTCGTCTCGCAACCGCGGTTCGTGCTCGTCGACGAGCTCTCGCTCGGCCTCGCCCCGGTGGTGATCCAGCGGCTCGTGCCGGTGCTGCAGTCCGTGGCCACGAGCGGCGTCGGGGTCCTCCTGATCGAGCAGTTCGCCAACGTCGCTCTCGGGCTCGCGGAGACCGCGTACGTCCTCGAGCGTGGCCGGATCCACTACCACGGCACGGCGCAGCGGCTGAAGGACGAGCCCCAGCTGCTGCAGTCCGCCTACCTGCTGCGCGAGGTCGACTCCGGCGGCGACGCGCTCGAGACCGTCACGTAGGCGTGGCGGGCGCTGCGGGAACGCCTGCGACGGTGCCGACCGTCCGCGGGCCGGTCGCCGCGGCCGAGCTCGGGCGCACGCTCCCTCACGAGCACGTCCTCATCCTCCAGCCGGAGGCGCTCCAGAACTACGGCCACGTCTGGGGCGAGAGCTACTGGGACGAGGACGCCCGTGTCCGCGACGCGATCGAGAAGCTCCGTGCGGTGCGAGACGCCGGGTACCGGACGCTGGTCGACCCGACGGCGCCGGGGCTCGGGCGGTGCATCCCGCGCATCCAGCGCATCAGCGCGGAGGTCGACCTGAACATCGTCGTAGCGTCAGGTGTCTACGCGTTCGTCGAGCTTCCCAACTTCCTCCACTACCGCAGCGCCGAGGCGATCGCGGAGCTCTTCGTCCGCGAGCTCCGCGAGGGCATCGACGACACCGGCGTGCGGGCGGCGTTCATCAAGTGCGCCGTCGAGGAGCACGGGCCCGTCGGCGACATCCCCCGGATTCTCGACGCGGTGGCGATCGCTGCGATCGAGACAGGCGCTCCGGTGATGGTGCACACGAACGCTCGAGCGGCGACCGGGACGCTGGCGCTCGACGAGCTCACGAGGCGAGGCGTCGAGCCGTCCCGCATCGTCGTGGCGCACGCCGGCGACAGCAACGACCTCGCGTACCTGCGGGCGATCGGCGACACGGGCGCGACGCTCGGCCTCGACCGCTTCAACATCCCCCACTTCAACCCGGACGACGACAGGATCCGGACGTTGCTCGCGCTGCTCGAGGAGGGATACGGCGACCGGATCCACCTCTCGCACGACGCCGCCTGCTTCATGGACTTCATGGTCGGAGACCCGAACTTCGCGAACGAGCGGCCCGACTATCTCCACCTCTCCACGACGATCCTGCCCGCGCTGCGTGAGCGCGGCGTCACCGAGGCGCAGATCGACGAGCTGACGATCGACAACCCGCGACGCTTCCTCGCACCGTCGTGACGGACGTCGCCCGGCTGAGCGTCACGGAGCTGTCGAGGCGCCTGCAGCGGCGCGAGGTCTCCGCCGGAGAAGTGACCGGCGCGCTGCTCGATCGGATCCGCGAGGTCGACGGCACGCACAGCCACGACGGTGACCCCGGCTCGATCAACGCCTGGGTGCGCGTCTACGAGGAGGACGCGCTCGCGGCCGCCGCGCTCGCGGACGAGCGCCTGAGCGAGGCGGCCGTGCGGCGGGACGGCCCGGCCCCGCCGTTGACGGGTGTGCCGATCGGGCTCAAGGACCTCTACGGCGTCGCGGGCAAGCCGGTGACCGCGTCGAGCACGTTGCTCGACGATGTGCCCGACGAGGACTGCGACGTCTGGAAGCGCCTGTCCGCCGCCGGGATGGTGCTCCTCGGTCACCTTCACACGCACGAGTTCGCCGCAGGCGGGACGACCGACCAGGTCGGAAGCCCGTGGGCGCTCGAGCGCTCGTCCGGAGGCTCGAGCGGCGGCTCGGCGGCCGCCCTCGCGGCACGGATGACCCCTGCCGCGACGGGCACCGACACCGCGGGCTCGCTGCGCATCCCCTCCGCGTGCTCCGGCACCTCGACGATCAAGCCCACCCGCGGGCTGGTCTCGCTCGCGGGCATCGTGCCGCTCGCGTGGAGCCTCGACCACCCCGGCCCGATGGCCCGCTCGCTCGCCGACTGCGCGATGCTGCTCGAGGCGATGGCCGGATCGGACCGGCGCCGTGCGGAGAGCTCCCTGCATGCCGCGCCTCTTCGCGGCGCGAAGCCTCTCGCCGGGGCCCGCCTCGCGGTCTCGCCGCGCCTGGGCTCCGTCGACCTCGACCCCGACGTCGCGTCCGGCCTCGACCACGCGCTCGACGCATGCCGCAGGCTCGGCGCCGCGATCGTCGATGCTCCCAACCCTGGACTGCCCGACGCCGTAGGCGAGGACTTCGTCGACGTGCTGACGACGGAGATGCTCGTCTACCACCGCCGCTTCGACGCCCGCCGCGAGGAGTACCGGCCCTCGCTGCGCGAGTGGGTCGAGACGGGCGAGCGCCGCGCGATGTCCGCCGAGGACTACGTCGCCGCCCAGCTTCGGAGGCTGGAGACGTCCGGCGGGTGGGCCGACTGGCTCGCGGAGCACCGCATCGACGCGGTGCTCGAGCCGACGATCCCCGTCGTCGCTCCCTTGCGCGGGGACGGTTACGACCACGCGGGAACGGACTACGCGCTCATCTCGCTGACGCACCTCTGGGATTGGACGGGCTTCCCGGTCGCGGCGCTGCCGGCGGGCGTGGGCTCCGAGAGCGGCCTCCCGGTCGGCGTCTCGCTCGTGGGGCCCGCGGCACCGGACATGCAGCTGCTCGCGCTCGGTGCTGCACTCCAGGAGGAGCTCGGCGTCCCCGAGCCGCCGCCACTCTAGGGCACCAGCACCGCGCGGCCGGTGACCTCGCCCTCGCGGAGCTTGTCGAGCACCTCGTTGACCGCGTCGAGCGGGTGCACCTCGGTCTTCAGCACGATCCGGCCCGCCGCATGGAGCTGGAGCAGCTCCCACAGGTCGATCCACGTGCCGACGAGGTTGCCGACCACGGCGTGCTCGTTCACGACGAGCGCCGGTGACGGGATCGAGATCGTGCCGCCGTAGCCGATCACGGAGTACGTCCCGCCGCGGGCCAGCATCGCGGCCGAGCCCGCGTGGGTCTCGTCCGTGCCGACGAAGTCGAAGACGAGGTCGGCGCCGCCGCCGCCGGTGAGGTCGCGCACGGCATCGACCGCGTCCTGCCCGTCGATCGCCTCGGACGCCCCGAGCTCCGTCGCGAGCCGCCGTCGCCGCTCGTCGGTGTCGATCGCGATGACCGAGCTCGAGCCCAGCTCGCGGACGAGCTGGAGTGCGATGTGCCCGACGCCGCCGACGCCGATCACGACGGCAGTCGAGCCGGGGACGGCGAGGTGCGCGAGCCGCCGGACGGCGTGGTAGGCGGTGAGCCCGGCGTCCGCGTGCGGCGCCACCTCGACGGGATCGACGCCCGCCGGGAGCGGAACGAGCGACCGCTCGGAGACGAGCACGTAGTCCGCAAAGCCGCCGTCGACCGACAGTCCGGTGAACTGGTGGCGCACGCAGTGCATGTCGTTCCCACGCCGGCAGGCGACGCACAGGCCGCAGCTGTACGGCGGGTAGACGAGCACCGCGTCGCCCGGTGCCACGGTCGTCACCCCGGTCCCGACGGCCTCGACCCAGCCGGCGTTCTCGTGGCCGAGGACGAGCGGAAGCGTCACGCCCGCCGGCTCCATCAGGCCCTCGATCGCGTGCAGGTCGGTGGCACACACGCCCGCGCCGCCGACACGCACGAGGACGTCGCTCACGCCGGAGACCTCGGGCACGGGTCGCTCGACCAGCTCCAGCGGCTCGTGATATGCGCGCATCAGCGCAGCCTTCACGGCGCGAAGCTCTCGTCGGGCTCGACGACGACCTCGAGCAGCAGAGGCTCGTCACGGCTCGCAAGGCCCGGAACGACCTCGTCGAGTGCCGAGAGCAGCTCGCCGTGCTCGCGCACCGTGCGCGCCGGGCACCCGAACGCCCGCGCGAGGCCGGCGACGTCCACCCCGAAGGCGGGCCAGGGAGCAGTGCCCCCGTGCTGCTCGGAAAGCCTGTCCATCACGGCGTACCCGCCGTTCGAGAGGATCACGAAGAGCGCCCCGGCGCTGTAGTGCGCCGCACTCCAGAGCGACTGGATCGAGTAGAGCGACGAGCCGTCGCCGACGAACGCGACCACCGGACGGTCGGGGCACGCCATGCGGATGCCCGTCGCGGCCGGAAGCGCGAAGCCGAGGCCCCCCATTGCGGGGCTGAGCATGCCGAGCGGCTGCCGCGCCGGTAGGCGCGCGAGCAGCTCCGGACGGTTGGACGGCGACTCCTCGAAGACGATCGCGTCGTCCGCGAGCCGCTCGGCGACCGCAGTGAAGACGTGCCCGGCGCGGAGCGGCGCGCCGCGCGCCGGCGGCTCCGGCGGCTCGGGGCGCGCGAACGGATCCGGCGGCCCAGCCTCTCGTGCAGACACGGCGCCCGCGAGCGCCGAGCAGACCGTCTCGGGGGAGGCGAGGACCGCAAGGTCGGCGGTGCTGCGATGCACCTCCGCCGGGTCCTGGCTGATCACGACGACCGTCGTCCCGGGCTCGACGAACGGCCCCGGCGAGAAGGCGTACTGCCGAAACGCCGGCGCGCCGACGGCGACCACGAGGTCGTACGGCGCGAGCGCCTGGCGGAGGCGCGACCGGTCGGCCCCGAGGTGGCCGGCGAACAGCCCGTGATCCTGCGGGAACCCCGCGCGGCCGCTGAACGACTCCTGCCAGACGGGGCACGACAGACGCTCCGCGAGCGCGACCACGGCCGCCCACGCGTCCTCGTCATCGACCCCGGCACCCGCGACGACCGCCGGACGCGCCGCGCCGTCGACGAGCTCCACGAGTTGTGCGACGACGGCGGGGTCGGCCCCCCGGGCGCGCACCACCTGTCGCGGCGCTGCCTGCTCCTCGGCGGGCGTCGCCTCGGCGGCCCAGTCGTCCATCGGCACGATGACGAGTGCGGGGCCGCGCCCCGTGACGGCCTCGTGGTAGGCCCGCGCGATCGACGCCGGGACGCTCTGCGCCTGCAGCGGCTGATCGACCCAGACCGGGTAGTCGCCGGCGAGCCCCTGCAGCCGCCCCGCGAGGAACGGCTCGGAGGCGATGTGGCGCCTGTCCTGCTGCCCGACGAGGATCACGAGCGGCACGCGATTGACCCGCGCCGTGGCGATCGCGCTGACCGCGTTGCCGAGACCGGGGGTCGTGTGGAGGATCGCGAGCGCGGGCTCACGGCGGCCCAGCGCGAACCCCGTGGCCATCCCGACGACCGAGCTCTCGTGGAGCCCGAGCACGAACCGTAAGTCGCCCGGCAGGTCGGAGAGCAGCTCGATCTCGGTCGAGCCCGGATTGGCGAAGAGCGTCGTGAGACCGTGCCCCCGGAGGACGTCGAAGGCGGCGTCACGCACGGTCGGCGGCACGATGGCCACCCTACTGCAGCAAGACGGGCGAGGCTGAAGCCACGCCCGGGGGCGCGCACCATGACCGGGGCGTAGCTTTACTCTCGCCCGAGCGCGAACCAGAACCGGGGCGTGGCGTCAGCCTCGCCCCTCTTGGTTGCGATCTCACCGATCGAGCGGCTCGCCGCGGAGCCAGGCGGCGCCGCTTTCGTAGAGGTCGTCCACCTCGGTGCCCTGCAGGCCTGGCATGTCGGGCTTGACGTCGTAGCCGACCCGGGTCTGCAGGTAGGCGAGGTGACGGTAGCCCTCCGGGAAGCGGGCGAGCAGCTCTCGGTCGAGCTCGAGGCGCGCGGCGGGGTCGACCGGGTCCATGCGGTCGAGCTCGTAGATCGGCTGGCGCAGGACGAGCCCCCAGCGGCTGTCCCTCTTCTCGAGGAAGTCGTAGAAGCGGCCGCTGCACGTGACGTCGACCTCGACCCCGTCGACCACCGCGCGCTGGTGGATCTCCATCTTCACCTGCGAGATCGCCCGATCCCCGGCGACGTCCGCGGACTGGCCGCCGAGGACGTGGTGGATCCGGACGCCCTTCTCCCAGCCGGCCCTGCTCATCGCGATGAACTCGTCGGCCGTCCCCTGCGTCCAGGTCGCCATCATGCGGCCGTCGTCGTGCCAGACCGTACGGAACCGCTCCCAGTCGCCCGCGTCGCGCCAGACGACCCAGCGCTCGACCAGCTCGCGGATCTCGAGCCGGTCGCGCAGCTCGTCGTTCACGAGCTCACACCTGCGCCGTCCGCCAGCTGTCGGGCCGGTACGTGCTGCGCACGGTCTCGACGTACGGCACGGGGCTGACGACCGCCCGGATCTCCACCTGGACGTGCGGCTCGACCGTCGGCTTGCGGGTTCCGCCGTCCTCCTCGCCCCAGACGAAGGTGACCTCGGTCCCGGGCTCGGCGTGCTCCTCGTCGAGGACGGCGAGCGTCAGCACCTTGCCCTCGTTGGCGCTGTAGCCGACCCAGGTCGAGACCCCCACAGTCTCGCCGTCGACCGTGACCCGGTCGTACGGGTGCATCGAGTACACGGCGGAGGGCCAGTCGACGAACTTGGCCCGGTCTGTCTTCTGGAGCATCGTGCCGACGGTGCGCATGACGTCCTCGTCGTCGAGTGCGAGCGTGACCTTGTGGCGATGCCCGCCGTCGGCCATCCGCTCGAGCGCGTCGCGCCCGATGAAGTCGTGGTCGAACTTGACGTAGCTGCCGTAGCCGAGGTCCCAGGGCGTGAAGTAGTAGTCCTCGATCGAATCGGAGACGAAGCTGCCGCCGACCGAGGCAGAGCCCTCGTAGCCGGCCGCGGGTAGCCATTCGCGATAGGCGGTCAGCGCGTCGCCGGTGTAGACCGCGGGTAGCGGTGACGGGATCCAGCCGGACTCGAGCGTGTTGGACGAGTAGGCGCGCCCGCCGACCTGGCGCAGCCCGAAGTCCCGACCTGCCTCGACGATCGCTTCCCGCACCGGTGTCTCGTCGTCCCACGGCCCGAAGAGCTCCCACCCGGGCTGGCCTGCCATGCCGTGCCGCAGGGCGCGGACCGACTTGCCCGCAATGGTCACGTCCCTCATGTGGAAGAACTTGAGGTCCGGCGGTGGGCCGCCGAGCAGCTTCTCGATCACCTGCATGGCGTTCGGCCCCTGCACCTGGAAGCGGTACGAGCGGCGGCGGCCGTCCGTGCGGAGCGCCCAGCGCTGGTCGAGCTCCACCTCGACGTCGTAGCCGCCGGTCTCCGCGTGGTAGGTGATCCAGTTGAGCGCCGGCGCACGGCCGACGAGGTTGAACGTGTTCTCGGCGAGGTGGAAGAGGATCACGTCGCCGATCACGTAGCCGTCGGGCGTGCAGGGCACGAAGTGCTTGGCGCGGTCGACGCCGAACCCCTCGAAGCTGTTCACGGCGAGATGGGAGAGCAACGCCTGCGCGTCCGGGCCGCGGACCGCCAGATCGGCCATGTGGTACGACTGGTTGTAGAGCACGCACGTCTGCTGCCACGCCTGCTGCTCGTCACGCCAGTTCGTGTACTCCGACGGCACGCCGGGGTAGACGTTCGGGCCTGCCTGCGAGTTGCGGAGCAGCTCGACCGTGTTCCCGGACGATCGCAGCAGGTCTTCGAGGCTTCTCTGGCTCATGGTGCTCCTTCCCTTGGGTATCTAGCCACCGCCGGCCTCGATCACGCCGCGGCTCACGCTGTCGATGCGCGTCAGCGCTCCCCGCTGGAGCGCGTCGGCCACGTTGAACAGGTGCCGACGCATTGCGTCCTCGGCCTTCTCCGGCTCGTGCGCGATGACCGCCTCGACGATCGCCGCATGCTCGGCCTGGGACGCGGCGGGCCGGCCCGCGATCAGGATCGTCCGGTACTGGTATCGCACGGTCTGCGAGTTGAGCCCGTGGATCAGGCGCTGGGCGGTGCTGTGCCCGGAAAGCTGGAGCAGCGTCGCATGGAGGTCGGCGTTCGCGTCCGAGGCGCCGAGCAGATCGCCGGACTCGAGCAGCGCCCGGTGCCGTGCCAGCGACTCCCGCAGCCGCTCCGCGCCCGCCTTGTCGATCCGTTCGGCGGTGAGACGCACCGCGAGCCCCTCGAGCACGGCACGCGCCTGGAGGATCTCGATCGCCTCGCTGTCGGTCACCTGACGCACCCGCGCGCCCCGGTGCGGCTCGCGCACGACCAGCCCCTCCTGCTCGAGCCGGATCAACGCATTGCGCACCGCGGCCCTGGTCATGTCGAACGACGTGACGACGTCCGACTCGACAAGGCGGGAGTTCGGCGCGATCTCGCCGCGCACGATCGCCGCGCGCAGCTTCTCGTAGCTCGTTGCAGGCGCAGCCGGCCGGTTCAACTCGACTGCTCCGTGAAGAGGTCGGCGTGCTCGCCGAAGTAGCTCGAGATCAGGAGCTCGTGGTTCGCGCGAAGCTGCTCCGCCTCGCCGCGGAGGACGATCTCCCCGTGGGAGAGCACGCAGCCGCGGTCCGCGATCGTCAGAGCGAGCTCGATGTGCTGCTCCACCAGCACGACGCCGCAGCCGCTCTCCTCCGCGTACCGGCGCACGACCGGCAGCAGGCTCTCGACGATGACCGGGGCGAGGCCGAGGCTGAGCTCGTCGAGGAGGAGGAGCCTCGGGTGGCGGGCGAGAGCCCGACCTACGGCCAGCATCTGCTGCTCGCCGCCCGACAGCAGGCCGCAGCGCCGGTCGCGCAGCGGCTCGAGCGCAGGGAAGTACCGGTACGCGACGGCCGGGTCGAGACGCTCGCCCCGGTACCCGAGCCGGAAGTGCTCCGCGACCGTGAGGCCGAAGAACAGGCCGCGGTTCTCCGGAACGTGCGCGATGCCGAGCTTCGCCCGCGCGCTCGGCTGCACGCGCGCCAGGTCCTGCCCCTGAAAGCGGATCGCCCCCTGCATCGGACGCACGAGCCCGGACACGGCGCGGAGCGTCGTCGTCTTGCCGGCCCCGTTCGCTCCGAGGAGCGCGACGATCGCGCCGTCGACGACCTCGAGGTCGAGGTCGCGGACGACCGCGGCGTGGTCGTAGCCCGCAGTCAAACCGTCGATCTCGAGCACCGGCGCGCTCACGTCGTCCTCCCTCGCACCGCGCCAGGGTCTCCGCTCGCCGGCTTCGCGGCCTCCGCGCCGGCATCCGACTTGCCGAGGTAGGCCGCCACCACGCGGGGGTCGCGGCGTACGTCGTCCGGCGGCCCCGCCGCGATCACCTCACCGAACTCGAGCACGACGATACGGTCGCAGATGCTCATGACCAGGCCCATGTCGTGGTCGATCAGGAGCGTGGTCGTCCCGGCGTCCGCAATCCCGCGGAGCCGCTGACCGAGGTTCTCGCTCTCGTTCGTGTCGAGCCCCGCCGCCGGCTCGTCGAGGCAGAGGAGACGCGGGCGCATTGCGATCGCCCGCCCGACGCCGACGAGCTTCCGCTGTCCCTGGGTCAGCTCGTCGGGGACCGCCTCGGCGATCGGCTCGAGGCCGAGCACCTCGAGGGCATCGTCGGCCGCGGCGCTCTCGTCCACCCGCCTTCCGACCAGCTCGGCCGCCAGCGCCAGGAACGACGGGCGCTCCGCCGCGACGGTGAGGTTCTCTCGCACGGTGAGGTCGTCGAAGAGCTCGGTGCTCTGCCAGGTGCGAGCGAGGCCGCGCCGCGCGCGGACGTGCGGTGCCATCCCCGTGAGATCGCTCCCGTCGAGCTCGACGCGGCCCGTGGAGCGGACGAAGCCCGTGATGGCGTCGACGAACGTCGTCTTGCCCGCGCCGTTCGGCCCGATCAGCCCGACCAGCTGCCCTTCCTCGACCGTGACGTCGACGTTCTCGACGGCGCGCACGCCGCCGAAGCGGACGGAGAGGCCGACGGCCTGCAGGACGGCGCTCACGACGCCGCGGCCCTGCTGTCTCGACGTGCCGCCCGCGCCTGGGCCGTCCGGTAGAACGACCCGGCGACGCCTTCTGGGTTCTGGATCAGCGTCACGATGAGGACGATCCCGCCGAAGAGCAGGAACCAGTTCCCCGAAAGGCCGAACCACGTATCCATCGCATAGGGGACGATGCCCTGCGCGGCGATCAGCCCTGCGAAGACCGCCCCCGAGACGAGCGTGATCCCGCCCGCGTAGGCGAACGCGATCAGGCTCAGTGCGAGCGGCACGCTGAAACGGTCGGCGCTCACCGACCCGAAGTTGTACGCGTAGAGCGTGCCCGCGACGCCGGCGATCAGCGCGCTGATCCCGAACGCGATCAGCTTGACGTTGCGGACGTCGATCGCGGCGGCGGCGGCCGCCCGCTCGTTCGAGCGGACGGCCAGCATGCGGCGGCCGAGCGTGCCGCGCCGAAGGACGATGACCAGCAGGCAGAGGACCACGGTCGCCGCGAGTGCGACCCAGCCGAAGACCGGGCTCGGCAGGTTCCCGTCGAGGCCGCGGAACGACGCGTTCGGCCCGAGGTTGATCCCGAAGATGCTCGGGTCGGGCACCGGAGAGCCGGTCGCGCCCCCGCCCCAGGTCGGATTGATGAACCCGAAGTTGTAGACCGCGACCGCGGCCGCGAGGGTGACGACGGCGAGGGCGACGCCGCGGACGCGGAGGGCCGAGACGGCGGTCACGAGGCCGAGGAGGACGGCAGCCGCGATCCCCAGGAGCGGCGCGAGCGGGAAGCCGATCCCGTGGTCGACGGCGAGGTGCGACACCGTGAAGCCGGCGACGCCCGCGAGCGCGAGCTGGACGACCGAGATCTGGCCGACGAAGCCGGTGATGACGACGAGCGAGAGGGCCATCACGATCCCGATCAGCGAGTTCGTCAGCGCCTGACGGAAGTCGAAGGGGAGTACGACGAGCGCGATCGCGCACAGGAGCGTCGAGGGAATCGCGAGCGTGACCGCGTGCTTCGGCCGAGGCACGTCGGGAAGGCGCTGCTCGACGAGCTCGCCGCGCGTCGGCAGCGACGCGCCGCGCAGGAACATGGCCGCCACGATGAGCACGAAGACGAGCAGCTCCTTGACGCCGGGCCAGGCGACGCTCTGGCTGGTCGGGAACCACGACTTCGTCGACGCGTACTCGATCAGCGACTCGGCCATCCCGATGGCGAGGCCGCACGCGCATGCGATCGTGAACGAGGTGAGCCTCGCGAACAGGGCGGCGGCGAGCGCCGGGACGACGAGGAACGGCAGCGTGGTCGTGTCGAGCGCGGCGACCGACCCGGCGAGGATGCCGAGCGTCGCGAGGACGCCGCTCGCGAGCAGCGTGTTCACGAGCGACAGCTCGTCGGGCGAGAGGCCCGCGAGGCGGGCGGCCACGTCGTTCTCGGACGCTGCGCGCGTCGCGAGCCCGAAGCGCGTCCAGCGGTAGAGGCCCCACAACAGGACCGTCATCGCGACCACGATCCCGCTCAGCACGAAGGCGGAGAGCGGCACGGCCGACCCCAGCATGCGGATCACCCGCACGGGGATGATCGTCGGCTGCGGATGCTGCGACGTTCCGAACGCGAGGAGCATCACCGCCTGCAGCGTGAGCAGGACGCCCAGCGACGCGACGAGCTTCGCGAGCGGCGCCGCGGTGCGGAGCGGACGGAAGACGGCGAGCTCGATGGCGACGCTCGCGACGAGCACGAACGCGTAGGAGAGCACGACCGCGAGAGGCGTCGAGACAGTGAAGCCGAGCTCCCCCGTCCGCAGCGCCCAGAACGAGAAGCCCGCGAGCATGGCGATCGCGCCGGCTGCGAGGTTGATGAAGCCCGAGCCGCGGTAGGTGACGACGATCCCGACCGCGATCGCGGCGATCGTCGCCCCGGTCCCGAGGCCGAGCAGCAGGAAGAGGAGGATCTCGTTCACGTGCGTTCGCGGGAAGCGGGGTGCGAGGGAGCCGGCCGGACGACCGGCCCCCTCGAGGTGGTGGGCACTACTTGAGCGGCCCGATCCAGCCGGACGCCCGCTTGAACACGAACTTGCCCTCGTACGTGAAGGCCTGGAACATGTCGTTGCAGATCGCCGGTGCGTCCTTGTACTTGCCGCACTGGAGTGTCGGCGCGCCGAGCGCGAGCGGCCCCTTGAACGCCTTCGCCCGGGCCAGAACCCTTGCTGGCGTGATGTTGCCGACGTTCTTCGCGCCGACCTCGTTCAGGAACCGGACGGTCGTCAGGAGCTCCGAGAACGCGACGATGTGCCACGGGTCCGGCGCGTTCTTCTGCGCCTTGTACCGCTTGATCACGGCCTCGTAGGCGGGCATGCCCTTGTCCGTCTTGTCGCCGTAGAGCGACGAGGCGATGGCGTAGGTCCACTTCGACCAGTCGCCCAGCGCGTCGATCACGGTCGAGTTGAGGCAGAGCGGCGCCGTCATGATCTTGCGCGAGTCGGTGATGCCCAGCTGCGTGAGCGACTTCGCCTGGTTCGCGCAGTCGGCCGCCGAGCCGTACGGGGCGATGAAGTCCGCCGTCGTCGCCCCGACCGCGGTCAACGGCGCGGTCAGGTCGGACTGGCCCTGCGTGTAGCCGACCTGCTTCGTGTCGATGCCGGCCGCCTTGAGGCCGGCCGCGATCACCTGGCCGGACTCTGCGAGGCCCG
>Ga0070682_100001114_pt1 | contig 15372 bp, 20 predicted proteins | sample KBSC63LmetaG_FD_64668 | JGI IMG/M metagenome (GOLD analysis project Ga0070682, IMG submission 64668) | Corn rhizosphere microbial communities from Kellogg Biological Station, Michigan, USA - KBS C6-3L metaG | ecosystem: Host-associated > Plants > Roots > Rhizosphere | place: USA: Michigan... | reverse complement strand
CGGGGCGCGCGATCACGATTCGTCCTCGTGTGCGATCTTGTAAGCGAGATTGCGCGGCGCACCGAGACTTGCGACGAGGTGGTCCATGACATCGCGCGGCGCGCTTCCCTGCGCGCGGAGCTCCTTGGCGGCGACACTCAACTCGTCTTCGCTCACTCGTTTTTTCTCGGCGCCAGCAATCACGAGGACGACTTCGCCTTTGGGGTCCGCCTCTCTATAAATCTCTGCCAATTCGGCGACGCTCCCGCGCCTGAATTCCTCGAACTGCTTCGTCAGCTCGCGCGCAACGACTGCGGGCCTCTCACCGGCGCCGGCGTCGATCAGATTGCCGAGCGTAGCCGCGACGCGATTCGCGGCCTCGAACAAGACCACAGTCGAATGAGATCCAACGACTTCGGCGATGATCTCGGCGCGGTCACGTCCTTTGCGCGGCAGAAATCCGAGGAACGTGAATTTCTCCAGCGACATTCCGGATCCGACGAGCGCGGCCATCACGGACGATGCGCCGGGAATCGGAATTACTGGAACGCCGGCGTCGACGGCAGCTGTGACGAGTCTCGAGCCCGGATCGGAGATCAGCGGCGTACCCGCGTCGGAAATCAGCGCGATCGCATCTCCGGCGCGAAGCCTCGCAACCAGCCGAGGCGTTTCCTTCGCTTCATTGTGCTCGTGGTATGAGCTGAGCGGCGTCGAGATCTTGTAGTGGTCGAGAAGGCGTCTCGAGTGCCGCGTGTCTTCCGCAATGATCAACGCGGCCGAGGAGAGGACCTCGACCGCGCGATGCGTCATGTCTCCCAGATTGCCGATGGGAGTGCTTACGAGATAGAGAGCCCCCGCCCGCTCGGAGCTCATCGCTCGGCCGGCGACGGACTCCGCTGTCTACGCGGCGTGCTGTCTGAACTTCTCCGCTAGCGCCGGCTTGCCGGCGAAGCCGATCATCTGGTCGACGAGCTTTCCATCCTTGAAAAACAGGATGGCGGGAATGGACCGGACGTTGAACTTCGTCGATGTCTTGAGGTTCGTATCGACGTCTACCTTTGCAACCTTTGCTCTGCCTTCATATTCGGCTGCCAGCTGGTCGAGCACCGGAGCGACCATGCGGCACGGTGCGCACCAGGTCGCCCAGAAATCGACCACGGCAAGCCCTTTATGCTGCTCGATCTGCAGCTCGAAATCGGAATCAGTCACTTCCAGTGCATTCGACATTGTGTAATCTCCAACCCACGGATGACCCGCGGAAATTCGACGGTTAGTTTCTGTGGGGTTCGACCCCTCCATCAATACAATTTAATGACCCCATCAAGTCCTCGTGGCGCCCGAATTTCACACGTTGGGATCGCTCTGGAGGCCCTCGGCGACGCCCTTCCCTTTTTCCGCGATGTTCTGGGTCTGGGAGAGGTGAGACTCGCTGATGCCGACGGAGCGCGCATCGTGGGGTTCAGCGCGGGTGAGTCCCTCGTCGAGCTGTTGGAGGCGGACAACCCCGCGTCGCCGATCGCGCGCTTCGTGGAGAAGCGCGGACCGGGGATTCATCACATCTGCTTTTCGGTGGACGACCTCGACGCGACACTCGACCGCTGCCGCGCCGCGGGTATTCGGCTCATCGATCAGACGCCGCGCATCGGAGCCGAGGGAAAACGAATCGCCTTCCTGCACCCAAAATCCACGGGCGGGGTGCTGGTCGAGCTGTCAGATCACTGACTGGTTGGAGCGTTGCTTCCGCAGAAATCGCGCACCGCGGCGATGTCCATGTTGTCCACGTACCAGCGTCCGCCCGGACCCTGGATCGTGTAGAACGTCGTCTGCCGCGTGAGATTGTTTTTCTTCAGCTCCACGCGGACATCGCGGTGATCGGCCTGGCCAGACGACTCGCCCAGAAGGCGATAGCTGTCAGTGTTGAAGTAGCAGGCGAGAATGACCTCGCGCTTTTCCAGCTCCGTTCTATCCATTGTCTCGCGGGCCGGACCATTCCTGGTTCCGAACACGGTGGACATCGCCTGGATGTCGCGGGCGCGCGCGGCGAGAAGAAATTGATCGACGGCGAGTTGCGGGCTGACGGCTCCGGTGATCGAGCCGTAATTGCTGGGTCCGCTCTGCGTCGCGCTCGAACAGGCGGCAAGCAAAAGTAGACCAGCGACTATTCTGAACGACACTATAGGTTTCTCCACTGGGAATTGAGCTGCGACCTAGGGACGGTGACAATGCGGGCAAAGCAACAACGCCTCTATATCAATATTGACCACATCGCGACGCTTCGGCAGGCTCGGCGTGGCAGTGAACCTGATCCGGTGGAAGGCGCCGGCGTGTGCGAGGCGGCGGGCGCCGACGGCATCACGGCGCATCTCCGCGAGGACCGGCGTCACATGCAGGACGCCGACATCGAGAAGTTGAAGAAGACAGTCAAGACCTACTTCAACCTCGAGATGGCGTGCGTGGCGGAGATGCTCGAGCTCGCGCGCCGACTGAAGCCTGAGCAAGTGACGCTCGTGCCCGAACGACGGGAGGAGATCACGACCGAGGGCGGTTTGGATATCTCGAGCGATCCGGCTCGGATCGAGAACGCGATAGAAGCGCTCACCGACGCGGGGATCAGAGTGAGCCTTTTCATCGATCCGACGAGGGCGGCCGTCGAGCAGTCGAAGAAGCTGGGCGTCCCCGCCATCGAGCTTCATACGGGGAGCTACTCCCACCACCCGACGGCGAAAACTCTCGACGCGCTTCGCGACTCGGCTCGACGAGCCGCCGACCTTGGATTGGCGGTGCACGCCGGTCACGGGCTCAATCTTCAGAACGTTGCTGCCGTCGCAGTGATTCCGGAAATCGAAGAGCTCAACATTGGCCATTCGATCATCAGCCGCTCGGTGTTCGTCGGTCTCGACGGGGCAGTGCGGGAGATGCGCGAAGCGATGCGCACCGCTCGGTCGTCATAGTGTGAGCGAGACTTTGACTGAAGCGGCCGGACGGGCGACCTTTCCGGTAATGATCTGGAGAACGTGCTGATGACAATGCCGGGCCGACTGCTGGATTTCTTCACCCTCGAGGCGAGTGAGTATCTCACGCGCCTCGAGTCAATCGTCACGCAGAACGGAATGCCGGACGCGGACGCCGTCCGATTCGCGGCTGCCGCGCGTGGATTGAGAGGCAGCGCGACAATGGCGAAAGCCAACGGCGTGTCCAGTCTCGCGAACACGGTGGAGCGAATAGCGGGCAGCGTCGTCCAGGGCGCGGTCAAGTGGGAGCCCGAGCTCCAACGCTCGATGGTCGGAGCAGTCGAAGATCTGAAGCTCCTCGTGCGATCGGTTCGAACGTGGGGCGCAGAGCAGGACGCGCGGGTCGAACAGAGCCTCGCGCGGCTCTCCCGCTACGCACCGGCGGCTGTCGAGAGGAAGGAGGACATCATCCTGCCAATCTCTCAGCTCTTTTACAGCGACGACGGTCAGCATGTCGTCTACGTAGCGCCGAATCCCAAGACGCACTACGAGCAGCAGCTGCGCGAGACGGGCGGAATCGGACCAGGCACACTTTCGCCCGACGTGAAGCGCGTTCCAACTCCCGCCCGCCAGGCGTCTGCCGCCGCGGCAAAGACCCCCGCGCGCGGACAGGATCTTCGCGACGCGTTGAGCTCGAGCCTCGCCGCGATGCGAGGTCTGGAAACGAGGAATTCCGGACCTCAGCCGCCGGCGACAGAGCTCGTTCCGATCCAGGATCTGCTGTACAGGGGACGCAGTGCAATCGAGCGCGCGGCCGAGATTCGTCGCGCGCTCAAAAAGGCAGGCAATGCCCCGACGCGCGCGCTCGTCGACGAGCTCGTCGACCTCGTAGAGCTCGCCTCGACCGAGTAGCGATTGAAGCCAGGATGGCGCGCCGCGCTCGGAGGCGTGCTGAGTCTGGCGCTCATATACTGGACGCTGCACGGCATCTCGCCATCAGAAGTGGCGCAGCGTCTATCGCACGCCGATCCCCTTCTCTTCGTCGCGGCGATGTTTTGCGCGACGGCCATCTTCGCGCTGCGCGCGCGGAGGTGGCGGACGATTCTCGAGCCAGTGGTCGGAAGAATTCCCTTCGGCCCGCTCTGGCGCGCGACCGCGATCGGGATGATGGTGAACAACGTCGTGCCAGCCCGCGCCGGCGAGATCGCCCGCGCGTACGCCCTCACCAAGGAGACACCGGTCCCTTTTGCGACCGCGCTGGCCTCGCTTGCCGTTGATCGCCTGTTCGATGCGGTGGTCCTGCTTGTTCTGGCGGCGCTCGCGTTGCTGGATCCCGCGCTCTCCAGCACGCAAACGCTCGCAGGGCGGCCGCTCTCATCATTCGCTGCCGGCGCAGGAACGATCGTGCTCATCCTGCTCATCGGACTGTATGGGCTGGTGTTTTTCCCATCGGGCCTGCTTAGAGTGTTCGAGCTGTTTGCGCGACGTGTCTCTCCTTCGGTAGAGGAGCGCGGGCGCCGAGTTCTCGAGACGTTCATTCAGGGTCTGAGCGTGCTTCGTCGGCCCGCGCACTTCGCCGCCGTGCTCGGATGGTCGCTCGCACACTGGCTTTTGAACGCAGTGGGATTCTGGTTGTCCTTCAAGGCTTTGGGTATTACGGCGCCGTTCTCGGCGGCACTATTTCTCCAGGCGTTCATCGCGCTTGGTACGGCAGTTCCCGCGCTTCCCGGATTCTTCGGAGTTTTCGAGTACATGTCGGTGCAGGGGCTCGGCGCCTATGGTGTTGGTCAGCAGCAAGCCGCGACGTGGGCGATCGGATATCACCTCTTTTCCTTCATTCCGATCACGCTCATCGGGGCCTATTACTTCTCCGCGCTCGGCGTGAAGCTGCGCGACCTCAAGGCATCCTCAGAGTCGGCGGAATGAGCGGCCACGCCGCGCGCATTCTGGCTCAGGCAAAGATCAATCTCGCTTTGCGCGTTTTCGGACTTCGGCCCGACGGGTACCACTCGATCGAGACGGTTTTCCTCCGCCTCGAGCTCGGCGATGACGTCGAGGTCCGGATCACGCGCGGAGAAAAATCGGTGCGCTGCTTCGAGATGCGCGACAAGCGTCCCGAGGAGAATCTCGCTTATCGGGCAGCGGAGCTGTACGCGAAGGAGACTGGCTGGCCGAAGGGATTCGAGATCGAGATCGTCAAGAACATTCCGCTCGGGGGCGGCCTTGGCGGCGGAAGCGCGGATGCAGCTGGCGTTCTCCGGATCCTCAACACGCTCTCCACGACGCCCGTCCCGTACGAGAAGCTGCTGGATATGGCGGCAGTCCTTGGCTCGGACGTGCCCTTTCTCGCAGGAGATCAGGTGATGGCGATGTCGTGGGGGCGTGGCGAGAGGATGTTGCCGCTCAAACCGCTCCCGCCACGCGAAGTCGAGCTTTTCTTTCCTCCCTTCGGCGTCAACACCGGCGAAGCCTACGCGTTGCTGGATGCAGATCGCGGCGCATACTCGGGGCCCGGACCTGAGCTGACCACGGAGATGTTTCGAGATTGGGAGTCCGCCGCTCGAAGCTCGGTCAATGACTTCGAGGCAGTGATACGCCCACGCCACCCGCAAATCGATGCGTTGCTCGGTCACGGAGAGAAGTACGGTCAGTTCTATCGAATGAGCGGCTCCGGATCCACCGTCTTCAAGGTGGCTGGTGTGAGCACGCGCTCCATGCTTGCCGACGAGGAGATCCCGCAGCACGCGTTGCCGGAGGGGACCGAAAGAATATTTACGCGTACGGCCTGGAGCGTTGTCCCTGTGGAGCTTCTGGACTAGCTTTGGGTTCCCGCTGCCCCTTCGTCCAATGGCAGGACATCGGTCTTTGGATCCGGTAATGGTGGTTCGAATCCACCAGGGGCAATTGACCTAAGTCCCCATAGTCACTTAACTTGTAAGGCTGCATGGACGGATTATCCGTACCCGCTCATGGCTTCAAGCTCATCGCCGGGCCCGGTAACCCGGACCTGTGCGCTGAGATAGCGCAAACTCTGGACGTTCCGTTCTGCAAGACAACGGTGACCAGGTTTGCGGATGGCGAGATCTTCGTCCGCATCGACGAGAACGTCAGAGGCAATGACGTCTTCATCGTGCAGCCGACGAACCCGCCAGCCGACAACATCATGGAGCTTCTGCTCCTGATCGACGCGGCGCGCAGGGCTTCGGCCGCGCGGATAACGTGCGTGATGCCCTACTACGGCTACTCGAGGCAGGACCGCAAGGACCAGCCTCGCGTCGCAATCGGTGCCAAGCTGCTCGCGAACATGATCGTGACGGCAGGCGCCAATCGAGTTCTCGGATTGGATTTTCACCAGCACCAGCTACAGGGCTTTTTCGATGTTCCTGTGGATCACCTGTACGCGGCGCCGGTTTTTGTCTCGCATTATCGAAAGAAGAATCTGCACGACCTCGTTGTCGTCGCTCCCGATGTAGGCTCGGCGAAGATGGCGCGCGGTTTTGCAAAAAGGCTGAATGGATCGCTGGCAATCATCGACAAACGGCGCCCGAAAGCAAATGTGTCGGAAGTCGTGAACGTCGTCGGTGAAGTGGAAGGAAGGGATTGCTTGCTCGCGGACGATATGATCGACACCGCGGGAACTGTGTCCGAAGCAGCAAAGGCTCTCAAGGATCTTGGCGCGCGCGATGTCTATGTCTGTGCAACGCACGCTCTCTTATCCGGACCTTCGGTTGAAAGGCTTTCGAAGGCGCCGATCAAGGAAGTGACGGTCACCGATACCGTCATGATCCCGAAATCGAAGAGGTTCGAGACGCTCTGCGTATTGTCGGTCGGCGAGCTTTTGTCGAAGGCGATCCGCTACATTCACAGCGAGCAATCGGTGAGCTCGCTGTTCGAGCAGTAGGGGTTCAGATGGCTGAAGTGACCGTGAAAGTCGCGAAAGAGTTCGCGGCAGCAGTTTTGGACTTTATCGAGTGGGCGTTCAACAAGTTGGTCGCGCCCAAAGGGAAGAATTAGTCATGGCAATCGTCTCATTCAACGCAACCGCTCGCGACCAGGCCGGCAAGGGCGCGGCACGTACGCTTCGCAGCAAGGGTTTTATTCCGGCTGTGATCTACGGCCACGGCCGCGATCCGCAGGCTCTTTCGCTCAACGCGCGAGACCTCGACAAGCTGCTTGGCCATATCCAGGCTGAGAGCACGGTCATTGAAGTCTCGGTCGGCGGAACGACATCGAAGACGCTGATCCGCGAGATCCAGCGTCACCCGATCAAGCGACAGATCCTCCACGTCGACTTCCAGGCGCTTGTCGCCGGTGAGAAGGTGACGGTGAGCATCCCGATCGTCCTCGAGGGAATTCCCGAGGGTGTCCGTCTGGGCGGTGGCGTGCTCGATCAGACGCTCCGCGAGCTCGAGATCGAAGTCGATCCTTCGAGCATTCCTGATCACATCGAGTTCGACGTCACCAACATGGTGATCGGCGACTCGGTGCACGTCAGCGATCTCAAGATGCCCGAGGGCGTCGAAGTGCTCGACGATCCCGAGACGTCGGTCGCGGTTCTCGCCGCTCCGCGCGCAGTCATCGAAGAGACCGCCGCCACTGAGCCCGTCGAGGGCGCTGAAGGCGTCGCCGAGCCCGAAGTCATCGGCAAGGGTCCTGGTGACGAGGAAGAGGGCGAGGGCGAAGGCGAGTCCAAGAAATAGCGCCGACGATCCGTTTTATGCGGCTACCGGCCCTCTCTGCTGGTTAGAATTTGAAAGTCATACTCGGCCTCGGCAATCCGGGCCGAGAGTACGCGGCGACACGGCACAACGTCGGCTGGTGGTTGATAGACCACCTCGCCGACGTTTGGCATTTCGAGCCATGGGCCAGGTCCGGAGACTCCGTGGCTTCCAATGGTTTGGTTGCCGGACAGAAGGTGCGGCTTCTCAAGCCACAGACCTTCATGAACCTGAGCGGTCAGGCGCTCAAGAATTACGCGCGGCGCCCGTTCTGGAGTCCAGCGAAGGACCTGCTGGTTGTTGTCGACGAGGTGCAGATCCCTGTGGGCCGCTTTCGCATCCGCGCGCGCGGCAGCGCGGGTGGGCACAACGGCTTGAAGAGTGTCGAGCACGGCCTGGGGACGCAGGAGTACCCGCGGTTACGCATCGGCGTCGGGCCGAGTGAAGAGCGGAAAGGAGTTTACGGAGATCTTGCCGACTTCGTTCTCGCTCCATTCGCGCGCGACGAGCGAGAAGATATCCTCGCGCTGATGCCCGCGCTCACAGCTGCCGTAGAGTCGTGGCTTAGCGACGGAATCGACAAAGCTATGAGCCTGCACAACAAGGCACCCTCGACGTAGGGATCGGACTGCTAGCTGGCATCCACAAAACTGAAGCAGGCAGCCGCCTGTAACCGATGCTGGCAGCTGATAGCTCTCATAGTGGCATTCGCGATAAACGAAATGGAGTTCGCGTACGCTGGCGAAGCCTTCACAACGATCCAGAAGTCCACTCCTTCGAGCGCTACTATGAAGGCTGTGAGCCCCTGGCATTAGTTGCTGGCGGCTGCCTGCTTCAGTTTTGTGGATGCCAGTTCCAGTCGCGATCCCAACGTCGAGGCTCTACCGATTAGCTTCACTGGCAAATGCTTAAACTAGGAATTGTCGGCCTCCCGAACGTCGGCAAATCGACGCTCTTCAACGCGCTGACAGCTGCCAAAGCTGAAGCTGCGAACTATCCCTTCTGCACCGTCGAGCCCAACGTCGGGATGGTCGAGGTCCCCGACAGCCGGCTCGGCGAGCTCGCGCGCGTGGTGCAGCCAAAGAAGACGGTGCCGGCTGTCGTGCAGTTCGTCGACATCGCGGGACTCGTCAAAGGCGCCGCGGAAGGTGAGGGACTCGGCAACAAGTTCCTCTCGAACATCCGCGAGACCGACGCGATCGTGCACGTGGTGCGGTGCTTCGAGGACGAGGACGTGACGCACGTCATGGGCGCAGTCGACCCCGTGAGGGATCGCGAGGTGATCGAGTTCGAGCTCGCCATCGCCGACCTGGGATCACTCGAGAAGCGTCTCGACAAAACGCGCCGCTCCGCGCGAACGGGAGACAAGGATGCGCTGGCCGAGCTTCCCGTGCTCGAGAAGGCGTACGGTTTTCTCAAGGATGGCCGCGGCCTCTGGGAAGCGCGGCTGTCGGCGGATGAGAAAGCGGTGCTCGCGCCGCTCACGCTGCTGACGGTGAAGCCCGTTCTCTACGCCGCCAACGTGAGCGACGCGGAGCTCGCCGGCGAGGAGGGTCCCTACCTCAAGGCGTTGCGCCAGGCCGTAAAGAAGAGCGGCGAACAGGCAGAGGTGGTTCCCTTCTCCGCCAAGATCGAAGCGGAGTTGGCGGAGCTGCCGCCGGCCGATCGTGCGGATTTTCTATCTTCCCTCGGCCTCGAGTCCGCGGGACTCGACCGTCTCATTCAAGCGGGATACAAGCTGCTCGGCCTCGAGACCTACTTCACCGCTGGCGAGCAGGAAGTTCGTGCATGGACGATCCATCGCGGTGACACCGCGCCCAAAGCGGCTGCCGTCATTCACACCGATTTCGAGCGCGGGTTCATTCGGGCCGAGACCGTATCATACGACTCCTTCGTCGGTAACGACGGCTGGAAAGGCGCGCGCGAAAAAGGAGCCGTTCGATCGGAAGGAAAGGAGTACGTCGTCCAGGATGGCGACGTACTCCTGTTCCGATTCAACGTGTAGCTGTCGGAATTAGCGGTTAGGGAACCGGGTGGATTTGATCCCGTATCTCGCCCGGTGGATGCGCCGTCGTGTGCACGTTCGCATATGAATGTCCATTGTTGAACAGGACTCTCAGCGAATCCAGAGAAATCCCCGCGTTGTTCGCGTTGGTGATGCTTCCGTGGGCAACGCGACCATTCAGCAGTCCTGTCGCACCATTCGGAAGGAACAGGTTGATGATGACCGGACCCGCATTCGGCGCGACCGCATGCACATCGCCGAGGTGGATGTGGGAGAGCGTCACGCCGGTCATGTTCGTAAGGTCGAGCGTCCAGTCGATCTCTGATCCGAGGTCGATGAACGTCGCGGTCCCCGTGCCAGTGGTTGTCACGGCTGTGCTCTCAGCCGCCGGGTTCAAATTCGCGACGTAGGTCTTGTTTTTCGGGGCAGTTGTGTCAGACCCGCAGTTGGTCGCGATCACGCCGATGACGACTGCCGCAACTACGCCAAGGGCAACGGTACTCACTGTTCTGCGCATGTCTCCTCCTGATGGGCGCACGGTCCAAGCTTAGGCCGGTGGCATTATCGAACCACCCCGCGGTCGCGGATCACCGCACGGTTGCGGCGAGCAGTAGGCTCCGCGCGGTGAGCGTCAATCATTTTGGTGGTGGGTCAGTTTCTCGCGTTGTCAACGACCTAGGATTGAGGATTTTGCGGCCTCAGGACTAAGGGCCATTAAGGATTGGCGATTAAGTGAGAACTGCGGAGAGAGGCGATCCGCCCACATCCTCAGTCCTCCCTTAATCGCCGATCCTAGATGGCTGTTAGTCCTGAGGCCGCAGAGTCCGCAATCCGGAGTCGCAGTAAACGTCACCGGAATGACCCACTAGGCAATCATTTCGACCGGTTGATTCGAGTCGCCTGCTGGGGTAAGTTTCCTCTCTCACAACGGCCGCAAAACGCGGCCTTCACACCTTCCTCCCACTACGGCAACCAGATGGGGGGCGGATCATGACCAAAAGGAGGATTGCCTAGTGCCTCGCACTTACGAGGCGGTGTACATCTTCGACTCTACTCTCGAAGACGCCGCTATCAACGAAAAAATCAACCGCTTCCACGGAATGCTCGGCGCGTCCGAGACACCCGAGGTTTTGCATTGGGGTCGGCGCCAGCTAGCCTACTCAATCGGGCCCCGTGAGAACGGCTACTACGTGGTCTCCAAGTTCACCACCGAGCCCACCACCCTACCCGAGTACGAGCGCGCGCTCAAGCTCGACGATGGTGTCATCCGCTACCTCATCACGCTGCACGAGCACGAAGTGGGTGCTCCGCCGCAGTCCGAGGAAGACCTGGCCGCGGCAACGCGCCGTGACGACGATGACGACGACGAGGATTAACCAACAATGAGAAGACCACAAAAAAGCTGCCCATTCTGCGAGAGCCGAGTTCGGTGGGTGGACTACAAGGACGACCGCACGCTCGGACGCTTCATTACCGATCAGGGAAAGATTCTGCCGTCGAGGCTGAGTGGCGCGTGTGCGCGTCATCAGCGTCAACTGTCGACGGCCATCAAGAGAGCTCGCTTCCTGGCTCTTATCCCCTACATCCGCGGTCACCAGGCGTAGATGACCGCTGTTGCCGCCACGACTCCGGAACCAAAGCAATCGTGGCGGCCGCTGCTGTGGGGGCTGGCTGGATTTCTGATCCTTCCCCAGCTCCCGTTTTTCGAGCTGATGGTGCCGATCGATCAGACACTGCTGCTGCTGATACCGGTAGTGACCGTTTGCTCGATCGTCGGCTGGAAGCTCGGCGGACGAGCCGCGCTGGCTCTCATCTGGCTGGCGTTGGCGGTGTGGATGCTTCTCCAGCCCGCCGGTGTCGCGGGAACTCCCTACGATCAGATGGCGCGCGGCTGGGCGATTCTGCTCGCCGCGAGCTTCGGACTCGTCAGCCTGTGGAGCGTCGCGACGCCGTTTTTCGTGCGTGGTCTGGCTGCAGTGGGTATTTCGACGGCAGTGGGGTTTCTCATCGCGCTGGCGGCCCCGAGCGGGATCGCACGCTTTCAGCACGCCGCGGGCGAGGAATTCACGAGGAGGGTCACGAGCACCATCGAAAGGATCCACCAGAGCATGGACACTCCTGAGTGGAAGCAGCTCGCTGAAAAAATGCCTGGACTGGATAGCTGGAACGACGATTCGGAATCAGTGATGAGGGCGATACCCGACCGGGCCGCCAGTCTTCTGCCGGCGCTCCTTGCTATTGAGTCGTTGGCAGCGCTCGCTCTTGCGTGGGGCCTCTACCAGCGGCTCACACCGGTCAAGATCGGGCCTCAGCTTTCGCCGCTGACCGAATTTCGCTTCAATGACCAGCTGATATGGGGGGCCGCGGTTGGGGCGACGCTCTGCCTGCCCGCCTTCGCCGATGGCCGAACCGTGGGACTCAATCTTCTTGTCTTCTTCGGTACGCTTTATCTGATCCGTGGTCTCGGGGTCCTGGCCTGGATAGCGCGCGGTCGGTACGCCGTGATCATTGTCCTCAGCCTTATTCCACAGGTCTGCATCATGCTCGGTGTCCTTGCCCTCGGTTTGGGGCTTGGCGACACATGGCTGGATATCCGTCGGCGCGCGCGAGCGAGCTGACCGTACGATTCGCGCCGGGTTTGTGCTAGAATTACCCGGCTCTCAACGATCACTGAAGGGAATTCCCAAATGGAAGTCATACTCAGACAGGCAGTCGAACAGCTCGGACACCCGGGCGACATTGTAAAGGTTTCCGCCGGCTACGCGCGGAACTATCTGCTCCCGCGTGGCTTCGCCTACGAGGCGACCGCGGGCAACAGGAAGCGCATCGAGCAGGAGCGCCAGCGCCTCGAGCAGGCCGAGGAGCAACGCCGTGGCTCAGCTTCCGAGCTCGCAACCAAGCTCGAGCAGGTCTCGCTGACGTTCTCGGCGAGGGTCGGTGACGAGGGCAAGCTGTTCGGATCAGTCACGTCTGCCGATATCCAGCACCAGCTCGAAGCGCAGGGCTTCAAGATCGAGAAGCGCCAGATCGAGCTCCATGAGCCGATCCGTGCGCTGGGCGTCTACCGGGTGCAGATCCGCCTCCACGCCGACGTCCACCCGGAGATCAAGGTCTGGGTCATCAAGCAGTAGCTCGTTTGAACTGCGCTGCTGCCAGCTACCCGCTGTGCGCTGCCGGTATCGCGCTGCGGACCACGGGACAGACTGTTGAACTTTTCCGGGAAATTGTCGGGTTTCCGCGCCACCCGCGAGATCTGTCACGTCGTAGGCAGCGGAAAGCGAAGAGCGCTTAGCGGGCAGCGGGTGGCAGACGGACGCCATCCGCAGAGCTGGCACCGGCCCGAAAATCCGCGCCTGGTGCTGGCGTGCGAAATGCTAGTTGAACCCCTCACGGAACTTTCACGCCGTAGCTAAGCTACATACAGAGATCCGGCGCGATGCGCCGTAAATAAACCTTCACCGAACCGCATGGCGACATCTCTCCCTTCTGTTTCCGCCCGCGAAGGTGCGCAGCGTGTGCAGCGCGCCGCCCAGGCATGCCTGGACATGAAAGCCAATGACGTCGTGCTGATGAATCTGGCAGGCGTCACCGACATGACGGACTACTTCGTCATCGCGAGCGGGACCTCCGATACCCACGTGAGATCCATCGGCGAGCACGTGATATCTGAGATGAAAAAAGCGGGGTTGAGCGTGCATCACACTGAAGGTTTGCAACAGGGCCGCTGGGTGCTGCTCGATTTCTTCGATTTTGTAGTCCACATCTTCCATCCGACACTCCGCTCATTCTACCAGATCGAGAGACTCTGGAGCGATGCGGAAGTGGTCGCCTTGGAGCCACCGGAGTAACACCAGATGAAAGCGGCAAGGATTCTCGCCATAGCGGCAGTCCTCCTGTGCGCGACTCGCCTCGACGCACAGCAGTATTTCGGAATGAACCAGGTGCAGTACCGTCACTTCGACTGGAGAGTGCTCGAGACCGAGCACTGGCTCATTCACTACTATCCGGAAGAGAAAGCCGGCGCGATGGAAACCGCGCGGATGGCGGAGCGCTCCTACGCTCGCCTCTCCCGGGTGCTCGACCACCAGTTCCGCGAGAAGAAGCCGATCGTGCTCTTCGCATCGCGCGCCGAGTTCGGGCAGAACAACGTCACGGGCGATCTGGGCGAGGGTACGGGAGGCGTCACCGAGTACTCGCGCGGTCGGATGATTCTGCCGCTCACCGGAGATCTCGGGAGCTTCGAGCACGTGCTCACCCACGAAATGGTGCACGAGTTCCAGTACGACATTATCGCGCGCGGCAAAGCCGGCGCCAACGTCCAGACGCTCAACCAGATCGACCCTCCCTACTGGTTCATGGAGGGTATGGCCGAGTACCTGTCGAGCGGCCCGGAGCACAAGCTGACCACGACGTGGCTCCGCGATGCGGCTGTCAACGGCAATCTGCCGACCATCGAGCAGATGACCGAGCGCCCCGATAAATACTTTCCGTATCGTTACGGAGAGGCGCTTTGGGAATACATCGGCCAGCGCTGGGGTGACGCCGCAATCGGCGAGATCCTGCAGAATACCACCACGCTCGGCATTGCGCGCGCCGTCCAGCGCCAACTCGGCATCACGCTCCACGAGCTGAGCGACGATTGGCGCGAGTCAGTCAACGCCAAATACCTGCCGCAGGCGGCGACGCTCGACCGGCCACGCAGCTTCTCGCAGCCGCTCCTGACCGAGAAGCGGAGCGGAGGTCAGATCTTCCTGGCACCGTCGCTGTCGCCCGACGGCAACCGCATCGCGTTCCTTTCCAACGGCAACGAAAAGAAGGGCGAGCTGTTCATCGACCTGTGGCTTGCCGACGCGCGGACGGGCAAACGCATCAAGCGTCTCGTCGAAAGCACGCTCAACCCGAACTTCGAAGAACTCCGGCTGCTCTACTCGCAGAGCTCGTTCTCGAATAGCGGCCGCAGGATCGCGTTCACTGCCCAGCGCGAGGGCAAGGACGTGATGTACCTGATGGACGTCGCCAGCACGAAGGTCACCGCGCGCATCGATCTTCCCTCAGTGGATGCCATTTGGAGCCCGGTCTGGTCGCCTGATGACAAACAGATCGCCTTCAGCGGAACGCACGGCGGAATCACCGATCTCTATACGGTGGACGTCGATGGAAAGAATCTGCGTCAGCTGACCAACGACTTGTACGGCGACATGCAGCCGGCGTGGTCTCCTGACGGGAAGAAGCTCGCATTCGCGACCGATCGTGGTCCCCAGACGGATCTCTCGATTCTCAAGTTCTCGAAGTGGCGCATCGCCGTCATGGATCTTCAGTCTTCCGCGATCGAGGTGCTGCCAGGGCAGGACGGTCTGAATCTGAATCCGGCGTGGTCGCCCGACGGGCAGCAGCTCGCGTTCGTCTCCGACCGCACGGGCGTCCCCAACATTTTCCTCTACGACTTCAACGACCAGAAGCACTACCAGCTCACGAACGTGCTCGGCGGGGTTTCTGCGATTACTGAGTACAGCCCGGCAATAAGCTGGGCGCGCGGTGCGGATAGAATCGCCTACACCAATTACGAGAAAGGCGACTACACGGTGTGGACGATTGACAATCCGCGCGCGCTGAAGAAGACGGCATTCAATCCCACCACCGCTGCGGTCGTGGCGACCAATCCGGTCGCGGATACAGTGGCAAGAAGTGATTCGCTGTTACTCCGTCCACGTCCCGGCGA
>Ga0070682_100001113_pt1 | contig 15373 bp, 8 predicted proteins | sample KBSC63LmetaG_FD_64668 | JGI IMG/M metagenome (GOLD analysis project Ga0070682, IMG submission 64668) | Corn rhizosphere microbial communities from Kellogg Biological Station, Michigan, USA - KBS C6-3L metaG | ecosystem: Host-associated > Plants > Roots > Rhizosphere | place: USA: Michigan... | reverse complement strand
CGTCGCAGTTCAACGAGCACTGGGCGACCAACCCCAAGGTGTTCGCCAACTACGCCAAGAACTACAAGACCGGCGCGCCGATGCCGCAGGCGCTGGTCGACAAGATGAAGAAGGCCGGCATGTTCAACAAGGGCTACGACATGACCGAGCTGGTCGCCGCGGCGATGCTCGACATGAACTGGCACATGCTCGGCGCCGACGCGCCGCTGCAGGACGCGGACAAGTTCGAGGCGGCCGCGCTGAAGAAGGACGGCGTGGATCTGAGCTACGTGCCGCCGCGCTACCGCTCCAGCTATTTCCAGCACATCTGGGGCAACGGCTACGCCGCCGGCTACTACGCCTACCTGTGGACCGAGATGCTGGCCGACGATGCCTTCGTCGACTTCAAGGAAAACGGCGGCCTCACCCGCGCCAACGGCGACCGCTTCCGCAAGATGGTGCTCTCGCGCGGCAACACCGAGGATCTGGCCAAGATGTACAAGGACTGGCGCGGCCAGGATCCCAGCATCGAGCCGATGCTGGAAAACCGCGGCCTGAAGGAGGCGCCGAAGAAGTAACCGGCCGCGCGCCGACGCAAGCGAACAGGCCCGCCGCGCGCGGGCCTGTTCATTTCAGGCGAAGCCGGCCGACTTTGCTGACCCGCATTCGGTGCGATTGGCGTCGGCGTGAAATAATCGAACCTCCCAGACCGGAGTCGCCGCGCGTGGACAGCCACAACTATCTGCAGACCGCGCTGGTGTTCCTGCTCGCCACGGTGATCGCGGTGCCGTTGACCAAGCGTTTCCGGCTGGGGTCGGTGCTCGGCTACCTGCTGGCGGGCGTGGTGATCGGGCCGCAGTTGCTGGGGCTGGTCAGCGGTACCGAGGGGGTGGCGACGATCTCCGAGTTCGGCATCGTGCTGATGCTGTTCGTGATCGGCCTGGAGCTGTCGCCGCAGCGGCTGTGGGTGATGCGCCGTTCGGTATTCGGCACCGGCCTGCTGCAGGTGCTGGCGAGCAGCGTGGCGATCGCGGCGGTGGCGTATTTCCTGTTCGGGCTCAGCGGCAAGGCGGCGACGATCGTCGGCGGCAGCCTGGCGCTGTCGTCCACCGCGTTCGGTTTGCAGATTCTCGCCGAGCGCAAGGAGGCCGGCTCGGCGTACGGGCGGCAGGCGTTCGCGATTTTGCTGTTCCAGGATCTGGCGGCGATTCCGCTGATCGCGATGGTGCCGCTGCTGGCCAACTCGTCGATGCAGCACGGCCTGGATCTCGCCGGCGTCGGACGCACGGTTGGGGTGATCGTGGCGGTGGTGGTCGGCGGGCGTTACCTGCTGCGCCCGGTATTCCGTTTCGTGGCGAAGGCGGACGCGGTGGAAGTGTCCACCGCCACCGCGTTGATGGTGGTGATGGGCACGGCGTGGCTGATGGAACTGGCGGGGGTGTCGTCGACGCTCGGTGCTTTTCTTGCCGGCGTGCTGCTGGCCGACTCCGAATACCGGCACGATCTGGAATCGCACCTCGAACCGTTCAAGGGGCTGTTGTTGGGGCTGTTTTTCATCAGCGTCGGCATGACGATGGATTTGTCGCTGCTGCTGCATCAGCCGATGGTCGTGCTGGGCGTGGTGTGTGCGCTGCTGTTGCTGAAGGGCGCGCTGCTGTGGCCGCTGGGGCGCATCGTCGGCGGGCTCGATCGCGCCGAGGCGCTGCGGCTGGCGGTGCTGCTGGCCTGCGGCGGCGAGTTTGCGTTCGTGGTGCTGAAGATGGCCGGCGAGCAGCGGGTGCTCAGCGGGCCGCAGCACAACCTGCTGGTGCTGGCGATTTCGTTGTCGATGGCGTTGACGCCACTGCTGGTGGCCGTGCTGGGCAAGCTGCTGGGCAACAAGGCGAAGAAGCCGGCGCGCGCCTACGACGTGATCGACACCCATGTGCCGCGGGTGATCATTGCCGGCTACGGGCGCATGGGGCAGATCATTGCGCGCGTGCTGCGGGCGCAGGGCATTCCGTTCGTGGCGCTCGATCATTCGGTCGAGCAGCTGGATCTGGTGCAGCGTTTCGGCAATGTCACCGACATCTTCTACGGCGACCCGGCGCGGCCGGAACTGCTGCGCGCGGCGCAGGCGGACAAGGCCGAGGTGTTCGTGCTGGCCAGCGACGACCCCGAATCGAGCTTGCGCGTGGCACGGGTGGTGCGCCGGCAATACCCGCACCTGAAGATCGTCGCGCGGGCGCGCAACCGTCAGCACGTGTGGCGGCTGATGGATCTCGGCATCGACGAGCCGGTGCGCGAGACGCTGTATTCGAGCCTGAAGATGACCCGCCAGGCACTGGTGGCGCTGGGCCTGAGCGCGGAGCTGGCGACCGACCAGGTGGAGCGTTTCCGCCGCCAGGACGCAGAACTGCTCAAGGCGCAATACCTGGTCTACGACGACGAGACCAAGCTGGTGCAGACCACGCGCGAGGCGCTGACCGATCTGGAAAAGCTGTTCGAGGCCGACGCGTCGAGGGAGGCCGAGCGCGTGCGCGAACGCGATGCGGGAACCCCGTTGACCGGGGAGTGAGCGTGCGGATTCGCCGACGGTCGTGCTGACGCCGGCGCGGGTATCGGCGGGTCAGTCGGTCGGCTGGGCCGGCTGGCGCAGGGTCTGCCGCACGCTGGGGATCGCCTGGCTGCGCGCGCCCAACTCGTGGGCGATGTCGACGAAGCCGAGTTGACGTGCCACTTCGGCGGCGCTGCGGCCGAAGGCGTCGGTGGCCTGGCGGTCGGCGCCGCGCGCGAGCAGCACGCGGGCCGGGGCCAGCAGGGCGTGCATGGCGCAGGCGTGCAGGGCGGTGACGCCGCGCTGGTCGGCGTGCGTGACCAGTGCGCCGGCGTCGAGCAGGGGCGGCACCAGCGCGCCGAGGTGGGTGGCGTCGCCGCTGCTGCCGGGTGGAAATTGCGCGCCGAGCAGCAGCAGCAGCGGGGTCTTGCCTTCGCGGTCGGCGTGGTTGATCTCGGCGCCGTGCTTGAGCAGGCCGTCGAACAGGCGGCGGGCGCGCAGGCTGTCGTTGTGTTCGAAGCCGAACTGGGCGGCGGCGTGCAGCGCGTTGCGGCCCGCGCTGTCCACGGCCTTGACGTCGGCACCTGCCGCAAGCAACTGCTCGGCGATGTCCGGATAGCCCAGCGCGGCGGCCACCATCAGGGCGGTGGCTTCGCTCGGCAGGCGCTGGTCGACCGCGGCATCGCGCTGCAGCAGCAGCGCCACCAGCGCTTCGCGTCGTGCGGTGACCGCCGCAACCAGGGCGGTCACGCCGCTGTGCGCGGGCAGGCTCGGGTCGGCGCCGGCATCGAGCAGGCAGGCGGCCACCTCGCGATGGCCCGCGCCGCAGGCGCGCAGCAAGGCGGTGGCGCCCTGCTCGTCGCGGCTGTCGACGGCGAGGCCGAGCTCGAGCAGGCGTTGCACCGCGCCCAGCGCACCGACCGTGGCCGCGGCAGGCAGGTCGTAGCCGCGCAGCGGGCGCTGCGGCAGCGGCCAGTCGCGCCAGTCCAGCCAGCGCTCCAGCGCGGGGTGTTCCAGCGCCAGGCCCAGCGGCGTCTCGCCGTGGGTATCGGCGGCTTCGGGGTCGGCGCCGTGGGCGATCAGGCTGCGCACCAGTGGCAGCGCGGCGGCGCCGTGCTCCAACGCAGCGAACAGCGGAGTGCGCTGGTTGCCGTCGCGGGCGTTCGGGTCGCAGCCACGAGTGAGCAGGTTGTGCAGCAGTTCGCGGTGCGCCTGGCCGGCGGCCAGGTGCAGCGGGCTGCGCTCGGCGGCATCCGGGCCGAACGGATCGGCGCCGCGTTCGAGCAGGTTCAGCGGCAGTGCCGCGGCCTGTGCGGCGCCATCCAGCCGGGCCAGTGCGACGGCGAGCAGGCCGGCGCCGGCCGGGCTGGCACCGGCTTGCAGCAGATCGTCGACGGCTTCGGTGGCATCGGGCAGGCGCTGCAGCAGGGCGTCGAACAGGCGTTGGCCCAGTGGCGGCAGCGCGGCGACCTCGCCGGTATCGGCGTCGTCGACGCGGGGCGCTTCCAGGCGCGCTTCGGCAGCCAGGCCGTGATCGAGCAGCCAGCGGCGGGCGGAGCCGAGGCCGGGCGTGGCCAGTTCCAGATAGAGCTGGGCCAGCTGTGCCGGCGGCCAGGCCTGCACGCGCTCGGCGAAGGCCGACACGGTCGCCCAGTGGCCGAAGCGCAACGCGTCGAGCAGGTGCGCGGGGGTATCGGCACCTTCGGCCAGCAGGTCGCGGCTGAGGCTGGCTGGCAAGGCGGTATCCGGATCCAGCAGCGCGACCAGATCCCAGCGGCCGGCGGCGCTGGCGTGATCCAGCGCGCTGCGGCCGTCGCTGCCCGCGGCCTTGGCGTCGGCGCCCAGCGCCAGCAAGGCGCGCACGGTGTCGCCGTCCGCGTGCGGCGATTGGCAGGCGAGCGTCAGCGCGTCGCGGCCGTGCTGGTCGCGCGCCAGCGCGTTGGCCTTCGCCTCGGCCAGGCGCTGCACGATGCCGCTGGCGCCGGCGCGTGCGGCTTCCATCAGCGCGGTGCTGCCGTGCTCGTCGGCCAGTTTGACGTCGGCGCCCGCCTCGCAGAGCACGCGGGCGATCTGTTCATGGCCCTCGGCGGCGGCGCCGAGCAGGGCGTGTCGCTGACGCGCGTCGAGTGCGTTGACGGCGGCGCGATGCTTGAGCAGCAGGCTGACGCCGGTGGGATCGTCGTCGGCGATGGCGGCGGCGGCGACCAGCGCCGGCTCGCCGCCGGTCGGGGCGGGCTTGGCGCCGCGTTCGAGCAGGAATCGAGCCAGCGTCCAGTTGGCGGCGCGGCAGGCGGTGGCCAGCGGGCTCAGGCCGGCCTGGTTCAGCGCATCGATGGGCGCGGCGGCATCCAGCAGCATCGCCGCCACGCCGGCATCGGCGCTGAGCACGGCGCCATGCAGCGGCGTGTTGCCGTCGGCGTCGGTGGCCAGCGGGCTGGCACCGTTGGCGAGCAGGGTGAGCACGGCCTCGGCGCGGCCATGCCAGCTGTCGCGGGTGGCGGCGAGCAGGGGCGTGATGCCGCCGCTGGCACGGTTCACGTCGGCGCCCCCGGCGATCAGCGCGCGCAACAGGCGGGTATCCGGCAGCAGGGCCGCCAGCATCAGCACGGGGCGCTGATCGCGATCGCAGGGGTCGGGCACGGTATCCGGATTGGCGCCGACTTCCAGCAGGGCCAGCGCGCGCTCGATCTCGCCGTCGCGGGTGGCAGCCAGCAGGGCGGCGGCTTGCTCGGCTGTGCCGGCGACCCGCTCCGGCCCGCTCAGCACGGGGCGAGGGGTGGCGACGCTGGCCGGTTCGGCGTCGGTGCGGCGGCGCGGCGGATGGCGTTCGCACAACATGGCGCGCAGGGTGCGGTTGGCCACCACCAGGCAGGCCAGCGGCAGGATCAGCAGCGCATAAATCGCCAGCGCCGCCACGCGCATCTCCTCGGGCAGCATGCCGACCAGTCCGGTCAGGGTGATCGCGCCGAAGGCCAGCGCCAGCAGGCACAGGGCGGCGGGCAGGAAATGGCTGAAGAAGCGCTCTTCGCGCGACAAATGGCGACCGAACGCCATGCTGCGCAGGGTGGCGGTGAAGATCCACGAGCCATCGCGCTGCGGCGGGTAAGCGTCGTCCCACACGAAGACCAGCCCGAAGGCCGGCCACAGCCGCCACAGCGTCACCAGCGCCAGCACCAGCGCGGCGGCCAGCAGCAGGGCCGCGCTGAGGCTGGGGCTGTGGCTCAGCTGCAGCATCGGCCACGCCACCAGCACGAACACCAGCACGGTGAAGCCGGTGAACATCACCAGGTGCGCGGCGCCGCGGCGCAGCACCGTGCGCGCGAAGCTGGGTTCGGGATCGAAGCCGATCGCGTGGCAGATCGCCGCCATGGTCAGCGCGTTGGCCAGCAGCAGTGGAATCAGGGTCAGCGGATGGGTGGTCAGCCCCGCGATGGCGACGGCCAGCAGGCCGGGGATGAACCAGGCCAGGGCGTGCAGGAGGGGAGGGCGGCGACGGGATTTGGGCTGGGTCATGGCGGCAGTATAGAAATCGTTGGCTGTGCAGACGGTAACCCCGTGTTAACCGCCGGCCTGGCGGCGCCGGCATCACGCATCATGATCGTCGTGCAGCTTGCGCCGGTAGTCGAGCTGGTTGGCCGCAGCCAACGTTTCCTGCGGCGGCAACTGCAGGTGCCAGCCCTGCGTGCGCAGATGGTCGAGCACCTGATGCGCGTCCTCCATCGGCAGGTTGCGCTGCGCGTCCAGGTGCACTTCCATCACGAAGCGCAACTCGCCGAGCATCAGCGCCAGCGGTTCGGGCAGCACATCGAACTCATCGCGCCCGGCCAGCCACAGGTAGGTGTCGGCCTTGTGCAGACTGGCATAGACGAAACACTGCATGGAAATACCCGCCGTGGCGCACGGCCGCGAACGCCGCGGCAGTACGGGGAGGGTAGCAGGAGCGTGGCGCGATGGCGCCCTCTCAGCCGCGTTTCAGCAGCAGCTCGAGCATCTTGCGGAAGCGTTTGCCGTACGGCGGATTGAGCAGGCCGGCGCCGTTCCAGCGGGCCTGGCGGAACACCGGCTTCAGGTGGCTGAAGGTACGGAAGCCGGCTTCGCCGTGATAGCCACCCATGCCCGACGCGCCGACGCCGCCGAACGGCAGGTGATGCTGGGCGATGTGGTAGAGCGTGTCGTTGATGCTGACGCCGCCGGCGGTGGTGCGCGCCATCACCTGGTCGATGCGCTCGCGATCGTTCTCGAACAGGTACAGCGCCAGCGGATGCGGGTGCGCCGCCACGTAGGCTATCGCCTCGTCCAGCGTGTCGTAGGGCAGCAGCGGCAGCAGCGGCCCGAAGATCTCCTGCTGCATCACCGGCATGGTGTCGTCGACGCCGCTGAGCAGTTGTGGCGGCAGCAGGCGACGGCTGGCGTCTTCGGCGGCGTCACCCAGCACCTGCACTTGCGCACCGGCGGCCCGGGCGCTGTCGCGCAGACCGACCAGGCGCTGGTACTGGCGCTCGGAGACGATGCTGGCGTACTGCGCATCGCGCCCCAGTTGCGGATACAGCCGCGCCACCGCGTGCTTCGCCAGCTCGATGAAGGCGGGCATCTGTGCGCGCGGCAGCAGCACGTAGTCCGGGGCGATGCAGGTCTGCCCGGCGTTCAGCAGCTTGCCCAGCATGATGCGCTCTACCGCGTGCTCCAGCCGCGCGCCGGGACCGATGATCGCCGGCGACTTGCCACCCAGTTCCAGCGTCACCGGGGTCAGGTTGGCGGCGGCGGCGCGCATCACCTGGTGGCCGACGGCGGTGGAGCCGGTGAACAGCAGGTGGTCGAACGGCAGCGCCGAGAACGCCTGCGCCACCTCGGCGTCGCCGGTGACCGCGACCACTTCGTCGGACTTGAAGCTGCCGGCGACCAGCTCGGCGAACAGCGCCGAGAAGCCCGGGGTGAACTCGCTCATCTTCACCATCGCGCGGTTGCCGGCGACCAGTGCGTCGACCAGCGGGCCGACGGCCAGGTAGAGCGGGTAGTTCCACGGCACGATGATGCCGACCACGCCCAGCGGCTGCGGCCGCAGCTCGGTGTGCGCGGGCAGGAACAGCGGGCCGGCCAGGCGCCGGCGTGGCTTCATCCAGCGCCGGCCCTTCGCCAGCGCGTGGCGGATCGCCGAGAGGCTGGGAAAGAACTCCAGCAGCTCGGTTTCCTCGCGCGGGCGGCAACCGAAGTCGGCGTGGATCGCCGCCACGATGCGCTCGCGGTTGTCGCGCAGCATCGCCTCCAGCGTGCGCAGCCGTGCGGCGCGAACGGCCCAGTCCGGCATCGGCTGGGCGCGCTGCGCGCTGCGCAGCTGTTGCAGGCGATCGGCGAGCGCGGAAATGTGATCGGCAGTCATGGCGTCGCTCGGGTAAAGGCCCGCGGTGCGCCGCGGGCGTGACGTGCCGACCGGATCACAGTCGGGCGCGCAGTTCGATGCCCCACATGCGTGGCGGCGTGATGCTGGCGAACGGGGTGCCGAACACACTGGTGGTGATGTTGTTGACCCCGTTCACGTAGCGCTTGTTGAACACGTTGGTGGCGTACAAGGCCACGCCCCAGCGATCTTTGGCCGAGCTCCAGCCCAGGCGCGCGTCGGTGCTCTGGCGGGCGGCGCCCACGGTGAAGTTCGGGCTGATCTGGCAGGTGCCCTGCAACTGCGAGTCGTTGTTGCAGCGCGACTTGCCGCGATAGGCGTGGTTGAGGTCGAACTCCAGCTCGCCGTTCGCCACGTCGTGCCAGATGTAGGCGAGATTGGCGGCGAACGAGTACTTCGGTTCGCCGGTGGGCTGGCCGTCGAGTTTGGCCCCGGACGGCGCCACGGCGTCGCGGTAGGTGGCATCGATGTACGCGCCGTTGAAGCCCAGCCGGAACGAGGTGTTCGGCTGCCATTGCATCTCCACCTCGACGCCGTTGGCTTGCTGGTTGGTGCTGGACACCAGGTAGCGCGGCACGCCGGAGCCGGCGCTGTTCGGATCGAGCGTGAGCGACTGGCGGTTGTCGTAGCGGTAGTAGTAGGTGCTGGCGTTGAGCAGCAGGTTCGGGCCGGGGAACACAGTCTTGATGCCGGCCTCGTAGTTGAGCACCTTCTCCGGCGCGAAATGCGAGCCGATCTGCACGCTGTTGTAGCCGCCGGCCTTGTAGCCCTTGGTGACCGAGCCGTACACCATCACGTCCGGGGTGAACTTGTAGTCGACCACCACGCGCGGGCTGAGGTCGTTCCAGGTGTTCCTGCTCTGCACCAGCACGCCGACCGGCGCGCCGCTGCCGGGGTTGAAGATCAGGTTCTGGCGGAAATCGTCGGGATTGACGCCGGCCAGCGCGAGCAGGCCCATCGCATCGAGTGCGTCGATGGTCTCGTCCAGCTCGGGTGCCAGGCGCGGCGGATTGAACCACGAGAACTGCTTCTGGTCGCGGGTGAAACGCACGCCGGTGGTGAGGTTGAGCTTGTCGCTGAGGTGCCAGATCACGTCGCCGTAGATCGCATAAGCCTTGAAGCGGCCGTTGTTGTTGATCTGCTCGCGCCAGGGGTCGCCCAGCAAGGTGTAGGGAAGGCCGAGCAGTTTGAGCAGCGAGTCGAAGTTTGCGAAAGTGCTGCCGTAATTGGCGCCGCCGACGTGCAGTGCCAGGGTGTCGATGCTGTCGGTGAACACGTTGGTCTGGCTGGTCTGGCGCGCCTGCTCGCTGTACCAGCTGGTGCCGGCGACCCAGTCGACCAGGTCGGTGCTGCCGGCAAACTTGAGCTCCTGGTACCAGCTGTTGTTGTGCTCGATGTTGGTGGTGTCGAGATAGGTGGTGAGGTGGTTGGTGCCGTCGTAGTCGCCGCGGTTGAGGGTGTCGAAGTTGCGCCAGGCGGTGGTCGAGGTGAGGCTGCCCCAGCCGAAGCTGTGGTCGATGATCAAGGTGGAGCCGTCGAAGCGGCGCGTTTCCGCACCGCCGACCGCATCGTTGTACAGCGGCGCGTGCAGCGGGTTGAGGTAGTTCGCCGGGTTGGCTGGATACGGCGGAATCAGGATGCCCGCGTTCGGATCCGGCTGCACCGACCACGCCGACTGCGGGATCAGCCCGAACGCCGGCTGCGGCGGCTGCCTGAGCTCCTCGTGATCCCACGACCACAGCACGCGGGTGTTCGGCGTGATGTTCCAGCGGTACACGGCGCGGGCGCCGCGGTCGTTGTCCTTGACGTAGCGCTTGCCGGTGGCGGCGTCCTTGGCCCAGCCGTCGCTCTGGTTGTCCACCACGCTGAGGCGCAGGGCCATGTCCTGGTTGAGCGGCAGGTTCAGCAGCGCGTCGCCGTAGCGCTTGCCGTAGTTGCCGAAGCGCAGGCGCACTTTGCCCTCCAGCCGGTCGCTGGGTTCGTTGGTGACGATCGAGATGGCGCCCGCCGCCGCGTTGCGGCCGAACAGCGTGCCCTGCGGGCCTTTCAGCACCTCGATCCGCTGGATGTCGTTGAACGCCAGCAGGGCGCCGCCGGAACGCGCGGCGTAGACGCCGTCGACGTACACGCCGACCGCCGATTCGGTGCCCACGCCGAAGTCGTCGGTGCTGATGCCGCGCAACTCGTAGTTGGGCTGGGTGGGCTGGGTGGCGCTGACCACCAGGCCGGGCACGAACAGGCTCATCTTGCTGAGGTCGGTGGCCGCCAGCGTGTCGATCTGCCGGGCGGTGACGATCTGCAGCGCGATCGGCACCGACTGCATCTGCTGGCTGCGGCTCTGCGCGGTGACCGTGATGGTGCCCAGTTCGGTGGGCTGGTCGGCCTTCGCCTCGGTGGCGGTGTCGGCCGGCCTGTTGCTGTCGACCGGTGCCGTCGTCTGTGCCGCCAGCGGGTTGCACAGCAGCAGCGCCGTGCCGCCGAACAACAAGCCGCGCAGCGCGGTTGGAAGTGGACGTTGACGCAGTTTCATACCGTGCTCCCCGTGCATGGAATGGCCGCGGCCGGCGGGCCGTGGCGGATGTGGTGTTGGTGGCGGTTCAGTGCAGCACCACGCAGGTTCCCGGCATGGCAGCGATCCACGCCTTGATCAGCGCGATGGCTTCGTGATCGGCCGTGCTGCGACCGATCTCCGGCATCATCGTGCCCGGCTCGGTCGAGGTCAGTCGGTACGGGATGATCGATGCATCCGGCTGGCCCGGCACGATGTCGAAGAAGTGGTTGCCGGTGCCCTGGCCCGCGGCGGTGGGCGGCTTGCAGATGCCCAGCTCGTGGTTCTCCGGGGTACCGTAGATCAGCGAAAGGCCGGTGGTGTTGGCTGCGCCGTTCGGGTTGTGGCAATGCCCGCAGTTGATGTCCAGCCAGGCACGTGCGCGTGCATCCAGCGGCGCCTTCGGGTCGCTGGCATCGACGTCGCGCGGCACCGTGTCGAGCGCCGGCACGCCGCTGAGATAGCCGACCTTGACCAGATGCTCGAGCTGGTTGTGCTCGCCGTCGGCATACAGGTAGTTCTTGTTGATGTGGCGCGCCTTGGGGCCGATCGGATGCACCTTGCGGTCGATCCAGTCCTGCGCGTGGCAGCTGGCGCACTGGCTTTCGTCGGGCACCACGTAGTTGAAATCCTCGCGCGCCGGCACGCCGTCTTGTGCCTTGGCGGCGACCAGGGTCAGCGGCAGCACCGCGCCGGTGCGGGCCAGCGTGGCCTCGGTCTGGGCGTCGTTCCACACGTAGGGGATCGCTTCCCAGCCATTCTTGCGATGCACCAGGATGCGCGTCTCGATCAGGCGCACGTTCGCCATGTCCAGGCCCTGGCCGGCGAAATCGCGCGAGTAGTCGGAGGTGCGCGCCACGTCGCTGAACTTGCCGTCGGCGGCGCGCGGGTAATAGAAGGTCTTGCTGATCACCGTGCCCACCGGGAAGTCCAGCGTGTCCACCGGCTCGTACTTCCCGCTCGCGCCCTTGGGCATCCAGATCGTGCGCAGCTTGTGCGCGTAATCGGTGAACAGTGGCGTGTTGAGGTCGTACGGCACCACGCCGTCATTGAGTTGCAACTTGTCGCCATGCACCTCGACCACGTGCCAGTCGCTTAGCGTGGCCGGCCGGCCCTCGGCGTGGAACGCGACCGGTTCCATGCCGCGCTGGCAGGCTGCCAGCAGCAACGCCAGCACGAGCAGGGCGAAACCCCGTAGGAGCGCTCGAGTCATCCTCAGACCTTCGGCTCGGGGTTCAATGTCACCGCCGGCAGCTTGGGCAGCGTGCACTCGTACGGCTTCATGTCCTTGCTCGGATTCTTGTAGTCGTGCGGGCCGTCGGCGTTGATCACCCCATTGACGCCCTGGATGCAGATGCGATCGTTGGCTGGCGGCAGGCCGTCGACCAGGCTCTTGGTGTCGACGTAGCCATCCCACAGCACGTCGGGGAAGCTTCCGGTCAGGCCGTACATGGCGGTCTTCAGTGTCTTCAGCTTGAGGCCGTCGGGCGAGTCGCCGCCGCCTTTCAGGCGGTTGCCGTAGACATAGATGCCCTTGGGGTAGGGGTTGTAGTCGGCGGCCACGCCGCGGGTGTTGTAGTAGTTGGTGGAGAAGTAGCTGGCGATGATGATGTTCGCCGTCTTGTTGTCGGCGATGTCGTTGTCGAAGATCTCCACCTTGTCGTTGGAGTTGATCACCACGCCCGAGCCGGCCGGCACGCTGGCCACCGCCGCGCCCTTGGCGGCGAAGTTGCCCAGGTTGTTGTCGAACACCTTGTTCTTGAACACCCGCGTGCTGTGGCCCTCCTTGGACAGGTTGGGCATGTTGAACACCAGGATGCCACCGGTGTTCTGCGTGGTGGTGTTGCCGTAGACGTCGGCGCTCGTGGAGTTCTCGATCTCGATGCCGGCTACGTTGTGCTCGGCGCGGTTGTTGCGCACGATGATGTTGTCCGACTGGCCGACGTAGATGCCGGCGTCGGAGGCGCCGATCACCACTGAATCCTCGATCAGCACGTTCTGCGTCTTTACCGGGTACAGGCCATAGGCGCCGTTGGTGGTCTTGGGGCCGTCGGTCCACTCGATGCGCACGCCGTGGATGGTGATGTTCTTGCCCTGGTTGATCTTCAGCGCGTCGCCCTTGGTGTCCTCGATCGCCAGGTTCTCGATGGTGAAGTCGCTGGCGTTGACCAGCAGGCCTTCCGGGCCGACCACCTGGCCCTTGAACGAGAGCACCGTCTTGTCCATGCCGGCGCCCTTGATGGTGACGCCGTCGGTGCGCAGGCTGAGCCCGCGCTTCAAGTGGTAATGGCCGGCGGGAATCTCGATCACGCTGCCGGGCTTGGCGTCCAGCAGTTGCTCCTGCAGCCTGGCTTCGAAGCTGGTGTCGGCGGCGGTTTGCGGCGGTGCCTCCTGCTTGCCGCAACCGGCCAGCGCTGCAGCGAGCGCGATGGTGGTGAGCAATGTGCGCATGGTTGGATTCCCCCGTGGAAGAACAAGAGTCGCGGTGACCCCGACTCTCGCCCATTCCGCCGCACAAGGGGAGGGCAAATCGGCCAATTCATGGGGGGCAAATCGGCCGGATCGATCGGAGTCTGTGAAGAAAACCACGTCATGTGGCTTTCTTCTATCGCGAGTCCGGTGCACGCCCGTACTCGCTCACGCGAATCAGGCACTGGCGTGCCCGATCCGCGACCGGCCATCGGGCAACCGCGCTCCTGCGTTGCCTCAACTCGGGCATCGGACAATTGCTCCCGCATTGCCTCAACTCGGGCATCCATGCCCTCGCCGTGCCCTCGCCGTGGCCGGACTGAGAGGTTGGATAGTCACAACCTCTCAGCCGTCAGTGCGGCGCGCGTCCTGTGGCGGCATCCCGGTCCAGCGCTTGAAGGCGCGGCGGAACTCGCGCGGGTCGCTGAAACCGACCGCGCTGCCGACATCGGCCACGCTCAGCGCGCCGGCCTGCAGCAGCTGCAGCGCCCGCTCGGCGCGCACGCGGTCGTGGATCTCGCGGAAGATCCGGCCGCTTTCGGCCAGCTTGCGGCGCAGCGAGCGCTCGCTGAGATTCAGCGTGCGCGCCACCTCGTTGAGCTTTGGCTGCTGCGCGAGCCGGCTGCGCAGCAGTCGCTCCACCGCGGCAACGATCTCCTGGTGCGGTTCGCCGCCATCGGGCGTGCGCTGCTGGGCGCACAGCGCCAGCGCCTGTTTCGCGGTGAGCGGGTTGTAGCCGGGCAACGGGCGCGGCAACCATTGCGTATCGATCAGCAGCCGGCAGCGCGGCGCGTCGAAGCGCGACTCGCAGCCGAACAGCGCCGTGTACTCGTCGGCGTAGGCGGGACGCGGGTAGGCCAGCTCCAGCCGAACCGGACGCAGCTCGGGGCCGACCAGCTCGCGCGCGATCATGGTCGAGCTGGCGAACAGCTCCTCGCAGAAGAACGGCAGCAGCTCGGTGTCGTCGAACAACGGCAACGCAGCGAGCGCCACCGTGCGCTCGTCCACCGCCTCAAAGGCGAGGTCGAGCAGGCAGCCGCAGATCTTGTGGTGCGCGATGCCGGCCTGCATGGCCTCGCCGAACGTGCGCGAGGTCATCATCGCCAGCCCGAGCAGGCCGAAGCCGCCGACCGTGCCCTCGCGGCCGATGCGCAGGCCGGCATCCGCCACCCCCGCCCCGCGCAGCGCCGTTAGCGCCCGTCGTACGAAGCCGGCAGCCTGGCGGTAGGACACGCGCAACGCCGGATCGGCCAGTTGCGCGCGGGTAAGCGCCAGCCCGGCGAACCATGCCCGGCAATCGATGCCGCAGGCGTCGGCGAGCTGGGTCAGGTACAGCAGCTTGTTGGTGGGGAATTCCGCCGCGGTGTAGCGCGGGTCGTCCGTCACGGGAGCTGCGTGGGCAGAGGAAGGGAAGCCGATCATGCCGGCGGGACGTGCCATGGTGCCGATGCTCCGACGCAAGCAGGCCGCGGCGGCCTGCACTTGTGACTTTCTAACACGCTGCCGCAGAAGCTGCTTGCGCGCTGCACAAGTCGCTCGGGCTTCGCGGCGAAATTCGTCGAAGAAGGCGTGGTCGATTTCGTGAGCCAGTGGTGGCCGCGTGCCGTGAGGAAGATCGCCCCTCACCCCAACCCTCTCCCCGGGCCTTGCCCGGGGAGAGGGAGTCTTGGAGCGTGCCCCGAATCCCGAATCCCGAATCCCGAATCCCGAATCTCTATTCCCCGATCGTCAGCAACGACGCATTGCCGCCCGAGGCGGTGGTGTTGATGGTCAGCGTGCGCTCGCCGGCGAAACGCAGCAGGTAGTGCGGGCCGCCGGCCTTGGGGCCGGTGCCGGAGAGGCCTTCGCCGCCGAACGGCTGCACGCCGACCACCGCGCCGATCTGGTTGCGGTTGACGTAGCAGTTGCCGACCCGGGCGTGCTGGCTGATGTAGTGCACGGTGGCGTCGATGCGGCTGTGCACGCCCAGGGTGAGGCCGTAGCCGGTGCTGTTGATCTCGTCGATGACCTTGTTCAGTTCGCTGGCCTTGAAGCGGATCACGTGCAGCACCGGGCCGAACACTTCGCGCTTGAGTACCGACAGCGAGGGAATCTCGTAGGCGCGCGGCGCGAAGAAGGTGCCGTGCCCGGTGCTGGCCGGATCCATCGGCGCTTCGGCGATCTTCTTCGCCTCCTTGTCCATGCGTTCAGCGTGGGCCACCAGGATCGCCTTGGCATCCTCATCGATGACCGGGCCGACGTCGGTCGACAGCAGGCCCGGGTCGCCCACCTTCAGCTCGGCCATCGCGCCGGCGAGCATATCGATCACCTTGTCGGCGATGTCTTCCTGGATGTACAGCACGCGCGCTGCCGAGCAGCGCTGGCCGGCGGACTGGAACGCCGAGGCGATCACGTCCTTGACGATCTGCTCGGGCAGGGCGGAGGAGTCGGCGATCATCGCGTTCTG
>Ga0070682_100001107_pt1 | contig 15464 bp, 7 predicted proteins | sample KBSC63LmetaG_FD_64668 | JGI IMG/M metagenome (GOLD analysis project Ga0070682, IMG submission 64668) | Corn rhizosphere microbial communities from Kellogg Biological Station, Michigan, USA - KBS C6-3L metaG | ecosystem: Host-associated > Plants > Roots > Rhizosphere | place: USA: Michigan... | reverse complement strand
CGGCAGACCCACCACTTCATTTTCAAACCGGTTAAACAATTGGTCAACAGCTCCGTGATCATCGCCTATGCTATCCAAAATAAAAGACAATAACTGCCGGGTAGTATTTTTGAATTCGGGAATGGCATCATATTTATTAAAGAATTTATCGGTCTCATTTTCCGCCGCATCATCCTGTCTCACGGTATAAAAGCTGCATTTATGCCCTTCATTATCCCAAAGTTCCACAGCAAAGGTATTCACTTATAAGTTAATTTACAAATTTTGATATCTAAAAAGGTTCAGTATAAACCTGGAGACAGCTGTAAAACTAAAAGCAGAGAGCAATTAACGACAGGGTGCTTTAACGGCAAACAGCCGGTATTTTTAACGGAAAGTTCCTTTGCACACCTGCTTGCAGGAAATAAAAACAGTTTAACTTACTTCCTTCCAAATGCCACCCGCTATCCGAAAAAATATGCTCCGGGAAATCATCGCGCTCATCCGGCAATCGCTCCGGGGTGAAGAGCGGGACTATACGCGGGGAAGCATCCGGAAAGCGGTGGTCCTGCTGGCGATTCCGATGATCCTTGAATTAAGCCTGGAGAGCGTGTTTGCAGTGGTGGACATGTTTTTTGTTGGAAAGCTGGGGCAAAACGCCATCGCCACGGTGGGTCTGACGGAATCGGTGGTCACCCTGGTCTATTCTGTCGCCATCGGCCTGAGCACCGCGGCAACAGCTATTGTGGCGAGAAGAACCGGCGAGAAAGATCCGGAGGCGGCGGCACATGCGGGCGCACAATCGATCCTCGTTTCCATTGTCATCAGCATACTTATCAGTGTGGCCGGCGTTATATTCGCAGGGGATATTTTATCTTTTATGGGAGCCAGCCGGGAAGTTGTTGCTGAAGGAGCCATATTCACGCGTATCATTTTCGGAGGCAGCCTGGTGATCCTGTTACTATTCCTGATCAATGGCATTTTCCGCGGTGCAGGGGACGCGGCTATGGCCATGAAAAGTCTGTGGTTCGCCAGCATTACGAATATTATTTTATGCCCGGTATTCATTCATTTTTTTGGATTGAAGGGAGCAGCGATTGCCACCGTAACCGGAAGGGCTGCCGGGGTATTTTACCAGTGTTATCATTTGATGAAAGGGAAAGGAATACTAAAATTAAAGCGCCGTCATTTCCGGACCGATTACCGGGTCATTCAATCGCTTATTAAAATCGGATGGCCGGCAACTTTTCAATTTATCATTGCCAGCGGCAGCTGGATCTTTATCGCACGGCTGGTTGCAGAAACCGGCGGAACAACGGCATCTGCCGGTTACCAGATTGCGCTCCGGAATGTTGTTTTCTTCATTCTGCCGGCCTGGGGCTTAAGTAATGCAGCAGCTACCTTAGTCGGCCAGAATCTCGGAGCGAAAGAAACAATGCGTGCTGAACGCAGTGTGTTGCTGACCGCAAAATACAATGCCGTTTTCATGAGCTTTGTGATGCTGCTGTTCCTTTTCTTTGCAAACCCGATTATCAGCATATTTTCTCAGGATGCCGCCGTTATAGGCTACGGCGCCCGGTCGTTGCAGATCATCGGATCGGCCTATATTTTTTACGGGATAGGAATGGTGATGACGCAGGCCCTGAACGGATCCGGAGATACCCGCACGCCCACTATCATCTACCTGATCGGCTTCTGGCTGTTGCAGATTCCGCTGGCATATTTTCTGTCGAAAGGACTCGACATGAAATCCACCGGCGCATTTATTGCGATACCGGTTGCCGAAACATTCATTGCCCTGCTGGCCTGGTATTATTTTAAAAGGGGGAAATGGAAGACCGTTAAGGTATAGCGGGAGATCAAAGTTCTATAGCCAGCAGTTCACTGCCCAGCCGGTGAAAGGCAGTTTCAATCTTTTTAGCCTGTGCAAGCCTGGGTGTCTTTAGTCCGGAGGCATAGTGCCGGATCTGCTTTTGATTAATCCCGGTCATCCGCTCCGGCGCGGCATTGGTAAAAACTTTCCTGTAATAATTCAGGAGACTGATCGTATCGAAACGAAAAATTAATTTATAATCAGCTTTCAGCACAGCCGGTATATTTTCGGGTTTATGACCAGTCGGCCGGCGATGGTCTTCATCTTCCGATCCGCCTTTCTTGCTTTCCTGTAATTCTTCGGATGACGGCGATAACGCTGATCCAGACCTAGCTTTTTTATTGTGCACCGGTAGCTCTGTCTGAGCTCAATATTTTGTTCTTCAGCTATCGCTACACATTTATTAGTTATTTTCCGGTGCAGTTTATCATCCGTCGGATAAGTAATATTCTTCTCCTGTACTGTCGTATCCACTGTTCCTTCATTTTCATTGCCGTCCTTACCGTTGATGCGAATGCTCTCTTTGAAAATGAGTTCTATTCCGGATTCACCAATACGGTTTCGAAAGTGGACCAACTCGGAAGCCTCGCAGGGAACCCCGCAGGCATCCACATCCTGTCTATATCTTAGCCCTTTTTAAGGGCCGATTATTTATATTCACCCAAGCTGATATCTGCCGCCTGACTATAACCGGAAATACATTCCCATACTATTATTGAATGTATCCATAATATTCATCATCTGTTGCACAATCCCACCAAACGGGGACACTCCAAATATTTGGATCGGCTGCGTGACGATTTACGGCAACGGCATTTGACAGGTTGTAGTTTAGCTCCAGGGTTGTAGGTAACTTCCAGCGGCGCGGCCAGTAGGTTGGATCAGTTTTGGATCCGCCTGTGTATAGGGCTGCACCGGCAAATAATGGCCCCCGGTCAAACCCGGGATAAACCACGCCAAAGCCCTCTACATTACCTGCGCTAAAATTGAACCGGCGCATATCGTTCCAGTTCTCAATGCTGCAACCCATTGCAATATATTTTTGCAACATAATGTCTGACATGGTTAAATCACCGCCGCCCTGAGAAACGGCAGGGCTTGAAAGATAAGCAGCAATGGCAGTTTGATCCATAGGCGCCATATCCGGATTATTAGCAGCATAGCCGGTGCCCTGCCAAATGGTTAACTTGGCCTGCATCATATCCAGGTGGGCCTGGATACCCGCTATATAGGCCGTGTAAGCATCCGCGGTATTCCCTTTTCTCATTTCAACTTCAGCCTTTATAAAGCACATCTCATGGTAAGTCAAAATCTCCTGGTCGGAAACAGGACGAACCTGATACGAACCGGTGGAACCAACTACACCTGCCGTTCCCGCGGCTGCTGAAGGGTACCAGTTAAGGTTTGTGATACTGTTTACGCCGGTTGTTCCATACTGGAGAGAACAGCTGCGCAAATTTACATAAGCGGTATCTCCGGCATATAAATAATTCGTGCTGTTTATATATATGGAACCCGCCTTGTAGGTTACCGTTATACTATTTCCATTAACTGTATAAGTTCGTCCTGACTGATCCAACGCAGCCTTAAAGTTCGCAAAAGCCGTTGCATCATCAATCGTATAAGTTTTTTGCACATCTGAAGCAGCATAAGTTGGCGTTACAATAGAAGTAGGGCCTCCATTCACCAACCGGGTTGCCGGACCGTAAGTATCAACGCCCACTGAACGATTCCAGGAATAAGATATCGCGTTGCCGCTGGCATCAAGTTGCACATCAGTCATGGAAGCAGGTACAATTTTACTCATCCGGGGATCTGTAATACCGGAGCCACGCATATTCGTCAGCAGGTTATAATAGTATTGAGAAATACGTTGATTACTTCCTTCGGCCGCATAATCCCAGTTCCCGTTTGTTACAACGGGGTCGCCTATCAGATAATCGGTTTGGGCACTGGTGTTATAGCCCGGACCGATTGTATTATCGTTATTAGACTGAGGACCCTGGGACAAACAATATAGAATAGAGTCTGCATTATACAGGTCCGATTTCTTTGACAGCTTAAGCATGTAGCGGGCTTTCAATCCCCAGCATAGTTTTATCCACTTGCTGACATCCCCGCTATTCCACAAATCTCCATCAGCAAGTTTGGGTGCAGCGGCATCCTGCGTTTCACTGAACAAACTGATGGCCTCATTCAACTTTGCCATACATCCATTGTAAATAGCTTTGCCGTCATCAAAAGCAGGGCTTGGGTTCCCTGTCAACGCCTGCGTGTAAGGCATTTCGCCATAAATATCCAGCATTAGCATAAAACCAAGCGCATGGAATACATCAGCGGCAGCCATATAATGATAGGCGCCTTTTTGTTTGGCAGCATTGTACATATCGTTGAGGTTGGAAGCTGTTGTCACAAACCACTGTTGGTAAGGGGTTGTATTACCCGTTTGTGCTATCCATGTTGTAGACAATGCATTAGCAGTACCGGCGTTGCTATAATAAACCCCCGCAATGCATGCAGTACGGAAATTGGAAACCCCGGAGGTATACTGGTAAAAATGTTCGATCCAGGGCAACCTGTTTTGAATCAATACGCTTGAATTGTTTGGATTATTCGGATCCGTATTCACATCCAGCCACTTTTTACAGGAAGCCGAACCTAATATGAGTACGCAAGCCAATATGATATATTTTAATTTTTTCATGACTAATATTTTCATTGGTTAAAACGTAATATTTACCCCGAAAGTGAAACTGGCTACAGCAGGCACTCCCAGGTAATCAATACCGGTGGAACCCGAGCCTCCTGTTCCTCCTGCAGCACTTACTTCAGGATCCATTCCCTTGTAGTTTGTCCAGGTAAATAAATTGGTGCCCACTGCTGTAGCAGAGAGTTCTTTGATGATTTTTTTATTGTGCAGCATTCCGGTGAAATCATACGTTAACGACAAAGAACGCAGCTTCACCCAATTTACCGAAGTAATAAAATTCATGGAATTGGCTGCGTAGTTTGCCCAATACTGTTGAATTATATACGTACCGGATTCTGTTGTCCCGTTTATATCATAAGACTGATCTGCCTGGTAAGTTTGGGTAAAATCAGCTCCTGTCTGGCTGTTGACTCCGGTTACGGTCACCGATTGGCGATCATTCTGCGTGGTTCTTTTACTTAAACCGTTCGTAACCAAAGCATACTCCGTACCGTTATACACGTCTCCTCCCTTTCGAATGTCGAGAAGAAAGGATAATATAAATTTTTTGTACCGGAACGTATTATTAAAACCACCGATGAAATCCGGTTCGCGGTTACCGACGATCGGATTGTTGGTATTAAGTTTATATAATCCTGTTGTAGGATCTACCTGGTAGGGGCCGTCCGGAAGTTCATTCCCTTTGGCATCTGCCTGATGCAAAAACCGTGTACCGGTCATACCAAGGAAATACCCGCCGTTGGGAATGGATGCTGCTTTTACGGTTCCGAATTGGGCATCCGTCGGATAAAAATAAGCTACGCCCGGCAGGAACGTTCCCAGTCTGCCTTTGTTATAGGAGAAATTCAACATTACGTCCCATCCGAAATCCTTATGTGCTACCGGTTTACCGGTAACCGCTATTTCCATCCCGTTGTTAATTACCGAACCTGAGTTGATAGAAGTCAGAATATACCCGCTGGCATTGGACAGGCGCGGCTGGGCAATCTGATTCTGTGTCTGGCTGTGATAGTATGTATAATCCAGCCCAATGCGACCGTTCAGAAATCTCAACTCGCCACCAACTTCCCAGGAATCTTGAATTTCAGGTTTTAAAAGAGGATTTCCACTGGTGTACTGATTGCCAATTCCCGTAAAGGCGCCGATGCTGATCGGATTATTGACATACGTAAGGGTGGCATAAGGATTTGCATCTTTACCAACCTGTGCCCAGCTAGCCCGGACCTTGCCGAATGAAAGAATCGTATTCCTGGGCAACAGTTCCGTAAAAACAAAAGAACCGCTGACAGAAGGATAGAAATAGGACCTGTTGTCCAGGGGTAATGTGGACGACCAGTCATTACGTCCCGTTGCAGTAAGATAGGCAATGTTTTTATACGATACTCCCACTTCTCCGTAAGCTCCTACCAGACGCTTTCTGGTTGTTCCATCCTTAAAAAATTGATTCTCCGTTGCTATATTACCGAAGCTGATCGTACCGGCAGTAATAAAGTTGGATCCCCAGTGATTTTGACTTACCCATTCCGTATTTTCCGAGGTGGTACCCAACATCAGGTGCGTATCAAAATCTCCGAACGCGTGGTGAAAATTGCTCATCACGGTGGTGCTGATATAGGTATAATCATACAGATCTTTGCTCAGACGCCCGTTCTGATACACCGGACTCACGGCGGAACCCGGGGCGATATAGGTATAATCATTCGTGCTGTACTGGTCATAACCCAAACGGGCGATAATATCCCACCAGCTTGCAATTTTATAATTGCCATTGATGCCTCCGGTGATACGCCTGGTTTGTGACGACAGTTTATTCTGATTGATAATCCAGTAAGGATTGTCCTGATCGTCTTCCAGTGCAACAGTTCCGGCAAATTTTCGATATTGTGTGCCATCCGGATTGATGTAATTCTTCATGTTGAACACCTGAGGCCAGCTATACAGCGCTCCCATGCTCCCCACCCCGTCAATTCCAAGACCGGACCATAAGCCGGCCGTAGTTAAGGTTTTGTCGGTGTTGGCAACGGAATAGGCAACATTTGCATCCAGTGTCAGACGCCCGTATTTTTGTTCACCATTAAAACGAAAAGTGGTTTTATTGTACCCTGTGTTCGGAACGATACCTGTCTGGTTATAATTGGAACCCGACAAATAAAAATTACTGTTCTTTGTACCGCCCGATACGTTTACGTTATTATCATACACAATACCTTGTTGAAAGAAATTGCCGATATTGTCATATAGCGTGTCTGACGGTGTAAGTTTTTTTCCCCATGAGTTATACGTAACGTCGCTGAACACTCCGTTCTTGGCGTAAGAACCGTTTCCAAATTCAGTTTGCGCCTCAGGCAGTTTATTGGCCCAGGAGCTGCTTATTTTACTATTGACATTAACCTTTACGGTGCCTTCCGCACCTTTTTTTGTGGTGATAATGACAACGCCGTCCGCCGCCCGTGATCCATACAACGCGGCCGCCGCAGCGCCTTTCAAAACAGACAGGCTTTCGATATCTTCCGGGTTAATATCCATAATGCGATTCGAGTAACTGGTGTTACTGCGGGACAAACCATCGGTAGCCGTATTACCGGTTACTGTAGTTGAATTGTCATATATAACGCCATCAATAACAAATAACGGCTGATTTTGCCTGCCATCCGAGGTAGAATTGCCACCCCGAATCGTTATAGATGCTCCGGAGCCTGCCGAGCCGCTGAATTGCGTAATGTTTACTCCGGGAACCTTACCTGCTAAGGAATTAACGATATTCGTATTTTTATTCTTCATCAGTTCCTGCGCACTTAACTCGGTGACCGAATATCCCAATGCCTTGCGTTCCTTTTTTATTCCCAAAGCGGTAACAACCACATCACTCATCTGGCTGGATTCCGCTTTCGATAAGCGTACTTCCATGCGCGCCGCAGCTTTTATCCGCTGCGTGGTATAGCCCACATAGCTAAATTCCAGCATCGCACTTTCATTCGCATTAATGGTGAATTTGCCCTTATTATCCGTAACAGTCGCCCGGTTTGTGCCGCTTACGGCAACCGTTACTCCCGCCAGTGCTGTACCATCGTCTGAAAGCACGGTTCCGGTAACGGGACCCCGTTGAGCCATCAGGTTGTTTGTAATCATGCCAAGCATAGCAAACATGATCAAACTGAAAAGCTTCCATTTTCTCATACTTTTACTTTTGGTTTTTTATAAAAATCTATTTAACTGTTATACCATCCCTATTTCGCTTTGTGCAGTATTTCGGGGTTGAGGAATACATTGCAGGTTCCCGCAGACGCTGCGGACGCTCTCTTCCGGTACTTTCTTCCAAATCTAATGCAGGCCAGCGAGTTGTAAATTTTAACGTCAAAAAAATGCATTAATCGTCTTGTGAAAGTAATGCAAAGCTGCAAAAAACAGCAAAATCAATAAAGAATTTGCAAAAAAAACTTAAACTCCTGCACATTATTTGCACCGACCGGTTTATATCCCGGAGCGAGCAGCGGCTTCCGAAATCCAAAAAGACCTTCCACGAATAGAAAAGCTCACGAGGACCTGAACTGGCAGCTCTGGTTCGCCGCCAATCCCTTTCCGGCTATACCGCCGCGTTATATCCGGGCGGTCCTGTACCGTTATAGCTTTGCACCTCGCGGTAATGCCGTCCGCCGTTGGTGGAATCGAGAGCGGGTTGGCGACACCTGGCTTTCCGCCCTGTCCGTCAACGATCCGCGCCTGATTGAATCCCTGAAACGATGCGGATGGATTCCTTAGATCATCTGTGCCCGAAATTCCCGCGACCGGACTGCTGACAGAAGTTGGAAAAAAGGATTATACGCAGGAATTTGTTTTATCTGAAATCAAACCATAAGGTTCCTTCTACCGGACTATAATTCAACTGAATATTCTTTTGGCTTTGCGGCCCTAATAATCCGGGGACCTGGAACCGTGTTCCGATGGGTGAAATCGCATTCAGGAAGCCGATATCGCCGTCGGGGAAAGCGGCCTTTGTGGATTCGCGTTCAGATTTGGAGTGACCGGGCTTCAGCATTTGCAGGTAAACTGACCGGTCATCGGTGTACACTGTAAAATTGGATTCCCTGTTTTGTATAACCACCCAATACAGATCGCTGTGGTAACCTTTGAACTCGGGATAGTTCCAGCCTGCGCCCGTGATCGTATTATTATAATTTTTTTGCCAGACAGCAAATCGCTGTCCTTTGAGCCGGTTCTTCCATACTCTGTACGGTCCGCGTCCAAGCCATTTCATGCCCGTTATTTTTTCTTCCGGGTAATTAAAAGTTATGCCCATAAAGTCGGCGCCGGTTTGCTGTGACCAGCGCTTCGCTGAACTGTAAGCGTATTCCAATTCAACAGCCTTCCCCGGAGAAAATGTCCATTTTACGGTAAAATAAGAATCCCCTGCATAAACAGGTTCAACCACAAAGTTGTCTCCTTCCGGATAAGTTTTAAGTTCTTTTAATTCATGAGATACTCCTGCCTGGACCGGACCTCCCGAAAGAGATATTTCTCCTTTCGCATTGATCACTTTTTGCAGGCAGCCCGTGATCTGGTCAAAATAATAACGGATGCCGTCCGCTTTTACAATAAAGCTGCCATTCTCCTGATGGCCTGTTATCTTTCCTTTCGATGGCTCAGCCGGTTTGCTGATCTCCATCGGGGTCGTAACAGGCCAGCTCCAGGTAAAAAGTTCCCGCCCATGCGGATCAATAATAGTAAGGTATAAAGCGTCGCATGTTCTCCATGTAGTGGGAAGATCTATAGCAAGAAAACCCTTTTCTCCCGGCGCCAGAAAACGGGATGTTAATCTGCCAGAAAATCTAACAACCGGATTAAGATTGCTTTCGCCGGGCAGGGGAAATTTAACCAGCTTCCAATAAAATTTGCATTGATTCAGATTGGTATAATTGTATCTGTTTTCAACGCTTATCCGGCCATCGAAGTCCGGGCCAATTGTTTGCGTATGGATTGCTACGGGCGACCAAAGTTCTTTGATGGTAAAAAAACTTGCTTCTTTCTCCCGGTGCGGACCGACAATGCCGTCAGGAGCGCTGTCATTGGAAGTATCCATGGCGCTGTCTTTGTCTGTCCGCATAATACCTCCATCTGCAAATACCCAAATAAAACCCCCGGCCCCGAGCGGATGATTTAAGATGGCGTTCCAATAATCCTCCAAACCCGCGCCTGCTCCGCCATCGTAATTCCCGTGCATGAATTCTGTCGGGAAAAAAACATCAGTGCCGTACAATGCGGAGTTTGTGATGTAATTATAATCCGGGTAATGCCGGGTATCGGTTCCGTTAAATTTTTCCCATGGATGAAGGACGGTCCGGTTTTGAGGATCATACAGTTTAAACTGGTCATCCAGGGCAGTGTTCCATCCCCCTTCATTTCCGTTGTCCCAAAATATAATGGACGGGTGATTAACATCTCTTACTACCATTTCCTTCACCAGCTTTTTGCCCACGACGCTATCATATTTATTCTGCCAGCCGGTGAGTTCATCGAGGACAAAAAGGCCAAGCGAATCACAAACATCCAGAAAGTGCTGATCGGGTGGATAGTGGGACATCCTGACCGCATTCATATTCATATCTTTCATCAGGTTAACGTCCAGGATACTAATTCCTTTACTCAGCGTACGCCCCGTTTCCGGCCACTCACTGTGCCGGCAAACGCCTTTCAGTATGATCTTTTCCCCGTTTACATAGATTCCGTCATGCCGGCGAAGTTCTACCGTACGGAAGCCAAAGCGCTGTTTAATGCGGTGAATAACGGTGCCGTGTTCGTCCGTTAAGGACAGCACCAGATTGTACAAATGCGGAAATTCGGGATTCCAGGGAATGATATTTTTAAAGCGGCCATGCAGAGTTATGGGAGAATCAGCATTGGGTTTTATGAATAAGGCACTACCGATTACTTTTCCTTCAAGGGTTTGAACAGTTGCTTTCACCAGATTTTGTTGTTTAATATCCGGTGCGTAAACATCCAGCCGGAGATTCCCGTCGGCTTTTGCATCGAGCGCAATATGGTCGATGTAATTTTGCGGCACCGCTTCGAGGTAAACGGGCCGGAATATTCCGCCGAACTGCCAGAAGTCTGCACGCCTTTCGGCAAGATTGATCGAAGCATTTGCAGACCTTTTACTTACATCAGCCTCCAGCAGGTTTTCGCCGGGTACGAGCAGATCTGTGATGTCATATTTAAACCGGTAATAACCTCCCTGATGTACAGGTCCCGCGAGCCGCCCGTTAATCATGACCTTTGTGTCGGTCATCGCGCCTTCGAATACAATAAACACTCTTTTGCTATTCCAGCTTTTTGGAATCGCAAACCGGGTTTTATATTCGCCTGTCTCTTCCGGATTTTCAGTATCCTGGAAATAATTGTAAGTACCGAAATTTTGCTGTTCCCAGTTGGAGGGAACCGCAATTTTACTCCATTTACCATTGTTCCGGCCAGTATTAATCCGGAAATCCCAATTTACCGTATGATCTTTATCTGTCCCTGACAGGTACCGGTATTGGGTATCCTGTGCAGCAGCATCGATTGGTGAACCCTGCAACAAAAAAGTACACCCAATCATTGCAGCAATTTTAAAACGGCTATAAGTCAACTTCATGATGGTTAATATCTGCCTCAGCAATAATGATCGTGAAAAATTATTTAATTGTACCGGATGAATTTATCTGCAGCTCTTTACTCATGCGCTTTTTCAATGAGTTTCCTCAATGCAAATACCGTTTGCCTGTCCCGCTCCCGCAATCTGCCGCTTCTGTCCGGCGGAAGATCCAGGATAAGAATATTATGCTGCGCCGTGGCAATTTTATATAATCTGAATAATTCCTGTGGGGACTTATCAACGGTATCGGTTGTATTGTAAAACCATTTCTTACTAATGCACACGGTTGTTTCCCAGGGCATGTAATAGGTTTTCCCTGCATGGGTAAATAATTTCGGATCGGGATCGGCCGGCAGGTAAGGATCCCCCATCCGGAAATCGCTGGGAAAATAACGGATGGGATATCCTTCCTTTTGTTGTGTTGGTAACAAAAAGGCGGAATCCGGATCGGGATTGTCCGGTGTTCCGATTGACCAGTTCACTCCTATCTGGCATTGGGGTTCCGCCATTTTCACTGTTTTATATATTTCGGCAATGGGCCAGCGCTCCCGCTTTTTTTCCCATCCGGCATCCAGCCACAATTCCACGATCTGCGTGTACTTACCGGTGATGGCCATCAGTTCCTTAATCTGGCTGATGATGTATTCGTTGTAGTCATGATCCAGGGAGCCATCGGAGAGATCCGCATTCTGGTGGCGGTCCCAGAGGGAATAATAAAGCCCCAGCCCGATATGATATTTTTTACAGGCTTTTGCCACCGCTTCCACAACATCTGTTTTGTTTCCGGAGGAAGCAATATCATAATCCGTGTATTTGCTGTTCCACATACAAAAGCCATCGACGTGCTTGGTAACCAGTATTACGTATTTCATTCCGGCTTCCTTTGCCGTGCTGATCCACTGGTCCGCATCCACGGCAACGGGTTTGTAGGAGGCAGGAGGCTTACTCCCGTCCGTCCACTCCTGGTCCCAGAAAGTATTAACCCCGAAATGAATGAACATCCCGTATTTTCTTTCTATCTGCGCCAGTTGATGAGAGCTGGGTTTTTTGGAAGGAAACGGTGCTGAAATTCCCGGTTGGGCGAGTGATATTCTTAAACTGAAAAAGAAGAATAGAAATAAAAGGAAGATGCCTCTGTTCATGCTGACCCAAGCTATGGATTTTTCAGGACATGAAAAAGGCCGCTCAAAATTGAGACGGCCGTGTATCTGCTATTACTACCGGGAAAACTATTCTTTGATCAGGTATCCGAACAAACCATCAGTTTCATCTTTCGGTCCTGCTGTGAAATAAAGCCTTTTCGGATCAATGGTCGTGGCGGTTGCCGGAGCGAATGACAACGCCCAGAGTCCGTCGATGACGATGGTCCGGTTATGCGTTTGCAGTTGCCCCAGAAAATCACCATCCATACTGTATACATTAATATGGCCATCTCCAAAATTGCCCACCAGGATTACAGATTGATTATCCTGGTCATCATGACCCTTATTATTCTTACCCGGGCCTTTATTGCCATTCTTATTCCCGTTATCTTCATCCTGCATCATATCCTGATCTTCGAGGAAATTTGCCGGCGTCGCCGTCACGCCCCAGGGAGAATTTAATGTGCCGCCCGTAGCAAAACGCTTTACAAAAGTTCCGTCCGTATTGAAGACGTCCACAATCCCCAATCCTTTCTGATGAATTTCGCTTCCGTCCGGTCCCACTTTCGCATACATTACAAAGAGCCAGCTGCCTACGGCCTGGATATTAAATGGTGAATAAGCCGCCGGCAGGAAAGGATCATGGAAGGGCATGGGGACTGCTGTGAAAGTAGTGTCCCAGACATCAATTCTGCCGGCACCGAAATTAGCCGCATACAGATAGTGTTTGCCGGATACCGTGGCAAGCGCGAGTCCGAAATAGGAAGAAGGCGAAGGACTGCTCCCGATCCGAAGCGCATTATTTCCTGCAGCGCCGTTCCAGCCGGACAAAACGCCGTCGTCCCCCACAAAAAGAAAATTCGGCGCCGCATGGTTGGATAAGGTGAAGCCGGCGCCTCCCGAAAATACAATACCTGTCGGGGTTCCGCCGATCGTATCGGTGGGTGAAGGAATATGGACCGGAGGCCTTACAATAGCGCCTTCGCCCGTATACAATTCACTTACATGCCCGGCCTGCGAATTCACCCACGCAATTCCGGAGGGCGCCCAGGTGAGGCCCCAGGCATTCTGCAGCGTGGGATCCACCAGTAATGGCGAGTAAGCTGCGCTATTCGCAACGAGGTTCACCTGCTGAAAATCGCGCAGATCCTTGTTGTTGTGCATAGATGACTTCCGGCATCCCATGCTTAAGGCGAGACAGGAGATAATAATAAAGCAACAGGCAACCGGTCTCAGCCAGATTTTTGAGTCTGTAAATTTGTTCATAATTAGCTTGTTTAGACGGACGCGTTAATAAATAAGCGATCGTTCCGCGTTACCCGGAAGTAATCGCCGGTGAGGAAAAATGGCGGGTAAGGAATTCCGGAGTTTAGGGTGAGGGAGAATCGTAGATAGTGGATAGTAGATAGTGGGTAGTGATGTGCTGCCATGTACTATCCACTATCTACTATCTACGGTTTAATGCCGGGGTAATAAGTAAGAACGGTGCCTGATAAAACGAGGTTGCGTCTTTCAGCAGGAATAATAGAGGATCGACGGCGAAGAATGGGTTTTCTTCCCGGCATCTGCTTTATCAGCTTATCTGACTTGAGAATATTCCCCGCGGTATCCGGGGATATGACATGCAATGGCCCCTGTTATATCGTTCTCCCCATAAAAGGATCCGTGAATCCGTCCTGGCCGGTTTCAATACGGCCGGCATAGCGTTTTTCAAAATGATCAAATCCTCTTGCGGTAACGGCATAGTCATACCATCCGAAGCTTTTGCTTTGATCCAGCGGCAGTTTTAGTGTCGACCCGGGCGGCACCAGTTTGGCAACCGGTTTTGCTTTATAGGAGTGATCGCTGATCTGCAGTTGCAGGGAGTGCTGTTTATTCGTGTTCTGCACAATGATCAGCAGCTTGCCGCTGAGCTTGCCGTTATTCAACGGGCTCCTTTCATATTCACACCGGATCAGCAGGTCCGGGTCTTTTTCGTTGCCCCGGTATTCGCGGAAAAACCCGTTGGGTCCGTGAAGCCGCAGATGGTACAATCCGTTTTCAAATGACTGCAGGGGCCAGGACTCCGTAAGACTGTCGCCTGCAATCACTGCATAGGATCTGCTTCCGGGATTTTCAAAGGAACCGGTTTTTCCGCCTTCGGCAACGGCATATTTGACAGGAATGTAAATATTAAAGGGTGATCCCGCAGACTGTTCCCCGAATATTTCGTTCCGGGCTTCCATTTTAATCTGAAAACCTTTTTTATCATCCGTTAAACTACCGTCTGCATATAATTGATAAGGCAGGGCACAGGATGGTTTTATACCCGGTTCCTGTTTTGGCATCAGAGGAGACGAAACAGGATCTTTGCCGATCTGCGCAATCCCGGCTGCCGACAGCATCTTAAAATTGGAAGGCGCTTCGCGGAATTTGGCATTGAAAATGGTTTCAATAAAAGGGACTTTCTCCAGAAAGGGAAGTTTTTCCTGTTCCTCTCCCTGATAAGGACGGAAAGCCGCTGTCAGATTCCCGCACACGGTTTTCCGCCAGGAGCTGATCGTTGATTCCTGTATCTGCTTTCCTTTTTTCTTATTCAACAGTTCCTGCACGAAACGAAAAACAGATGTATGATCAAAAACCTGGGAGCATACATGACCCCCGCGGCTCCAGGGAGAAGCAATGACCATGGGGACCCGGAATCCCAATCCCGTCGGGCCGGTACGCGCTTCCTTCTTCCCTACGCCTTCCTGCAATTCCTGTTCACGCCGGATATATTCTGATGAAGTATCGATGCCCGCAGAACATCTGCCCGTTTCCGGATTCAACGGATCGGGCGCTGTAAACGGAGGAATATGATCGAAATAGCCGTCGTTCTCATCATAGGTAAGAATGAAAATGGTTTTTTTCCAGACCTCCGGATTTTTGGTAAGGATATCCAGTATTTCAGAAACATACCAGGCCCCATACCAGGGAGCCGTGGGATGATCGGAAAAATTCTCAGGTCCCGCAAGCCAGGACACGGCCGGTAGTTTTCCATTGTTCACGTCCTCACGGAACTGGTGCAGGATATCTCCCTTCGGAATATTGAGTTCACGTTTTACGCCATTCTCTTCATAGGTTAAGCCGGCCAACTGATGATAATCCGGATCG